>Ga0070765_100000618_pt1 | contig 21388 bp, 19 predicted proteins | sample HubBroMetageWFT5_FD_71516 | JGI IMG/M metagenome (GOLD analysis project Ga0070765, IMG submission 71516) | Warmed and freeze-thawed soil microbial communities from the Hubbard Brook experimental Forest, New Hampshire - Hubbard Brook CCASE Soil... | ecosystem: Environmental > Terrestrial > Soil... | reverse complement strand
TCGCGCCCCGCGTCGGCGGAGCGGTCGCGAACGTCTCGGTCGTTGCCGCACGGCGCGGCGCGCACGTCGCCCTCGCCGGCGGGGCCGGCGACGACGGCTGGGGGCGCTGGCTCTGTGATCGGCTGGCCCGTGAGGGAATCGAGAGGGAGTGGCTCGACCTGGTGCCGGGCGCCCAGACTCCGGTGGCGATCGTCACCGTGGACGCTGAGGGACGGCCGAGCCGCCAAGCCTATGGCGAGCGGGTCGGGGCGGCGGCGGGCTTTCGAACCGATGAGGCGGTGCGGGCCTCGGCGGCGCTGTTCATCACCTCGGGCGGCCCGCATGAAAGCGAGGTGACGATGCGGGCGCGCGAGCTCGCGCTGTCGCTGGGGCGGCCGATCGTCTTCGACCCGCAGATTCGCGTGGGCGAATGGCGGTCGCGGGCCGAGGCGGCCGCGGCCGCGAACGCGTTGGTTCCGGGCGCACTACTCGTGTGCGCGGGCGCGGGCGATGCGGAGCTGATGACCGGCGAGGACGATCCCGAGCGGGCGGCGCTGGCGCTCTTGAAGGCGGGTGCGCGCATGGTCGTGCTCACGCTCGGTGGGTTCGAGCTCGGGGCGTTCGAGGGCGCGATCCTCCGGGGCGAGTTGCGCCTCGACGTTGACGCCGGCGCCGATGACTTGCCCGCGACGGTGGTCGGTGACGTGCCGGCGACGGTGGTCGGTGACGTGCCGGCGACGGTGGTCGGCGCGGCCAGCGCCGGCGAGGTCCTGACCGGCTTTTTGCTGGCCCGGCTTGCGACCTCGGCGTTTTACCCCTCCTCGGTGGCGGCGTCGCTGCCTGAGGCGGTGGCGGAGGCCGCCCGGGCGGGTCGCGAAGGCCGCCCGGGCGGGCGAGCGGTGGGGCAGGCTTGAGTAGCTCGACGGCCTGGGAGCGGCCTTCGCGCCGGCGGGTGCGGTCGGTCCGGGATCGCCTCCGGCTCGTCTACGGCATCCCCCTCGCCAAGCCCCACGGGCACCCGATCGCCGAGCTGATCCTGACCGTCCTGTCGCAGTCGACCAACGACCGCAACCGAGATGTGGCCTATCTCGCGCTCCGCGAGCGCTTTCCCGACGACACGTGGGTGGCTATTCGCGACGCTCCCGTCGATGAGATCGAGGAGGCGATCCGGCCCGGCGGCATCTCGAAGATCAAGTCGGCGCGGATCAAGGCGATTCTGAGAGCGATCACCGACACCGCGCCCGGGCAGGAGCTCTCGTTGGACTGGCTGCCCGAGTTGAGCGCGCCAGAGGCGGACGCCTATCTCACGTCGTTGCCGGGTGTGGGCCGCAAGACCGCGGCATGCGTGCTCCTGTTCGCGCTCGGAATGCGCGACGTACCTGTCGACACGCACGTCTCGCGCGTGGGGACGCGACTGGCGCTGTTCCGGCCGGGGGCGACATTCGACGAGATGCACGACACCATGCTCGAGATCACGCCACCGGGCGAGGAGCTCGAGTTCCACCTGAACCTGCTGCGGCACGGCCGGCGGACGTGTCACGCGCGCCACCCAGATTGCGCCGGCTGCGCGCTCCAGCGCATGTGCCCGAGCGCGTTCAAGGTGCGGTGACGGTGGCGGGGTGGGGTGACGGTGGGCGGCCGGCGGGCGTTGGCGGGCCCGGCCGGCGGGCGTTGGCGAGCCCGGCGCTGGTGGGTCATGAGTGCACACTCGCCCCCGCGCTAAGGTCGAGTCTGCTCTGACGCACGTATACGGGTCATCGGGGCACGCTCGGCCCCCGGAGCAGGTCGAGTGTGCGCTTGTGACCCAGAAGGAACTGCGACCCGCCCCACTTCCCCCGCAGAGGATGGGTGGAGGCAATGCGCGTGTGGCTGCCCTCGGGCGAGAGGTTGGCCGACCAGGACGGCGCGAAGCCCAACGGGGCAGCCAGAGGTGCTTGCCGCAAACTCAAATCTGCTAACCTCACGCTTAGATTTTCACGACCAAACAGGAGCAGAACTCGATGGGAAAGACGATCGGAATCGACCTCGGAACCACTAACTCGTGCATGGCAGTGCTCGAGGGTGGCGAGCCGACGGTCATCGAGAACGCGGAGGGCGGGCGCACGACGCCGTCTGTCGTCGCGTTCACGCAGTCCGGTGAACGTCTGGTCGGCACGGTCGCCAAGCGCCAGGCAGTTACCAATCCGCAGAACACGGTCTTCTCGATCAAGCGCTTCATGGGCCGCAAAGAGGCCGAAGTGCGCGAGGAGGAGTCGATTGTTCCGTACAAGGTGGTCTCCGGACCCAACGGCGATGCGCGCGTTGAGGCCGGTGGCAAGCAGTACTCCCCGCCGGAGATCAGCGCCATGATCCTGGGCAAGCTGAAGGCCGACGCCGAGGCGTATCTCGGCGAGACCGTCGACAGCGCCGTGATCACGGTGCCGGCGTATTTCAACGACGATCAGCGCCAGGCGACCAAGGACGCCGGCCGGGTTGCCGGACTCGACGTCAAGCGGATCATCAACGAGCCGACCGCGGCCTCCCTGGCCTACGGCCTCGACAAGGAGAACGATCAGACGATCCTGATCTTCGACCTCGGTGGTGGCACGTTCGACGTGTCCGTGCTCGAGATCGGCGACGGCGTGTTCGAGGTCAAGGCGACCGCCGGTGACAACCACCTCGGTGGCGACAACTTCGACAAGGCGCTCGTCGACTGGCTGGTGAGCGAGTTCAAGAAGTCTCAGGGCATCGACCTGAGCGCCGACCCGATGGCGCTGCAGCGGCTCTACGAGGCGGCCGAGAAGGCCAAGATCGAGCTGTCGACCACGCAGGAGACGCAGATCAACCTGCCGTTCATCACCGCTGACTCCAGCGGCCCGAAGCACCTCGATACGCGCCTCACGCGCGCCAAGCTCAACGAGCTCACGTCCGCGCTGCTCGACCGCACGGTCGCGCCAGTGCGCCAGGCGCTCGACGACGCCAAGGACAAGGGCGTCGACAAGGTCGACCACGTCGTCCTCGTGGGCGGCATGACGCGCATGCCGGCAGTCCAGGAGAAGGTCAAGGAGCTGACCGGCAAGGACCCGCACCGCGGCGTCAACCCCGATGAGGTGGTTGCGGTCGGAGCGGCGATCCAGGCGGGCGTGCTCGCCGGCGACGTCAAGGACGTCCTGCTGCTCGACGTGACCCCGCTGACGCTGGGTATCGAGACCAAGGGCGGCGTCATGACCAAGCTGATCGAGCGCAACACGACGATCCCGACCCGCAAGGGCGAGGTGTTCTCGACCGCCGAGGACAACCAGCCGAGTGTCGAGATCCACGTCCTCCAGGGCGAGCGCGAGATGGCGACCTACAACAAGTCGCTGGGCAAGTTCCAGCTGACCGGCATCCCGCCGGCGCCGCGAGGCATCCCGCAGATCGAGGTCGCGTTCGACATCGACGCGAACGGGATCCTGAACGTGTCCGCCAAGGACCTCGGCACCGGCAAGGAGCAGAAGATCGAGATCCGGTCCGGCTCCGGTCTGTCCGATGACGAGATCAAGCGGATGGTGTCCGACGCCGAGTCCCACGCCGAGGACGACCGTCGGCAGCGTGAGCTCGCCGAGGCTCGGAATAACGGCGAGAACGCCGCGTACCAGGCCGAGCGCCAGCTCAAGGACCTGGGCGACGCGGTGGACTCGAGCTCCAAGGACGAGATCGAGGCGGCGATCAAGGAGGTCCGCGACTCGCTCACGAGTGAGGATGCCGCCGACATCAACGCCAAGACCGAGACCCTGCACACCGCGTTCCACAAGGTCTCGGAGGCCATGTACCAGCGTGCCCAGGAGCAGGCCGCGGCAAGCTCACCCGACGGTGGCGCCAACGGCGCCGGCGCCGAGACCAACGGCGCGGGTGCCGAGGAGGACGTGGTCGACGCCGAAGTAGTGGATGAGAAGTAATGACGCGCGAACCACACATCGCGGAGGCCTACAAGAGGGCCGCTGCGGAGGCTGACCAGGACCCCACCCACCCGCCGCACGGCGCCCCCGACCCCGCCGGCCCCGCCGGCGGGCCGGGGGCTCCCCGGGGCCCCGTGAACACAACCGAGCCAGTGGTCGAGACCGACCACGAGCGCCAGCTCGAGCACGATCTCGAGGAGCTGACCGCCAAGGCGGAGAAGGCCGACGAGTACCTCGAGCTGGCTCAGCGCACGCGCGCGGACTTCGACAACTACCGCAAGCGGGCCGCGCGTGAGGCGGCGGCCGCGCAGGAGCGCGGGATCGCCAAGCTCGCCAAGGAACTGCTGCCGGCGGTCGACAACCTCGACCGGGCACTCGTGGCAGCTGAGTCCGCGGCGGCGACCGACGGAACCGCGGTCGGCACCGGCCAAGACAACGGCACCGCAACGCTCGTCTCCGGCATCAAGCTGGTTCACGACGATGTGCTCGCCGCGCTCGGCCGCGCAGGCATTGAGGGGTACTCGCCCAAGGGTGAGCGGTTCGACCCGCAGCTGCACGAGGCGATCGCCCAGCAGCCCGTCGAGGGCGCCGAATCAGGCACCGTCGTCGAGGTGTACCAGCGCGGCTACCGGCTGGGCGATGTGGTGATCCGGCCGGCTCGCGTCGTCGTCGCCGCCTAGTCTGAAGCTGAGAACGCCATGGCGGGCAGACCCGACTACTACAAGACGCTCGGTGTAGGCAAGGGCGCCTCCGACGAGGAGATCAAAAAGTCGTACCGCAAGCTGGCACGGCAGTACCACCCCGACCGCAACCCGGGAGACAAGAAGGCCGAGGAGAAGTTCAAGGAGATCTCCCAGGCTCACGACGTGCTGTCGGACCCTGAGAAGCGCAAGGCCTACGACCGTGGTCAGGGCCCGCTCGGTGGGTTCACCACCGGCAACTTCGACCCGAGCGCGTTCGGCGGCGGATTCAGCGACATCCTCTCGAACCTGTTCGGAGGCGGCGCCGGGGCCGGAACCGCCGGACGGACGACTGGTGGTGCGCGAGGCCGTGCGGGCACAGCAAGAGGCAGTCGCACCGCACAAACCCAGGGCCGAGACCTCGAGACAGAGGTCTCGCTCTCGTTCGACCAGGCAGTGCACGGCGCCCAGGTCCCGCTGCAGGTACCGACCTCGCAGCCCTGCCCGACGTGCCACGGCACGGGCGCCAAGCCCGGCACCACGCCGAAGGTGTGCCCCGTGTGCGAAGGCCGCGGGATCGAGTCTCAGAGCCAGGGGATCTTCTCGATTTCTCAGCCCTGCTCGAACTGTGGCGGCTCGGGAACGGTGATCGAGGATCCGTGCACGACCTGTGGCGGAACGGGCGCGCAGCGGAGTATCCGCAAGCTCCGCGTGAACATCCCGGCCGGCGTTCACGACGGCAGTCGCATCCGGCTCGCCGGAAAGGGCGAGGCCGGCTTCCGCGGCGCCGAACCGGGCGACCTGTACGTGATCACGCGTGTGCAGGAGTCGCCGGTGTTCAAGACGGTCGGCGACAACCTCGAGGTCGAGGTGCCGCTGACGATTCCCGAGGCCGTCCGCGGCGCGATCGTCGAGGTGCCGACCCTGAACGGCTCCAAGCGCCTCCGCGTGCCCGCCGGCACCAAGCACGGCACCGTCCAGCGGCTCCGTGGCGAGGGCCCACCAAAGGCCGGCAACAAGGGCCGCGGCGACATCCGCTACCGCTTCGTGATCGACGTTCCCGACAAGCTTTCGCCCGAGCAGGACGAGGCGATCGACCGCCTCTCGCAGGTCATGAACGGCAACCCGCGGGTCGACCTGTTCAAGGAGGCCGGCGCCGGCGGATCGAAGGGGAGGGACAACTGATGGCCACGCGGCGCGTGAGGACCACAGCCCGGATGGAGGTGTCCACGGACCGGGGGGTTTTCATGATCTCGGTGGCGGCAGAGCTCGCCGAGATGCATCCTCAGACCCTGCGGATGTACGAGGCGCGTGGTCTGATCGAGCCCAAACGCTCGCCCAAGGGCACGCGGCTGTACTCGCATAAGGACGTCGAGCGCCTTCGACGCATCCAGGAGATGACGGCTGAGCTCGGCATGAACCTCGCCGGCGTCGAGCGCGTGTTCGAGCTCGAGCAGCAGCTCGAGGGGATGGAGCGGAAGATCAAGACGCTCGAAAGACGCGCCGAGGAACTGAAGTCCGAAGTCGAGCGGCTCGAGCAGCTGCGACGTGAGTTGCGGGCGGAGATCGTGCCGTACGACAAGGGCGGCGCGATCGTCCGGAACGCGGACGTGCAGCGCTTCTCACTCCAGATTCAGCGCCCGAACCGGTGACTTCGGGCGGCGAGCCGCGCACGCTGGCGGGGCGCTACCGGCTGGACGAGGTGATCGGCCGCGGCGGCATGAGCACCGTCTACCGCGGCACCGATCTGGCGCTCGATCGCGTGGTCGCGGTCAAGGTCGCGCTCGACCCGCTGGTCGAGCAGAGTCCGATCTACCTAGAGCGGTTCAGGCGCGAGGCGAACGCCGCGGCGGCGATCGACCACCCCGGCGTGGTCACCGTCTACGACGCCGGCGCCGATGGGCCCACGCGATTCATCGTGATGGAGTTCGTGCACGGGCGGAGCCTCGCGGACATCCTGCGCGAGCAGAGCCCGCTCGAGCCGGCCGAGGCGGCCGACATCGCCGCGCAAGCCGCCGACGCGCTGAGCGCGGCGCATGCTCGCGGCATCGTCCACCGCGACATCAAGCCTGGGAACATCATGGTCACCCCCGACGGGGCGGTGAAGGTGCTCGACTTCGGGATCGCCCGAGCGGTCGACAGCGGAACGCTCACCCAGACCGCCACCGTGCTCGGCACCTCGGCGTACATGTCGCCCGAACAGGCACTCGGCCAGCCGGCCGACGCGCGCTCTGACATCTACTCGCTCGGGTGCGTGCTGTACGAGATGCTGACCGGCGAGCCGCCGTTCAGGGCCGAGGTCGCCGCCGCGGTCATGCACCAGCACGTACGCGTCCAGCCGAAGCCCGCGAGCGAGCGCAACCCCGCCGTTCCGCCGGCCCTCAACGCGCTCGTGATGGAGATGCTGGCCAAGGCCCCCGGCGACCGGCCGCAGACCGCGGCCGAGGTACGCGACCGGCTACGGCAGGCCGTCGGCAACCCCGGTGACGAAGACGAAGCTCTGGCCACCCTGGCGATGGCGCCACCTCCGGCCCCGCCGCCCCCGGTGATCGCTCCCGAACCCCTAGACGCGCGACCTTCAGCTGAGCCACGCACACCGCAAGCGCGCGCGCCGCAAGCACGTAGACCGCCGCCGCCGGCCAGGTCGCGAAGCCGGACCGGCCTGTGGGCCACGCTCGCGGTCCTAGCCGCGCTCTTGCTCGGTGGGGCGGTGGCGCTGGCCCTCAACGGCACGAACGGCAATTCGAGTTCGACGAGCAGCAGCGGACACTCGGCGCCTCCGTCCACGAGCTCGCACTCCGCCACCGGGGCGCCCCCGTCCACGTCAACCGCACAGCGGTCGACTTCGCACTCCACGTCGACTCACGCCCCCACGACCTCGACGAGGCGAACCACCACGACGAAGCCCGCCACCACCTCGTCTACCCCGACCACGAGCGGTCGCACGACCGGCACGAGCTCCTCGACGACGGGCACGAACAGCTCGGGGGGCGGCACAACCGGCGGGACAACGCCTTGAGACTCGCGGCAGAACCTGTCATAATCTAAGTCGTACAGACTTAGATTTTTCGTCCCCGAAACACGAGAACGAACGCATGCAACCAGACAGATTTACGATCAAGAGCCAGGAGGCTCTCCAGGCCGCTCAGCGACTCGCCGACGAGCGCCGAAACCCGCAGACGATGCCCGAGCACGTGCTCGCCGTACTGCTTGAGCAGGACGGCGGAATCGTCGTGCCGGTGCTGCGTAAGCTCGGCGTGGACCCCGCCGCGGTTCGCCAGGCCAACAGCCAGGCGCTCGAGGCGCTGCCCAAGATCCAGGGCTCGGCGTCCCCTGAGCCCGCCGGCGGCTCGAGCGAGCTCGTGCAGATCCTGCGCGACGCCGAGACCGAGATGCGCGAGCTCAAGGACGAGTACGTCTCGACCGAGCACCTCATGCTGGCGATCGCGAAGCATCCCGGCAAGGCCGGCGATGCCCTCCGTAGCAACGGCGCGACCCATGAGCAGCTGCTGAAGGCCCTGTCGGAGGTGCGCGGCAGTCACCGGGTCACGGACGAGAACCCCGAGGACAAGTACATGGCGCTCGAGCGCTTCGGCCGCGACCTGACGGAGGCCGCCGCGCAGGGCAAGCTCGACCCGGTCATCGGCCGTGACGACGAGATTCGCCGCGTCATCCAGGTCCTCAGCCGGCGTACCAAGAACAACCCAGTTTTGATCGGCGAGCCCGGGGTCGGCAAGACGGCGATCGTCGAGGGCCTTGCTCAGCGGATCGTCTCCGGCGACGTGCCCGAAAGCCTCAAGGACCGCCGCCTGGTCGCGCTCGACCTGAGCGCGATGGTCGCCGGCTCCAAGTACCGCGGCGAGTTCGAGGACCGGCTCAAGGCCGTGCTCAAGGAGATCGCAGACGCCCAGGGCCAGATCATCGTGTTCATCGACGAGCTCCACACGATCGTCGGCGCCGGCGCCGCAGAGGGCGCGATGGACGCCGGCAACATGCTGAAGCCGATGCTCGCGCGCGGCGAGCTCCGAGCGGTCGGCGCGACCACGCTCGACGAGTACCGCAAGCACATCGAGAAGGATCCGGCGCTCGAGCGCCGCTTCCAGCCCGTGTACGTCGGCGAACCGACGGTCGAGGACACGATCGCGATCCTCCGCGGCCTCAAGGAGCGCTACCAGGTGCACCATAAGGTCCGCATCCAGGACTCCGCGCTGGTGGCCGCGGCGACGCTCAGCCATCGCTACATCGCAGACCGCTTCCTCCCCGACAAGGCGATCGACCTGGTCGACGAGGCGGCGTCGCGGATCCGGATGGAGATCGACTCCAAGCCGACCGAGATCGACGAGGTCGACCGGCACATCATGCAGCTCGAGATCGAGCTCCAGTCGCTGGGCGACGACGACGATCCGGGCACGGTGGCGCGGCGCGAGCAGCTCGAGCGGACGCTCGCCGAGGAGCGCGAGCGCTCGGACGCGATGCACGCCGAGTGGCAGCGCGAGAAGGAGTCTGTGGGCGCCGTCGCCGACCTTCAGGAGCAGCTCGAGCAGGCCAAGATGGAGCTCGAGAGGGCTCAGCGCGAGGCCGACCTCGGTCGCGCCGCGGAGCTCCGCTACGGGACGATCCCCGAGGTCGAGAAGCAGCTCGAGGCCGCATCCGAGGCCGAGCACGACGCCGCCGGTGATCCTGGGGTGGGTGGGCCTCGATTCCTCAAGGACGTCGTCGACGCCGAGGACGTGGCCGAGGTCGTCGGCAAGTGGACCGGCATCCCGGTTTCCCGCCTGATGGAGGGCGAGATCGAGAAGCTCGTGCACATGGAGGAGCGACTGCACCGGCGCGTCATCGGTCAGGACGAGGCCGTCGAGGCGGTGTCCAATGCGCTCCGGCGCTCGCGCGCCGGCCTCCAGGACCCCGACCGGCCGATCGGAACGTTTCTGTTCATCGGTCCGACCGGCGTCGGCAAGACCGAGCTAGCGCGTGCGCTCGCGGAGTTCATGTTCGACAGCCAGGACGCGATGATCCGGATCGACATGTCCGAGTACATGGAGAAGCACTCCGTCTCGCGGCTGGTGGGTGCGCCCCCGGGATACGTCGGCTATGACGAGGGCGGTCAGCTGACCGAGGCGGTCCGCCGCCGCCCGTACAGCGTCGTGCTGCTCGACGAGATCGAGAAGGCCCACCCGGACGTGTTCAACGCACTCCTCCAGGTGATGGACGACGGACGCCTGACCGACGGCCAGGGCCGGACGGTGTCGTTCAAGAACACCGTGCTGATCATGACTTCGAATATTCCGGGCGGCCGGGCCGGGGTCGAGGCCCACTTCAAGCCCGAGTTCATCAACCGTCTGGACGACATCGTCGAGTTCCACTCGCTGACCCGCGAGCAGATCGGTGAGATCGTCGACCTCCAGGTGACACGGCTGATCGAGCGAGTCCGCGAGCGCGGCATCGAGGTCGAGCTCACCGACACCGCCCGGACGCTGCTCGGCAACCTCGGCTACGACCCGACGTACGGCGCTCGTCCGCTCAAGCGAGTGATCCAGAAGCGGCTGGTCGATCCGCTGGCGCTGGCGATCCTGGAGGGCCGCTTTGCCACCGGCGACACCGTCCGGGTCGACGCGGCCGACGGCGAGCTCATGCTCGAGCGGGCGGAAGTCCCGATTCCCGCCCACCCGGCCGCCGCATAAGCGCGGCGGCCGACTCGGCCTAGGTCGAGCGCATGCGGTTGTTGCGCGCGTTGTGCTCGACCTCGGCCAGGCCGAGACGCTCGAGGATCGGCGGGACGTAGTTGCCGAATCGGCCCCGCAGGCCCTTCTTCAGCCCGTACCACCCGCCGACCGGATTGTCCGGCGAGCGGGCCCACGCCTCGACCGTTCCGTCCGCCGCTGGCTTCTGCTCGTCGGCGTTGCCCAGCGAGACCCAGTCGCCGCGCGCGCTCAGCATCGCGCGGAGATCGTCAATTGCGCTCAGGTGGTAGCGCAGCTCGGTGCTGCCCACCTGCACGACCAGCGCCGGCGGATCCGCCTGCGCCTCACGCCACGCCAGGTATTCGGACTTCCCCGGAGGGGTGCGGAGCTCCCACGGATCCTCGCGCGTGCCCGACCCGCTCGTCGTCGTCGCCATGTGCCGCTCCTTTCGGTAACCTATGCGTTACCGTAGCATGACGGTTACCGATCGAACAGCGCGCGCCCTCGACGCCCTCGGCGACCCCAATCGGCGGGCGATCGTGGAGATCCTCAGCCGGGGCGATCGGTCGGTCCAGCAGATCGCCAACGAACTCCCGATCAGCCGACCCGCCGTCTCGCGACATCTGCGCCTGTTGAAAGACGCCGGGCTGGTCGGCGACCAGGCCGCGGGCACCCGGCGCGTCTACGCGCTCCGCGACGAGGGCGTCGAGGCGATCCGGCGTTACTTCGCCGAGGTGTGGGGAGACGCGGTGACGCGCTACCGGCTCGTGGCCGAGAACACCGATGAGCGTTGAGCCGCTGGTCGTCGAGTTCGACGTCGCCGTGGCTCCGGGCCACGCGTTCGAGACCTGGACTCGCCGCTGTGCCGTGTGGTGGCCGCCGGCGCACACGGTCAGCGGGGATCCCTCGGCGATCACGCTCGAAACCCATCCCGGCGGTCGGATCTTCGAGCGGGCCCGCGACGGCACCGAGCACGACTGGGGCGTGATCCTGGACTGGGACCCGCCCGGACGCCTGCGCTACCGGTGGCACCTGTTCTTCGACCCCAGCGAGGCGACCGAGGTGGAGGTCACGTTCAAGCCGGTCCCAACCGGGACGGCCGTCCGCCTCGAGCAGCGCGGGTGGGAACGCCTCGGCGACGCCGGTGCGCCGCGCCGGTCAAAGACCGAGACAGTCTGGCAGCGGCTGTCGGTGGCGTTTGCCGCAGCGTGCGGCTGACGTCCGGGGCACGATCGGCGCACATCGGATACAAGTCCTCCAGACAACCAAGGAGGCGGTCGTGCCGACCTACATCATGCTTTCGACGCTCGCACCCGAAGGGGTGCAGACGATCAAGAACAACCCGTCCCGGATCCGCGAGGTCAACCGCGAGGTCGAGCAGTTGGGCGCCACCGTCAAGGCCCAATGGGCGACGCTCGGCCAGTTCGACTTCATCAACGTGATCGAGGCGCCCGACGAGAAGACGATGGCGCGAATCTCGCTCGAGCTCGGCTCGCGCGGGACCGCGAAGTACGAGACGCTCGTGGCGATCCCGATCGACGATTTCATTGGCGCGATCTGAATTGATTGGGCCCCCGCCCACCCCGCCCGGGAACCGGATTCTGGTCGTAGGCGGCGGCGGCCGCGAGCACGCGCTCGTGCACGCGCTCGAGCGCTCGCCCCGGAGACCGGAGATCCTGTGCGCCCCGGGCAACGCGGGAATCGCCGCGGACGCGCGCATCCTCGACGTGGGGGCCGAGGACGTCGAGGGGATCGTGCGCGCTTCTGCCGAGGAGCGGGTCGATCTCGTGGTCGTGGGGCCGGAGGCGCCACTCGTCGCCGGCGTGGTCGATGCCCTGTCGGAGGCCGGTATTCGGGCTTTCGGGCCGTCCGGCGCGGCCGCGCAGCTCGAGGGGTCCAAGGCGTTCTGCAAGGAGGTGATGATCGCCGCCGGGATTTCAACTGCTGTTTATAAGGTTGTTCAGGACGCGCAAGCCGGCCTGGACGCCATCGAGCGATATCCGACCGTGATCAAGGCGGACGGCCTGGCTGCGGGCAAGGGCGTGATCATCGCTGCCGACGAGTCTGAAGCCCGTGAGGCTCTGCATCAGTTGCTGGTCGAGCGGCGCTTCGGCACCGAGCAGGTCGTGGTCGAGGAGTACCTGGAGGGCGAGGAGCTGTCGCTGCTCGCGCTGTGCGACGCCCAGCGCGCCATCCCGCTCGCGTCCGCCCAGGACTACAAGCGCATTTTCGACGGCGACCAGGGGCCGAACACCGGCGGGATGGGGTCGTACTCGCCGGTCCCGTCGATCGACGACGCCCGGGCGCGCGAGATCTGCGCGACGGTCCACCAGCCCGTGCTCGACGAGCTCGCCCGCCGGGGCATCCCGTTCCAGGGCATGCTCTACGCAGGCCTGATGATGACCGCGGACGGGCCGCGGGTGCTCGAGTTCAACGTCCGCTTCGGCGACCCTGAGACCCAAGCGATCCTGCCGCGGCTGCGGTCGGATCTGCTCGGCCTGCTCGAGGCGGCCACCGTTCCCGGCGGCCTCGCGGGAGTGGAGCTCGACTGGGCGCCCGAGATGGCTGTGAGCGTCGTCCTCGCGAGCGCCGGCTATCCGGCGTCGTCGTCGAGCGGTGACGTGATCACGGGGCTCGACCGGGTGCCGGCCGCAGTGCAGGTGACTCACGCCGGCACTGCGCTGAACGGCGAAGGGCAGGTAGTCACCGCCGGGGGTCGCGTGCTGAACGTGACCGGTCTCGGCGTCGATGCCGCTTCCGCCCGCGAGGCCGCATATGCTGCCGCCGACATGATCGAGTTCGACGGCAAGCAGCTGCGGCGCGACATCGCGCTCCGCGTCGTCCAGCCGGCCGGCGTGCGCCCGTGAGCGAGTCGGCCCGCCCCGCGCCGGAGACGTTCGCCGAGCCCGTGACCGAACTCGAGGGGCTCGAGGTCGACGCGCCCCTGGTGGGCATCGTGATGGGCTCAAAGAGCGACCTCGAGCGCATGGAGGCGGCCGAGAAGGAACTGATCGAGCGCGGGATCCGCTGTGAGGTGCGCGTCATGTCGGCACATCGCGAGCCCGACAAGGTGGCCGACTATGCCCGCAACGCCCGGATGCGCGGCCTGCGAGTGATCATTGCCGGCGCCGGCCTGTCCGCGGCGCTCCCCGGCGTGGTCGCGGCGCACTCCGACCTGCCGGTGATCGGCGTGCCCCTGACCAGCCGTACCTCGGTGGCCGGCGGACTCGACGCACTGCTGTCGATCGCGCAGATGCCGCCGGGCGTCCCGGTGGCTTGCGTCGGGGTCGACAACGCGCGCAACGCTGCCGTGCTGGCGGCGCGGATTCTCGCGAGCTGACGCACGGCGGGCGGTACGCTTCGTTTCGGGATCGATGCCCGACACCGTTCACGTGTCTTCGCTGGCGGGGAGTCCGCTACTCGACTCCTCTGGTCAGCGGCTTGGAAAGGTCGAGGATGTGGTCGCGAGGCTCGACTCGGGCGCCGGCGAGGCGCGGGTCATCGGCCTGACCGCGGAGATCGGCGGCCGGCAGCTGTTCGTTCCGATCGACCGCGTTGAGCAGCTCGGCCCGTATTCGGCGACCACGTCGACCACGAAGCTGGACCTGGCGCCGTTCGAGCGCCGCCCCGGCGAGGTGCTGCTCCGCGCCGACGTGCTCGACCGCAGCGTGATCAACGTCCACACCGCCCATCTTGTGAGGGCTCACGAGGTCGAGCTCGTCCGCGACGACGACGGCGGTTGGCGCGTCGCCGGGATCGATCCGAGCCTCCGGCCGCGGCTGTGGCGCTTCTTGCCGCGCCGGTTCCGCGGGCACGACACCGAGCACCGGCAGTTCATCGATTGGCGGGACCTCGAGCCGTTCGTCAGGCACGTCCCGACCTCGCGGCTGAAGCTGGCGGCGCGGCGCATCCGGCGGCTCCATCCGGCTCAGATCGCGGATCTCGTCGAGGCCGCCTCGCACGAGGAGGGGGAGGAGATCCTCGAGGCGGTCGGGCAGGACAAGGAGCTCGAAGCCGACGTGTTCGAGGAGCTCGACGACGAGCACCGGGTCGAGTTCCTGCGCGAGCGGTCCGACGAAGAGGCCGCCGCGGTGCTGGCGCGGATGGAAAGCGACGACGCGGCCGATCTGCTGCTCGAGCTCGACCAGGCCCGCCGGCTCCCGATCCTGAACCGCATGCCGGCCGCCCCTCAGGCGAAGGTGAGGGCGCTGCTCGGCCACAACCCGCAGACCGCCGGCGGGATGATGAACCCGGACTTCGTCTCGGTGCCCCCGGAGGCGACCGTGGCCGAAGCGCTGGCTCGCATCAGCGCCAGCGAGCTCGGACTGCAGCAGATCGCGATCGTGTGCGTCGTCGACGAGGCCGGGAAGCTGATCGACACACTGTCGCTCGCGGAGCTCGTGCGCGCCAAGGGTGCTTCGAAGGTCTCCGAGTTGGTCGACGAGTTCACGCCGGCGGTCGGGACCGATGCCGACGTCCCGGAGGTGGCCCGGCTGATGAGCGACTACAACCTGGTCGCGATGCCGGTGCTCGACGCCGACCACCGTCCGGTGGGCATCATCGCCGTGGACGATGTGCTCGAACTCCTCGTGCCCGAGGAGTGGCGCTGGCGGGCCGGCGCGGCTCGGGACTAGCGGACCCTGGTCCGGAGAAACTGCTCGCACACGCCGACGGCGTCCTCGATCGTGTCCCAATGGAGCGCGTCGGGAACATCGTTGGGCCAGTGGTAGTTCATCGGCAACTTCGTCTCGTCGACCGATGCGAGCGTGGCCACCGGATAGCCGGCGCGGAGCGCGATGATCGCGTCGGTGGCGGCGGTCGTGCGCAGACCGCGGACGATCGGGATGCGCGCGGCGGCGGCTGCTTCGTCGAGCGCCTCGCGCATCTCGGCCGGGTAGTCGCGCATCCGAAGCATCCCCTCGCCCTCGACCACGATCAGCGTGGGGCCGCCGACGCATTCCAGGCAGACCATCTCGGTGCGCTCGGGATCGAGCTCTGAGAAGTGACGATGGCCGAAGCCCTGCATGCCCTCGCTGAACGACTCCTCCGAGCCCGTGGAGACCAGCAGTACCCGCACCCCCTCGACCGGCCGGTCGCGTAGGCGCTCGGCCAGGGCGACGATGGCTCCCACGGCGCTGAGGTTGTCGTTGGCGCCGGGTACCGGCGCCCGTGCCCCGATGTCGATCATCGCCGCCGTGGCGGCGGCCGCGATCGCGCCGCCGGCGGCAAGCACGCGTCGCGCGCCGAGGACCGACCCGGCGCACACCAGCACGGGTCCGAGCCAGACCGCGTACAGCAGCGGGAAGCTCCGATTCGACCGAGCGTGCAATCGCGGCGCGACCTTCAGTGGGATGCGCGGGAGGATCGGGTGGAAGATCAATCCGGAGTGCGCGGCGTCGTGGTGGGCGATGAACACGACCGTCCGCTCGGCGTCGGCGTCTCCCGCCTCGGCCACGACGTTCCAGGTCGGTCGGTGCGGCAGGAGCGTGCGGCGGAACCAGCGCCGGCCGTGACCCAGGTCGTCCCATAGGGCGGCGGCGCCGATGCCGGCGACCGCGGCCGTCAGGGCGCGCGTCGCGACACGGCGGTGCAGGAGGGTGGTCACGGCTCCGGCCACGGTCGCGGCGTTGACGAGCCCGATCGGCCACCAGTAACCGCCGTGGGCGCGTTCCTCCTCGACGGTCGTCTTACAGCCGAGAGCCCGCAGGCGCGAGGCGATGAGGTCCGCGGCCCGGCGCTCGCCGTCGGAGGCCGACGGGCGGTCGAACGACGCCAGCTCTCGGATCGCTGCGCGCCAGTCGCCGGCCGTTGCGGAATCGTGATCCACGTTCATCTGGAGGCCGCATTTTGCCGTGATCGCAGTGGTACCCTCGTTCCGCTGCCTGCCGGCGGCGACGATGAGTCCTGCGATGACCCACCGCGACGAGTTCTTGGATAGCGACGAAAGACCGCGAAGTAGATGGTGCGCGGCCGGTGTCGTGGACGTCGCCGCTGAGCTGAGGGACTGATTCCCCGGCCCTGAGCGACCTCCCGCCGCCGCGACGCCGCGACGCCGCGACGGCGAAAGGAAGGAGGTCGAGCCATGGCCAACGATCCGACGAGCCGCCCCACGCCGGGCGCCCCGAAGCCGCCTGTCGTCGCGTCGCGACCCGCGCCCCCTGCCGCCCCCACGGCGCCAACGGCCGCCACCCCGCCGCCCCCGGTGCCGCCGCCGGCGCGCGAGCGTGCCGTGCTCGACTCAGCTCACGTCGGAGACATCGAGGGCGCGTTCGGCACCATCCGCGAGCACGAGGAGGCGCACCGCGGCTGGCGCTCCCGGGGGCTCGCCCTGCTCGCGATCATCGGCCCGGGACTGATCGTCATGGTTGGCGACAACGACGCCGGCGGCGTCGCCACGTACTCGCAGGCCGGCCAGAACTACGGCACGAGCCTGCTCTGGGTCCTGCTGTTGCTTGTGCCCGTCCTGATCGTCAACCAGGAGATGGTGGTGAGGCTCGGAGCGGTCACCGGGGTCGGCCACGCCCGTCTGATCGTCGAGCGCTTCGGCAAGTTCTGGGGCTGGTTCTCGGTGATCGACCTGTTCGTGCTGAATTTCCTCACGGTCGTCACCGAGTTCATCGGAGTCAGCCTCGCGCTCGGCTACTTCGGCGTCTCGGATCGCGTCGCGGTGCCGCTCGCCGCGGTGGCGCTGGTGGCGATCACGGCCACCGGCAGCTTCCGAGCCTGGGAGCGGTCGATGTTCGTATTCGTGTTCGCGAACCTGCTCGTCGTCCCGCTGTTCTTCATCGCCCACCCGGACGGCGGACAAGTCGTCCACCACCTCTTCGTGCCCGGGATCCAGGGCGGCGCGACGTCGACCTCGGTCCTGCTGATCATCGCCATCGTGGGGACGACGGTGGCGCCGTGGCAGTTGTTCTTCCAGCAGTCGAACATCATCGACAAGCGGATCACGCCGCGCTGGATCAACTACGAGCGCCTCGACACCTGGATCGGCGCCGTCGTGGTCGTGGTCGGAGCCGCCGCGTTGATGTGCGTGTCGGCGTTCGCGTTTGCGAATACGCCCTACTTTGGCCACTTCGTCAACGCCGGGGCTACGGCCTCGGCGCTCGAGCAGGTGCTCGGCCCCCCGGCAGGCGCCTTTTTCGCCTTAGTGCTTCTGAACGCCTCGCTGATCGGCGCGGGCGCGCTCACGCTGTCAACGAGCTACGCCTTCGGCGACATCTTCGGGACCAAGAGCTCGCTGCACCGGAAGCTCTCCGACGCCCCGGGCTTCTATGCCCTGTTCTCGCTCGTGATCGCGTGCGCCGCCGGAATCGTTTTGATCCCCGGCGCGCCGCTCGGGATCATCACCGAGGCCGTTCAGGCGCTCGCCGGCGTGCTCCTGCCGAGTGCCACTATGTTCCTGCTGCTGCTCTGCAACGACCGCGACGTGCTTGGGCCGTGGTGCAACCCTCCGTGGCTGAACGTGATCGCGGTTGTGATCGAAGCGGTTCTGCTACTGCTATCTCTGATTCTGATGGCGACGACAGTCTTCCCCAGCCTCAACGTGACCACATTCGCGCTCGTCGGCGGCGTGGTGACGGTGGCCGGGCTGCTTGTGTTCGGCGCGGTCGTCCTGGCCACGCGCCGGTCGGCCGGGGCCGCGCCCACCCCGACCTGGAGCGTCCCCAAGCAGCAATGGACGATGCCGCCGATCGCGCTCCTGTCGAGGCCCCCGCAGTCCGCCGCGCGTCGGGCCGCGATGCTGGCGATCGAGGCCTACCTCCTGCTCGCGATCGTGCTGCTGATCGTCAAGGCCGTCCAGTTGGCCGGGGGCTGAGCTTCGATGATCGCCCGCTACACACGACCCGAGCTGGCCGAGGTGTGGTCGGACCACGCCCGCTTCGAGGCGATGCGCGAGGTCGAGGTCGCGGCGGCCGAGGAGCTCTCCGGTCCGACCGCGTCGGAGCTCGACGCGATCCGGGCGGCGACGTTCACGGTCGAGGAGATCGCCGAGCGCGAGAAGGTCACCGACCACGACACGGCCGCGTTTGTCGACGTGCTCTCGGCCTCGGCCGGTCCCGCCGGGCGCTGGATCCACCACGGACTGACCTCGAGCGACGTGCTCGACACCGGACTCGCGATCCAGCTTCGCCGCGTGGCCGAGATCGTGCTCCCGGACGCCCGGCGACTCGTCGACGCGCTCGCCGGCGCCGCGCGCGAGCACGCGCACACGCTGTGCGTCGGGCGCACGCACGGCATCCACGCCGAGCCGACCACGTTTGGGATCAAGCTGGCGAGCTTCGCGTTCGAGGCTCACCGGAACGCCGATCGGCTCGAGCGCGCCTTCGCCCAGGTGGCGGTGGGCGCGCTCTCGGGCGCGGTCGGCACCTACTCGGCGACCTCGCCCGAGTTCGAGGAGCGGGTACTGGCCCGGTTGGGGCTCGCGCGCGAGCCGGTCTCGACCCAGGTGGTACCGCGCGACCGCCACGCCGAGCTGCTTGAGGCCATCGCCCTTGCGGGCGCGGGCATGGAGCGGTTCGCGACCGAGCTTCGCCACCTCGCCCGGACGGAGGTCGGCGAGGTGCGCGAGCCGTTCGGCCGCGGCCAGAAAGGCTCGAGCTCGATGCCGCACAAGCGCAACCCGATCAAGTCCGAGCAGGTCGTCGGGCTCGCGCGGGTGCTCCGCGGGAACGCCCTGGCGGGTCTGGAGGACGTAGCGCTCTGGCACGAGCGCGACATCTCGCACTCGTCGGTCGAGCGGATCATCCTGCCCGACTCGACGATCCTCCTCGACCACATGCAGCGCCGCGTTCTGTCGCTGGTCGAGGGCATGGTCGTCGACGCCGACCGAATGCGCGAGAACCTCGAGCTCACCCGCGGCGCCCTGTTCTCCCAGCGGGTGCTGCTCGCGCTCGTCGAGTCCGGGATGATCCGCGACGACGCCTACCGCGTGGTCCAGCGCCTCGCCCAGCAGGCGCTCGACACGAAGGTGCACATGCGCGAGCTGCTCGCCTCCGACCCGGCCGGCGCCGGCCTCGACCTCGACGCGATCTTCGACTACGGGCCGTTCGTGCGCTACGCGGACGAGATCGTCGGCCGGCTCGACGCGATCAGCGTCGCGGTCCCGGCGTAGCAGCTATCGCGGGTAGATCCCGCCGTCGAGCCCGACGACCTGGTTAGTCATGTAGGGGTTGCGGAGGATCGCCAGGGCGAGGTCCGCGACCTCCTCGGGGCGGCCAAGCCTGCCGACTGGCACGCGCGCGCGCAGTTCTTCCGGGTCACCCGGGAGCATCCGAGTCTCCGTGATCAGCGCCGGCGCGAGCGCGTTGACCGTCACCCCGGACGAGGCGAGCCGCGATGCCAGGAAGTGAGTCAGCCCGTGGAGGCCGGCCTTGGACGCCGCGTAGTGCGGGCCGACGACACCGCCCGTGAACGCGGCCACCGAAGAGAAGAACAGCACCCGCCCGAAGCCGCGCTCGCGCATACCGGGCACCGTGCGTTGGGCAAGCCGGAAAGGGGCTCGGAGGTTGACCGCGAGCATCTCGTCGAAGTCGTCGATCGAGACCTCCTCGAGCTCCTGGCGCCGCCCGAGTCCGGCCGCGGCCACCAGCACCTCGACCGCCCCGAGCTCCGACTCCACCGCGTCGACCAGCTCATCCGGGGCCTTTGCCCGGCTCAGGTCCGCGCCGATCGCCACCGCGAGACCGCCCGCGGCGACGAGCTCCTCCGCCAGCTCCTCGGCGGGCTCGGCGTGGCTGCTGTAACCGAGCGCCACGGCAGCTCCCTCGGCAGCGAGGTCGCGCGCGATCGCCTGGCCGATGCCGCCGCTCGCGCCGGTGACAAGCGCTACACGTCTGTTGAGCGTCTTCATCGCATGGGGAGATACCCGGTTCGCCTACGATTGAGCGCAGGGTGCCGCCGCGCAAGCATCAGGAGCTGCTGATGGCGGCGGTCGAGCGGGAGGGGGAGGCGCAGCACCGGTTGCTCGCCGGCGATCTCGACGCTGCTCGCGCCGAGTTCGCCGCGGCCGCCGAGCTGTACCGGCAGTCGTGGGAGTCCGCGCACGCGCGGGCCTTTGGCCGACTCGTCGGGATGTTGAAGGCCGCCGTGCTCGCCGGCGGCGGCACCGTTCAGGCCGAATACGTGCGGGCCGCGCTCGGCGAGCGTGCCCCGGAGTCCGCGACCGCGTCGTACGCCCAGGCGCTGGCGGCGCTGATTCTGGGAGAGGATGAGGACGCCCGGCTGTGGGCGGCGCGAATGAGTCCCGGTGGTAGCGCCGGTGGTGGCGCCGGCACAGACGCCTTCGCCCGGGCCGGCGAGGCGGTGGCCGCGATCGCGTCCAACGACGGCGAGAGGTACGCGGTCGCGCTGGCGGCGATCGTCCATGATTTCGAGCAGCGTAGCGAGCATCTCACCGGCGTCGCGATCGCAGATACCGCGCTGATGCTCGAGGCGCTGGCCGCCCGGCGCGCGATGCGCGCGGCAATCGAAAGCCCCGTGCTGCCGGCAGGTCTGGTCCCACCTTCTTAACCCTTCGCTCGCACGGTGTCGAGTACGGTGCGCCGGGCACGGGCCGCACCGGGTGGTCCACGACTTGGAGGGAGGCGCAGATGGCCCATCACCGGCGTCGCAGGCCATCCGCGGCGCTTGTCGTCGCGATCATCGCGCTGGTCGTCGCTGCGACCGGCACCGCAGTCGCCGCCGGCACACGCGTCGACGGCGACAGCCTGATCAAGAAGGGATCGCTGTCGGGGAATCGTCTCCGCGATCGGACGCTGACAGGCCTACAGATCAAGGCGAGCACGCTCGGCACCGTCCCGACCGCCAAGAACGCGAATGAGCTCGGAGGACGGCCGCCGAGCGCCTACCTCGGTGGCGGTGGCGGCGGGAGCCAGGTCGGCACGAACGGCGTCGTGAAGACGGCCGGATCAGCCAACGGCACCAAGGTGACGCTGTTCACGTCCGGCCCGTTCACGGTGACGATGACCTGCACCGACGACGGCACGGAGACCTCGAGCGAGATCGACGCGAGCTCGAGCGAGGACCAGTCCGACCTCAACGGGGAGTTCGCCAGTGCGAACACTCCCACCGATACCGGGGCCGACGTCTCCCCGACGCCGGACGGCACCGCCGGGTCGTTGTTTGCCCC
>Ga0070765_100000617_pt1 | contig 21388 bp, 23 predicted proteins | sample HubBroMetageWFT5_FD_71516 | JGI IMG/M metagenome (GOLD analysis project Ga0070765, IMG submission 71516) | Warmed and freeze-thawed soil microbial communities from the Hubbard Brook experimental Forest, New Hampshire - Hubbard Brook CCASE Soil... | ecosystem: Environmental > Terrestrial > Soil... | reverse complement strand
GCTCTGGCACATAATCAACTCGCCCAAGCGTATCTTCAAAAACACATGTACGATGAAGCGGTCGCGGAACTGCGAAAAGCGGTCCAGCTCTCTGAAGGCAGCCCGACATGCATAGCTAATCTTGCTCGCGCCTTTGTCGCATCGGGCAAGAGGAGCGAAGCGGTAAGCCTGCTGAGCGACCTGAAGAAGCGCTCCAGCCCGAGCTATTCGAATGCTTCGGAGATTGCCATGACCTATGCATCTCTCGGAGATACGAATCAAGCCATGAATTGGCTCGAAAAAGGCTACGAAGAGCGATTTAACCCGGGTGTCTTGCAGCGGCCGGGCTTCGATCCTCTCCGCTCCGACTCGCGCTTTCAAAACCTTGTGCACCGCGTTGGCCTACCCCAGTAAGATCTGCTCTCCCTTGTGCCGTTGGCCCTGAATCCGCAGACCGTCTTCGATCACCGCTGCCCTCCCGAGCTATCTTCAACGTTCAGTAAATTCTGGAGGAATAAATCCCAGCCTGAGCGGTTATGCAGTACGAGGCAGACCTGCCGTTTCTGGCGAGCAACGACAGCTTTTGGCAGTGCCTCTGGCCAGGTGCTGGACCGGACCAAAGATGAAACTGACGACTTCCTGCTTCGTGTCGGGATGCACATGGGTAGCGACGGTGCTGATGGCAGTATGGGGGTTTGTGCCCGCTACCTGGGCGCAAGGATCCGCGGAGGACGTGCACATTACTCCCCGACATGCGCAGGCCCAGAATAATCCACTGACTGAAGATCTGGCTTTGAAAACCTACATGACACCGATCAAGGTCGATGTGAACCTGGTTCTCGTCTCGGTGTCGATAGTGGATCCACTGAACCGTCAAGTCATTGGGCTGGACAAAGAGAACTTTCAAGTGTTCGAGGGTAAGGAAAGGCAAGAGATCCGACACTTTTCGAGTGAGGATGCTCCCGTTTCTCTCGGCGCCATCTTCGACGTGAGCGGCAGCATGGCCGGCAAAATCGAGCGAGCCCGCGAGGCGGTGGTGGAGTTCTTCAAGACAGCGAACCCTCAGGACGAGTTTTTTATGATCGCATTTGCTGACAAGCCGGAGGAAGTCACCGACTTTACCCAGTCGGTGGACGACATCGAGGGGAAGCTCGTGTATCCAGTCCCGAAGGGGCGCACGGCCCTGCTGGACGCGATTTATCTGGGGCTCAGCAAGATGAGGAATGCCAAGTACGGGAAAAAAGCACTGCTCATCATCTCGGACGGAGGCGACAACCACAGCCGGTATACGGAAAGCGAGATCAAGAACCTGGTGAAGGAATCGGATGTGCAGATCTATGCAATCGGTATCTACGATCACTATTTTCCGACTGAAGAAGAACGTTTAGGTCCACAGCTGCTGAGCGACATCACTGAACTCACAGGTGGGCGCGCATTCTCGATCGACAATCCAAACGATTTGGCGGACGTTGCCACGAAGATCGGGATCGAGTTACGCAACCAATATGTACTCGGATATCGGCCAACCAATCCTGTCCACGACGGTAAGTGGCACAAGATACGGGTGAAATTGGCGCCGCCTAAAGGGCTGCCACCGCTCCGGGTTTACGCCAAGACTGGCTATTACGCCAGTTCGGAATAACAACGTTGCGCTAGCTTTCTGTGGATACAGGAACGGCTGTGCAGCGACCGCTCGGAGCGAGTCATCAATCGGCGGAGCGAAACCGCTGCCTTTGGAATCGGATACTGTCTGCGAGTCGACCACCTACCCAGGTACTGCATCACCGACGGAGAATCCACGGGCCGATATCTGGACACTTGGCCTTCCACTGTGTTTAGCCCTGCCGGTTTTGCAGCGATTCCACAGGTTCTTTTCAGCCGTGAACCTCCCAGAGTTGTGGGAATAAGACGCGATCTCGATAGTTAATACAAACAAGAAGTCGAATCGTAAGCGAATGTGAGGCCTCACGTTTTGGCTGGCGGTGACTCGCAAAGCACATGGGAGCGAACCTGCTCCCTGTGTAATGCGGCAAGCCGATTGCGAGCCCGGATGATGAATCGAGTGTATGTGTCTCCGATCAGACACTTTGATCGGGAGATGGAGCAGGTCACTCGCGGAGTAAACCTGCGCATGCTAGCTTCCCGTCTGGGTGAGGTCGGCTGCCGATGAGAAGGCGTGAAAAAAATCTCTGATCGTCACGAAATCAAGAGGGCAGCCGCTTTGACTGGCCGAACAAGTTCCAAGAACCTCACCCGTGTCCGCCGCTAAACCGGGCCGTCGTCTTTGCCAAATTTAATTTTCCATCGGCGGGAATAACGCGTCCCTAACAAGGTTTTGTACCTGCAGGAGCCCGGAAATTCTCGCATGCTTGTAGCCGCGCCGTTTCTCGCGCAGCCCGTGGGGGCGGCAGACCCATAGAACCGTTAACATCCCTGCGCGGGATGTCCAACCGAAAGAATGAAGGAATATCCTCCAATGACAAAGAAGATACCGCACCTTCTCCTGTGCCTATTTGTGCTTCTGGCAATTGGGATTGCCGGAATCGCGCAGCAATCCGCAACAGAAGCTCCGGCGGGTTTTGATACTCCAACTTTCACGCCCGCTCAGAGCGTTAGCAATGGAATAACCGAACCGACCGGCGACACTTTTGCCCTCGATCAGCAGATCTTTGAACAAAGGAAAGATATCCACGCCGGCCTGGGCCCGGTCTTCAACGCGACCTCGTGTGTCGATTGTCATCAGAATCCCGTATCTGGGGGACCCAGCCAGATTACCGAAATGAGGGTCGGGCATAAGGATGCGGACGGCAATTTTGTCAACCCCACTGTGCTGATCGATGACGGTCAGAACTCGATTTCCGGCCGGTCAATTGTCAATGACCGCGCTATTTGCCCACAGGCTCAAGAACATGTGCCGGCAACCGAGACGATCCGTACTCTCCGAGCGGTGAACAATACACTAGGGGAAGGCTTTGTCGAAGCAATCGATGACAATACGCTGATTGCCATCGCCAACCAGCAGCCCGGGCTGAGCGATGGCAAAATACAAGGTGAAGCAATTCAAGTTCCTCTCTTTGAAGCTCCAGGACGAACCCGGGTCGGCCGGTTTGGTTGGAAAGATCAGCACGGCAGCCTGCTCTCATTCATCAGTGACGCTTACCTGAATGAAATGGGCATAACCAGTCGACTGCGGCCCCACGACACTACGTCAGTCTGCAAGACGACCACCGATCCTGAGGATCAACCGGATAGCTTGGGGTTAGCGGACATCGACCATTTTGCTCAATTCGTTCGTGGCACCAAGGTCCCACCGCGTGACGCTGCTCTGGCGGCAACCTCCGATGCCCAGAAGGGTCAGCACCTCTTCGCGGGAATTCAGTGCAACACCTGCCACGTTGAATCCATTACTACAGCGCCCGCTGGAACGGTGGTGGACGGCGGGACTTTCACTATCCCCGAGGCTCTGGGAAACAAAGTCATTCATCCTTTTGGCGATTTCCTGTTGCATGATGTCGGGACCGGCGACGGCATCATCCAGGGCGGCCCTCCGGACACCGCGAACAAATTGCGCACGAGCCCGCTTTGGGGACTACGTACGAAATCCCGCTACATGCATGATCTGAAGTCTCTGACGCTGGAGAATGCGATCCAGCGGCACCGAGGTGAGGCCCGAGATGCTTCCGAGCGCTTCCGCAAGTTGTCTCCCAACGAGCAGCAGCAATTGATCGCCTTCCTGAACTCTTTGTAGTCCGACGAGCTTGCGGCGAGGCTCGGAAAATTCCCCGTGCCTCGTCGCATTTTGATACCAGAAGCGGCGGCTAGAAATATGGGCCCTGAGTTTGGGCTTCTCTCGACTGCGAAGGACCTACGGCACTTTTGCCAAATGATGTTGAATCGCGGCCCCTGGCAGGGCCGCACGATTCTGTCTCCCAGTTGATTGACGAGATTCGTCCTGAAATGCCGACTTCTTTCCCGCAATACTGTTCAGGTTTGGGGTGGTTCGTTCACCCCAAACAGGCGGCAGAAATGAGCTATGCCGTGACAGATGGAAGTTACGGAGCAAATGGCGCGAGCGGAGGGATAGTCTGGATCGATCCAAGACTGAAATCATCCGGATCTACCTTACTCATCACTTCGGCGGGGATTCCATAGACGCAGACCCGGTGATGAACGCCGCATTGCCCGGCTAGTTTCGTGCCGTTTGTCGGAGTCTGGGTTAAAAATTCGCACTTCCTGCCGTGGGACTCGTCTACCACCGAGTTTTTCCGGTGCGTGCTAGAGCTGGTCTCCGGCGGTATTCGGCTGCGAGGATTCCCCCATCCCCGAGAAGCCGCCTCTCGAGGGCAACCCAGAAGGACTTCCAACTTCTCTCGTGGCTTTGCTGAAATCGCCCTTCTCCCCGGAAACGACTGGCCGTCAATCAGATAGCTGGAAATATCGGGGATATGAAGAGAAAACCCCCAGTAAATTGACCGCTGCTCCCTGGGTGCGTTTGATGGTCCAAACGGTGCACCCGCTTGGGGCCGGTTGGCGGAGGCCAACCGGAGGAGCAGGTCATGGAGAGCAACAATGGGTTCGAACCGCGGGTTCTGGTCCAAGCCCAGGACCATACACCGATACACGGCCAGTCCCGAACGACTTTCGAGGAACTGGCAATGCCGCTTTTCGGCTCTCTCTACAATTTCGCGCACTGGCTTGCCCAGAATCGCGAGGATGCAGAAGACTTGGTACAGGAAACATTTGTCAAAGCATTACGAGGCTTCGATTCGTTCCGGCCGGAAACAAATTTTCGGGCCTGGATTTTCCAAATCCTCCGAAACACCTTCTTGTCCTCGCAGTCGAGGCTGGACCGGCGGAAAACGGTAGCGCTCGATCCCGACGAGACTTTACTCGAACTGCCGGGGACGATGGGCACGGCTGAGTCTGTTCTGATTGAGCGTGCCGATGCTCACTTAGTCCTGCATGCAATTGACATGCTTCCGCCCGCGTTTCGAGAAGTCGTGTTGCTTTGCGATGTCGAAGAGATGTCTTACAAGGAAATCGCAGAAGTTCTATCGATCCCGATCGGCACGGTCATGTCCCGGCTCACTCGCGCCAGGAAGGCCGTTCGCGGGGCACTGGCCGTCACCACTCGTGTTACGCGGGCTAGTCGGAACGGTGAAGTACCTTGTGGGGCGGGAATAGAAGTTCAGCGTTGATCGACCCGTACGGTGTGAGTGCTAATCACGCGCAAAGAACCGCTCTGTGAATTGAACCGCCCGGACAGCGCTAAAGAGAAATTCGTTTCACGAAAGGCCAGCCCTTGGCAGACCGGCCTTCCATACTACGCTGTCTCGCTCCTGCTAGAAATTCAGCTTCAAGGCAAGCTGGATCTGCCGTGCGGATGTGGTTCCGTCCGGCCGAGTGAGGGTTTGAGTGGATAATCCAAAAGTTCCTGGGTTCTCAATCACGTTGCCTGGCTGACGAAACTGCGGGTGATTGAATAGATTAAAGAACTCGGAGCGGATTTGCATCCGGAAGCGTTCACTGAGGCGGACATTTTTCAATAGCACCATGTCGGCATCGGTGTAATTCGGACCGTAGTACTGGTTCCGGCCCGAGTCTCCAATGTGTCCCAGGAAGGTGGAGCTGAATGCATTCAAGTTCACCCCAGTCTTCACACCAGCACCCTGAATTCGTGAGCCAGGATTGTTGTTTGGATCGGCGAGCACGTCCGGCCAGGAGAAGCTGGCGACTCCAGTGCGTCCGTTGTCGAGTTGTGTAAAGACAGAATATGGATGCCCGGTCTGCGCGCTCACAATTCCAGAGACCGCGATCCCTTCCAGTGCCTTCCCCGTGATTCCGGCATTCAGATACTGCTTGCCGGTGCCGAAGGGCAACTCGTAGGAGAAGTCAACGACTCCGCGGTGGCGGATGTCGTTATCTGAATTCCCGCGAAAGGTTAGGTTGGGATTCCGCGAATCGACTGGAAAACTCCCTTGACCGGCTTCCGGGGTTAATGGGTCATTGGAATCGTCGGTGGCATGGGACCACGTGTAGGCGGCGCCAAACTGTAATCCTTTGGAGAGGCGCTTCGTCAGTTTCGCCTGCAGGGCGTCGTAGTGTGCGTCGGCGTTGGTTCGGGTGATATTCGAAACCGGGAAGTTGAATCCCGTCTGCAGTGCGGTTTCTCGAACCGATACCGGTACTCCTATTTGGGGAATGCCGCCATAGAGTACACCAGCGCTGATCCTTCCTTGCGGATCTCCCGGATCGCAACCCCCGCTGGCGAAAGATCCCGCGGCCACGCATGCAGCGATGGCTTGCTGCACAAGAGCTGGATCGGGTGGAACCGCATCAAGAGAGCGGATGACCCGAGTTGCGTGCGCCCCTACATAGTCAAGTTCTAGAACGAGATTCGCTCCCAGCTCGCGTTGTATACCGAGATTCCAGTTTTGGCTGGCCGGCATCTTGAGATTGGGATCCAACAACGTCACCACCTGGTTCTGCCCGTTCACAAAGGTCAAACCAGGAGGAGTGCTTTGCCCGAAGGGAACTGTCTCCGGCGTGGCAGTTCCTGAGAAGGAATTGAATACCGTCTGCTGGAACGGCGGATTCCCACGCGCATTGCCGAAGAGGTTGTCGAAGATGCGATCGTGGAAGATTCCGTAGCCACCACGAATCGACGTCTTGCTGTTCTTGAAGGGATCCCAGGCGAATCCGACCCGGGGCTCAATGTTGCTGTAGTCGTTATGATAAAGATCGTGGCCGGTCCCCGGCCCGACCTCGGTAAATGCGAAGGACGTCGCGGAACTGTCGGCATTCTGGAATAGGTTTGAAAAATTCCCGCCGGTTTCGAAAGGCACTCCGTTGTACTGGTAACGCAGTCCGTAGTTCAGCGTCAGGTTACTCTTGATCTTCCAACTGTCCTGGACAAAACCATCGGATTCATGTTGCCGAAACGTTTTCCCGTCCGTAGGAACCCGTGCCGCGCCCTTGTTGAAGAACTGCGCCTGAAACTGCGTGCTGACTCCCCCCACCAGGAACCAGGCAAGATCCTGGGTGGCCTGATCGGGGGTTGTTTGGGTAAACGCCAGACTAGTCCCCCCTGAATTTTGGAAGCGGTTGAATCCGAGATCATCGCGCGAGTTGAAGTTCACGTCGCCAGTGGAACGGACAACGCGGAAGTCACCGCCGAATTTGATCGTGTGATTCCCTTTGACCCAGGTGATCGTATCCGTGTAGCTGGTGGTGCCCGTGTTTCTAGCCTGTCCCTTGGAATCAAAGAGGTCGTTGCAACCGAGCGTAAACAACGGCGCCACCCCTAGGTTACCTTCAGGAACGGTAAAGTCCCGTCCGTTACCCAGCGCGTCTTTTCCGGTGATGGGGTCGAAAGTGGCGGCGCAGTTGCTGTCAAATGCGGCATAATTCTTGTTCCAGCCGAAGCGAAAATCGTTCACGAGAGTGTTGCTCAGCGTCGAGGTCAGACCCGCCAGGACTCCGTGAGCATAGGCAGGCGAGCTCACCACATCGATTCCAGGAGCTGTTTCGCTATGAAACGGATTGGAGTCCACCGATCGGTTGAAAGCATAGCGCAGGGTTAACTGATGCTTGTTGGTTAGTTTGTGATCAATCTTTCCCGTCCAAGTGTAGCCATTGAGATTGTCGGGACTGCCAAAGTTGAGCAGGCCTGTGACTCCTGGGATCACATCACCAGCGTTAGGAGCAGGGAGTAGGTTCAGCAGCTTGCTTATTGTCGGATCGACGCTCAGCCCGGTCAGGTTGCCGGGTGAGGTTGGAGTCCGGAGATCAACTTGGGTGCCATCAGGTGCAGTGAATTGTCCTGACTTGTAGGCTGCCGTGGGAACAATGGAGGTTGCGGTAAGCGTGGTTCGGAACCTCTGGTACTCGTTATTGATGAAGAAGAAAGTACGGTCCTTGATGATTGACCCTCCTACCGAGAAGCCAAAGTCATTACGTACGTAGGGATTTTGAGGATCGGGAGCAGGATTGGCAGCAGTGGGTGCACGGTTGAAGAAGTCGCGTGCACCGAGCGCGTTGTAGCGCCCGAACCAGTAGGCATCTCCATGTAGGTTATTGGTTCCGCTTCGTGTGACCACGTCGATGATAGCTCCCGTGTTCCGGCCGAATTCAGGGTTGAAATTGTTGGTAATAACGCGGAATTCCTGAGCGGAATCGGGATTGATGCCGAGGACACCGCTTCCCGCGCCCGGAACGGAAGTATCGTTATTGTCTACCCCATCTAGCAGAAAATTATTGTTGCGGTCGCGCGAGCCGTTCACCGCAAAACCGTTGTTGCCGTTATTGGGCTGAATCACACCGGGAGACAATAGGACGAGTTCGTAGGCATTGCGCGTCAGGAGCGGGAGATCATTCATCGTCTTGCTGTCGACGAGAGTGCTGAGCTGGCTGGTTTCGGTTTCGATGGGCGCTGTCTCTCCCCCGTTTACCTGTAGGATTTCTTGCACCGATCCTACGGTGAACTGAGCGTTCAGGACCAGCGCCTGTGCCACACTCAGAGAGGTGGCATCGAACCTCATCATCTTAAAGCCCGACTTCTCCATAACCACCGTGTACACCCCCGGGGCCAAGTTAGTGATCGAATAGGCTCCGGAAGAATTAGTGTCAGCGCTTCGGGCGGCATTGGTGGCTTGGTTGGTGGCGGTGATCGTCGCGCCCTGCACGACCGCCCCAGTGGGATCTGTCACCGTACCAGCAATCGATCCCGCAGTTTGGGAGAACAACAAACTTGAAAGGCTCAAGGTACAAAGCAGCGCGCAGACGTTCAGCAGTCTCATCACATACTCCTCTGAGTCGCACGGGTAAACCCGCGCTCGATTTGGCACTAAAGAGAAACCTGTAATTTAGAGAAGTGCACCCGATTTGCTCTGCCTCAGTATGCGAATCGGATGCGAGAGATTCCCGGGCCACTCCGGCCTATTTGACCTCCGGAGCGCTGTTGTCCGCAGGGGTAAAGAACCCGAAGAGGCCGTGAGCCTCATCGCTTATACCGGCGGTGAAAAAGAGCCAATTGCTGGGTCCAGCGGCATGGTCATTGCCAAAGCGCAGCGCCCACAACCGGTCGTTTTGTAGCGCATGTCCATTGGCGTCGCGGAGGAGGCCATCGAAGCGCCCGTTGTCGAGGTCGTAAACGGCGATTTGCCCGCTCCCGGCGTTGCCGATCAGCAGATGGTCGCTGAAAAAGCCGAAATTCGTCGGCGCCAGCGCCACACCCCAGGGCGCATTTAGCCACGGACCGTTCTCCAGCCGTTGCAGCAGCTTGCCTTTGGGAGAGAATTGGTCGACGAATCCAAAGCCCGGGAAATCGAAGTCGTCGTGCTTGGTGGCGTTCTGCTTGGCATAGGTCACATACAGATTCCCATTGACCTCCTGCACGTTGAAGGGAGCAAAGCCATGTGGGATTTTGCGGTCAACGAACGCTGGGCTACCATCGTCGTCGCCACTAAGATTCACGGGCTTGAAGTTGGTGTCGTAAACCTCGACGCGCCCAGAGCGAATATTCGTGACGTAGAGGAAGAACGGCCCAGCAGCCGTCATCTGCGCGATGGTCGCACCCTTGTAAACGGCACCGGTGGCGGCGGAAGGATTGGTAGAGTTGTCCACCACCACGAATGCGTCATTGGGGAGGTCTTGGGGATTGATTCCCGGGCCCCATGCGACGATAGTTCCATCTTCGGTTACGAAGGTGAAGGCTGCACCCGCAGTAGTGCCTTTCGCCTGAAAGGTAAATCCCGCGGCACCCGTGAACACTACTCCTGTGGGCGTACCCACGACACCATTTACTGGTGACGGGATGTTCACCACCAGCCCTTGCTTCAGTCCTTGTCCGTTGTAGAGAGTCGAAACACCGGCGTTGTTGTCCGAAACCCACCACGGACTTGTAGCGCTCGCGGTAAGCCCCCAAGGGTTCACAAGCTGTAGATCGGGCTGGCCATTTGGCGGGTTTTGAGCGAGGCCCTGACTATCTGAAACAAGGTTGGTCTGTTGGTAGGCTTGCGCGATACCCAGCGCGCTGAGAGCAAGCACGGCAGCAAGCGTGAGAGCGCAGGCCGTGCACAATCTAGAGATCGTCTTCAGATACATCCTTTTCCTCCGTAACATTGCGGAACTGAATAGTGAACACGGTGAGTCAGTCACAAGCACGAAAGAGCACCTGCCAATTGCTGTCGAGACTACATTCCGTGCAAGATGTGTAACTCCCGCCACGTGCGGAATATTCCCAAGTACAAAAATAATTCTTATGCCATTCAACGCGACGGCTTTCGATGAAAACCCGTGCATGGAAAGTCAAGAACGCAAATTAAGTCGGGATCGCAGACGCGGGTCAGAGCCGCGAGCGTCCCGAACCTGTTTCCACGACAGGATCAAAAACATCCAAAGAACGCACTCCTGAGAAACGCAGCACTCATCGCCTGTCGGGGGGTCGTAACTCCTGTGACTGCGTTCGTTGAAGAGAAGGTCAAATCCACAAAGCGGCGCACGGTGTTATGTACAAGCGAAGCTGCTGTCCACAATCTCAAGGTGGAATTAGTCGATCGCTGTTTGACGCTTTTCTCTGTCAGATGTCTCTCGGTAACTACGTCGCGCGGAACTGTGGATGCCGGTTAGTCGGAGCACCAGGTTCGCGTGCGCATCTCATACCAACGACAGGAGCGAGAAATGCAGAGGAGCGTGAAATGGCAGTGAAGTTAATAGTAATGTACCCGTTTCCAAGAGAGATCGAGGCCTTCGAGAAAACCTACGATGAGGAACACGTGCCGATGGCTATCGCGAAACTGGCTGGTAAAACCAAGATGGTAGGAACGAGGATTCTGGGTTCTCAGCAAGGAGCACCGCCCTTTCACCGGATCGCGGAGGTGCACTTCCCCTCAATGGAGGTTCTCGAAGCGTGCGCTGCTTCGGAAGGGGCAAGCAGACCATCGCGCACGCGGTGTCGATCTCTTCCGGAGGAGCCCCGACCATCTTGATAGCTGAAGAGGAAACCGTTGGAGCGGATGAACGGCAGTGATCGCCATTGGCCGTCGTACGACAATTTGGTTGCTCACTAGGATGTCTGATGAGCTTTGGTAAATCTCCAGAAGACCTAGAACTCCCAGTTGAATCAAACAACTCCGAAGGCACAACCATTTCACTACGGATAAAGGGAGACTGCGACTTCCAGGGCCCTTGCCTGAACCCTGTAACAAATACGTTCACAAATCTGGCACCCTATGTTGCGGCACTCTTCAATAAGTCAGCCAGATTGTGGACATCAATGGCGCTCGCGTCACCGATCACAAAATAGCGGAGGCCGCCATGACTCCAGGTTTCCACGTTGAACGATAGCTCTTTTTTCGCGGGAGCGTTCTCGTCCAACCTAGCCCGCAGCGACCCTTCCTGGAATACGAGCACGGAAATCCGGTGCTTCCGTACCTCGTACACGAGGTGCGCGCCTGGCGTTTGAGCGAGGTAGGTCATGCGACCTCCGAGCAGCGAAAACTCAGAATTCTGGAGTTCAGGCAAATCGAAGGCGAACGGGATCTTCCCCTGGAACCATGGCTTCACCGTGTGCCGATCCGTAGAAATGACATCCACCGGGGCGGAGCTAGCCAACATCCCCACATGCAGGTCTGCTACCTCGCCGAAGACCTGTTCCGTACGGGCTCTGTCTCGGAGTCGATAGGTGGAGGCCAACCCGGCAACTACCAAAACTGCGATGACAGCCGACGCCATCATCCAGGCAATGCCGAACGTGGCGCGGCGCGGTTTTGCTTCAATTTGCCGCAGTACCCTTTTGCGGAACTCAGGACTCGCAGTAAATCGTTTTCCAACAGCCTGAATGCTGCGTTTCATCTGGACGCGCGCAAGCGCATCGGCCCCGCAGATCGGACAGCTGTGCACATGGCCATCGAAGTCGCGCATCTCTTCGGACGCGAGCTCCCCGTCAAGGTAGGTATCGAGTCTGGTCTTCCAAAGCTCACAGACCATAGTTCATTCCGTTTTTCACTGGTGTGTGTTCCATTCGCGATCCCTCACTTATCCGTTGCCGCAGACCATCTCGTAACCGCCTTCTGGCACGCGACAGGCGCGACATCACGGTACCGATCGGAACCGACAGCGTTTCCGCAATTTCCTGATATGACATTTCCTCCACCTCACACAGAAGCAAAACCTCGCGGAAATGCACCGGTAACTCAGCGATCTCTCTCTCGATCAGCTCCGAGTTCGAGCGTTCGATCAGAATCGTTTCTGGCGTAACGAACTCAACTGCGAGCTCGGGCCCCTCTTCGTCCTCGGGATCATCCAGAGGTAGTGTCGTTGTCGCTTTTAATCCAGCACAGGAGGTCAAGAATGTGTTGCGCAAGATGCGATACATCCATGCCCGAAAATTAGTACCCAGCTGAAAAGATGAGAATCCTTTCAAAGCCTTGAAGTAGGTTTCCTGCACCAAGTCCTCGGCTTCGTCGCGATTCCGGGTCAGCCAGTGCGCAAAATTGTACAAGGGGTCGAAGAGCGGCATCGCCAGTTCTTCGAACGATCCGGATTGGGGATCCACTCCTGACACGTCAATGTGGTAAACCGCAGGCAGGTCACTTTATTCCGTTCCATGGCAAATAATTTCTGGGAACTGTTTGGGCGGTAAACGACCTTTGACGCAAACCTCATTTGGCCGCGAGCAAGCGGCGAAGACTGTGCGCCCCCCGGGTGGTGGCCCCTCGCCCGCCCAAGACAGAAATGGGCGAATCCCTTCCTAACGTCTGGAGCCGACCTCGCCGGGTGAGGGCATCTTTCCTTCAACGTCAAGCCACGGGAATATTTCCAGAATGGACCGGTTTTATTCCCTTGAGGTCATCGACATGACGTTCGCGCTCCTGGGGGTTGGGTTGAATCCGTTTGATCCGAAGACGGTTATGCTCGCAAAACACGCGCAACACGTAGTGCTCATTCACTTTCCGATCGCGTTGTTTATTACCGCAGTGGCCTTCGATCTCGTTGGGCACTGGACGAAGGGAGCGGGCTTGAAGCAGGCAGCCTACTACAACCTCTTGGTGGCAGCCGCTGCGACGATCCCTGTTCTGGCGACGGGTATCCTCGCATGGCAGTTCCAGCTTGAGGGGCAGAAACTCAAGGGCATTCTGCTGATGCACCTGGTACTCGCAAGCGTTTCGACTGTGATCATCTGGCTGGCTTGGTGGTTACATTTCCGCGCGCAGCGCACGTCAAGGGCGTTACCTGGTTACCGCCTTCCGATCGAGCTTCTAGGCATCCTGGTCGTTGCCCTCACCGGGCACCTCGGAGGCTTCCTGAGCGGTGTAAACGGGCCCGGTTAGGGGGCGACGACCGGTGCGTCAGAGCGGGAAGCAACACTCCCTCGACTTATCCGGGAATAAAAGCGACTGGCACCAGTTATCAACTCCGAACGCGACAAACTATGGAGGGCAAATGGCAAACAAGAAGCAAGATTTCATTGATCAGAGGTTGCAGGACCTCAACAACGACGGTGTCGACCGTCGCGGATTTCTGAAGTGCATGGCATGGGCAGGTACCGGGCTCGTGTGGACCATGAGTGGCGGTATCCCGGTATCGCGAGCTTTCGCCCAAGGCGCCGGTCACACTGCCGGCAAGGGAGCTGACTTTACCTTTGTCCAGATTAGTGACAGCCACATCGGTTTTAACAAGCCGGCAAATCCAGATGTCACCGCCACTTTGCAAACGGCAATCAACAAGATCAACGCAATGCCTCGCAAACCAGACTTTCTGATTCACACGGGCGATCTCAGCCAGCTCTCCAAGCCCAGTGAATTCGACACCCTCGACCAGGTACTGAGGGGAGCTTCTCCGAAGCAGACCTACTTCGTGCCAGGCGAGCATGACGTGCTGACCGACAACGGCGAGCAATATCTCCAGCGTTACGGAAAGAACACAAAGGGCGCAGGGTGGTACAGCTTCGACCACAAAGGTGTCCATTTCGTCGGTTTGGTGAACGTTGTCAATTTGAAAGCCGGGGGCCTCGGATCACTCGGTCATGAGCAGTTGGAGTGGCTGGAGGACGATCTTAAGGGCCGCTCTGCCAGCACTCCGATCGTCCTCTTTGCACACATTCCGCTCTGGACCATCTATCCGGACTGGGGCTGGGGAACCGACGACAGTGAACAAGCCCTGTCTTACGTCAAGCGCTTCGGTTCCGTGACAGTGCTAAACGGCCACATCCACCAGGTGATGCAGAAGATTGAAGGCAAAGTTTCATTCCACACGGCCATGTCGACCGCGTTTCCTCAGCCTGCGCCGGGAAGTGCTCCCTCAGCGGGGCCCATGAAAGTGCCAGCCGACCAGCTACAACGGGTGTTGGGAATTACAGATGTCAACTACCTGGTCAGCGGCAGCAGCTTGGCAGTCATCGACTCGCCACTCGACAGCTCGAGCTCGCCAATGTCCGGGAATGGCGGCGGCACAGACATGGCAGCGATGGCCTCAGGCGGGACTTCGACCGATTCAGCAACTGAAGTGAAGATCGACAATTTTGCCTTCACGCCGGGAGCTATCACGATCAAACGTGGAACCCAAGTGACCTGGATCAACCACGATGACATCCCGCACACGGTCGACAGTACGCAGGGCAAGTTCAAATCGGCGGCGCTGGACACGGACCAGAAGTTCGAGTTCCGCTTCGCAGAGCCGGGAGAATACCCATACTACTGCCGCATGCATCCGAAGATGACGGGCAGCATTATCGTCCAGTCCTAATGGCATTCGTGACAAGGGACGGAAGGTCATTGATCGGGCGCGCGACCTCCCCGGGAGGACAAAAGGACAGCGCTGAGGCAATGCCGGCGCAAGCCATTCCCCTAAGGTTGGAGGGAGGAGACCTGCGCCCCTGCGCCTCATAGTCCAGTTGCCGAGGTACATGGTCGAGGAGTTCTGGCGATATACGAATTGAGGTGGAAAGTGTCTTCACAAGTCGAATTATCACAACAAGAAGGTTCCCCCCTGCTCGGCTACACGAGCAGACTGCTTAGCCGCACAGACGTTGCGCAGGATACCGTGGCGTTTCGGTTTGAAAGACCGAAAGACTTTTTATTCCGGGCGGGCCAGTCGATAGATCTGACTCTCTTGGGGGTTAGACCAGATGGTTCGGACTGCCTCACCCATACGTTTTCGATTGCGAGTTCCCCCTTTGTCTCAGAGATATTGATGGCCACCCGCATACGGGATTCCGCATTCAAGCGGGCGCTCTCTATCCTGCCGCTGGGCACTCATGTAAACCTGAGCGGTCCCATGGGGTCATTTAGCCTACATCGGAATACCTCAAAGCCAGCCATTTTTCTGGCCGGAGGAATTGGAATCGCTCCGTTTCTGAGCATGCTTTGCTCGGCTGCGGTGGACAAAACCCGGCACGATATCTTTCTTTTTTATGCGAACCGGTATCTGGAAGACGCGGCGTTTATGGACGCTCTCTGGGACTTGGAGAGCTCGAATACAAACTTTCGTTTCGTCCCAACATTCACGCGCATCGACGGCACTTCACGGGGATGGCAGGGTGAAATTGGCCATATTCGACCGGAGATGCTATCCAAACACGTAAGCAACCTGCGCGGTCCGATCTTTTACATTGCCGGGCCCCCGACAATGGTTGCAGCGACGCGCCGAATGCTCGTCGATGCCGGAGTGGATGAAGACGACATTCGGACAGAAGAGTTTGCGGGCTATTAGCCATGATCGAGCGACAGTACCGACCGGACAACCCATTGTGACGCTCTTTCCTGTGCAAGGATTTCTGGGCACTGGCGCCCCATTCGCGGCAGATTTCAACCTCGTCATGCAACTCATCCTGGGAGCAGCCCTGATCGCTGGCGTGCTTTTCGCGAAACAAAAGCGGTTCAGAGCTCACGGCATCTGTCAGACGACAGTGCTGCTCGTCAATCTCTTGATGATCGGACTGGTGATGTGGCCGTCTTTTCAGCAACAGTTGATGCCGAACCTTCCGAAGATCTTTCATAGAACTTACTACGCCGTGGCTATGACACACACGCTCGTAGGAATAGCGGCCGAGGCGCTGGGACTCTATATCGTCGTTGTGGCTGGCACGAACCTTCTTCCGCAATGGCTGTGTTTCACGCACTGGAAGCGTTGGATGCGGGCGGAGACTGTGCTCTGGTCGATTGTTCTGGTAAGCGGAGTTGGGACCTATTACGCGTGGTATGTGGCACCCTTCGCGTAGCTACCTGCGAAGAACTCGGGTCAGGCGACTAACCGCCAGGGCGGGAACCACAAAAGAAACGGAGATGCGAAAATGTTGGAAGCGACTAGCTATGGACTGATCGCCCTGGGTCTAATCCTTGTGGCAGCCTTCTGTTGTATTTTGGCTGAGGAAAGAGCTGCCCTGCAGGCGAATCGCTCGTCCAGTCTCGTCGACGAGAGCAAGATCAATCCCCTTGGAAATGCCGGTGTCGTAGCCGTGAATCAATCGGTGACAGAGCCCGTCGGCAGGGAAGAGCTTACTGGGTTGGTGCTGTCCATCCAAATGACATCTCCTGCTCCAGCCCGCCCCAGCGGTTCCGACGGAAATAGTCTGCTGCGTGAACGGGGATCGGAGGGGGTTTCCCATGGCTGATGCGTGTGCCGTCGCCCTGGAACCACACTCGCCGTCCATGCCACTCCTTGCGCATCTGGAGGAGTTGCGGAAACGGGTCATTTTGTCGGTGGTAGGCGTGCTCGTTGGGTTTCTGTCTTGCTGGTCGTCGGCTGACCGTATCTTCGGTTTGATGCAGCAGCCAATTATTCAAGCGCTGCGTCACCACGGACTCGGCGGCGGGCTGGTTTATCTGAACCCGACTGAACCGTTCAATCTGTATCTGGAGGTGGGTTTCGCCGCTGGACTGTTTGCAGCCTCGCCATTCGTGTTCTATCAACTGTGGTTGTTCATTGCTCCCGGACTGTATCGCAACGAGAGGCGTTATATTCTGCCGTTCCTGATAAGCACAGTTGGATTGTTCCTGGCGGGCGGCCTGTTTGGCTACCGGATGGTCTACCCGGCGTCGCTTGATTTCCTGATTGGCTACAGTCAGCGCTTCCAGCCGATGATCACGATTGGGGAATATACAAAACTGTTTTTGACAGTCATCGTCGGTCTTGGACTAATCTTCGAAATGCCAGTCCTTGTCTTCTTTCTTGCTCTGATGCGCGTGGTAACGGCCCGCTGGATGTGGCGGAATCTGCGATATTCCATCCTTGCCATTTTTGTCGTTGCCGCAATCGTCACGCCCACTACCGACATCTTGAATATGTGCCTGTTTGCGGCTCCCATGATCGCACTCTATGCAGTCAGCATCGGCGTCGCGTGGCTGGTAAATCGCTCCCAACGCTCCCGGACCCCGGTGAGTTAGCTTGCCCGGAGAATGCGAATCGGAACGGCGAAGTTGCGCACAGGTGGTTGCGCCCCAGGGTTGAAGTGTCCAAGACTGCGACCTGAGAACGAAACAACTGTTGAGTGATTTATGTTTTCCGCTTTTGCCCCTGCGATAACAGTCTTCAAACCTGAAAGCCTGCACGCGTATTTCAGAAAAAAGGAATTTTCGTAGTCTGGGAATATTTCCTGCCTGCACGAGTTCCACACAGTAGCAGGACGCACGGCAAAATCATCAGACCAGAATTGGAGCGTAGTGCATGAAAGAAGAGAATCTTCCATCTACGGTGGTATCTAAGGCGACTTCACCAGAAACTGCTCCTTCTTCGACGGGCGACGACGTTCAGCGCCATTGGCAGGGTGTCATTAAGCGACGTTCGTTTTTGAAAGGGCTCGGCATGGCGGGGGCAACGCTATCCGCCGGCACACTACTCGCCACCGAAAGTAGGGCTCAAAGCAGTGCGAGCAACGACAAGCTTTCCCGAGGCGATGCCGCACTTCTACAGTTCGCCCTGTGGGCAGAACTTGTCGAGAGTGATCTTTGGACACAATACGCGGAACTCGGCGGAGTCGGGCCTTCGGGCGGTGGGGCCGCACAAGCGAGCGAGGAATTCCAGGGGTTCATCGGAGGAAATCCGGCCTACACGTTGGCGCTTCAAAATCTGGATGGCGATATGCCGCAGTACATCACTGACAACACTGACGATGAACTGAGCCACGCAGCTTTTCTGAAGGCTTTTTTGAAGTCCAGAGGCGAAGTGCCTCTCGACCTGGAGCCATTTCGAAAGCTGCCGAGCAGTCAGGCGACTGGGGCACGGCAAATCAAGCGGATTACCAACCTTATGAACCTCAATGTGGACCTCAGTTGGTATACCCGGTATCGCAGCGGAAAGAACCCGGATCTAGGTGCGGTATTCAAGGGACCCTTTGTCATCACGAACCAACCCGCGATTCCTCTCAACGATACGGACACTCCGCCTACCACCAATCCAACGATTCCCATCACAGGCCGTGATGCCGAGCGGTTGCAAGCGATCGCCAACACCGCCGGATTTCACTTTGCGTTCATTGAGCAGGGGGGAGCGAGCCTCTATCCGACGCTGGCTTTCAAGGCAACCGACCCAACCGTCCTGCGGATCCTGGTTAGCATTGGTGGAGTCGAGATTGATCACTTCGGGCTGTGGCACGATAAGGGCGGCAACGCAGTATCGCAGCCCTTGGCCGGTGTGGTCGATCCAGTGACCGGCCTAACGTTTCCGGATCTAAACAATCCTGCAACAGAACTTACTCAGACAAACAAGATCCTGCCTGAGCCATGCAATTTCATCAGCAAGAGTCTGCCGCGCTGTTCGGTAATCCGACCGACCTCCACACAGAATGGGGGTGCCGTGGCAACGGTGAAAGCTTTCACTGATGACGGGCTCTTCATCGGTCAATCAGACGCATTTCTTCAGTTATCGATGCAGTTGGCCATCGCAGCGGACTCGGTTGAACGCGGGTTTTAATTGTTGTGTGCTCTCCCCCGCTCCATTGGCGGGCGCTGTAACCAGTTAACGGTCACAGCGCCTGCATTGTTACCACTCTCCGCTTTGAGCACTTAAGCTCATCGCCCAAATTAAGGAGCTTTTCATGTTTGAAGGACTGTTTCAACCGATGCACCTACTGGTCATTTTCGGAATTGCTTTGCTTGTATTTGGACCGAAGAAGCTTCCCGAGCTCGGCAAGGGAATCGGAGAAGGTATCCGCGGCTTCAAGTCAGCGATGAAAGAGCAAGAGACCTCGGATAGCACAACCACGAACACATTGCCCACGAGCAAGGCCTGAGCAGGAGGTGATGTGTGGGTTTTGGCGCAGAGATCCTGTTCATCCTCTTGCTCGGACTCCTGGTCCTGGGGCCGAAGCGGCTGCACACAGTGCTCGCTGACGTGGCGCGAGCGAAAGCGCGGTTCGAAGAAGTGAGCCGCGGCTTCAAGTCTCAACTCAAAGCAGAACTTGAGGCAGACTCTCAGGGCCCTGGGAATGAGGAACCCTCTCCTCTTCTTGCAACAGAAAATAGTATAGAGCCTGCCCACTCCGGCTCGCACGAGATGGCAGAGGGGGTCGCCAGCCAACGATTGTCTCCACAGGAGATCCGCGTTTGAGTTTTACGTCGAGTGCGATTGTTGGCGTGCCAGTCACGCATGTCTTGTAGCGAATCCTAGTGATCGCGGAGGATCGAGCTGCTCGAAGAGCGCTGCAACGACTTCTCGGGTCGGATGGATACGATGTGGCCGTTGTCGCGAATGAAGCCGTAGGACTTGAACTGCTTCGCAATGCTCCTCCCGTTGCAGTCGTTCTCGACCTGCATCGAAGGGAGAAAAGTGCGGGGCGGGATGTCTTTCGTAAGATCAGGCAATACGTCCCCGAAATCCCTATCGTTGTTTTGGGCACACTGTCCGAGTCGGACACAATTCTGCTTCTAGAACTCGGAGCGGATGACTACGTTTCGAGGCCGTTCAGCTGTAGAGAGTTGTTAGCGCGCGTCCATGTGGCGGTGCATCGGTCCCTGCGCACCACTGCCAGGGACGCCTTCGCTTTTGATGCTGTGACTGTTGATTTTCGCAATATGGAGCTGAGACGAGAAGGCAGCGTGGTTCCACTGACGCCACTGGAATTCAAACTCCTGAAGTTCATGGTCCAGAACGCAGAGCGCGTTATTTCGCGGGATGAGCTTCTCAACGAGGTGTGGGGAGGTCACAAGTCTGACTCACGTCGAACTGTCGATAACCACATCCTGGGACTCCGTCAGAAGTTGGAGGTGGGCCCCTCATATCCGGTCCATTTTCGACCTATTCATGGCTTTGGGTACATGTTCGTACCCTGAAGCAGATGATTGTCGAGGAGCGAACCGGTAAAGCAAACGACAAAGGTGTCTTTATCATTTTGTTTTTTATGTTCGTCTTCTCTCCGCTCTCGTCAATTTCAATATCAGTCGAGGCAGCTCTAGGTCCTGTATGTATCCTTCCAAGATCTTCCTTTGCATTTGCTGCAGCTGCCAACCCCATCGGCTAGGTTTACCTCGAGACGGAAGAACATGAATCTGAAATCAGTCGATTGGATAACCCCAGTTGTCATTTGATTGTCACGCTCTTGTCGTTCGATTCTTACCACGCACAACAGGAATAAAGGGTTGCCCCACGGGTTATCCATGGTGTAGGTCAATTCTTGGTCATATAAAAAAAGGAAACCAAACGACAATGAAACATTCAGCAAAGTACCTTTCTGGCATTGTTCTCGGGTTGATGCTCTTTTTGTCAGCCGTACCCGGCCATGCGGACGATACGAAGAAGATCAATGTAACAATTCCGTTCGACTTTCTCGTGGGGAACAAGCAACTCAAGGCCGGCGACTACGTCGTCCAGTCGTTGGGAACAACCGGTGACGGAGCCCTACTGTTTAGATCCGAAGACGGAAGCGCACGGCAAATCGTGTTCGCGGTACCCGTCGAAACCAATAAGACCGGGAACCACGAGCGTCTGGTTTTTCATCGTTACGGAGGCGAGCAGTTCGCCGCTCAGGTGTGGTTCATGGGTGACGAGGAAGGCTACGAACTGATTCCCGGAACTCGTGAGAGGGAATCAGCCGCGAACCATGCAGCTGCCGATCAACTGGCGGCGGGGCAGTAGCACTACACGGTTGGACAAGACAGGGTGGGCGGATGTGAGTCGACCTTGGGGGAAGTGCCCACTCCTTCTTGTCGGACCGGTCCTCAGACCTCGTACTCATGATTCCACTACAACCACGGGAAATTAATCTTCGAGAAATGTGTTCGGATTGCTCGCGAGAGACAGGCGTGCGCCGATAAGTAGATCCAAGGCGACTCTGTGAAGAGAAAGTGAAGAGTTCATCGATGAGCAGTCCTCGAATTATTGCAATTGGTACGGCAAATCCACCGCTCCGGCTGACGCAGGAACAAAGCTTTCATGCCGCGGGGTACCAAACCGAACGCGTTCGAACGATATTCCT
>Ga0070765_100000616_pt1 | contig 21391 bp, 19 predicted proteins | sample HubBroMetageWFT5_FD_71516 | JGI IMG/M metagenome (GOLD analysis project Ga0070765, IMG submission 71516) | Warmed and freeze-thawed soil microbial communities from the Hubbard Brook experimental Forest, New Hampshire - Hubbard Brook CCASE Soil... | ecosystem: Environmental > Terrestrial > Soil... | reverse complement strand
GATGAGTGCATCCCCCGCACGATCGTCACCGACTGCGCTGATAGGAAAGATGTGAGTACCGAGAGCCGCAAAATTGTTCGCGGCATTGGCGCCACCGCCGGGAATGAGATGCGTCTCGCGAAGGCGAAGGATCAGGACAGGTGCTTCGCGTGAGACCCGTGAAATTTCGCCAAATTGAAATTCATCAGCGACAAAATCGCCGAAGAGAACGACCGTTTTCGAGGAGAATTGCTCGACATAGTCCGCGAGAGCGAGCAGATCAACGGACGCTGAGGGTGCGTGCTTCTTTGCGACGCGCTTCATTTCGTTGGCCTCAAGATCCAGTGAACGGCATCCGCAAGGTCGGCAGCGACAAAATCAGGCTGACGCGGCCACTTTGGAGCATTCCAGAGATATTCGCCTTCACCGTAACCGGTGCGCACCAGAATACTGTGAGCGCCCGCGCGGCGGGCCAGTTCGATGTCGCCGTGACGATCACCAACGACGAAGGAGCGATACAAGTCGATGGCATGCTCGCGGGCGGCGCGGTCGAGCATGCCTGTCTTCGGCTTGCGGCAATTGCATCCGTCGGCCGAAGTGTGCGGGCAATAGTATACGGCGTCCAGATGAGCGTGGGCGGCTTCGAGTTGCTGGGTCATGAGTTCATGGACCGTCTGTACAAGGGATTCCGGAAAATAGCCGCGGCCAACCCCGGACTGGTTTGTTACCACAATTACCGGGACTTGTGCGTCGTTCAAGCGGCGAATGGAATCCGCTACGCGTGGCAAGATACGAAATCGGCTGACGTGATTCAAGTAGCCGACTTCCTCGGCGATGGTGCCGTCACGGTCGAGAAAAACGGCGGGCCGAAGAGTACTGGTTTCAGGCAGGGCGCGCCTCCATCGACGAAATCCAGTGACGCGCGGCGGCTTCGACGGCGTCGGGCGTAACGCGCGTCATGCACCGGTGATCCGTCGGGCAGCGACGCAGAAAACACGGGCTGCAGTATGGTCTTTCCTGGACGATGCTGCAACGAGGCGTGACGGGGGCGGTGCCGAATGGGTCCGTTGGACCGAAGACAGCCACGACCGGTAGGCCCACGGCGGCGGCGACGTGCATCGCGCCGGAGTCGTTGCCAACGAAGAGATGGCACTGAGAAAGAAGCGCGGGTAAATCGCTGATGGCGGTCTTCCCCGTTAGATCGATGGGCGGGCGGTGCATGCCCGCTGCAATGGCTGACGAAACTGAAGCTTCGGAGGGCGTGCCGAATAGGATCACGTCCATTGGCTGCGCCTCCTTCGCCTGAAGATGATTTGTTAGTTCGGCAAAGCGATCCGGCGGCCAGCATTTCGCTGAACCATACGAGGCCCCTGCGCCGATAGCGAGCCGCAAACCGCCGGGTTTCACGCCATTGGCGAGAAAAAACTCCGCAGCGCGTTGGCGATTCTCCTCAGGGACATTGAGTGTTATGAAGGATTCGTTCGGCAAGGAATCGAGCCAGCCTGCGCGGCGAAGCAATTCCAGATAGTAATATTGCTCATGCGCGGGAATTTCGCCTGGCTTGGGAACGAGCACCGCCTTCGTCAGGAGAAGCCTGCGGCCATCTCGTGCGTACCCAATCCGTTCTGGAATTCCGGCACGCCAGGTAAGCCAAGCGGCTTCGAAAGCATTCTGAAGCAAGAGGGCAGTGTCGAATTTCTGAGCGCGGAGTTGGCTCACCATGTCGCCTTTGTCATCCGCAAACATCATGTTGTCGCATACCTGCTGATTTTTATAGATAGCCGCAACGTAGGGCCGCGCAAGAATCGTTATCTCTGCGTCCGGAAAGCGAGAGCGCACGGCGCGCAGTGCAGGCAGCGCCATGATGGCATCGCCCACCCAGTTCGTGGCTCGAATCAGGATTTTCACGCAAGCGCTCCACGGGGCGACTGCAGTTTTCTTTCTAAAGCGGCGATGAATTCGCCCTCTGTGGTGAGGACGAAATCGATGACAGCGACAAAGACCGGAATCGCCGTGCTGCTTTCTTTATCTAGGTTTTCTGCATCCTTTTCCGTTGTCACGAATGCTATGGCGCCCGCCCTTTGAGCCGCCTTCTCCAATCGCTGAATATCAGCTGCCGTATACCGATGATGATCCCGAAAAATGCTTTCTCCGGCCACAGGAACTTCCCAGCGGTTCAAATCATCAAAGAATGCCTGAGGATTGCCGATACCGCAGAAAGCAAAGAACGGGCCGTGGCAAATCTCACTCAGATACTGGAGGTCGGAGTGGCCTCCACGACGACGAAAGCCTAACAAGCGCGTTTGCGCGTAGAAGATAGAATGTTTGTGAGTGTCGCCGGTTTCAATGTCGGGGCGTTCGGTCTTGCGCGTCACAACCAGAATGTCGGCCCGACGGCAGGCGGAAATGGGCTCACGCAGCGCGCCCGACGGCAAAAGCCACTGGTCCTTAAGTTTGCGCGAACCATCTAGCATGACAATGTCCAGATCGCGCGCGAGCGGGAGGTGCTGGAAACCATCGTCGAGAAGGAATACGTCGACGGACTGCTGCTGTTCGATTCGATGGCCCTCGGCAAAACGATCTTTGCCGACGCCAAAGGCGACACGGCCTTCCAAGCGATGCTTCATTAGCTCGATTTCGTCGCTTGTACCGCCAGAGCCGCGATAGCCCCGGCTCAGAATGGCGACGCGCTTTCCTTCCGCGAGAAATTTTTCTGCGAGCCACAGAACCATGGGCGTCTTGCCGGTACCCCCGACGGTCAAGTTGCCGACGCTAATTACCTTGCCACGCAAGCGCTTTTGCTTCAGCCAGCCTTTGGCATAGAGCCAGGCCCGCATCCGAACATAGCCGCCATACACGACAGAAAGCGGCCAGAGCAAGGCGCGCACCAACTGCGGAAGATTCATCCATTCTCTCGCGCAACGCCATCAAGGTGCCGGGCAATCTCCTCGATAGCACGATCGGTGGCGCCGCGACTGCTTTCGACAAGGTTGCGTGCGGTCTCGCCCATCCGCGCCGCCCGCTCGGGATTGCGCAGGAACTCGATCCAGGCGACGCCTGCGTCTTCAGGACTCTCCACCTGGACTGCCGCTCCAGCCGCCGTGAAACGCTGTGCAATTTCCGCAAAGTTTTCCATGGACGGTCCAAATACCGGAATTTTTCCGAACGCAGCCGGCTCGAGGATGTTGTGTCCGCCGGATGGAACCAGCGAACCGCCAACAAACGCGCCGTCGGCCACCCGGTAAAGCGAGGCAAGCTCCCCGATGCTATCGAGCAGAATGACGGTCACATCATCGGGAATCGCAAATTCAGTGGGTGAGACGCCATTCTGCGATGGCCCCGGGATAGGAACTTGCGAACGGCGGATGAATTTGCGATGAGACTCGTCGATGAACTCCGCCGCCGATTCAAAGCATTCCGGTTTACGCGGTGCCAACACCAAGAGCGCTTTGCGGTATTCCCCTTGCAGCGTGCCAAAGGCAATCAAAGCGTGGGGTTCCTCGGTCGCGACGACGCTGCCTGCGACAATGATGGGTGAGCGTCCACGACGCTTGGCTTCTGTCGCAAGCCAGTTTGAGATCGGCGTTGCCGCCGGAAGCTCCAAATCGTATTTCAGATTACCGCTGACCCGCACGCGGTCAGCCGCAGCGCCGAGAGCACGAATTCGCTCCGCGTCCTTTTCGCTTTGCATAAGAAAAGCAGAGGCATTCGCAAGAGCATTCCGGAAAAATGGCCGCAGAAAAAATCCGAAGACGCCAAGGAACCGCTGATAACGAGCGAAGGAACGGTCCGAAATGCGCCCACTCACAAACACGACCGGAACGTTGCTTATATGCGACTCACGGAGAAAGTTTGGCCAGATCTCCGTCTCGAGAACAATGACGATTGAAGGTCGAACCGCCCGCATTGTTCGGCGAACGGAAAACGCGCAATCCAAGGGAAAATAGAAAATTGCATCGGCAAACGGCATACGTTCACGAGCAAGCGCTTGGCCTGTCAGGGTCGTTGTTGAAACGACGAGTGGCCGATCTGGATAGGCTTGCTTCAATCGCCGGGCAAGCGTGATACCGGAAAGCGCTTCGCCGACGGAAACGGCATGAATCCAGATAGAGCCAGGGCGGTTTTCAGGGAGTTTGCTCAACGTCGGGAACGAAAAACCGAGTCGCTGGCCAAGATTAGAAAAATATTTGCCGTGGCGTAACCCCTTCACCAGCCAGTAGGGTGTGAGCAACAGGGCGGCAAAGCCCATGAGCAGGCTGTAGATAAAATACACTAAACGTGGCTCCGGTCTCTCGTACGCACAGCCGCGAGCATGCGGTGCGCGGTGCGGGCAACCTTGCACTTCCCCCAGGAATCGAAGGCGTCGAGATGAGAAAGGACTATTATAACCCGATGCGAAACCTAGCTATCATAGTTCCCTTTCTTGCGGCCACATTTCTTTCAGGCGGGCCCGCAGCCCAGCAACCGCCGGCCACGCTGAAGGCGGCAGCGCTCGAGTCGCATGAGGGTGTGACTATCTCGGCGCAACCATGGACGGATGCGGCCAACTACAAGGCGAAATTCCAGAAGAAATCTCCGCTTGCTGCCGGCATTGTGGCCATTGACACGATCATCCGCAATGATTCGGACGACAGCATGAAGGTTGATCTCGAGCAAATCCGGTTGAACGTCGCAGTGTCTGAGGACAACCGTCAGGCGCTGCGTTCTCTGACGGCCGAAGACGTGGCCGACGTGGCTACCGAATCGAAGAAAAGGGACCCGTCGGCAACACGAAGATCTCCCATTCCCATACCGACCGGTCCAAAAATGGGCCGCGACAAGCATTGGACGGAAATGCAAAAGGCTGCAGCCGAGGCCGCGATCGGCAGCAGCATCGTTGCGCCTCATCGCTCCGTGCAAGGACTGCTGTACTTCGATCTGCAGGGGCAGCTCGATCTGCTGAACACGGCACATCTCTACATCCCAGACGTGAGGGCGCTGGAGAAGAATCACCCGCTGGTGTACTTCGAGATTGACCTGAGCCGACAGGGCGGACGCTGAACTCAATTAGCGATTCTCTGCCCGCCATTTCTTACCGAATGCTCGCAGAAAATGCGGTAATTTGCGCGAGTGCGTGCAGTCGGCTACCATCACAAGGCATCGTATCTTCGACCATTGCAGGTAAATGTTGAATCTCCTCGACGAACTGAATCCGGAACAGCGCCTGGCAGCAGAGACAGTAGAAGGTCCCGTGCTCATTCTCGCCGGGGCGGGAACAGGCAAGACGCGTGCGATCACCTTCCGCATGGCCAACTTGATTTCCAAGGGCGTGCCCGCCGAAGCGATCCTCGCGGTCACTTTCACCAACAAGGCCGCGGAGGAGATGCGAACGCGTGTGTCCGATCTTCTGCTTCGCTCGGGAGTGCCTCCTGCGCAGCCCTGGCTTTCGACATTTCACTCCTTGTGCGCACGGCTCCTGCGGCGAGAAGCGCCGAGCGCGGGTCTGCCGCGAGATTTCGCGATTTACGATGATGACGACCAGCTTGCCGCGGTGAAGCTCGCCATGAGCAAGCTGTCTATTGACGACGACAGCCTAACACCGCGAAACATCCTCAGCAGCATCAGCCACGCTAAGAATCACGGTAAGACACCGGAGATGATGCGTGGCGAGGCCATCGGCCAGGACGGGCGGCGCACCGCGGATGTTTTTGCGGCCTACGAAAAGCTTCTGCACCAAAGCAATGCGCTGGATTTTGACGATCTTCTTCTGCGCTCGGTGCGCATGCTTCGCGAAGTGCCAGCGGTACGCGAAAAGTGGCAAGCTCGTTTTCAATACATCCACGTTGACGAGTATCAGGACACCAACCGCGTGCAGTACGACCTGCTGCGCCTTTTGACGGGACCGAAGCAAAACGTTTGTGTTGTCGGGGATGAAGACCAGTCAATCTACCGGTGGCGCGGGGCAGACGTCTCGATTCTGCTGAGTTTTTCCCGGGACTTCCCTGGGGCGCGAGTCGTAAAGCTGGAGCGCAACTACCGGTCCACACAGAATATCTTGGATGCGGCTGGCGCGGTGGTTGCGAACAATCCGGAACGCCTGGGCAAGTCCTTGAGCGCGGCAAAAGGTATGGGCGCAAATCTCCGGTATTTCGAAGCGCGCGATGCCCAGGCCGAGGCCGAGTTTGTCGCAGGAGAACTGGAACGCATCTTGAACGACGACTCCGCACAAACCTGCGCCGTCGAGTACAGGACAAATTTCCAGTCACGAGCGTTCGAGGAAGTGTTTCGCCGCCGCGGGCTGCGCTACAAACTGGTCGGAGGATTCAGCTTCTATAATCGCGCCGAAGTCAAAGATGCGTTGGCCTACGTGCGGCTGGCGATGCACCCCGAAGATGATATTTCGCTGCTGCGTGTCTTGAATGTGCCTCCACGCGGCATCGGCAAGACCACGGTCGACTCTCTACGGGAGACGGCGCGAGTGGATGGGACTCCTCTGTGGACAGCGATTGAAAAATTCGTATCCGGAGCAACAGCAGGCCGCGCAGTGACGCCCTTACGCTCGTTTCAAGAGCTGATCGGCAAACTCCAAGAAGCGTTGACAACGAAAGAGCCGGCCGAGTTTCTGCGCACTGTCCTGGTAGAAAGTGGTTACATGGACATGCTGAAGGACCGCAACACGCCCGAGGATGTCGCGCGCCTGGAGAATCTGGAAGAACTGACGCGCGCTGTGGCCGAAAGTATGGAAGCAGGCGAGACATTTGCGGATTTCCTGGACGCCGCAGCCCTGGTAAGCGACGCGGATTCGTTCGAGGGCAAGCCCGGTGTCACACTCATTACGCTGCACAGCACCAAGGGCCTGGAGTTTGATCATGTTTTCCTGACCGGGATGGAAGAAGGCATTTGTCCTCATGGCCGTTCTTTGAATGAAGAAAAAGGGATTGAGGAAGAGCGGCGCCTGGTTTACGTCGGCATGACCCGTGCGCGAACGTCGTTGACGCTCACGCGAGCCGTCTACCGCCGCATTTTTGGCAACGAGCAACAGTTGCGAGCGTCCCTGCCCTCGCGCTTCCTCGCAGAGATTCCAAGTGAGCTGGTGGAAACTGTTCGCGGCTCCATGGCCGAGATCGGCGAGAAGCGGCGCTACGAACCCGATCCAGAGTATTCCTACTCAGCGGACGAGTTCTTACGGCGTGTGCGCGGGAAACCGGAACCCACAGTTGCAGCACCCAAGCCAGCCAGAGCCGTAAGCTCGTTTGGCAGGCCAGCCATAAAACGCGGCGCCAATGCAGATCCCATGCTTGGCCGAAAGGTTCGCCACCCGAGCTACGGGGTTGGCACCGTTGTCGGCGTGGAAGGCGACGAGGAAGACCGCCGCGTCTCCGTAAGTTTTCCCGGCCGCGGTACCAAAAAATTCATTGAGCGCTACGCCCAGCTCGAACCGGCATAAACTCTTGCAAAGTTTACTTTAATTAACAGGAGCTGCCATGAACGTCCCTTCCGCACCCCCACGCAAATCGCCGCTATTCCCCTGTTCGCGCCGTGCCTTCCTAGCGTTTCTAGCTTTCGCTACCATCCTCGCATCGACTTTTTCCCCCACTGCTGCCGTCCCCCAAGCCTCGACTATCGTAACCCTCGCCAAAATTCGCGAAGCCTGGGTCCAAGACCTTCGCACCAAACAGCTCGAACCCCTTCTGAAGTTCTATGCCCCAGATGCCGTCTTCCTCCAGCCCAACGGAGAGCGCATCACCGGGTCCGCCGCCCTCCGCACTCTCTTCCAAACCATAATGGCCACTTTTAACAGCGACCTCACCCTGCACAGTCAGAACCTCGAGACATCCGGCGATCTAGCCTACGACAGCGGCGACTTTCAGGAAAACCTAACCACCATCTCCACCGGCGCTAAAATCACCTCCAAAGGCAGCTACATAATCATCTTCAAGCGCCAGCCGGACCGTAGTTGGCAAATCGTCCAGCACGTCTGGACCGGTACGGCGCCGCCTGGCACATGAGCCGCCCATCAGCGACTTCGCCGCGGCTGCTTTCTGAAGCGGGCGCTTTTCGCACAGGGCTACTATGGCGGCGGATGCGCCCCACCCGACCTAAAGACTCAACACACATGACGCTTGACAGCATTTTTGGAGCCGTACCGCGCTCGGAACAGGAGATCACCATTTCGGGCCTCAAGACACTTTGTTGCGAAACGTGGCATCTCAGGGTAAATTGAGCCAGACAATCTTCCTTGAACGGCGGATCCGGTAATTCCAGGCTTCCGGCTTGCCCGGACGCGATCGGAGAGCATGGGTGGGATCACAGCTCCTGCGCTGCAAGAGTATCGACCAACTTCTGTCGGACTCGGAAAACCAGGAAACGCGATTAAAGAAATCCCTCGGATGGATCAGCCTGACCTCGCTCGGGATTGGCGCGGTGATTGGCTCCGGAATTTTCACGGTCATAGGCACCGCGATCGCCGGGCAGAAGATGCAAGCCAGTTCCATCCTGAACGCTCCCCTGCTGGAATACCTGATCTACCACTCGCCTTCGTTCGGGCGGCCCGGCGCTGGTCCGGCAATTGCGCTTTCCTTTGTATTGGTCGCCATCGTCTGCGGATTCGCTTCCGTGTGTTACGCGGAACTTGCGGCCATGATCCCGATCGCGGGCAGCGCTTATACATACACCTATGCCACGATGGGCGAACTCGTTGCTTGGATCATCGGCTGGGACCTTATCCTGGAATACGCTGTCAGTAACATGGCCGTGAGCGTTGGCTTTTCGGCGCACATGGTGGACCTGCTCGATTGGTTTGGGATTCACCCAAACCCGCGATGGATCGTCCCGGCTTATCTGCCGAGCGGCTTGTCCGATCTGCAAGGCAACTTGCTTTACGGGCCGGGCTGGCACTTCGGCTTCAATTGGCCGGCATTCATCATCGTGATGCTGCTCACTGTCATTCTGGTCCGCGGAATTCGCGAATCTGCGGAAGCCAACAACATCATGGTGTTCCTGAAAATCGTGGCCATCCTCGTTTTCATTACCTTTGCGATGCGGTTCATTCATCCCGCCAATTGGCACCCCTTCGCTCCAAACGGCTGGCCGGGCATCCTAACGGGCGGTTCGATCGTTTTCTTTACTTACATTGGATTTGATTCCGTCTCCACAGCGGCAGAGGAATGTAAAAATCCCCAGCGCGATTTGCCCATCGGCATCATCGCCACTCTCGTGATTTGTACGCTCCTCTACATCGGCGTGGTGGTTGTACTTACGGGGCTCGTGCCGTACCAAACTCTCCTCGATGACGCCGCTCCAGTCGTCAACACGATGAAGAAATTGCATTTTGGCGGGGTGCGTCTAGTTGTCTTAATCGGCGCCCTGATGGGCATGATCTCGTCGCTCCTCGTCTTCCAACTCGGCCAAGCCCGGGTGTGGTTTGCCATGTCTCGCGATGGACTCCTGCCGCGAATATTTTCACGCGTTCATCCGAAGTTCTGCACACCTGATTTTTCCACTTGGATGGCAGGCTTCGTCGTTGGCATCCCGGCGGGATTGCTGGATATCGGCACGCTAGCCGATCTCTCCAACATCGGCACTCTCTTTGCCTTCGCGCTTGTCGCGGCCGGTGTGCTGATCCTGCGTTATCGAGAACCCGACCGGCACCGCGCCTTTCGTGCCCCTGGTGGGCCGCTCGCGCCGATCGTAACCATTCTGACTTGTATTCTGCTCATGGCCGGGCTGCCGATTACGAACTGGATTCGCTTCTTTGTATGGATGGCCATCGGCCTCGTGATTTACTACAACTTTGGCCGGAAGCGCAGCACGCTCCGCGCGGCGAACGCGGCCTAAAGGAATCGAATATGCGGGCGGGAATGCTCAGAAAAACGCTGATTCGGGCAGGTCTTCTGCTCGCGGTCGCGGCTGTTTCTGCACTGCTCCCCAGGCGCGTTGCTGCCTGGGGACGTAACGCTCACAAGTTGGTCGTAAATCAAGCCATCGAGACCTTGCCGCAAGACATTCGTGGTTTCTTCGAGTCCTACCGCGGGATTCTCCTCCAGCACGTCATCGATCCGCTGGACGCCGTCGCCAAAACTCCTGCTGAGAAGCGTAATAACCATCTCTATCTCGACAAATACGGGCGTTTTCCCTTCGATGCCCTCCCGCGCAGCTACAAAGCGGCGGTGACCAAATACGGGAAATCGAAACTTGAGACGAATGGCGTGCTGCCGTGGGAGATAGGTGTCTACAGCCAGAAGCTGACTGAGGACATGAAGACAGGCCACTGGGACGAAGCCAAGCTGGACGCTGCGATTCTTGCAAACTACGTGGCCGACGCGCACGATCCTTTCAGCACCACGGAAAATTTTGACGGAAGGCTGACCGCGCAGGCGGGTGTCAACGAACGATTCGGGACGACCCTAATCGACCGTTACTCTTCTTTCTTCCCCATGCGGCCAAACGACGCCTCCTTCATCAACGATCCGACGGATCACGCCTTCGAAGTTTGCCTCGGCTCGCACAGTTGGCTCGAGACGATTCTCCTCGCGGATCGCAATGCCTATGTCGCCGGAAAGTCTTATTCCTACAACGACGAATACTATGATCGCTTCTACAATCAGGCTGCCGCCATGTTGATCCGCCAACTTTCCGAAGCATCCACCGATGTCGGCTCGTATTGGCTGACGGCGTGGATCAATGCTGGCCGGCCGCAGTTGCCTCATTGATGCGCCTCGGATGAATTCGTCACTTCTTCCAGCCGACGTCGCATCCCTTCCCAAGGCCGAGTTACATCTGCACCTCGAAGGCTCGATTCAACCGGCAACGGTGTGCGCTCTGACCGCGCAGCACAACATACTGCTGACGGAAGACGAAGTTCGCCGGCGTTACACCTATCGCGACTTCGCCGGCTTCATCGACGCCTTCAAATGGGTCACCTCTTTTCTGCGCGAGCCTCGCGACTATGGACTCATCGCAAGAGATTTAAGCGAGCATCTTTTGACTCAAGGTGTGGTCTACGCCGAGGTCACGCTCTCTATCGGGGTGATGCTGCTTCGCAAACAGCAGCCGGAGGCCAATTTCGAGGCCATCTTGCGGACCACGGAACCGTTTGAGAAACGAGGACTGCGCTTGAACTGGGTTTTCGATGCCGCGCGGCAATTCGGAGCCGAGGCGGCCATGGGCGTCGTGAATGCGGCGAGACGCTGCCAGTCCAAAACGATTGTGGCATTCGGCATTGGCGGCGACGAAATGAGTGTAGCCACCAAAGAATTTCGCCCCGTCTACGAGCAAGCCGCGAACAATGGCCTTCATCTCTTGATGCACGCCGGGGAAGTCGGCGGCCCGGAGAAAATCCGCGAGGCTATCGAGTTGCTGAACGTCGAGCGCATCGGACACGGCATCGCGGCCGCACAAGATCCCGCGCTCATGGACTTGCTCGTCGACCTCCGCATTCCGCTGGAGATTTGCCCGCAAAGCAATATCCGCACCGGCGCGCTAGCGAAACAGCTGCGTCTCTCCGAGGCGCGAATCACGGATCATCCGTTGCCGCAACTTTGGCGCCACGGCATCCCCATCGTTCTTTCTACCGACGACCCCGCCATGTTTCATACGACTTTGCTAGCCGAATACGAAAATGTGGCTCAAATGGGGCTGAGCGAAACTGAACTCGCTCAGCTGGCGAATATGAGCTTCGAACACGCCTTCCTCTCGGAGAACGAGAAGCTCTCACTCAGGAGAGCCCGTAATTCTTGATGCTGCGCTGTTGCGCGCCTCTCCGCCCGGCCACGCGCTTTCGTCTAGCGCTCTCTCACGCCGTCCGCAATGTTATACTTAGCCCATGAAAGCACACGTTTGGGTGATGCCGAAGCGCACGGTACTCGATCCTCAAGGACAAACGATTCAGCATGCGCTGTCCGGTCTGGGCTACGCATCCGTCAAAGACGTTCGCCAGGGCAAATTCTTCGTCCTCAATGTCGAAGGCTTAACGCGCGATGAAGCCCTGAAGCAGGTTGAGCACATCTCAAAAGAAGTGCTCACCAACCCGGTTATCGAAGAATCCCGCTTCGAAATTGTTGAGTAAGCACGGCACGCGATGACGCCTCGTCGCAATCCCGCGTGTATTCCGGCCGCTCCCCGGCCGTTCTTCCTGGCCTGCGCTGTCCTTTTCGTGGCGTTCTCCGGCCACGGATGCAAGAGCGCCCCTCACACATCTGACTCGCGCCTACAAAAAATCGATGAATTGCTCAACACCCAGCTTCCTCAAGGCACGCCGAGATCGCGCGTCGAATACTTCCTCAATTCGCGCGGCTATGGGCTCGAGGATTCTCCCGACAAAAACTCCCTTGTCGCCGTGGTACGCCACATCGATACCGATACGCTTCAGCCGGCAACTGCGCGCGTCACCTTCCATTTCGATTCGAATGACAAACTGCTCTCCTACGAATTGCAGGTCGCTCCGGACGCCCCGTTGCGCCCTTGACACGATTCGCCGTCTCCTCGCGAGCAACACGCCGGACATCGCGAGACCGTGCTAGTCTAACCAAATAGCGTTTTCAGGAGAACCCGCGCATGTGCGGAATTGTCGGTTACATCGGACCGAAAAAGGTAGTGCCTGTCATCATCGAGGGTTTGCGAAAACTCGAGTATCGCGGATACGATTCCGCGGGCATCGCGGTCGTCACCAAGGACGGAAAACTGGAAATCCGTCGCGCTCCCGGAAAACTCCGCAACCTTGAAGAAGTCATCCAGAAATCGCCCATCGAGGGCACCTACGGCATTGGCCACACGCGCTGGGCCACTCACGGCCGCCCCACTGAAGAAAACGCACACCCCCACCGCGATTGCACCGGCCAAATTGTCGTAGTCCACAACGGCATCATCGAAAACTATCTCGAGCTGAAGGAACAGCTCCAGCGCGAAGGCCACAAGTTCGTCACCGAGACAGACACGGAAGTGGTAGCGCATCTTGTGGAGAAAAATTCGCAAAAGGGCGAGCCCCTGGAAGACGCCGTCCGCAAGTCTCTCAAGGAACTCCGCGGCATCTATTCCCTGGTGTTTCTCTCATCCCGCGATCCGCACAAAATCGTAGCGGCGCGTATCGGCCCCCCGTCGGTCATTGGGCTCGGTGACGGCGAATTTTTTGTCGCCAGCGACATCCCCGCACTTCTCGAACACACTCGGCAAATCTTCTTTCTCGCGGATGGAGACATCGCCGTCCTCACGCAGAATGGCGTCCGCGTGATGGATCACGATGGCCGCCCCATCGATCGCCCAGCGCACCACGTCGCATGGGATCCGATCATGGCAGAAAAGGGCGGCTACAAGCACTTCATGCAAAAGGAGATTTTCGAGCAACCCCGCGCTGTGCGCGACACTCTTCTAGGCCGCATCTCGCAAGACACTGGAAAAATCTTCCTGGACGAGATGAAAATCTCCGAACAGCAATTCCGCGAGTTTCAGCAAGTGCGCATCGTCGCCTGTGGCACGAGCTGGCACGCCGCTCTTGCCGGCAAATTTATGATCGAACGGCTGGCCCGCATGCAGGTCGAGGTCGACTACGGCAGCGAATTCCGCTACCGCGACCCCATCCTGGATTCGAAAACGCTGACGGTCTGCATCAGCCAATCCGGCGAAACAGCGGACACCCTTGCGGCGCAGCGCGAAGCGAAATTCAAAGGCTCGCCGACTCTCGCCATCTGCAACGTCATGGGCTCGATGATCACGCGCGAAGCCGCGGGAACCCTTATCACCCACGCTGGCCCGGAAATCGGCGTGGCCTCAACAAAAGCTTTCACGGCACAATTGGCAGCTCTCACGCTCCTGGCTTCTTACCTTGGACAAGTTCGCGGAAAGCTTGCCCCGGCTGCAGCAGTATCCCTTATGCAGGAATTCACGCGCATCCCTCACAAGATGGAAACGATTTTACAAGCCGATGTTTCCGGATTTTACGAAAATCTCGCTCGCCAGTTTTTCCGCTACACGGATTTCCTCTATCTAGGCCGCGGTATTCACTATCCGATCGCTCTCGAAGGCGCTCTCAAGCTGAAAGAGATTTCCTACATTCACGCCGAAGGCTATCCCGCCGGCGAGATGAAACACGGTCCCAACGCGCTCATCGATGAAAACCTGCCCGTTGTCGTGCTGGCGACACGTGACGACACAGATCCTGAATCGGTCACGCGTTACGAGAAGAGTGTTTCCAATATCAAGGAAGTGAAGGCCCGCGATGGCATAGTCATTTCCATTGCCACCGAGAAAGACCATCTTGCGCGCGAAGCCTCAGACCACATCATCGAGCTGCCCCCTGCGCCCGAAATCCTGGCGCCCTTGCTGGAAATCATTCCCTTGCAGCTCCTCGCCTACCACATCGCAGTACGCCGCGGCTGCGACGTCGACCAGCCAAGAAACCTGGCGAAATCCGTGACCGTCGAATAGCAGAAAACGTCGGCGCCAGGACTGTAAACTCTTGCGGCGACATTTCCCGCGGATAGGCCCATGCGCTTTTTTCCGCTAAAATAGAACGATGCGTCGCTTCTTCTGGGTCTTCTCGGGAGTCTCTGTTTTCTCATCCCTCCTTCTCTCGCCTCAGGCAAACGCGCAAACCCCTGTGCCTGCAACCGCAAGCCTTCGCGAAATTCGCACAGAAGGCTTCAAGGCTCTTTCAGAAGCTCAAATCACCACGCTCTCTCAACTAGAAAAAGGATCCCAGGTCGGAAAAGCGGACCTACAGGCCGCGGCGGACCGCTTGCTACTAACCGGACTCTTCGCCAAGGTAAACTATAGCTTCCAAACCCGCGGCGACGGCCTCACCGTAACATTCCAATTGGAAGAAGCCCCGCGTGTTCCCGTTTACTTCGAAAACCTTCCCTGGTTTTCAGACGGCGAGCTCGGCGATGCGATACGCAAAAAAGTCCCTTACTTCGACGGCACTCTTCCCGAAGCCGGCGCAGTCGTGGACCAGGTAAGCGATACGCTTAAGGAACTGCTTGCCTCGCACCAGCTAAACGTCACGGTTGAACACGAATTGCTCGCAAACCCTCTAGCAGAAGGCAACGTCCAGGCATTTCGCGTCGATGGGGCCTCCTTCTACATCGCCAGCGTTGATTTCGGCGATCCTTCGCTCTCTTCTTCCCATCTCGTCCAGCGGCAGCTCGCGGACGTCCAGGGCAAACCCTTTTCGCGCATGACCATTGATCTCTTTCTTTCAGAACAGTTGCGCCCCTACTACCTCCAACAAGGCTTTCTGCGCGTGAAGCTCGGCCCACCCGAGGTGCGCTTGACTGGAAATCCTAATCAGAAGCTGCCCGAGCAAATTCCCGTTTTCGTCCCCATCGTAACCGGCCCCGTCTATCACTGGAAGGAAGCGCAATGGTCCGGAAATTCCGTCTTGTCCTCCATTACGCTCTCCAATGAGCTGGGGCTTAAGCCGGGAGACGTTGCCAACGGGATGCAAATCGAAGCAGGCTGGGATCGCGCCCGGGAAGAATACGGACACCGGGGCTATCTGGACGTAAAGATCGATCCCGTTGCCTCCTACGATGACCAGACTCACACCGTTGCCTACACTGTGTCCGTAACGGAAGGAGTCCAGTATCACTACAACACGCTGGTTGTGACGGGGCTTTCGCTGGCAGGCGAGCGGCGTCTGCATCAAACATGGCCAACGGAAGCCGGGGCCGTTTTTGACAAAACTCAATTCGAAAAGTTTCTCACCGAGCTGCAGTCGCATCCGGCGGATATTTTTGGCGCCTTGCCCGTGCACTTTGAAACCGTCGGCCACTGGCTGCGCACGGACGCGGACAAGCATCTGGTCGATGTCTTGCTCGATTTCAAATAACCGCGCTGCAAAGCATCGGGCAAACGAATTAAGGCACGCGGTGAGGTATACTCCTGGGAGAAATGAATACACTCGTGCGTATCCGCGAATCGGAACAGCCGCAACTCTCGGCCGGCGAGAAAGAGCTGCGGCTGCGGAAACAACTAGCCGAATTCCCTTCGATGATTATCGCGCTTTCCGGAGGCGCCGACTCCGCCTACCTCGCCTGGGCCGCGCATCGCGCGATCGGGGGACGCGCCTTGTCAGTGACCGCCCTCTCGCCGAGCTATTCCGCCCATGACCGCGCCGTCGTGGAGGGATTTGTCCGCCAGCTTGGCGTGCGCCACGAATTTATCGAAACTCACGAAATGGAGAATCCCAAATACCGCGCGAACGCGGCGGATCGCTGCTATTTCTGCAAAGATGAGTTGTTCGCCGTGCTGGATGTGATGGCGAATGAGCGTGCTTTTGCCGCCGTAGCCTACGGTGTCAACGCGGATGACACGCTGGATTTCCGCCCTGGCCACCGAGCGGCAACCGAACACCGCGTGCTGGCCCCGTTGCTCGATGCCGGATTGCACAAAGCCGAGATTCGTCTGCTCTCTCAGCGCGCAGGATTGCCCACCTGGGACCGTCCCGCCTCTGCATGCCTCGCCTCGCGCCTCCCCTACGGAACCGAAGTGACCCCCGAGAGACTGGCTCTCGTAGAGCGCGGAGAAGCAGCCTTGCGCGAGTTGGGCTTCAGGCAATTTCGCGTTCGCTTGCACGAAAAGCTCGCGCGGGTTGAGATCGCCCCGGAAGAGATGCCTCGCGCGATGTCGCCGGAAATGGCTGCCTCCATAGCAGGTCGCCTGAAGGCTGCGGGCTTTGCGTATGTTGCGCTGGATCTCGAAGGCTATCGGCAAGGTTCGCTGAATGAAGGTCTCGCCCGGTAAGGCGAGACCGGACCGCTGGGCCACCGGAACATATTCCCCCGTATTTGCGTATCTTCTTTTAGGGATGGGCAAAGGCGCGCCGAGGTTGGCGCTGGAGGAAGCATGAGGATGACGCAACACCACAAGCTGGCCGCACCCATCGCGTTGCTCAGCGTCGTCGTGGCCCTTACGGGCTGCCAAATGGGCCCGTCCGTTTCCGGCAGCTTTGACCGTTCGCTCGATGTTTCCGGCCCTATTCGTCTCGAACTGGGCAGTGTCTCCGGGGACGTCACCATCATCGGCAGCGCTGACGGCAAGGTCCACGTGCACGGAGATGTGCGTGTCTCCGGATTTGGATTTGGCAATCCGCAAAAACGACTGGATGACCTCGTCTCTAGCCCGCCTGTCGAACTCAAAGGCGACACTCTCCGCGTCGGCAAAGAAACCACTCGCTTGCGTAACGTCTCCATCACCTATGCCATCGAAGTGCCTCGGGATACCGAAGTCAATTCTGCGAGCGTTTCTGGCTCGCAGCTCGTTCGCAACGTGCGCGGCCCAGTACAGGCTGGGTCAGTCTCCGGAACGGTCCGCGGCCAAGACATTGGCCGGGGAGTCAGGTTGTCTTCTACAAGCGGAACCGTCACTGCCGAAAACTGCGGCGATGACGTTCGCGCCACAAGCGTTTCCGGAAGCGTGACCGTCTTGAATGCCAAGGGAGATGTACTTGCTCATTCTGTTTCGGGGAATGTTGAAGTAAAGAATCCAGGTGGCCGCGTGGATGCTAACAGTTCCAGCGGATCCGTCGAGATACGCGACGCCGATGGTGATGTGAAGGCCCACGCCACAGCAGGCCGCGTGACCGTCCAAGGCAATCCAAGTGGAAATAGCTATTGGGATTTGAAGACCGTCTCCGGTTCCGTGGACATCGCCGTGCCGTCCAGCGCCAGCTTTCATCTTTCCGCAGGCGCCGTTTCCGGTCAGATTCGCGCGCAAGTTCCCATCATGGTTGAAGAGCAAGGCAAGCACTCGCTCCGCGCCCACATGGGTGACGGCGGTGGCCGCGTGGAGATTCACACCATCTCCGGCTCTATCGAAGTGCAAGGCGCCCAATAGTCTGCTCTCCGCCACTCCGGCAAGCTTCCGCGCATTCATTTACATGCAGTTCGGCAATTTATCGCCAATCAGACTAGAATTCTATTTTATGAACTACGTGTGGCAACGCTCTGCCTTTGCGCTCGCTCTTCTTGCGATCCTGTCCATATTCTTCGCAAGCAGCGCTGGTTCCGCGCAGCAAAACTCAAGTCAGACCGCGCCCCCGCAAGGAACGAAACCCGCCGCTCCCAAAACACCTCCAGCCACAAAAACGTTAACCGAAACCGAAGAGCTGCAACAAGCAATCGATCGCGCCGGCAATGATCGCGCCGCGCTCGTCCGCAACCTCGAGGCATTCCTCGCCGAATATCCGGAGTCGCGCCAGCGCCCCCAAATCTATCGCGCGCTGGTCGAAGCGAGTCTGCAGCTGCGCGACTCCCCGCGCGCGACCGATTATGCAGAGCGTATCGTCGCCCTTACTCCGGAAGACATGTCGATGACCCTACTCGCCATTCAGCTCTTGGAGCGCAATGGAGACGAAGCGGCCCTCCGCCGTGCCCTCAGCTACTCCACGCGAGTGCTGGACTATATCGACCGCACTTCGGCGGGAGAAAAATCTCCTAAACTTTCGAAAGAGGAATGGCAAGCCGAACAGAAGCGCGACAGAGTGAACATTCTCGTGCTTCGCGGGAGGCTGGCCTTCAAACTCCACGACAACACCGCTGCCGAAAAAGACTTTCGGGCGAGCATGGCGTTGTCCCCGAGTGCGGCAGCCGGGGAAAAGCTTGGCGAAATCGCAGAATCAAAGAAAGATTTGCCGGGCGCCATCAAGGAATATGCAAGAGCCTTCGCTCTGGCGGACGCCTCAGCCGCTGGCGCCAACCGGCGTGAGATAAGGCAAAAACTTGGCAACGCTTGGCGCCTCGCTCACGGCTCCGAAGAAGGCCTCGGCGACTATCTTTTGCACGCCTACGACGACGTCGTTGCAGCCTCAGAAACCGCGAGGCCAAAAAGAAACGCCAACGCGAAGGAACCCTACGATTTCACGCTTCGGAAGGCTCAAGACGGCTCACTGTATTCTCTCGCCGATCAAAAAGGCAAAATCGTCGTCCTGAATTTTTGGGCCACATGGTGCGGACCCTGCCGCGCGATGGAGCCTCACTTCGAGCACGTGGCCGCGCAATTCCAAGGGATCGCGGACATCGTTTTTCTCGCCGCGGATTGCGACGAAGACGAAACTCTCGTTCCGCCCTATCTCCAGGAAGAAAAACCCCGCACGACAGTTGTCTTTGCGGATGGTCTCGACCGTCTCCTCGCCGTCAACTCCTTCCCTACTGTCGTAGTTCTTGATCGCCAGGGAAAGATTGCTTACCGGGCGGCAGGATTCGACCCCGATGAAGTGGAAACAGAACTCACTAATGCAGTCCGTCACGCTCTCTCGGCACAAAAAGAAGGCTCGGAGAACTCCGCTCATGGCGTCAAGTCAGCGCCATAGTTCGCTACGACTTCTTCGAGGTCCTCGACATCGCCCATATCCTCGCTCACGAGCTGGATCGAGCGTGCATTTGCGCCAGGCCTCGGTCTATTTCTGCCCTGCCGCAGAAGCCGAAGGAAACGCTAGCGCAACTTCCCGGGCAGCAACAATCGTATTCACATGAATCCGAATCGTGTCTTCGATGCGCCGCGCATATCCCCCAGCCAGCGCGGTCGCAACAGGAATCCCCCGTCGCCGCGCCTCTTCAAAGACTCTGCGGTCACGTGTCTTCAATCCGTTCTTGGTAAGCGACAGTCCGCCAAGCTGGTCCTCGCAAAACGGATCCGCCCCGCCAACATAAAACAATATCTCCGGCTGAAATTCATCCAGTGCCGCCTGCACTGCCGGAATCAATGCTCCAAGATATTCGTCATCATCCACACGGTCCGCCATCTCCAGATCCACATTCGAAGGCGGCTTGTAGGCCGGATAATTATTTTCTTGATGGATCGAAAGTGTGAAAACGGAATCATCGTCCGCAAAAATCGCCGCCGTCCCGTTACCCTGATGCACATCTGTATCGACAACCATGGCCTTTCGAATCGCTCCATCGTTCTGCAGCCTTCGAATGGCCACCGCAACATCATGAATCGCGCAAAACCCCTCGCCATGCCCCGGATAAGCATGATGAAACCCGCCGCCCAAATTGCATCCAAACCCATCTCGCAAAGCCGATTGCCCCGCCATAATCGACCCGCCCGCCGCCAGCCAGCACGCTTCCACCGCCTCCCGAGAAAACGGAATCTCCAATTTCATAATCTCGCTTGCTGTCAAAGTTCCCGTCTTCAGCTTGTGTACCCACTCCGAAGTATGCACCCGCAGCATATCCTCGTCCGCCGCGGGATCCGGCATAACGAAATCCTCGCTCGCAGCGATTCCTTCTCGCAAGAGCGTTTCCGCGATCAAATGGAATTTCTGTGAAGGGAAAACATGCTCGCCCAGATTTAAGTCGTAACCTTTGTGATAGACCAGTTTGAATGGAAGCATGGAATACAAAGCGGCCAACTACCGGGTAAGAGATTTCATTTGTAGGGGCGCAGCACGCTGCGCCCAGGTTCGGCAAGCCTGATCCGCTAAGATCCTTGTCGGCTAATTCTCACGATCCAGAATAAAATCCGGCAACGTCAACAACGCCCGCGCATACTCCGAATCCCCGCGCCCCTCAAGACAAGCCTTGGCCCGCCTCGCATACTCATGCGCAAGATTCCGCGCGCGATCAAGCGCCCCGGAGTCGTGAACCAAAGAAACAATGGTCTCCGCCCGCACCGAATGAAACTCCTTCTCCTCCAGTACGCGCGCCACCAATCCACGCGCATCCCGGTGCCCGTTATCCATCGCGTAGATCAAGGGCAACGTAACCTTCCCCTCTTTCAAATCGCTCAAAACCGGCTTCCCAAGCTGCTCGGCAGACGCCGTAAAATCCAAAAGATCATCCACCAACTGAAACGCCAATCCCGCATAGCGTCCGTAATCCGCCAGCGCCTCTTCTTCGACGCCTTCAAGTCCTCCAAGCACCGCGCCCAATCGCGCGCATCCGCTAAACAGACACGCCGTCTTATACGTCGCAAGCCGCAGCGCGTCCTCTTCCGTAACATCAATTCGTCCGATTTTCGCCAGCTGAATCAGCTCGCCTTCCACCATTTTCTGCGTAAGATCGATCAGAACATCGAGAATGCGAAAATTTCTTTCTTCGAGCGCCATCTGAAACGATTGCATGTAAAGCCAATCTCCAGCAAGAACGCTGCGATGATTCCCCCAACGTGAATTCGCCGAAGGCCGCCCGCGCCGCGTGTCCGCGCTGTCGATCACGTCGTCGTGAATCAATGTAGCGCTATGAAGCAATTCGACAACCGCCGCCAAACGAATCGCCCCGGAAGTCCGCCGCCCGGTATACGCATTGCAAAGCAGCAAAAGCGCAGGGCGCAGCCGCTTCCCTCCGCCGCCGAGAAGATAACTCGTAATCTCCGCAACCGGCTCGAAGGCGCCAGCGCTCTGTCGCGCGAGTTCTTCCTCAACTAGAACCAAATCGTCCCGCACGAGATCAAAAATCTCTTTGGCAGTAAGAAGCGCGATAGCCTTCCTCCCTTGGTC
>Ga0070765_100000615_pt1 | contig 21394 bp, 18 predicted proteins | sample HubBroMetageWFT5_FD_71516 | JGI IMG/M metagenome (GOLD analysis project Ga0070765, IMG submission 71516) | Warmed and freeze-thawed soil microbial communities from the Hubbard Brook experimental Forest, New Hampshire - Hubbard Brook CCASE Soil... | ecosystem: Environmental > Terrestrial > Soil... | reverse complement strand
CGCGGCTGCAGTTGAGCCCTGAGTTTGCCAGCAAGGATAGGGCGGTCGCGACCTCAAGTGCCGCCGAGGAGCTCAGTCCTGCCCCGATCGGCACGTCACCCTTCACGACCAGGTTCGCCCCTCGAATCGCATTTCCGCTCTCCTGCAGCACCCCCGCGACTCCGCGCACATAGTCACTCCAATGGCCTGTTGGACCTGCGGAGATGTTTCCCAGGTCGAAGCTCCGGCTTTCGTTGAAATCGATGGAATAGACATCAAGCTTGCGGTCCACACGCGGCCCTGCTGCTATGTAGGTGTAGAACCCGAGCGCCGCCGGCATAACAAACCCATCGTTGTAGTCGGTGTGCTCGCCAATGAGATTCACCCGCCCCGGCGCGCGAAAGACGCCGACAGGCCCGCCGTATAACTTCCTGAACTCATCCGCTACTAGGCGCGTCGCAGCTCGGCCGTTGTTCACCAGTTCAGATGGTTTCATGCTATCGGGGCCGACGCCGCTTCCACAGAGGATCACCCCGCGTTGCGCAGGGTTACTCTATTCAGTCAGCAGACGCTGCAACACCATACTAGACATCGCGCAGGGGAATTTAATACGAGTGAATTGGGAGGGACACAAAGAGTTACGCTGCGGGTTCGTCGCTGTGAGTCAGCAGGCGCAGCCTGTTTCTTCTTGATTTGTCACTTGTTGACAGGCGGAGGCACAGCGCCCTGCGACTTCGCCATCTCTTCCGACTTAGCCAGATCGGCTTTCACGCGCTCGTTGAGGGGACCGTTGGGCACGAGTTTCAGGTAGGAGCGATAGTGCTCAGCTGCCGCAGCGTGAGCTCCCTTGGCGTTATAGATCGTCGCCAAAAGCAGTTCGACGCGCGGCTCGGAATGAAGCTTGTCGAGATTCTCCGCCCGTAGTGCGTTAGTTTCGGCCGGCGCCAGGTGGTTGAGATTGAACTCAGCCACGGCATCGTAGTAATACGCCAGCGGGAAATTCACCGGGTCGAGCGAAATCAATCGTTCGCTGAGCTTGCGAGTTTGTTCCCAGTTCGAGGTGACTGCCGATAGAAAAGCCATGCGAACGTACGGTATCGGGAAGTTGGGGTCAGCATTAATCGCCTCCTGATAATCCGACATCGCGCCTTCAATGTTCTTTCGCCGCTGTTCCAAGTCGCCAAGCCGCAGCCACGCTTCTGCAAATTTTGGATATTGGTCGATCGCCTTGCGAAGAGACTTTTCCGCTTCAGCCAGGTTTCCCTTTTCCAGCAACTCGCTGCCCTTTTCGTATTCTCTCCGAGCTTTCGTAGGAACCTGAAGACTAGCGACGCTGACCATGCCCTCCGCCTTCTTACTGCGACTGTGCAAGACGATGACCCCGACGTTGGAGTTGTTCATCGAGGGATCGAGGCGAATGGAGGAAGACGAGTACCCGGCGAGATCTGCTCGCAACTCGCAGTCCGCGACTGTTGATTCAGGGCTGTTCGGGCCTACGGTTAAAGGGTTGCTTCTCGAATACTGGCTGTCAGGACCAAACTGACGCATGTCCTCAGAGGCGTCAGGCAAGTTGGCGTTCGATCGATCTCCGACCATGAAGGAGAACGATCCATCGCTGGAGGTAAATGCCTCTCTGCGGCCAGAACCATTGCAGACGCGCACTACTGCAACCGGTGTGGGGGGCTCCATCCCAGTGTCCATCACCACCTTACCCATGTAATAAATCGACTGGGGAGGAACAGTCGGATTTGGGTTTATTCGCACGGGTGTCTTGGGTTGGTTTGTCTTCCCCCCGCCGCCACCCTGTTGAGCATTGGCACCGGCCAGCAGCACGACAGATACCAGAAGGCTCGCCCCAACTAGTGCCCTGTCCTTTGTCATTTCGCACCCCCGACACGATCTGCAGCAACAATACAAGTGGCAGAATATTACTCCGAAATGGCACGGAAGTTGTAAACGAGTTGTAAACGGAGGCATGGTTCTGTCTTGGGGCTATTTTCCCAAAAGGAACAGATATTTGAACGATGATAGCCCTCCAATGGGCAACTCTGATCGGGATCGAACCGACCACCCTTCCATGCCATGGGTGGTTCCAACAAATTACCGTCGCCTAGGGGATTAGGCCTTAATTCACTCCACATAGGTACCGTATGCATACTCCGCAGCCTGACGGAACAGGCGACCAGGCACGATCGGCGGTGACTGTAGTCGCCGGACCATTCAGGCTATTATGGGTGGTTTGGTGAACTGACTAAGCGCGATAAATGGCGCTTAGCCCAATGCATTCGGCACGGATCTCATGGCTGACGCTTTCATTTGCGATGCTTTGCGTACCCCTTTTGGCCGCTATGGCGGCGCTCTTTCTTCCATTCGAACTGATGACCTCGCAGCGATTCCAATTAAGGCACTCATGAAGCGCAACGCCGGCGTCGACTGGTTGGCAGTGGATGACGTCATCTTCGGCTGCGCCAACCAGGCGGGCGAGGACAATCGGAACGTTGCACGAATGGCGCTACTGTTAGCGGGGCTACCCCAAGAGGTTCCGGGAGCGACAGTGAATCGGCTGTGCGGGTCCAGTATGGAGGCGGCTGTGACGGCGGCGCGAGCGATCCGCTGCTGCGAGGCGGATCTGGTGATTGCGGGCGGAGTGGAGAGTATGTCGCGCGCGCCGTTCGTGATGGCCAAGGCCGACGCTCCGTTTTCACGCGTGGCCAAGCTGGAAGACACGACTTTGGGATGGCGATTCATCAATCCGGTGATGAAGGAACGCTACGGCGTGAACTCGATGGCCGAGACGGGCGAGAACGTGGCGGAGGAGTGTCACATTTCGCGCGACGACCAGGACGAATTCGCGTATCGGAGCCAACAGCGTGCGGCGGCCGCGATCAAGAATGGCGCGATGGCGGAGGAACTCGTACCGGTACCGGTTCCGCAGCGCAAAGGCGAAGCGGTGGTAGTGGACGAGGACGAGCATCCGCGACCGGAGACGACGCTGGAAGGGCTGGCTGCGCTCAAGCCGATCGTCAAGCCGAATGGCACGATTACCGCTGGAAACGCGGCGGGCATCAACGACGGTGCGTGCGGGCTGCTGCTGGCTTCGGAGGCGGCTGCGAAGAAATATGGACTGACGCCCAGGGCGCGAGTCGTGACTTCGGCGGTGGTGGGAGTGGCGCCGCGAGTGATGGGTATTGGCCCGGTTCCCGCGTCGCGCAAGGCGCTGCAGCGGGCGGAGCTGTCGATCGCAGACATCGACGTGATCGAGTTGAACGAGGCGTTCGCGTCGCAGGCGCTGGCGGTGTTGCGACAACTAGACGTGCCGGATGATTCGCTGAAGGTGAATCCTAATGGAGGCGCGATCGCGCTGGGACATCCGCTGGGTGCGAGCGGAGGACGCTTATTGGCGACGGCGATGTATCAGTTACATCGAACGAAGGGCCGTTATGCGTTGTGCACGATGTGCATCGGTGTCGGCCAGGGAATCGCCATGATCCTGGAACGCGTCTAATGCGGAACTGGAGTCAGTCACATGGAGATTTTTATCTTCACACGTTTTCATGCGCTGCCAGGAACTGAGGCAGCAGTGGGACAAGCGCTGGGTGAAGTCGTGCTGCCCACAAGCGCAGAAGTTGGCTGCCTTGGTATTCACGCGTTCCACTCAATCCGCGATCCACAACTCTTCTATATTCACTCGCGCTGGAAAGACGAAGCGGCATTCAATACACATGCGGGATTGCCCCATACGGTGAGGTTTATCGAACGGGTAGAACCGCTGCTAGACCACCCGGTTGAAGCCCACCGGTGCGAAGTCCTGGTCTGACGCGGAGTGTTACGCCCGCCAGTTGTAAGCCATGTGTCGATGATGGGATCGAAAATCCGCAGGAATCCCGCGGCGCACATTGTGCTCGTACGTGACCTCGACGTTGAGTGCCCACAGAGCGGAAGCGATCGCCAGCCACAGGAACATCCAGAGCACGCGTTTACAGTTTCTCGACATCGAAGTTTCGCCGATCTACTTTTTCAGATACTGCGCCAGGAAATCGGTGGTCAGCTTCCAGGCCTGGGCAGCGTCGTCGGCGCGGTAGCCCGTCTTATTATTAGGGTTCTCGAAGGCGTGTCCCGCGTCGGGGAAAATGTGAATCTCCACAGTTTTGCCCAGCGCCTTCATTTGCGATTCGAACTTCTTCACGTCACCAGGAGGAATGCCGCGATCCTGTCCGCCAAAAATGCCGAGCACTGCAGCATTAATCTTCTTTAGAGTGGCGTCATCGGAGGCGAGGTGGCCGTAGTTGATGACGACAGCCTTCAGTTTCGGATCGTTGACCGCGAGGTTGAAGGCATAGCCGCCACCCATACACCATCCAATGGAGCCGACGCGTGCAGGATCGACATCTTTCCGCGAGCGTAAGTAAGCCGATGCGGCCAGCAAGTCGCGGTTGGCACGATCTTCAGGCACGCCTCGCATGATCTCGTGTGCTTCGTCGGGAGTGGTTGCTACTTTGCCGCGGTAGAGGTCGATGGCTAGTGCGACATATCCGTGGTCAGCCAGCTTGGAAGCTTGTTCCTTTACCCAATCGTTGAGTCCCCAGTACTCGTGGATAACGACCAGCGCGGGGAAAGGGCCCTTGCCAGGCGGCGTGTAAAGCAAAGCGTCCACGGTTTCGGTGCCGCTTTTGTAAGTTACGGGCTTGCCGTCGGCGGCGAAAGATGAGGTTGCGAACATGGCAATCACGGCGGCGACGACGATATATTTCATCGGTTTCTCCTATAGACACCGGTACAGGGAAGAAGGTTCTATTTCTTGGGCGCTCCCAGGGCCTCCAGCAGTTGCTTGCCGACCTTCTGCAGTTCGCCGAAACGCTTCTGGTAATCGACGAAGAGGCGATTGTATTCCAGCGAATGGTCGGCATCGAGATGGGCGCGCAGCATCATATCGCGCAGGTGGACCGGATTCGGCAGAACGGCGTCGTCGTTCAATTCTTCGAGGGCGGCTGCTGGGTCGTAGTGGTACATCGTGAAGTCCTCGGTGTTGAGAGTGATGATGCATCCCGGAGCGGGAGAGATGCAATACCCCCGCTCTAGCGCGCTGGAACAGGGCACGCGCGCAGCGATGAGGAACGGGCTGCAATTCCGGTAGAATAATAAATTCCCTATCTCGCAATGGAAGCAGCTAGAAAAGGCACTCATGCATCGTTGGTCCAAGCTCTTTATTCCGACCCTTCGGGAAGCCCCGGCGGACGCCGAGGTGGCCAGTCACAAGTTCCTGGTCCGCGCTGGATACATTCGGCAGCTTGCGGCCGGGATTTATTCGTTCCTGTTCCTCGGGCACCGCTCGATGCTGAAGATCGCCGAGGTGGTGCGCGAAGAAATGGACACCATCGGGCAGGAGTTCTACCTGCCGGCACTGCATCCGCGGGAGATCTGGGAGGCCAGCGGGCGCTGGCAGATGATGGGCGACAACATGTTCCGCCTGAAGGACCGCAGCGGACGCGATCTCTGCCTGGGCATGACCGAAGAAGAGGTCATGACCGAGATCGCGCGCAAGGAACTGCGTAGCTATAAGCAGTTGCCGCAGATCTGGTACCAGATTCAGCAGAAATTCCGCGATGAACCGCGTCCGAAGTCCGGACTGCTGCGAGTGCGGCAATTCACCATGAAAGATTCGTACTCGTTCGACATGGACGCCGCAGGCTTGGACGTCAGCTATCAAAAGCATCATGACGTCTATTGCCGGATTTTTGAGCGTTGTGGCTTGAAGTTCGTGGTGGTCCACGCCGACTCGGGCGCGATGGGTGGGTCGGGCTCGCAGGAATTCATGGTGTACACCGATGCGGGCGAGGACCTGGTCGCGAGCTGCTCGGAATGCGGATATGCCGCGAACATCGAGAAGGCGACGTCACGGCTGGAGCCGGTAGAAGATCTTGCGCCTTCGGGTGATGGCAAGCCGGAACCGGTGCATACTCCCGGACAAAAGACGATTGAAGACGTTGCCCGGTTCCTGGGCGTGTCGCCCAAGAACAAGATCAAGACGCTGGCTTACATGGCGAGCGAGGCGGCCGACCCCAAAGCAGGTGAGGTGAAGACCCGCGCAGTGGTGGTGCTGATGCGCGGCGATCACATGCTGAACGAGGCGAAGTTCTCGGCAGCCATCGGTGGCAAGGATTACCGCCCGATGCAAGAGGACGAAATTCAGCGACTGTTTAACTCTCCGGCGGGATACCTCGGGCCGTTAAACGTAGAGTGGGCGAAAGACGCGACGGATGCAACGAAGCCGCTGCTCATCGTGGACGAGGCGCTGCGCGGCCGCAAGAACCTGATCGCGGGCGCAAACAAAGAGGAGTACCACGTCAAGAACATCACGCCGGAAGAAACATTTCAGCCGACAAGGTGGGTCGACTTGCGCAACGCAGTCGAGGGCGAAGGCTGCCCGAACTGCGGGCATCCGTTGAAGATCGGCAAGGCAGTGGAGATCGGGCATATCTTCAAGCTCGGCTACAAGTATTCCGAGTCTATGGGAGCACGGGTGCTCGATGAACACGGCAAGGAAGTGACGCCCATCATGGGCAGCTACGGCATTGGCCTGGAACGCATCCTGACCGCATGCATCGAGCAAAACAACGACGAGAACGGCTTCTGGATGCCGGCAAACATCGCGCCTTTTGAAGTGGTGGTGACGCCGACCAATACGGCGGATGAAAAGATCAACACGGGCGCCGAAGATATCGCCAAGGCGCTGGAGGCCTCGGGGCTCGACGTGTTGCTCGACGATCGCGACGAGCGTCCGGGAGTGAAGTTCAAGGACGCGGACCTCATCGGCGTCCCCTACCGCATTAACGTGGGCAAGAAGCTGGTTGAAGATATCGTGGAAGTCGTGACGCGCGCTGGAAGTACGCGCGAAGATGTCGCGGTGCGCAGCGTGGTTCAGCACATGAAGAAGTTGCTGCGCGGGTAGTCACGCCATGCAGGTACGGAGGGCGCGCAAGAACCCCGCAGCTGCGTTCTGTCGGAAAATTCTGTTCACGGTATTCGCCTATATTCCTATAACATACATTGTATGTCAGACACCGATATCCTCACCCTGCGACTGGATTCCAAGCTTAAGAAGAAACTCGACAAGCTGTCGAAGGCCACTGAGCGCAGCAGGTCGTATCTCGCGGCCGAGGCGATTCGCGAGTTTGTCGCCCTCAACGAATGGCAGATCGAAGAAACAAAGAAAGCCGTCGCGCAGGCTGACGCCGGTGACTTCGCCACCGAAGCAGAAGTGGCGCGGGTGATTAAGAAATGGACAGGACGTGCGCGTTAGATGGCTTCGCGCTGCCTTGGGGGATTTGGACGCGATAGCCGCATACATAGCTGACGATAACCCCGCCGCCGCTCGTCGCTTCGTCTCACGGCTTGTGGCTCGAGTCGATCACCTGAGCGCCCACCCTGCAATAGGTCGTCCGGGTCGTGTAGTTGGCACACGCGAGCTGGTGCTCCCACCCTACATAGTTCCCTATCGGGTGCGTGGCAACATCATCGAAGTCTTGCGAGTCTTTCACGGAGCGCAGCGATTCCCAGACAACCTCTAGGCAGTTTCCACGCCCCGTCCAGCCAGGCCCAACTCCGGCGCAATGGCCTTCATCGCTTCGATACAAAAGGCGATATGCTCGTCGAGGTCGACGCCCATTTCGGCGGCGCCATTGACGATGTCGTCGCGGCTGACCGAGCGGGCGAAGGCTTTGTCCTTCATTTTCTTCCTGACCGACTTGGCATCGACCTCGGCCAGCGACTTGTTGGGTTTGACCAGTGCGGAGGCGGTGATGAATCCGGCGAGTTCGTCGCAAGCGAAGAGAGTTTTTTCCAGCAGGGTCTCGCGCGGTACTCCGCTGTAGTTGGCGTGCGACAAAACCGCGCGCCGGACTTCCTCTGACGCGCCCCGTTCTTTCAAAATCTCGCTACCCTTAAAAGGATGGTCCTCGGCGGAAGGATATTTTTCGTAATCGAAGTCGTGAATGAGACCGACGAGACCCCAAAGCTCCTCGTCCTCGCCGAACTTGCGGGCATAGGCGCGGAGGCACGCTTCCACGGAAAGAGCGTGTTTGCGAAGACTTTCTGACAGGGTGAACTCAGTTAGTAAACACCACGCATCGTTTCGCGTCATTACGGTTTTCTCCGGTATTTATTGGGCTATCGTAGGCCAGCGTGGGCTGAGCGCATCGAATTTGCACAGATATTTCGGGTTTCATCCTTCTGCCCTCTTGACTCTATCAAACGAATGCCGCAAAGTACCGATAGTTCCAATGGGTCAGGGGCAGTTGAATTGATCCGTGGGGAATTTCGTGCCTGCTCTGGCACTCCCAAAACTGAATGGCAACGACTCTCGCGCCCGTAGAAAACCGGGAAGTGGTGAGATGCGACCACTGTCATCTCGTCCAGTTCAGAACCAGCAATAACCTTTGCCGCAAATGTCGCACGTCCCTGGATGAGGACGAGCCAGAGCCGATCTTCGCGCAGCCGTTGCCAGTTATGGAGCCGGTCAGTGCGAGCCGCTCGGAGGTGCAGGTGGCGCAGGCCATTCGCAGCCTGCGGCTGCACCATGGGCTGAGCCAGCGCCAATTGGCGTTGCGCATGGGAGTTCCCCGCACCTACGTCTCGAAGATCGAGAACGAAAAGGCCACGCCGACGTTGTCGTCATTGGCGCGGCTGGCGGACGCACTGACGGTCTCGGTGTCGGAACTGCTGCGCGCGTGCGCTCCCGCGCGGCAGGAAGAAATCAACGAGTTGATGTCGGACCCGTTCATCGCAGAGATGGCGGCGTTCACCAAGCAGCTCGACGACATGCAGCGCACCAGTGTGCTGGCGCAGATTCGGGACCTGGTCTCGCATCCGCGTCGTATCGCTTAGTTCGCGAAGAATTACGCTGCTGTTCAGCGGTGACCGGCAGCGTAAGAGTTCTGGGCCCCACTGCGCGGTGAGGTCCCGGCACAACGTCCGTACTCCAGCGGCGGTGTGGACTCCGGGAAGACCGCGTGAACCAAAACCGACCGGAAAACGCCGAGGCCTTGTGCCTCGGCGTTTTCTTTGTGGCGGCATTGGTGGCGAATGCGGCGGGCGTTACCTGGTCTTGAAGTAGTACGTCCAGCTCAGGGAGACGTACGACTTCAACGGAACGCCAACCACCCGCTCGAGGGGCTCGGTTCCAATCGGGTACGCTAGGGTTTCGACAGTTTGTCCGGTGTAGCCGTGGGCGATCAGGAAATTCGCGCCAATTGACATACGGTCTTCCAAGAATGGCCGCAGCAAAGAGCCGCGAATCTCGGTGACTGGCGTGCCCACGAATCCATTATCCAGAGGCTTGGCCTTTACGAACTCGAACTCGCATCGAGCACGCAGTCGAAACGGCAGCCGATTGTAGGAGCCGACGGCGTCCCAGATCATGCGCGGCGCCTCGGGAATCGGCAGGCCGGTCTGGCTGTCTCGGGCATCGGCCTGTGCGTAAGACGCGTACAGACTGCCGCGCGAGAAATTTCGCTGCATTGAAACCGATACGACCTTGTTGAGCGACGGTCCGACGATTTGCTGCAGCCCGGTGTCGGGATCGATCTTCGCCAGCTCCAGCGAGTTTGAGACGCGTCGGAGCGTCACGTAGAACTGCGTCTGCTTGATCACCTTGGAAAATACGAGCTGATAGGCACGCGAGGGCGCGAGCAGCGTTGGCAGTCCGGCGCCGGTGCCGATGCGCGGATCGTTGGTGTGAAACGATTCACCGTAGCTGAAAGAGACGATGGGGAGATAAGGCTTATCAGGGGGAAGCAGCGTGATCGTCGCCTTGGGCAGCGTCAACGTGGCGAGTTTGTTGAACGAGTTCTGCGGATTGATCAGGTCCTGGTTGTCCATCCAGACTTCTTCCTGGCGCACGCCTAGGTTGAAGTGCAGGTAGCGGCTGGCTGAGCCATCGAACGAGACAAACGGCTCGACAAAGGACAGAGTCACGTTGTTGCTGGTCACCGGCTGGAAGACGCCGTTCTCGTCGACGTGCTTCAGGTCCAGGTTGCGCGGGGCGTCGCGGCGGAGGTCAACGCCGGCCATAAACGCCACCCACGGCCGCACGCTCTGGATGAACATGGTCTCGCCACCGAAGACGTTGCGTGTCTCGCTCTGCTGAATCAAGCCGTCGCCAAAGTTGGAGCGCAGGGTGAGCGCATAGTTGCGGAAGAAACCGGAGAACGAGAATTGCCGCTGCTCGCTGAGCTTCCAGTTGTCGGTGACCAGCGCCAGAAAGTTACGAGTGTAGTCGAGTTGGCGATTGTCGATGGTGTCGCCGGGAACCGGCACTCCGATAGGAATCAGCCCAGGGACGTAGGAAGAACCGTAGTAGCCGGTGGCGAACAAGCTGAGTTGATGGCGTCCGAGGTTGTACTGGCGAAATCCGTTCAACTTATATTGTTGGCGATGTTCCAGGCGATCAAGGAATCCATTGCCGAATGCAACTTCGGCGGCGATCCACGCGTTCGTCTCCGGATTGCTGGGGCTCCAACCGGCGATGGCGTCGGCATCGCGATAGTCCCCGGTGAGCTGAAAGAACGTATTCGCCCGTTGCCTGGGGACATAAGTGGCAGCGAGGTCGATGGAGTTGTTTCCCTCGCGAACGTTGAAGGCTCCGCCATCGACGGTGACACCTTCGATCATGAGTGGAATTAGCGTGTTGGGATCAGCGTAGCCGTTGCCGTGGGCGTTGGCGGGAAGATTGTTGGGGTAGAGGAAATTTCCAATCTGAAAAAACTGGCCGATGGGCTCGCCATGATCGCCGGCAACCCCGGGCGCGAAGTACTGTGGAGCCTTGATTCCTCCCGAGGCAGTTTCTATAGGAAGGCCGGGGATCGAGATCGGAGCTCCCGGACGACCTGGATTGGCGTCGAGCACCTGGTCGTGGATGATGATGCTTTGCGCTGGATCTGGCGTGAGCGACGATGGCTCCGACGCAACAACCGTAACGGCCTGTATGGAGGAGGCGATCTGCTGGAATTGCAGATCGATGTTGTCTGTCTGGCCGGCGGTGACGGAAACGTTGGAAACGACAGTCAGAAACGAAGTTGCCTCGGCAGTCAACTGATATTGGCCAGGGTCGATTCCTTCGAGGACAAAATTTCCCTGCGCGTCGCTGGTTGCCTGGCGAACCGCGGTACCGGCGGCATTCGACAGCGTGACTTGCGCCGTCGCAACGGTTGCTCCCTTGGGATCCAGGACCTCGCCGGCGATTTGGCCCGTGTCAGCGGCCCAGAGACCGCCGCAGGCCAGCAGCATCAGACTGAGCATCCAGGCAGAGAAGCGGCAAATAGCTCGACGGTTTGGGCTGAACAAATACATCAATGTCTCGAAGGGGCGTTGCGTAGACGCTACTACCACGGGCTGCAAGTCCCCGAACCTATAATCTCGAACTCTGCTAACTGGATGTACGTTGAGGCGGCACAATTGGATTTTACGGCGACTCCTGTAACCCCACTGAGATATAGTTGCGAAACTGCGGGAAAAAGCTCGAAACTATATCCGAGCCGTGCGGAGATCAATTGCACACGAGGCGTGCCCCAGAAGCTCAACAGCTGATGGCTACTCACAGTTGCGGTTCGTGCGTTCGCCGGCTTCTCCTCGGTGCACTCGTACTGTTAGCCGTCTCCATCGCGGACGCACAGGCCGCTCGCAAGAACTCCCCAGGGAAGCTGCTCCTTGCGTCAGACATCCACTTCAACCCGATGGCAGACCCTGCGCTGGTGGCTGATCTGGCAGCAGCCGAACCTGCACAATGGGAGTCAATTCTGCAGCGCTCGAAGCTGACCGCGTTCAGTCCGTACGGCCAGGATTCGAATTGGTGGCTGATGCGATCGGCATTCGATGCGATGGCGCGGACCGAGCCTCATCCCGCCCTGGTGATGTTCACGGGCGATCTGCTGGCGCACAGTTTTCCTAAGACGTACAAAAGCATCACGCACGATAGCGATCCCGAGCACTATCGCGCCTTCGTACTTAAGACCTTCGACTTCATCGCACTGGAGTTTCGCAAGCGCTTTCGTGACGCGAAGGTGCTGCTGACTCCCGGTAACAACGACGAAGAATGTGGTGATTACAGCATCGCGGAGAACGGCGTGTTCCTGAGCAATACCGCGGATCGGGCTGAAGCTCTCGCCCGCGAGGGCGAACAGTTTACCGCGACATGGAAGTCGCTCGGAAGCTTCACCATAGAGCACCCGACACTACCCGGCGTCCGGATTGTGTCCCTCAACACCGTCTTCTGGTCGAACAAATATCGGTCCACCGACTTCAACAAGGGTTGCGCGACCGTCGAGTCCGCGGCAGGAAGCGCACTGTTCGTATGGCTGGAGTCGCAACTGGCCGACGCCGAGAAGGCGCACGAGAAAGTTTGGCTAATGTTCCACATTCCTCCGGGTATTGACGGCTGGGCGTCGACGCATCCCAGCGGAGGCGGGAGTGGAGCTGACGGCGCTCCAGCGAAGGCATGCGTCGATTCGATTGTGCCCATGTGGGTGCCGGAGCGCACCGCGACCTTCGAGAAGCTGCTGGATCGATACCATGGTACGGTGCTAGTCAGCTTCGCCGGTCACACCCATGTGGATAGCTTCATGCTGATTGGAACCGACGGCGACGCGAAGCAATCAGTATTGATCAACCCGCCAATTTCTCCTGTCTACGATCAAAACCCAGGGTTTCGCATCGTGAATTTCCGGGGCGACGGGACGCTGGCCGATCAGACCACCTATTACCTGACGAACCTCACGGAGGCTGGGGGCAGCACTCGCGGACGTTGGAAGAAGGAGTACACGTTTTCGCGAGAGTGGAAGACACGGCGATTGGACGCGGCGAGTCTGACGAGAATCTACAACGAGATTGTTAGCGAAAGCGATGCTCGTGCGCGGTGGTTGAAGTTGTATATGGTGTCGAGCACGGATGCTCCGATACCTGCTGCAGACGTGAAAGGGCTGTATTGCGCGATGGGCGCACTCGATCTTAAAAGCTATGCCACTTGTGCTTGTGGAGTGCCTAGCCAGCCCTAGAAAAAGCGGGCCGGACTGGCGGGCGGCGACCAATCGACGAATTGGCGGACAACTGCAAAATTGGGTAACCTCAATCCCATGGATTTCCGCTCCCATCTCGCCCTTCTGCTAACTAGTATCTGCTTCTCTGGCGCCCTGGTTGCACAGACCGGGGCGTCGGCGTCGCTGCTTGTCCTCTCGAAGCAAGACCACACGCTCGCCATCGTCGATCCATCCACGTTGCAGGTCATTGGGAAAGCACCGGTCGGCAACGATCCCCACGAAGTCATTGCGTCAACGGATGGCAAGACGGCCTACGTTTCGAACTATGGCTCCGGTGCTTTCAACACACTTGCCGTGATTGACCTCGTGGCGGCCAAGGCGCTTCCCTCTGTCGACCTCGGCGCGCTGCGTGGCCCGCACGGGCTGACTTTCGTCGGAGGTAAGACGTGGTTCACGGCCGAAGCCGCTAAGGCCATCGGACGCTACGATCCCGCGACGCAGAAGATCGATTTGATCCTCGGCACCGGGCAAAATCGCACGCACATGATCTACGTTTCCGACGACCAAAAGCTGATCTTAACGACCAACGTCAGTTCGGGCACAGTGAGCATCATCGAACTGAGGCCGGTCAGCATGCCCAACGGCCCGCGGCCGCCGGCAATGCCGCCGCCACCACCTGGCGGACCGGGCTCGCCCGCGCCCCGTACTGACTGGGATGAAACGGTGGTTCGCGTCGGCAATGGCTCCGAGGGGTTCGATGTATCGCCCGACCATAAAGAAGTGTGGGTCGGTAATGCGCAGGACGGGACGATCTCCGTCATCGATCTTCCGAATAAGAAGGTTGTGCAGACGCTCGCGGCCGACGTTCATGGCGCGAACCGCCTCAAGTTCACCCCAGACGGGAAGCACGTCTTGGTCTCGACTCTTGGCGGCCCCGACTTGGTCGTTCTCGACGCCAGCACGCGCAAGGTGATCAAGCGCGTCCCGATTGGCCACGGCGCAGCCGGCATCGAGATGCAGCCTGACGGCGCTCGCGCGTTTGTCGCCTGTACGCCTGACAATTACGTCGCAGTCATCGACCTCAAGTCGCTCGAAGTTGCGGGTCATATTCAAGCGGGAGGGCAACCGGACGGCATGGCTTGGGCGGTGCGTCGGCAACCATAGTCGAGGCTGATTTCCGAAACCACGGGAATCTGAAGGGCAGAGCGAGGGTGGCCGGTCACGATTCGTTGCAACCCCCTACTGCGTGTGCTACTTTCAATAGTTTGGAAGAGGTGAAGCCTTGCGCACAAAGGTGCCGGCCGGGCTGAACCGCAAAGAGGCTGAGACCTACTCCCGCCTCGATCCGGAGCGGTTACCCCACCACATAGCAATCATCATGGACGGCAATGGCCGCTGGGCCAAGCGCCGCCACCTGCCGCGCATTGCGGGACACCGCTCGGGCGTGGCGGCGGTGCGTTCGACCATCGAAACCGCCGCGCGTATCGGCATACCGGCGCTTACCCTTTATTCTTTCTCAACGGAAAACTGGAAGCGTCCCAAGTCGGAAGTCAGCTTCCTGATGAATCTGCTACGCCGTTACCTGATGATGGAACTGCCCACGATGATGGAGAACAACATCCGGCTTCAATACATCGGACGTCAGTACGAACTGCCGCAGGAAGTGCAGGAACGGATGGCGTGGGCCCGCGAATCGACCGAGAAGAACACGGGTATGGTGCTGACGCTGGCGCTGAACTACAGCTCGCGCACGGAGCTGGTGGACTGCTTCAACGCGCTGGCCAAGGAAGCCTCGCGCAACGGCGGCCTCGATCACCTGCGCGTCGACGAGAGCGGCATCGCGCGGCATCTCTATACCAAGGGCCTGCCGGAACTCGATCTGCTCATCCGTACCAGTGGCGAGATGCGGCTCAGTAATTTCCTGTTGTGGCAAGCAGCTTACGCAGAGATTTTTGTCACGGACACGCTGTGGCCGGACTTTCGCGGCAGCGAACTGCTGGAAGCGATTGAGGCCTTCCAGAAGCGAGAGCGCCGCTTTGGTGGACTCGTGGGCGACGGACACTCGTCGTGAAACGCGTCCTGACCGCGGTCATCCTGATTCCCCTTGTCATCATTACCTTATTCAAGGCGCCGCTTTGGCTGTTCACGCTGCTCGTGTTTGGCGTGGCCGTGCTTGCGGCGCATGAGTACTTCGGGATCGTGAAGGCGCAGGGGTTCAGGCCTTTCGAAGTTACCACCTACACTGTATTGGCGCTCACGTTTTCGATAATCCTCTTTCTGGGCCTATGGATGATGGGGCAAGCCGGCGAACCGAACGCCCGCTGGGTGATGCGCACCGGAATGTTCCGCGCATTGTGGATCGGCACACCCATCGTATTGCTCGGTGGGCCACTACTTCTCCTGCTCCTGGCCTTACGGCGTGAGCCGCTTTCCCAAGCTCTGCCCGACGCCGCCTCATCCTACATGCTGATTCCCTACATTGGCTGGACGTTGGCACTCCTATCCTTCCTGCGCATTCCTGCTAATGGCTCTCTGTACCTGCTCTACCTGATGCTTCTCGTCTGGTGCGGCGATATCGCCGCCTACTATGTGGGCCGCGCCATCGGCAAACACAAGCTCGCCCCTCGCATCAGTCCCGGCAAATCATGGGAGGGTGCCATCGCCTCGGTATTGATCGCGATCGTCGTCGGCGTACTTGTGATGCATTACATCGATCCGATCGCTGACGGATTTCGTGGCTTGCGTCTTCTCGATACGACGCGCGCCATCACTCAATACCCTGTACCTGCCGCGAATACTAACCGCGTACCACTCTGGTTCGTGATACTCTTCGCGATCGCTGTCAACGTCTCCGCCCAGCTTGGCGACCTCGTCGAATCAGCCCTCAAGCGCGGCGCGGGAGTAAAGGATTCGGGCACCCTCTTGCCCGGTCACGGCGGCGTGCTCGACCGCATCGATGCCCTGCTCTTCGCGTTGCCCGTCGGATTGATCTTTTACCTGTGTGGCTTTGTAGTCTATTTCGCCAACGTCTGATTGCACCATGCGATACCATAAACAGTGCCTCCATGAAACGCATCGCCATCCTCGGTTCCACTGGCTCTATCGGTAAAAGCACGCTGAAAATCGTCGAAGCTTTTCCTGATCGCTTCTTGGTGGTGAGCCTTGCCGCCGGAGGAAATGTCGATCTGGCATTTGAGCAGGCTCGCCGGTGGCACCCCAAGATCGTTTCCATGGCGGCGGAGGAATCTGCCGATCACTTGCGCGACAAGCTGAAGAAAGTTGGGCTGGGACACACCGTCGAAGTCATCTATGGCTCGCCAGGGACGGTCAAAGTCGCCACTATCCCAGAGGCCGATTTCGTCGTCAGCGCCATCGTCGGCGTTGCCGGACTGGAAGCCACCTACGAAGCCGTGAAGGCGGGTAAGACGGTCGGAGTCGCGAACAAAGAGTGCCTCGTCACCGCAGGGGACCTGATCGTCACCGAGGCGCACAAGCAGGGCAAGCCACTGCTTCCGATCGACAGTGAGCACAACGCCATTCACCAGTGCCTTCGCGGTGGTGAGCGGGGCGAAGTGCACCGGATCTGGCTGACGGCCTCCGGCGGGCCCTTCCTGCATACGCCGCGGCGGCAGTTTGCCCATATCACGGTGGAGCAGGCGCTGAATCATCCCACTTGGAAGATGGGAAAGCGCATCACCATCGATTCGGCCACGCTGATGAACAAGGGCTTTGAGGTAATCGAGGCCTGCCGGCTGTTCGACATGCCGGCCAGCCAGGTTAGCGTGTTGGTGCATCCCCAAAGCACGATCCATTCAATGGTCGAATTCATCGACGGCAGCCTGCTGGCTCAGCTCTCCGTAACCGACATGCAACTTCCGATTCTGTACGCCTTGACCTATCCCGAGCGGATTCAGTCAGATCTGCGCTTCCCGGTGTCGGAGCTGCGGCAACTGGACTTCAGCCCCCCAGACCTGGACAAATTTCCCTGCTTACGTTTGGCCTACGAAGCAGTCGAAGCGGGAGGAGCAAAGACAATAGCCCTGAATGCAGCCGACGAGGTGGCAGTCGCCGCCTTCCTGGATGGCGCTCTTGGTTTCGAAGACATTCCAGCTACAATAGAAGCTGTACTTCGTGAAACGCCGGCCCACAAACCCGAATCTATAGAGCAGGTCTTGGATTGGGACGCCGACGCGCGTCGCCGGGCGCGGAAACGCATCCGGCTTTCGGGACGTGAGAGCGATACCGCTGCTGCGCATCCAACCGGCAAACACGAATAGCTCCCCGAGTAAAAGAGGTTTATGAATTCGTTTCTGATTGCTGTGGCGTCCATGGCCGTGGTGCTGGGAATCATGATCCTGGTACACGAGTTTGGTCATTACGCCGCGGCCAAGCTCTTCGGCGTCAGGGTTGACGTTTTTTCCATTGGATTTGGCAAGCGGCTGGTCGGCTTCCGCAAAGGGGAGACCGATTACCGCATCAGCGCCCTGCCGTTGGGTGGCTACGTCAAAATGGCGGGCGAGAATCCGCTGGAAGCGCATAGCGGCGCGCCTGACGAGTTCGTCTCGCATCCGCGCTGGCAGCGCTTCGTTATCGCGTTGGCTGGGCCGGCGATGAACATTCTCCTGGCCATCGGGCTGTTGACCGGCGTGAACATGGTGCATTACGAGCACCCGGTCTATCTCGACCAGCCCGCGGTTATTGGCTGGGTCATGGAGAACTCTCCTGCGGAGAAGGCCGGCATTCAGTCTGGCGACCGCATTGTTCGCATCGACGGCACGCAAAACCCCACTTGGGAGGACGTGCTGCTGAAGACGGCAATCCAGGGCAACAAGCCGCTGGATTTGGCTGTCCAGCGCGGCGACCAGACGCTAGAGAAGCAGATCGCGCCCCCAGGCAATTCGGCCGACCCGGAGCAGATACGCAACATAGGATGGGTGCAGGACGAACCCATCGTTGTCACTCAGATCGAACCAAAGATGCCGGCTGCTCAGGCTGGCATGCATCTCGCCGACCAGATTGTCGCGATCAACGGCGTGCCGATGCGGTCGCTGTTCTCGGTGATCCAATTCCTGCAGAAAAATGGCGACCAGCCGGTGGAGATCTCGGCACTGCGTAACGGGCAGGCGATGAAGTTCACGGCGACACCGGTCATGACCGCGGACAACGGCCAGAAGCGCTACCGTTTGGGCTTCCAGTCAGAGCCGACGCGAGTCGATAAGCTGCCGTTCGCACAGGCGCTCGACCGCTCCATCGACGAGAACAAGAAGTATTCCCTGTTGATCGTGGACCTGGTGCGGAAGATGGTGCGGAACGAGACCTCGATCAAGCAGATGGAAGGCCCCATCGGCATCGCGCGGGCTTCAGGCCAGGCCGCCAGCCAGCCGGGCTGGACTCCGCTATTGAGCCTGATGGCCGGCATCAGCCTGAATCTCGGCATCTTCAACCTGCTGCCCATACCGATTCTCGACGGTGGGATGATCCTGATGCTGCTGATCGAAGGAATTATCCGGAGAGACATTAGCGTGCGGATCAAGGAACGGATTTACCAAACGGCGTTTGTATTCCTGGTGCTGTTCGCGGTAGTCGTGATCTTCAACGACATTGTGAAGGCGGTACCGGGATTAGCGCAGCGGTTGCCATAAGCTGGCTGTCTTTTCACTACGGGGCGTCATGTGCGCCCCGTTTCTCTTGCTCGGAAACCTATGCGATCCGCTGCGGCCGATGTGGGGCTCGCTACTAGATCGGGTCGTAACAAGAAAGGCTCCCCGCTCGGGGAGCCTCGCTATCTACAGCTGAAACTAGTCGTTAGTCGGTCGATGATGAAGAGGAAGAAGGCGAGGAAGAGGAACCGTCATTGCGCTTCAGGGTTGGACGGTCGTCATCGTTCTGGGTTCCAGTGCCGGTGCCGTTGTTCGTCGGGTTGTCGGCCGTGCTGCGACGGAGCGTCGGACGGTCGCCATTGCTCTTGTCGTTCTGGACCTTGTGCTTGTTCTCCAGAGACGCAAGTCGCGACTTCACCTGGTCGAACTCTGAGGTGTTCAACACATACTCCTCACGCGGAGGCAGTACCGTCGCCATCTCCTGTTGCGCGTGAGTGACGCGATCGGGCGTCATCGGGTGCGACGAGAAGGCCTTGGCGATTGCGCCCGGCTTCTTCTTTTCCTGCGCCTCAATCTTCTCGAAGAACGAGATGAATGACTGCGGATCATAGCCCGTCTTGTACATGTACTCCATGCCCAGGAAGTCGGCTTCGCTCTCGAAGTTGCGGGAGAACTTCATGAACGTCAGGGGTACGCCGATACTCATGGCGGCCTGCGTTGCCTCGTACACCGCCCAGCCGCCGGGAACAAAGATCAGCGGAATGCTGGCAAGGTTAACGATGTTGCTGCGGGTCTGCTCGCGCGCGACATGGCAGGCCGCGACGTGTGCGATTTCGTGGGCCATCACGCCAGCCAGTTCAGCTTCGTTGTCGGCGGCAAGGATCAGGCCGGAATTGACATAGAAGAAACCGCCGGGCAAGGCAAAGGCGTTGATTTCGTCAGTGTCAATGACCTTGATGGTAAAGGGAACCTTGGAATCGGAATTACGCACAAGGTTCTGGCCAATGCGGTTCACGTATTCTGTGACCACCGGGTCAGTGACGAGTTTGGCAGCGTGCTCAATCTGCTGCGAGTACTGACGCCCCATCGCGACCTGGCTGTCCAACGAATACCAGTTCCCTGCCCCGCGGCCGCAACCGACATTGCGATTTCCGATGGAGTCTATCGCGCTGAGGGTCTGAACGCTGGGAGCATTTTTGTCGGGCTTAGTGTTTGCCGGCGGTGCATCATCCGCAGCGGAAGTCGGAGGTGCGGCCTGTATTTGCGGTGCTGCTGAAGGCGCGCTCTGAGTGGGATCGGGAGCGCTGGGCGCTTGCGCCGAAGTCCCTGAACTTTGACCGGAGGCCTGCGTAGGATAGCCCTGAGCCCATGCCGGCAACGACGCAACAAGCGCCAATGCGAAGACCCACAAGCTGGCATTTCGCAACTGAGAACGCATAATAAGCACCTTCTTTGCGGCCGGCGCCTGCACGAGAAACACGGCAAAGCATTGTCGAGCTTTCCGTGGTTGTAACAACACAAATCGACGTGCTTTGTTTCCCACCCGGCTCTATTCTACGCCTACTGGGCACGGGAAGACCTGGCAAGTTGAAAAGCAGGAATCCTCGCTTAGGTTTCCCCTCTCGCGGTAAGGAAGTTCCCCTATCTGGCTGGCGCTGGCTTCTCCTCACAGGTGGGATCGACACCCGAGACCGAGTGAATTAAGGAGAGCCTCAGGCGCATCAGTAGGTGCCTCCCATATCGCACATGGGAAAGAAGTTCGGCATTTTTCAGTGTCAAAGGAGGGACCTGCGGCCTGTCCGGGAGTCCGGAAAACGCGGCTCCGCGTGATAAACTGGACTCTACCTGTATGGCTCAAATACAACGCAGAAAGACTTATACGGCTACAGTCGGAGGCATCCGAGTAGGCAGCGATGCACCAGTAGTGGTGCAATCTATGACCAACACCGACACCGCCGACATCGAAGGCACAATCCGCCAGGTAGCCGCGCTGGCCCGGGCGGGATCAGAACTGGTGCGCGTTACGGTGAACAACGATGCTGCCGCGGCCGCCGTAGCTCCGATCGTTGACGGTCTCGACCGGCTGGGCATCCGGGTGCCGATCATCGGTGATTTTCACTACAACGGCCACATTCTGCTCAAGAAATATCCCGACTGTGCGCGAGCGCTGGCCAAGTACCGCATCAATCCCGGCAATGTGTCGATCGGCAAGAAGGATGACGACAATTTCCGCACGATGATTGAAGTCGCCATCGAGAACGACAAACCAGTACGCATCGGTGTGAACTGGGGATCGCTCGACTCGGCGCTGCTGACGCGGCTGATGGACGAGAACTCGAAGCTGGCAGAGCCCAAAGACGCCCGCGACGTGACCATGGAAGCCATGGTGCAGAGCGCACTCCGTTCGGCTGATCTTGCCGTGAGCTACGGGCTGCGGAAAGACCAGATCATCCTGAGCGCGAAAGTCAGCGGCGTGCAGGACCTGATCGATGTATATCGCGAACTGGCTCGGCGCTGCGAATATCCCCTGCACTTGGGCCTCACGGAAGCGGGCATGGGCGCAAAAGGGATCGTCAGCAGTGCCGCAGCCCTCGGCGTCGTTTTGCAGGAAGGAATTGGCGATACGATTCGAGTATCCCTCACACCTGCGCCCAATGGCGACCGCACCGAAGAAGTGACGGTTGGACAGCAGATTCTGCAGTCGATGGGAATTCGCAGCTTTACGCCGCAGGTGACGGCGTGTCCGGGCTGCGGCCGCACTACCAGCACGTTCTTCCAGGAAATGGC
>Ga0070765_100000614_pt1 | contig 21395 bp, 12 predicted proteins | sample HubBroMetageWFT5_FD_71516 | JGI IMG/M metagenome (GOLD analysis project Ga0070765, IMG submission 71516) | Warmed and freeze-thawed soil microbial communities from the Hubbard Brook experimental Forest, New Hampshire - Hubbard Brook CCASE Soil... | ecosystem: Environmental > Terrestrial > Soil... | reverse complement strand
GCGGCAGCCGCATCCCAGTTTCCGGCTTCGCTGGCGACGTGAGCCCCTGCGGCGAGCGCCGGGTAGAGCATCTGCGGGTCCTTGGCGATCCTGGCGAGCTGGAGCGATTGGTTCGCGTCCTCCACCGCGCCGCCGACGTCGTCCTGGGCTAGTCGAATCTGAGCCCGGACCATGTAGCAGTCGGTCGCGAGGTAGTGCGGGGATCCCGATTCCACCTCGGCCAGAAACGTCTCAAGCGAGGCCGACGCCTCACGCCAGCGGCCGCGCGTGTACTCGTTTCGAGCTCTCATGCCTCGCACCCAGCGCAGCACCAGGCTCTGTCCGAATCGTTCGGCCACACGCTGGCATTCCTCACTGACAGCCACCGATCGATCGAGGCTGCCGCGCATCCGCAAGATCGACGCGAGGTTGGCCCGGGCGCGGCCCGCCTCGCGCGCAACATTGGCGCGATCGGCGACCACCACCGCGTGCTCGAGGTCTGCGACGCCCCCCGGATCTCCGCTCTGGCAACGTGCTGCGCCGACATTGTTCAAGGCGCTGGCGCGGACCTCGTCGAGTCCGAGTTGCTCAGCCATGGCAAGTGCCTCGCGGCCGACGCGGATGGCCTCGGCACCTCTTCCGGCGAGCATGAGGTAGCGCGAGACGGTGCTCACCACGTACGCCTTGACGCGGCTCGCCTCCTGCGATTCGACGAGTTCGCGCGCACGATCGAGATGGCGCATCGCAGCATCGGTATCACCTCGCAGCCAGGTCAACTCCGTGAGTGCGGCCTCGGCTTCAGCAGCAGTCTCACGATCGCCACACTCGAGGAGGTCGGTGGTGGCAGCGATCAGCAGACCCTCATCCGAGTCGCCCGCGATATGCCGGGACCGGCCCACGGCGAACGTGAGGCGCGCCCGCTCCAGCGTGGCCGGCTCGGCAAGGTCGAGCGCTGATGAGTAGAAACCCGCGGCTGTCGCATATGCATTCAGAGAGTACGCGCGGTCTCCGGCGTCACGGAGGGTGACGAGTGCGCGCTGCGCAAATGACGCCTCGACTGGGTGACCCGCGGCCCGATGGAGCTCGAGCGCGCTGATGTAATGGTGAGCCAGCATCTCCGCATGGTCCTCGGTGCGGCCGAGCGATGCGATCCACTCCGCCGCAAGGCGATGCTTTTCGGCTCGCTCGCCGCGGGGGATCTGCCCGTAGGCGACGTCTCGCACCAGCACGTGCATGAACGCGTACTCGACCTCGTTGGCGACCGAGGAGTGGCGCGCCCGTTGCACGAAGTCCTTGCGTTCCAGCGCATGCAGGCGCAGCTCGGCGGTGCGCCGGTCGAGGCCGGCGCTGACCGCTCCGAGCCAGAACACCTTGCCGTGCACCGCTGCATCCTGCAGCAGCCGTTTCTCATCAACCGACAGGGCGTCGAGGCGCGCCGCGATGATGCCCTGCACCGTATCCGGAAGCGGCAATGTCTCGATGTCGAGGCGCTCGGCCAGCATGCGGACGTATTGCTCCGCATACAACGGGTTTCCGCCGGCGCGAGTGAGCAGCGCCTGCTGCGTCTCGATCGACATGACCGGATGCTCGCTGAGGCTGCTGATCAGGCGCGCAGTCTCATCGTCCGAGAGTGGCGCGAGCGAGAGCCGGATCGCATTGCGCGTGGCCGCAGCCCACCCGGGCCGGCGCTCGAACAATTCGGGCCTCGTGTTGCAGATGACCAGCATGGGCACGTGCCCGGCCCAATCAACCAGGTGCTCGACAAAATCGAGCAGGTTGTCGTCGGCCCAGTGAAGGTCTTCGAACACCAGCACCAGTGGGTTCTGTTCCGACAAGGCCTCGAAGAAACGGCGCCAGGCGGTGAACGCCTCCTCACGGCGGTCCGCCGCCGGCTCGGCTCCAGCACTGAGCCCCGCGAGGGGACGCAGGTGCCCGGTGATCCACTGCGCGTCCTCGGCGTCGGTCAGGAGCGCGCCGACCGCATCGAGAAGCTTGTGCTCGGCGCTGTCGTGCCCGTCGGTTTCGAGGATTCCCGCCTGTGCCTTGACCATCTCGGACAGCGCCCAGAACGTCACGCCGTCGCCGTACGGGAGCGAACGTCCCTGTCTCCACAGCACCAGCTGGGTCGGATCGTGGTCGACCTTTTCAAAAAGCTCAGCGACCAGGCGGCTCTTGCCGATGCCTGGAACACCGACCAGCGTCAGCAGCTGCGAGGATCGTTCGCGTCGCATCCGCTCCAGAGCATCGACCAGAACCTGCGACTCGTGGGTCCGACCTACCAGAGGCGCGCGGCTCGTCCGAGCTAGATCGACGCCGAAACGCGAACGTGCTGCGACGACCTCCCAGGCATGAACCGGATCCGCCTTGCCCTTTGCCGACACCGGAAGCGCCTCTCGATACGTGATCACGTGAGCGGTCGCGCGATGTGTCGCCTCCCCCACCAGGATGCCGTTCACCGGGGCCGCGGTCTGGAGCCGCGCGGTCGTGTTCACGACGTCACCGGACGCCATGCCCTCGCCCTGGTCGGGTCGTGCTCCCAGCGCGACCAGCGCCTCCCCGGTGTTGACGGCGATCCGCACCTGCAGGTCGGCCTGCTCTTCAAGCACCCAGTCACGAATGGCCAGCGCCGCTCGCACCGCGCGCTCCGGGTCATCCTCATGCGCGATCGGGGCGCCGAACAATGCCATCACCGCGTCGCCGATGAACTTCTCGACCGTGCCTCCGAAGTGCTCGAGCTCGGCACGCAGCCGGGTGTAATACGGCGAAAGCAGAGCGCGAACGTCCTCAGGATCGAGGTGCTCCGAGCGCGAGGTGAATCCGACCAGATCGGCAAACAGGACGGTGACAACCTTGCGCTCCTCTCGCGGAGAGGCGGCCACCACGAGCATGGCGGCGCCGCATTCGGAGCAGAACTTCGCTCTTTCCTGATTCTTGTGCCCACAGGCGGGACAGCGGCTCATCTCGCGAAGCGTACGCCGCACCCGCGAAGGTGGAAATGGCCCCGCCCTGGCACACGGTCCGTAAGCAGCCACTTACACAGGCGTCATGGGCCAGGGTGCGGAATGCGTGAGATGTGGCGATTTGCCGATGGAACGCGACCGTTCCGTTGTCGGCCATCGTATTGAAACGAAGCAAACTCACCTCGTGGCTCCACGGTCTCCCGATCCGCGCCTCGAAGCTCTCACGCGCCTCGGCCACTCCCTGCCGGTGGCGCGAAACCCCGAGGAGGCGGCTGCCGAAGTCGTGGCAGCGCTCGCGAGCCTGGACGTCGCCGGCATCGTCAGCGCGATCGAGTCGGACATGGCGGTCGTCCTTGCCATCAACATTCCGCCACCAGTTGATTCACGGCTGTCGCCTCGGCTTGCCTCCACCCTCGTCGGCATGCGAATCCCGCTCGACGGGGTGGAATCGCTGCGCAAACCCGTCCGGCTCCGACGCCCCTACTTCGGCGCAGCCGACGGCGCCGAAACGCTGCGCCGTCTGACGACCGATTCGACGCTGGCGAAGGCATTGCCGAACGCCGCGGATGAGCGCGACGTCATCGCTGTGCCGGTCACCTGCCGGGACCGCGTCGTCGCGGTATTGACGGTCTGGGGTCCCGGCTGCACGCCGGCGCTCAGCCCGATCCTCGAGGCGGTGGCAACAATGCTCGCCGGGGCGTGGTCCGCTCAGGCGCAGCCGTCCGTCGAGCGTTTCGATGCCCCCGGCTCCCTCGTGCCCGACCGTAGGCTGCGTGGAACGATCGCTTCTCTGCTCACCAGCGGCACCATCGTTGCGGCTCTGCAACCCATCGTCCGGCTCGTGAACGACACGGTCATCGGGTACGAGGCGCTCGCTCGGTTCCCACCGCGGACACGGATTCGCACTCCGGATCAACTGTTCGGGGCCGCGGCCGCGCTCAACATGCAGTCGGCGGTCGACCTCGCCTGCGTGCGTGCCGCGTTGCAGGCCGCACCCGACATCGGCGAGGCCGACCTGTTCGTCAACGTGCTCATCGGCACGCTGGTCGACCAGAGCGGCGTGGCCGCCCTCGACCAGGCTGTGCACGAGGCGAGAGTCGACCCTACCGCGATTGTCCTCGAATTCAGCGAACGTGAGCCGGTACCCGACCTCGCCTTGCTGCAGCGGATCGCGGCGGAACTGCGAGCTCGCGGCTTTCGCATCGCAGTCGACGATGCCGGCGCCGGTCACGCCAGCATGCGGGTCATCGCGGAGTTGCGGCCTGAATTCATCAAGGTCGATCGCTCGCTGATCACCGCCATTGACGCCGACCGCGCACGCCGCGCTCTGGTGGTGGCGCTTCTCTCCTTCAGCGGCCATATCGGCGCGCGCGTCATCGCGGAGGGGATCGAGACTCAGCGGGAGCAGGAAACACTCCAGTCGCTTGGTGTGCAATTCGGCCAGGGATGGCTGCTCGGTCGCCCGGTGCTGCCCCACCCACTCGTGGGTGACACGTCGATGGAGGTTGTCGACGCGACCTGGTTTACGTCACGAACCGTGTCGCCCACCCGAGTGGCCGCACCCGCGACCAAAGGGTCAACTCCGGGTGAGACGGCCCCAAAAGGGGTCGTCTCGAGCCCCCGTCCGCGGCGGGGATTGGCTCGTGCGCTCAGCGACGCCGCGCTCGCGCTGCAGAGCGAGCACGATCCGGATCGCATCCTCGGGATCATGTCGGAGCAGATGAGTCGCGTTGTGCCGGTGACGGAGATGGCGATCTATCGTGCCGATTACGAGACCTTCCGCCTCGTCCCGGTGCTTGCGACCGGACCCGAGCGCGACGAGATCATGGAAAACAGCATGGCGCTCGACGCGGGCATCACCGGCTGGGCCTTCGCGATAGGCACGCCGCAGAACATCCCCGATACGTCGAAGCATCCGCTCGCACGCCAGATTCCCGGGACCTCCTGGGTGCAGGAGTCGCTCCTTCTTGTGCCGCTCGTCGCAACCGAGCACAAGCTCGGCATCATCAACTGCTGGCGTCTCGGAATCGACCAGTTCAGCGCCGCCGAGCTCGAGGCGGCGTCGCTATTCGCACACGTCGCCGCGTCGGCCTGGCGCAACGCGCAGCTTTACGTCGAGCTGGTCAACGCGGCGATGACCGACCCGCTGACAGGCCTTTACAACAGCCGCTGGCTTCGTGATGCCGGCGAGCGGGACATCGCCCGCGCCGCACGCGATTCCCAACCGCTTTCCCTCCTTCTCGTCGATCTCGACCATTTCAAGACGGTGAATGACAGCAGCGGCCACGCCATCGGCGACGTGGTGCTGCAGCGGGTCGCCACGCAACTGCGTACCTCCGTGCGCGGGGCCGATGCGGTAGTGCGCCTGGGAGGTGAAGAGTTCGTGGTGCTGCTCCACGATTGCTCCTCGGATGGAGCATGGATCGCAGCCGAAGCGGTGCGCGGCGCGGTCCGCGACGTCGTGATGCCCGAAGCATGCAGTCTCGGAGGCCTCACCGCGTCGATCGGGATCGCGACGTATCCCGCGCACGGCGTCACGCTGGATCAGCTGCTCGGAGCCGCTGACCGCGCCATGTATTCCGCAAAGCACGAAGGGCGGGATCGCTCAGTTCGTGCAACCGTGGTGACCGGCGGCGGCAAGATCATCGCGCTTCCGCGCCGCCGGCCACCGCGCGCGAGCGCCCCGGACATCGTCTCGGGAAGCTGAGCGACTTAGGGAATGTCGCGACGTATGGTGAGCAACCATCCGAATGCCGCGAAAAGCAGTCCCCACCCCAGCAACAAGAGGCCACCCAGCAGCGGATCGAGACGCGCCAGGTTCCCCCGGCTCGCGCCGGTGATGGCCCCGGCGGCCGCCCCAGGAAGATATGGATACACGTTCTGCACCACGGGAATGATGTCGATCAGCGGCTCGAGGACGAACAGGTACACCAGTGCCCCGATGACGGCGGCAATCTGATTGCGAACCAGGACCCCGACGCCGATGCCGACGACCGCGAAGATCGCGATCACCACCAGGTCGCCGAGCATCGATAGAAGGACGCCGTTCTCGACCCAGTGAACGGTGATGCCCATCGCCCCGAGCCAGGGCGCCATGATCGCGGCGGTCAAGGCCGCGCATGCAACTCCATAGATGATGCCGACCAGCGCCGCCACGATCAGTTTCGCCACGATGACGAGACCGCGTCGCGGTTCGATGAGGAAGGTCGGACGCGACGTGAAATGGCGGAATTCAGTGGTGATGAGGATGATCCCGACCACGACGGAGAAGAGATACGCGCTGCTCGCCGAGGCCGCGATCGACCGCTGGGTGGCCGCCGAGCTGAGCGGTGGCGTGACGTTCCCGCGAACGCCGTTGCTGGCGATCTGAGCGATAACCCCCAGCGCCGCCAGCGCCATGGCTCCGAGGAGCATGCCCCACCACAGTTTGGTGGTGGTCACCTTTCGCCATTCGGCGCGGAGCAAGTGGATCATTGCGGCGGCTCGGTTGGTGCGCTCGGCTCCGCCGTCAACCGCAGGAACGTCTCCTCGAGGCTCGAGCTCCCGGCGCGGAGCTCGTGCAGCTCGACATGCGCCTCCCACGCGATGCGGCCGACCGCCTCGGGCGTTGCGCCCACGATCGCAAGTGACCCGTCGGCTCGTGGCGTGACCTTGGCGTGGAGTGGGACAAGCGCCGTGCTCAAGGAATCGGGAGTCGGCGTCCGCACCACCACGCCCGCGCTCGCTCCTTCGAGGTCCGCCAGTCTCCCCTCGTAGATGAGCCGTCCGCGCGCGATGATCACCACCCGGTCGACCGTCTGCTCGACTTCCGACAGGACATGACTGGAGATGAGCACAGTCCGTCCATCGACATCCGCGAAATGACGGAGCAGGCCTCGCAACCAGGCGATCCCCTCGGGGTCAAGCCCGTTAGCCGGCTCGTCGAGGAGCAGGACCCTTGGGTTGCCCAGGAGCGCTGTGGCGAGCCCCAGGCGCTGGCGCATGCCGAGCGAGAACCCTCGTACCGGGTATCGGGCGGCTTGGGTCAACCCAACCCACTCGAGCACCTCGTCGGCCCGTTTGTCAGGCAGCCCGGCCGCGGCGCAAAAGACACGAAGGTGATTCCGAGCTGTGCGGCCCGGGTGAAAGCTGGTAGCTTCGAGAACGGCCCCCACCGTGCGGCCAGGGTCCGTCAGGTGCGCATAGGTGACGCCGCTGATCGTGCCCGTGCCCGAGGTTGGTGTCGCCAGTCCGAGGATCATTCGGAGGGTCGTCGTCTTGCCCGCCCCGTTCGGGCCGAGGAACCCGGTGACCGATCCCGGCTCGACACTGAACGATAATCCATCCACGGCTTTGATCTCGCCGAACAGCTTGGTCAGGCCGGTCGCCACGATGCGGCCGTCGATGCCGGTGGACTCCGGGCTCAAGCCCGAACCCCCAGGTACGCCTGTGCCCACGCACCGAGCGCCTCCAGCGCCGGCCGGAGCGCTTCGCCGCTCGGCGTCAGCCGGTAGAGCGAGGCGATGGGAGGGCCCTCGATCACCTCACGGGTCAGCAGCCCAGCCGCCTTGAGCTCGGTGAGGCGCGCTGAGAGCATGCTCTCCGTGATTCCCGGGATCGCGCGCGCGATCTCGGCGAATCGAGCCGGACGCTCCAGGAGCACGCCGATGACCAGCCCGGTCCAGCGCTTGCCGAGAACGGCGAACACCGAGGTCAACGCCCGGTCGCATTGAATCGCAGCCATCCGCCAGTCCTCGGCCATCGCGGCCCATGGTACCGGCGGTCGCGCCTTGGATAGCAACTTGTAGATTGCTAGTTACGAGAGCAATCCACGGGGCGTGGCGAGGCGGCGCTGTATCGCGCCGCCGTCATGGGATTTACCGCGAGCATGACCGCTCTGCAACCAAACCATGCGGGGCTGTCGCGATGCGAGGGGTAAGTTCGCCTGCGTACAGACCTCACCTTGGACCCCACGCAACGTGACGTGACGGCTCTCCTTATCAACGCGTCACGGTGACTCAAGTGTCCGCTCGGCCCCCTCAGGCCTCAATAATTCAGGTGCTCGACGGCGATATCCGTCGGCGCGCGCGCAGCCGCGAACACGTCATCGTCGGAAGCGTCGACCGTCGCGTCCTGGGAAATGCAGTCCCCTCCACCGAGTCATTGCTGGTCGAGGCGCTGACACTCTTCAACGAGTCGGATGACCTCGATGCGACCCTCCGAAAGACGCTCACCATGCTGACCTCCGCGCTCAATGGGCGCATCGGGGAGGTCTGGCTGCGCGGCGGCCCAGCTCGCGACGTCGAACTGTCCTGGTCGTCGTCCGATGGAACACCGCCGGTCGTAGCATTTGAAGCGGAAGGAAAGGCGCTGGGGCTTGGCGTGGGTCCTGAGCTCGTGAGCCGGGTGGTCAGCTCCGGCCGCGGATCACCTCGAGCATCGGTGATTGCCGATGGGCGGGGCGGCCGCGTTGCCGAGGCTGCTGCCGCCGACATTCACAGTGCGATGACCTTCCCTGTCAGAGGCCGGGAGGCTCTGGTTGGAGTTCTCGTTATCTTTCGAGAGTCGACGGTGGAGTCGAACAGGGCCGCTATGGCCGCGATGCCCAGGATCTGCAGCCACCTCGGTCGGTTCATCGAGCGGGTCCGCGCCGAAACGGCGATCCACACGACAGCGATGGAACTCGCCGCTCTCGCATCCACGGACGCACTCACGGGGCTGAAGAATCGGCGCGAGTTCGACCGCGCCATGCGCACCATCCCTCGCCTCCCGTTCGCCGTGCTTTCGGTGGACGTCGACGGCCTCAAGAAGGTCAACGACTCCGAAGGCCATGGAGCGGGAGATGCGTTGTTGCGCGTCGTCGGTCACACCCTCGGGCTGCTGGTTCGAGGTTGGGACGTGATGGCGCGAATCGGCGGCGACGAATTTGCGGCGCTCCTGCCCGAGGTCGGCGTCTTCGGCGCCCACCTGGTCGCGGAACGCATGCGTCTCGCGATGCATTCCCTCGTACTTCCTTCCGGTCCTGTTCGCATCACCGTCGGATGGAGCGCCGCGCCGGCGGGAGCTGATCCGCTCTCGGTCCTGCAACGCGCAGACGAGTCGCTCTACGACGCCAAGCGCGCCGGCGGCGACCGTGTCGCTGGATCATCGTACGAGGGCGGCGAGGTCACCGACATAGCCGAACGGTCGTACTCCGAGGTGGTCAATCGGATCCTCGAGGGTGAGGAGGTTTCGACGATGTTTCAGCCGATCGTCAGCCTCGAGGACGGCGCCGTGGTCGGCTACGAAGCCTTGGCGCGCCCCGAGGGTTTCGCGGCAATGGACTCTGTCGAGCCGGTCTTCGAGGCCGCCCGCACCGGCGGTCGGATCCGCGACCTCGATTGGGTGTGCCGCCGCAGGGCGGTCGAGGATGCAAGGGAGCTTCCGCAGGAGACGCCGCTCTTCTTGAACATCAGCGCCGCCGCGCTGCTCGATCCGGTGCACGGCGTCGATCAACTCCTGCTGCTCCTGAGCACCGCCGGGCGGGCGCCGGCGACGGTCGTTCTCGAGATCACTGAGCACGAGCGCATTCGAGACTACAACGTCCTCGCCAGCGTCCTCGCCGCCTATCGCGCGGAGGGGATCCGTTTCGCGCTTGATGACGTGGGCGAGGGACACTCCACGCTCGAACTTCTTGCCGCCTCGTCGAGCGAATTCCTCAAGCTCGGTCGCAGCCTCACGATGACCTCCACCAGGGTCGGATCGCGCGCCGCGATGGACGCGACCATGGCGTTTGCGCGCGTAAGTGGCGCCGCCGTTATTGCCGAAGGTGTCGAGAACGAGTTCGTCGCCGACCTCATGAAGGCAGGCGGCATCACGCTCGGTCAGGGGTTCGGGTTGGGCAAGCCCACCCTGGCCGCCGACATCGAAGACGTCGCCACCGCGCTCGCCGAGCGGGCGGCTCTCAGTGCGCTGCGACCTCGTAAGGCCGCGATTCGCTCCCTGAACTGACCAGAGGCACCTCGCTCACACTCCCGCCTGGCGCACGACCATGGTGTCGACCACGGCGGGATTCGGTGCCAGTTCATCACGCAGAGCTGCGCTGGCCAGCACGAACTCGGCGTCGACGCTGTCAATCATCCGTGCGTCCTCGGCAGCGTCGGCCGCCCTCGCGCGCGCCTGCAACTCGCCACAGCGCGCTGCCAGCGTCCCGGCTCCGAAGCTACTCGCACTCCCCTTGAGACTGTGCGCGAGCTTGACCATCGCTGAGGTATCCCCGGCTGTCTGCGCGGCGCGCAGGCCGTCGATCCGGGTCTGTCCGTCCTTGAGAAATAGTCGTACGAGCTTGTCAAATTCGTGGGTACCGAGTTCGCGGAGCCCGGTGACGTAGCTTTGGTCGAGCAGACCCGGAGAGTCCTGGTCGCCCTGCAATGTGTGGTTGCGCCGCGTCTCCGGGTCGAACCAGAGTGTGATCATGCTCGCGAGCTTGTCCGCCATCACCGGCTTGCTCAGGTATGCATCCATACCGGCAGCCAGACACTTGTCCTGGTCCCAAGCCATCGCGCCCGCGGTCATCGCGATGATGATCGTGTGTCGTTCCGAGCCCTCGCGCCGCCGCACCTCGCGCGTCGCCTCGAACCCGTCCATCTCGGGCATCTGGCAGTCCATCAGCACGGCGTCATACTTGACCCTCCCGAGAGCGGCCAGCGCCCCGATGCCGTTGTCTGCGACGTCCACCACGTGGCCCATCTTCTCGAGCATGCGCACCGCAACTCGCTGATTCACCGGGCTGTCGTCCACTACCAGCAGCCGGGCGCGCACGGACTCAGCCACCTCGGTGAATGAGTAGCGGACGGCCTCGGTGATGGCGCCCTCAGTGCTCTCGTGCTGGACGGGCGCGAGCAGGGTCGCCAGGCAGTCGTAGAGGTCTGAGATCCGCGCCGGCTTGGTCAGAAACGCACCGATACCCGCGCCCTGAGCAATCTCCGTGTCCGCGAACGGCGACGACGAGGTCAGAAGGATCAGTCCCACGCCGTTGATCGAGGGATCGCGTCGGATGGCCCTCGCAAGGTCGATCCCGTCCATGTCGGGCATCTGATAATCGAGGACCGCGACGCGATAGGGGTCACCGGCGTCGACAGCATCACGCAATCCTGTCAGCGCGTCGCTCCCGCTGGCAAAGCTGGCCGGCCGTGCCCCCCATACCCGGAGGTTCTGCTCGAGAATCACCCGATTCGTCTTGTTGTCGTCGACGACGAGGACGCGCACATCCTGGAGAGCTCCTCGAGGCGGCGCCGGCCTCCCGACGGCGCGAGCTCCCGTCTCGAGTGTGAGCGTGAACCAAAACGTGCTTCCCATCCCGGCTTCGCTCAGCACACCGACCTGACCCCCCATTCGTTCGACGAGCTTCTTGCAGATCGCGAGCCCGAGGCCCGTCCCCCCGAACCGCCGAGTCGTGGACGCGTCCGCCTGGACAAAGCTCTCGAAAAGGCGTGCCTGTTGCGCCGCATCGATGCCGATCCCAGTGTCGGTGACTTCGAAACGCAAGCCGATCGAATTGCCATGCTCGGATTCCTTGCGAACTCTGAGGACGACCTCGCCGGTATCGGTGAACTTGACCGCATTGCCGAGCAGATTGATCAGGATCTGACGTATCCGGCCCGGGTCGCCGCGCACCCGCATGGACATCTGCGGATCCACCATGACGGCGAGTTCGAGGTCCTTTTCATCCGCCTTCGGTGCGATCAGCTTTGCCGCCTCCTCCACGACGACGCGGAGATCGAAGTCGATGACTTCGATGTCGATCTTCCCCGCCTCGATTTTCGAGAAGTCGAGGATGTCGTTGATCACCGCGAGCAGCGACTCAGCTGACTGGCTGATCGCCTCAGCATATTCGCGTTGCTCGGCATTGAGCGCGGTCGTGAAGAGCAATCCGGTCATCCCGATAACACCGTTCATCGGCGTGCGGATCTCGTGGCTCATGTTGGCCAGAAACTCCGACTTCAGACGGGACGCCTCCATAGCCTGCGCGTGTGCGACGGCGAGATCGTCCTCGATCCGCTTGCGCTCGGTGATGTCGTTGAACGTGATAACGGCGCCGGTCGCCTCGCCGGTGATCGCCGCCTCGTCGACGATTGGGAAGGCGGAGTACTCGGCTGGGAACGAGCGGCCGTCACTCCGCCACATCACCTCGGTCGCGACGCGGCAGCTGCCTCCACCGTGCAGGGCCTTGTAGATGGGGCTGTCGATGAACGCGATCACCGAACCGTCGGCGCGACGGTGATGGAAGAGCGGATGGGTGAGTTCACCCATCACCTTGGAGATGTCGACGCCCAGCGCTCCGGCCGCCGCGGTGTTCATGAACGTGCATCGACCGTCAGCATCAATGCCATAGATCCCTTCACCTGCCGATTCGAGCAGCATGCGCAGGCTGGTGGACAGGCGCGTGCGCTCCACGTCGGCTGCGATGTTGTCGCTGCGCAGCTGATCCGACAGGCTGCTGAGACGCACGGCACCGGCGAGTGGTGGAACGAGAATTCGCGCCCGGTCCGACTCGACGCGGGTGAACTGGATCTCTCCGGCACTGCGCAGGACCATGACCGCGCCAATGCTCTCGCCCCCGCTGACCATTGGTATGGCCATGACGGGGCCCGTGGCGGTGCGGTCCCGGAACGCGATCGTGTCCTGCCCCCAGGATTCAGAGTGCAAGTCTCCGATGAAGATCTGGCCCGAGTGCACCGCCCGACGGCTTGGCGAATCTCCGACCACAACGGACTCCTCGATCCCCGGATGTCCGTCGACGATGCGCAGGCCGCTCGGGTCCAGCAGGCTGACCACGATTCGCTCCGCATCGAGCAATTCGGCGACGTGGGCCAGAAGCCCGGCATCAAGGACCTCTGACTGTTCGACGCGGCCACTCAAGCGATCGACCGTCACACGCTGCCATGCCGCAAGGAATTGAGCGAGCTCGTCGACCTCGTCTCGGAGCGTGATGCCCGCAGCAGCCTGGTGCGACAACGATGGCGACGCTGTTCTCACGATGCGGAATCGCCGCTTCACCGGCCCGATGGTTGCGATGAAGAGCAGCACGCAGAGCACGGTAACGACGACCGAGACGAGAACGGCGAGGATGATCATTGAGCGACCTCCGCGATCGTGAACGGCTGTGCCGGCTGCGCCGCTGCCGGAATGAACAGGTCGCCGCGTCTCCGAATGGCGGCGGTCACCCGACCCACCAGGTCGCGCGGGCTGAATGGCTTGACCATGTAGTCATCCGCCTCCAGCGAAAACGCCATGACCTTCTCGCTAGGTGCGGCGACGCCGCTCAGGATGACGATCGTGGTTCGCTGGTACGTGAGGTCATCGCGCAGAATCCGGCAGACGTCAAAGCCGCTGATCCCGGGCAGATTCAGGTCCAGGACCACGCAGTCCGGCTTGAAGTGACGCGCCATTGTGACCGCGTCCTCACCACTCGCGGCCTCACGCACCTCGAACCCGACAGCGGCAAGGCTCGACCGCGCGAGCTGGCGGACGTCGTTGGCGTCGTCGACGACCAGAATCTTTCCGATGTGCGCGCCCTCGGTGCGGTTTCGTGCTCGCTCCTTCGTCCTGTCGACATAGGCACGCGCTTCGGCGACGAGCCGCGCATCGATATCGACCGCCGGTCCGGGCCGGGCATAGAAGAATCCCTGTGCCTCGTCGCACCCCAGGGTGCGGAGTCGGACGACCTGGTCCGCCGTCTCAACCCCTTCGGCGACGACACGAAGATCGAGCGCGTGTGCCATGCCCATCACGGCCGCGACGATCGCCGTGGCCTCGAAATCGCGACCGAGGCCATCTACGAACGACTTGTCGATCTTGAGCTCGTCGAGTGGAAACCGCTTGAGGTACGCGAGCGACGAAAAGCCGGTCCCGAAGTCGTCGACCGAGATGCTCAATCCCAAAGACTTGAGCTCTCGGAGCGTCGCGATCGCGAGTTCTGCGTCCTGCATGACCATGCTCTCGGTGACTTCGAGGCAGACGGTCGCGGGGTCGATGCCCGAGCGCCCGATGATGCCGCCGAACGTCTCCGCGAGATCCGATTCGAACTGGCGAGGGGACACGTTCACGGCCACCATGAGCGGATGACCGCCCGGCAGCGCCGTGCGCCAGCGGATGGCGTCGCGGCAAACCTGCTCGAGTACCCAAGCGCCGATCTGCACGATGATCCCCGACTCCTCAGCGAGCGGGATGAAGTCGAGGGGAGAGATCAGTCCGCGCTCGGGATGCATCCAGCGCAACAGCGCTTCGACGCCGACAGTACGGTCGGTGACCAGCGAGACCTTCGGCTGGTATTCGACATAGAACTCCCCCTTGACGAGCGCTGCTCGCAGCGACGACTCATTGGCGATCCGGATCAGCCGCTGCGCCCGCATCTCGCCGGTGAACATTTCACACCGCCCCGGTCCGCGCCGCGCGGCCCGCTGCATCGCCGCCTCGGCCTCGCGGATCAGGGGTTCGGGCTCTCGTTGGGAATCACGGGTCAGCGTGATGCCGATGCACGCCGTGACGCTGAGCTCCTCACCCGCAAGGGACATCGGAGCGCCCAGGGCCATCGCCATCCTGCGAGCGATCATCCTGACCGCGCTTGCGTCCCCAACGTCCTCACAGAGCACGAGGAAGTGGTCGCCGCCCATGTGGGCGAGGGTATCCATCGGTCGCGAGCTGCTCGTTCTCCGCAGTGAGCCTTCGACACGCCGCGCCACCTCGAGCACTAACGCGTCGCCCGAGTGATCGCCAGACACGTCGCCGAGTCGCGTGGCGATGTCGGCGAAGTGGTCGACGTTGAGCGCCAGCACCGCCGTCGATCCGTGGAGCGACTGCGCCCTGGCGAGACCATCCTGCATGAGCATGGCAAACAGAGCTCGATTCGGAAGCCCCGTGAGTGCGTTGTGGTGCGCGTCAAACGCGAGCTGATCCTCGGCATGCCGGCGTTCTGTGACGTCGTGCCAGACCACGATTGCGCCGAGCAGCGCGCCGCCACGATCGAACAGCGGCTCGCCATCGACAGTCATCGTTCGCCGCCCGCCGGACGGCCCAACCAGCACCACCTCGGCAGCGCGGACGGTCTCGCCTCGTAGCGCCCGTCCCATCGGCCCCGTCGCGTCGGCAACCGGCTCTCCGTCGAGGTGAAACATCCTCCCGTATGCGGTCCAGGGCCCCGGGAGGATCCCGCCCGACTCGAGACCCGCGAACTGCTCCATGGCGCGATTGATCAAGGTGATGCGGCCGTACGGATCGCAGACAGCCACAAGGTCACGCATGGTGGCGAACGCGGCTTCCACGAGCAACAGGTTCCGCGGAACGACTTCGGCCGCCGCCCGCGAGGGGACCACCGCGCGTCGCCGCATTGCCGGCACCTCCGATCGTCCACACCGTCACGGCAACACGCGCCGATGGCTGGAGCATATGTGCCGGGTCGGACACGCCGCGACCCGTTACCGAACGCAAACACCGGACGAGCAATGTCGGAGCAGCCGATCTGCCCGTGTCCGGTCGTCGCTCGTCGCAGCTAGTGAACGCGATGGGGCAGAAGGCACGTTGCCCTCACCGCGTGCACCGCTACGAGGGTGTCATTCCCTTCCGGGCGCAACCTAGGCCTTTGCAGGGGGCTTGGTCGGTTCGGCAGCGCACATAGGAGCTTGTCGTTCCGCACTGTCACAACTGTCACGTCAACAGCCGCAGAGTAGACGTCCACGACCCTCATATCACCCGGCCGTGATCAGCACCACCGCGACCACCGCTGCGCCGACCCCCGCGAACTGTGTCGTGCGCAGCCGCTCGCCGAGCACAACCACCGAGCAGAGCACCGTCGAGACCGGATACAGGGAGACGAGCACCGCGACGATGCTCAGCAGGCCACCGTGCACCGCGAGCAGGTACAGAGCGTTGGCGGTCACGTCGAGCAGGCCTGCGCCGACGACCACGAGCGGGTGCGCGGCGCCGAAGCTCGGTGCCCTGCGCCTTGCTCCTGAGACCGCGAGCAGCGTCGCCACCGACGCGCCTCGGGCTGCCACGAGCGGCCAGAGGTTTGCTCCCATCGACGTTTTCGCGATGGCGACGTAGAACAGCCCGAAGCCGATCCCGGCGCCGATCGCGAGCAGCAGCGTGCCACGACCGAGACGTGCGCCCCGGCTCCCGCCACCGCTGAGCAGCGCGACAGCCACCACCGCCACGAGGATACCCGCGTACTGGACGACCGCAGGACGCTCACCGCTTCCGACACCAACCGCGATCGGCACGACCACGGCGACCACACCAGTGATGGGGGCGACCAGGGACATGGCACCCGAGGCGAGCCCCCCATAGAGCATGGCGACCCCGGCCGCGCCCGCCAACCCCGCGAGCGCACCGTAGCCGAGGTCGGCGCCGCTCGGGCTACCGCCGATCGCGAAAGCCACGCACAGCATGCCGACCAGCCCGACGCCCTGGGAGATCAGCAGGACCGACAGCAGCGACGCGGCGCGGTTGGCGAGTCCGCCCAGGAAATCTCCGCAGCCCCAGAACGCCGCCGCGCCGAGCGCGAGTGCGATGCTCAGGCGGTTGTCACCGACGCGGCCGCCTGCAGTCCCAGCTCCTCAACCGAAACCTCGCGCATGCGGTACTTCTGCACCTTCCCGGTCACGGTCATCGGAAAGGACTCAACAAACTTCCAGTAACGCGGAATCTTGTTGGTCGCGATGCGGCCGCGGCAGAACGCCTCGAGCGATTCGGCGGTCGGCGTCGCACCCTCTTTTGGCCTCACCCAGGCCATCACCTCTTCCCCGTAGCGCTCGGAGGGAACCCCGATGACCTGCACATCGCTGATGTCCGGGTGGGCGTAAAGGAACTCCTCGATCTCGCGCGGATAGATGTTCTCCCCGCCGCGAATGATCATGTCCTTGATGCGCCCGACGATGTTCACGTAGCCCGCGTCGTCCATGGTCGCGAGGTCCCCGGTGTGCATCCAGTGCGCGGCGTCGATCGCACCGGCGGTGGCGGCATCGTTGTTCCAGTATCCGAGCATGACGCTGTAGCCGCGGGTGCAGAGCTCGCCGGAATCCCCACATTGCACGACTCGGTTTGTCTCGGGATCGACGATCTTGACCTCGACGTGCGGATGCACCCGCCCCACCGTCCCCACCCGCTTCTCGAGCGGGTCATCAAGCGCGCTCTGTGTGGACACCGGCGACGTCTCGGTCATGCCATAGCAGATGGTCACCTCACGCATGTTCATGCGTGACTGGACCTTCTTCATCACCTCGATCGGGCAGGGTGACCCGGCCATGATTCCGGTGCGCAGCCGGCTCAGATCGTGCTGGTCGAACCGCGGATGCTCGAGTTCCGCGATGAACATGGTGGGCACGCCGTAGAGCGAGGTGCAGCGTTCCTGCTCCGTGATCCGGAGGACGGCGTCCGCGTCGAACGCCTCCCCGGGAACCACGATGCACGCTCCGTGCGTCGTGCACGCGAGGTTGCCGAGGACCATGCCGAAGCAGTGATAGAACGGCACCGGGATGCAGACGCGATCGTCGGATGTGTACCTGACCGTCTCGCCGACGAAGAACCCGTTGTTGAGGATGTTGTGATGAGACAGCGTCGCGCCCTTCGGGAATCCTGTGGTTCCCGAGGTGTACTGAATGTTGATGGGGTCGTCGAATTGCAGGCTGGTCTCGACCGCGGACAGCTCGTCGTCGGGGATCCGAGCGCCGTCTCGGAGCAGCGAGCCCCACCCGTCCTCGAGCACGAGCGCCTCGCGAAGCTCGGGGCAGGCACCCTTCACCTCGCCAAGCATGCGCACGTAGTCGGTCTGACGGAAGGCCCGTGCAAGGATCAGAAAGGAGACACCGGACTGTGTGAGCGCATATTCCAGCTCGCTGGTCCGGTAGGCCGGGTTGATGTTCACGAGGATCGCGCCGATTCGGGCGGTGGCATATTGGATGACCACCCATTCAAAGCGATTCGGAGACCAGATCCCAACCCGATCGCCTGCTCCGACGCCGCGAGCGATCAGACCGCCCGCCGCGAGTGACGTCTGATCCCAGAGCTGGCGGTAGGTCGCACGATAGTCCTGGTGCGGGACGACAAGCGCCTCGCGCTCACCGTGCCGCCCGACGGTCCGCCGCAGATTCTCACCGATCGTCTCGCCGAGCAGCGCTCGTGAACTGGGACCGGATGCGTACGAGAGCATGCCGTCTCGACCTCCTCGTCACCGGTTGGCACCGTCAGTGCGCGGCGCACAGCTCAACGATACGGCCCGAGCCGCCGCCACGTCAGGGGCGCCGTCCTACGACCCCGGCGGTGAGCTTTCCTGCAGGCAAGCGGCCGCGAACTCAGCCATTGACTGGAAGGTCCAGTCAGGTGTCACCGCAATGCCGGGCGGCGGCGTCGCGCCCCAGCCCGAGCGCGCTCCACGCCGGTCGATCCAGACAGAGGGAAGACCAAGGCGCTTCGCCGGCACGTGGTCGTGAAAAAGGCTCTGGGCCACGTGCAGCAACCGTCCGTCCGCGACCCCGAGCGCACGTACGGTACTGATCAGGATCTCGAAGTTGCGTATCGACGGTTTGTACGATCCGACGTCCTGCGCGGTGATGATCGCGTCGAACCGAACGCCGAGGCGCGCGTTGCTGCCGGCAAACGACTCGCGGTCGACGTTGGAAAGGATGATGAGCTTGTAGCGTTCGGACAGCGCGGCAAGCGCATCCTGGGAGTCGGGGAATGCCGGCCACTGCGCAACTGACGTGGCGAGACGCCGGCCCGCCTCCCGGCTGACGTCGACGCCGAGTTCCGCGCCCAGGGTTCGCAGCGCGGCGGCAAGGATCTCCGGGTAGAGGGCGCCAGGAGTTTCTTCCTCATGACGCGCCTCGGCAGCGGCATATCGCTCGAGCAGTTCCCCGGTGCTGACCGCGAGGCGATGTTCACGCGCCCAGGGCGTGAGGACTGCGGCAAGGCCCGCTTCCCAGTCGATCAGGGTGCCGTAGCAGTCAAAGCTCAAGGCTTCGAAGTCAGTGAGCTTCACGTTCGTGCCGCCCCGTCACCGGGCGGGATGACATGCATCTCCGCAGAGTACGTGACCGAGCCCTGCGGTCATCGCCGGCGGCACGCCGTCTCGCACCGCCGGCTGACACGGTAGTCTTCGCCCGGTGGAACGGTTCGACGACGGGCCCGCGTACCTCGGCCCGACGACCTTCTGCAGGGTTCCCCTTCTGAGCAGCATCGAGCAGCTCGACGATGTGCACCCGGACGTCGCCATCGTCGGCGCCCCGTGGGACGACGGGGTCACCTACCGGCCCGGCGCACGCTTCGGTCCCCGGGCCGTCAGGACGGCGTCGTATCAGAGCGCCGAGTGGCATATCGAACTCGAGGTTGCCCCGCTCGAGGAGCTGCGCGTCATCGACTACGGCGACGCGCGCTGCCTGCCCGGTATGGCCGAGATCTCGCACACAGCCATTCGGCAGCGCGTCGGTGAGGTGGCCACTCGAAATATCACTCCGATGGTGATCGGTGGCGACCACTCGATCACGTGGCCGTCGGCGACCGCGGTGGCGGCAGCGCACCCGCCCGGAAGCGTCGGCATCGTGCACTTCGACGCCCACGCGGACACCGGTGAGAGCTCATGGGGCAACCTGTATTCGCACGGCTCGCCGATGCGGCGTCTCATCGAGTCGGGCGTCATCCCGGGACGCAATTTCGTCCAGGTGGGTCTGCGTGGCTACTGGCCGCCGAAGGACGTGTTCGAGTGGATGCGTCAACAGGGTATGCGCTGGCATCTCATGGGTGAGCTTCGCGATCGCGGTGTGGCGCCGGTCATCGAAGAGGCGATCAATGAAGCGCTCGACGGTCCGGCTCACATCTATCTCTCGGTCGACATCGACGTGCTCGACCCGGGCTTCGCGCCCGGAACCGGAACGCCGGAGCCCGGCGGTATGCAGCCGGTCGATCTGCTCCGCGCCATTCGCCAGATCGTCATGCGCACCGATGTGGTTGCGATGGATGTCGTCGAGGTGTCACCCCCCTACGACTGGGCTGAGCTCACCTCCCAGAACGCGCATCGCTGCCTGCTCGAGGCCATCTCAGCGCTCGCCGTCAAGCGTCGCGACAGCGCGAGCTCGAAGGGCTGACCGGCCGGGGAGGCCAAGCGCGAGTGGCAGCCCGAACATGCTGATGACCGCCAGCGCAACGAACGGAAGGTATGAGTTGCCCATCACCGCCTGGATCACGAGCACGAGCACGACGCCGCCGAGGTTGCCGGACATCAGCAGGAAACCTGCGGCCGCTCCCTCACGAGCATTTCCGGCGTGAATCGCCGACCAGTCGAGGACGACCGGTAGACAGGCCATGATCGCAAACCCGGTGGCGAAGAGCCATATCCCGAGCCACACGACCTCGTGGCGCACGTCGGTCGCGATAAAGGCCACCGCGCTGAAGGCGAGCGCGACCACCAGCATCGAGCGTCGCTGGTCGCGTGCGGCAACGATCGAGGGCAGCGCTGCGGCGCCCACGATGCCACCGGCGGTGAGCACTGCGATCAGGTTGCCGGCGGCACCGCCCTCACCGAAATTCGCGAGTACCGGCTGCAGCCAGGTCGCAACGGCGTTGTACACACCCATGCCGATGAAGATGAGACCGGCGAGCAGCCACATGAAGCGGTCTTTGATCAACCAGCGCATGCTCACCCTGGTTGACGACTCGTCGGGGTAGGTCGCGGGGACGCGCAGGACGACCAGCATCATCACCGCCCCGACGACGGCTGGGATGGCTTCGACCAGGACCACCAGGCCCAGCCCACCCGCATAGAACAATGGTGCCGCCAGGAGCACCGATGCCAGGATTCCGATGAACAGGGCGACGCTGCCGATCGATATGGCGGTCGCGCGTTCCGGCTGCGGGAAATAGCGGACAGCGACCTTGGTGATGCTGTTGAGCACAAACGGCTGACCGGCTGCGATCACGACCTGGCCGGCAAGCTGCACGCCGATTGAGGACGGTGCGAGGACGCGGATGATCGCGCCACCGCCGGTGAGAAGCGCGCCCACCGAGAGGGCATGGGCGAATCGCGTATCGAGCCACCGACCGGCCGGCAGCGCGAGCACCACATAGATGAACGGGAAGATCGCCGCGAGGTCGCCGACGGTTCCAACATCAACGTGCAGCACGCGCGCGGAATCGGTGTCGATCGCAGCGAAGGTGAGCCACAGGAGTTGGGTGGATGCGGCGAGCAGCGCGTACACGGACAGGATCGCCCAGCGCATCGCCGGCGCACGGACCGCGGTCGCGCTCACGCGTTCAACCTCGCATACACCCCGTGAAGGCGATGGTACAGGCGACGGTATTCGGCGTACATCGGTGCATACACCTTTCGCGTTTGCGGGTCTGGATCGAATGTGGCATCCACGCGGACGCGGGCGGCGGCTCCCGCCAGGTCGATGTTGCCGAGGCTCATCGACGCGAACAATGCGGCGCCGCGAAGGTTCGCGTACA
>Ga0070765_100000613_pt1 | contig 21413 bp, 19 predicted proteins | sample HubBroMetageWFT5_FD_71516 | JGI IMG/M metagenome (GOLD analysis project Ga0070765, IMG submission 71516) | Warmed and freeze-thawed soil microbial communities from the Hubbard Brook experimental Forest, New Hampshire - Hubbard Brook CCASE Soil... | ecosystem: Environmental > Terrestrial > Soil... | reverse complement strand
GACCCGCCAAGAAACTCAGGTCGGTTTCCTTTTTTAATCCGTGCATGTGTCGCAGCATACCATTCTCAAGTCCTGATAAACGCTAAAACGCCGTTACCGGTAACTGACTTTTGCCCAACCCGCCCCGTACGTTCCTACTGGGTTTCCACAGGAACGGGGACGCAAGCGGCCAAGCATAGCGCGGACTCGCAGGTTAGGCAGCAGCTCGCAAATTACCTGTTTCGGTGAGAGGAACTGCTTTTTCTAGATTAACTGCGTGCGACTTCAGTGCGCGAGCTTCATTGGTCAGACGGCAGACGGTGGCTCGCGAAACGCGGTACTTTTTCGCAACTTCCGTCAAACTCATTCCTGTGCGGCGATCTGCAACAACCCCGGCCCGGTCGATGTTCAGCGGCGCACGACCAATTCTTCGTCCTTCCAATTTCGCTCGACGCATGCCAGCCTTGACCCGCTCGACGATCAAACTTCTTTCCAGTTCTGCAATCGCGCCAACGATAATTATCATGGCTCGGCCGAGAGGTCCGGAACTGTCAATATTTTCTCTCACACTTGAGAATGCGATTCCTAAATGATTGATTTCATCCAGAACTTCGAGAAAATGTCGAACGTTCCTGGCCAGTCGATCGAAAGCAGCGACGATGAGAATATCGAAGTGGTGTCGCCGAGCATCTGCCATCAGCTGGTCGAGTCCTGGCCGCTTCGACTTCGCACCGGAAATTACGTCGGTGTACTCGCGCACGATTTCGCATCCGCGCTGTTTGGCCATTTCGCGGAGGTCGAGCAACTGGGTTTCGACGTGCTGGTCTCCAGTGCTCACACGTGCGTAGATAGCGGCGCGTTTCTTCATTTCAATTCCTTCTTCCTCGATTGCAAGTACGCATCGATGGCGCGGCGAACCAATTCTGCGACGGGTGCGCCAGTTTTCTCGGATAACTTCCGGAGCTTCACCAGCTGCTGCGCCTTCAAGAACAAGGCCGTTCGCTTCATAAGCCAACATGGTATCACACAGGCATACATACGTCTACTGCAGAATTCTAGCGAGAGCAGCCTCCTTGCCCAGTATGGGTGCGGAATCATCATCGCTCGGCTCCTTTCTTCCGAGCCTTGGTCGTTGACGCTACCAAGTCTACTCGGAGGAAGGAGCCGACAACGTCATCTAATCAGCCAGGAGTTTCGCGATAAGATGACCGCTCTTAGAAGCCTTCCCGTGACATCCAAGCTCGCCGTCTACCGAGTCGCACCCGCTGGCGCTCCGCCGAAGTGGCGCGTCATCCGCGCAAGCAAAGCATCAAAGCGCGGGTCGCCGTGCAAATGCCTCAGTCGCGGCTCCCGCGCCAAATAAACCAACCACGGCGAGCGTTCCGCAAACGCCTGCTCCAGTAACGCAAAGGCGTGATCGTGGTCGCCGAGCGCTTCGTAAATCAATCCCAACTCATAGGGCGAAACGTACCGTTCCGCGGATTGCGCAGTGAGCCGCTCCAGCGTCCGAAGCGCATCCGCCCGATTGCCATTGACCGCCTGCGCGTGCCCAAGAAAGCTGAGTTGCACACTCACGCCCGAGAGTTCCGCCCCTTTTCGGATGGTTGCTTCCGCTTCGCGGGTCGCGCCCGTGCCTAGATGAGCCCAACCCTGAAAAATGCGATGCCACGAGAAGCCAGGGTCGTTGGCCAACGCACGCCCTGATTCGCTGAGAGCTTGATCGAAGTTGTGCGCCATCACGTGGTGCCACATGAGGTGAAGCTGTGAAAATGGATCCGCGGGATCGAGGTTCAGGTAGATTTTGCTCTCGGCCAGCGACTCCTCCATGCGTCCCGTTGCCACCAGCAGATGCGAATACCAATGGTGCGCCGGCCCGTAACGCGGATTGAGCCGGATTGCCTCCGAAAACAACCGCTCGGCCTCCGGAATCTCCCACCGGTAGTGGAGCATTGCGTAAGCCAGAGCCGCATGCCCCTCGGCCAGCTCTGGCTTCAGGCGAAGCGCCTGCTCTGCATACGAGATCCCCTTTGGAAAACCCTCACCTGGCGGAAGCACACCGCCCTCCCAGCTCGCTAGCGTGTTGTAAGCATCGGCCAAGCCCGTGTACGCAAGGGCATACGTCGGATCGCGCTTGGCCGCCTGTTCGAAGTAGGCAATTGCCTCCATCGTGCCCGCCGGGCGTCTGCCCCAATGATGGCGGCCCTTCAAATACAGCGCGTAGGCTTCCGGATCTTCCGAATGGCGCGCCGCCGAGGGGGAGCGGGTGCCCACCAACTGTGGCCGCAGCTTGTTTACGATCGCAGCCGCGATCTCATCCTGCACTTCGAACACGTCCGTCATTTCCCGGTCGTACCGCTCGGACCACAAGTGATGACCGTCGTTGACGTCGATCAACTGAACCGTGATCCGGAGCCGGTTACCGGCACGCCGAACACTTCCGTCGAGGATCACACCTACATTCAACCGCCGCCCAATTTCGCGAATATCCAACCCGTGCCCGCGTAGGGCGGCGGCCGACGTTCGTGCGATCACCTGCAGGTCCTCATTCAGACTCAGCGCGTGGATCAGTTCCTCGGCCAGTCCGTCGCCGAATTGTTCGCCATCCCCACTCACGCTTGCAAAGGGCAACACCGCGATCGAATAAGCCGGACTCGTACTGGCCCTCGCCGTCTCGGGGCCGGCTCCGACGCCGCCACTGCGAAGTGCCTCGAGCAGGTCCGCCATCGACTGGTAGCGCTCCGCGACCGGTTTCCGCAGGCACCGCAGGATGATTTGCTCCAACCACACGGGAACGCGCGGCTGGACCCGCGACGGTGGCGGTGGATCATGCAGCGCGATTTCGTGCATCGTCGATAGCAGGCTGGGGGCCTTGAAGGGCAGCTGGCCCGTGACCGCCTCATAAAGGACCGAGCCGAAAGCAAAAATATCTGACCGCGCATCGAGCGGCTCACCGCGCGTCTGCTCGGGAGACATATAGGAAACCGTCCCCACCAACATTCCCGGTAGCGACTGTCCCGCATCGAGCGAATCGGCTCCCGCCGGAGTCAGCCGTTTGGCCAGCCCGAAATCGAGAACCTTCACTTGGCCGTCGTTCGTGACCATAATGTTCGCGGGCTTGATGTCCCGGTGAATCAATCCCGCAGCATGCGCAACCGCCAACGCGCCGGCGAGTTGGATCGCATAACCGCCGGCCTCCGAAATTGACAAGCCCTGGGGACGGATCAACTCTTTGAGCGTCTTACCCGCCACATACTCCATCACCAGGTAATCCACTCCGCCATCGCTCGCCATGTCGTGCAGCGTGACGATATTCGGGTGATTCAGCTTCGAGGCAGCCCGCGCCTCCTGAAGGAAGCGTCTCTTTCGATCCGGATCGGCCACATGCGTCGAGGGCAGCACCTTAATCGCCACCGTCCGGTGAAGCCGCGTGTCGAGGGCGCGGAACACCTGTCCCATGCCGCCGACGCCGATTTCTTCAAGAATGCGGTAATGTCCAACCGCAACGCCCTTCAGGTCAGGCCTCGGCGCATCCGCCGCCGTGACGGGCTCAACTCCGCTTGTGGTCACCTGGCCCGCAAATGCAGGCTGCTCGATGAAGCTGGCAGAGTCGCTGTGATGAGCTAGCAGCGATTCCACCTCGCGGCGCAGTTCCGCATCACCCGCGCACGATTCTTCAATCACGGAACTGCGCCGGCTTTCGTCCGCCTCGAGAGCCTTGTGAAAAATGCTTTCGATTTTGCTCCATCGCTCAGGCTTCATCGGATTTCTTTCCGCTCAGTTCGCGCATTAGCCACGCCTTGGCCAACCGCCAATCACGCGCCACGGTTTCTGGTGAAACCTTCAATACTTCCGCAGTTTCTTCAACGCTAAGACCGCCAAAGAAGCGCATCACTACAACTTGGCTCTTACGGTCATCCACTTTCGCCAGCTGATTGAGAGCATCGTCCAATGAAATCGCTTTTGCTCCATCGCCGCGTTTGTGCGATCGCCGGGCACGGGCCTAGTCAGTGAGAATGCGCCGCATTTGTCGCGCGCACAGCGCGAAGAAATGCGGCCGGCTTTGCCAGTCAATCAGCTTCAGTTCGGAGAGACGCAGATAAAGCTCATTGATCAGCGCCGTCGTCTGTAGAGCATGGCCGTTGCGTTCCCGTAACATGCAACGCCGGGCGGCCCGATGCAGCTCGCGGTAAACCTGAGGAGTCAGCTTGTCCAGAGCACCTTCGTCCCCCCGGCGCCATGCCTGAAGCAGCTGGCTGATCTCGTGTCCGAGAGCGTCGTCCATCTTAATCCCTAGGCCCGGGGAGTGGCCAATTGCGTAGACACTACCACACCCCCGGCAGTTTGAGGATCAGGTGCCCCAAAAAGTTTCTTTCCGCTTACAGGTTTCCGCTGCGATTTTCGCTATATGGAGTGAAGGCTAACAAACAGGCGCGTGAGATCGATAACGCGCCCCAAGATCAAAGGAGAGACGGACATGAAATCGACATGCAAGAAGAGGTACACACGTTTTGTGGCCCTGCTCGCTGTGGGAATTATCGCGATAGGCGCCGCCCATGCAGGTGGCTGGTGGGACGATGACGATCAACTGGCCCAAGTGACTGAACTGGAACAGCCCGACATGGCCGATGAAAACGTAGCTAAATTCAGCGGCGCAGCAGTCTTGCTCCTGAGGTTTTTGCTGCTTCCGCACATTCCCGTGCGTCATTTGCCAGCGCCTCTTCGGCTTCCGGTGGCAGTTTGACGCCCATGCGATCGCGCGCTTCGAGTAGAACAGCTGCGACGAGCCGAGCCTGTCTTTCGATACCTGATTCCGACGCCGTTTTCTCCGGCAGCTGCATCCGCTCTCCCCGGTACGCAGTCACGCCGGTTCGTTCGAGGATTGCTAATCCAATCGTCGGATTTTTCTCCATCCGTAGCGCGTGTCGCACAGCGGCCATCGCATCGGGTATCAGTCCGAAGAATTCCTGTTGCGCCTGCGCGATAAAATTCTGCACTTCCGGAAACTGCACAATTCTCGTGACGGTTTCGCGGTCACAATTTTCTTCCAGTGCGATTTCACTTTTATTCTGGCCGTTGAGATAGCGCTGCTGAATGCGTAGAATTTTGGGCACAGGAAGGTAGGAGCCCCGCGCCTTTGTGGTCTTGCGCGGCTGTTCGCGGTGATTGGCCGATCGCACGATGGCCGGAGTGCTGGTGCTACCAAATCGAACTGCAGCATTTCGCGGCATGTATGCTGCCTCCAACTTCGCTTTCCCTCGTCTTCACAGTCTGGAAGTGGCGGCGTGCTTTTTCCTCTCATACGATTTTATCACGTGAACAGGCACAGCGGCTCGACCGCGGGTGTATTTCTCCGCCTCGGCTGCAGTGCGGTAGGAATAGGGCATTTTAACCCCGGCCGTCTTTCATGGGCGCTTTCTTTTCCAAATTTGTCAGCCTGTCCATCGTCTCGTCCCAGGTCTGTGCGCCACGTGGATCTCGCATCCGTTCCGGGTAGCGGATGATGGCCGGCATTGGAACCTTCATTTCGACGCCAAGCACTAAGCGGCTGGCGGCGATCATGTGCTCACGCATCCGAACGGCAGCGTCCTCGATTTCCGCGTCTGGCGCTCCGATCAGGACTGCATCATGAAGTGGTGCGTGAATCGTGATGTCGTCATCCGATGCTAGCACGCACGCCCAGCGCAGGATTTCTGCACAGATAGCCTGCATGGGGAAGTTCCGCGAGCGGTTTCTGGCGCCCCAAAACAGGTAATCATCATAGCGGTCAGCTGAATCCAAATGATGCTGCCAACCGAAGGTCGTGCACTCGACACCGGTCTCGTAGAGAAAAATCTCTGTGCGCAGATCTGACCACCGCCAGTAGCGCGCATATGAACTGTGCTTTTGTCGCACGAAGTCCTCGGCCTGCCGCAGTGTCGAGCTGGGGAGGGCGTCGTGCAGGGACTTGGGAGAAGCGCCGTAGAGCGTGCTGAGGAGCCACACCTTCATAACGTCACGCAGCGGGCCGATTGTTGCCTTTGTGGAGCCCTCAGGCGCCAGACCCATTCGGACCGCGCAGTTCGTGTACGGGTCTCCGTCAAAGTAATCGGCTAGCAAGTTCGAGTCGCCCGACAGGACGGCGGCAATCAGAATTTCCGCTGCACCGTAATCCAAATAGGAAATCGCCCACCCGGGAGGCGGCGCGATAAAGCCACGAGTCCAAGCGGATAGTGCGAGAATAAACCGCGCAGCGGATGGAGTGCAGCGCCCTGTGATTGCATCGAACGGATAAAGTGAATAGCGGCTGCGACCATCAGTGCCAACAGCTAGGTTGAAGATTTTCAAATCCTTCATCTGTCTCACGACCGAAGCTATAGTCGCCAGCTCCGGACGCAACGCGGCCATCGCCTCGAAAGCGTCGGCTTCAATCGAGAATGCCCGTTTCTTGTGCACATGCGTGCACTCGCTAGGCTTCTTCGAGCGTTTCCTCTTGGGTCTGGGCCAATCATGTTCCAGCCCCAAGGAATGCACGAGCGCTTCCAGCTTGTGGTATTTGAGCGTGACGCCGTCGTAGATGTTCGCCGGAGTTCCCGTCAGCTGCGAGACGATGTCAGCCTTCAGTTCATCACGGCGTGCTAGAAACTGGTCGTATAGGACGAAATCCGTCGGGATACCAGTTCTATGAATCTTGGCGACCGGGCGCATGAAGTGAGCGCGAAAAATGGCCTGCGGTGGGCTGCTGATGCGCGGCATCAGCGTTTTGGCCACAAGAGCCGTGTCCACCACGTCCTCGCGGCAGTACTTCAAAATTAATTCGCGTTCTTCTTTAGAGAAGGGATGCCCGAGGAGAATTCGATCGCGCATGGCTTTCTTCTCCGCGATGGAACGGACGGGCAAGCCGCACCACTGTGTCACATCGAGCAGTGAACTCTTCCACTTAGCAGGAAACTGAGATTGCCGAAATTGCGGCGGTGGTCTGAGGCCTGAAACCTCGTTCTTGAATTCAATATAGAAATCAATGCAATTGCGCGGAAGCATCCAGCCTAGTGAGAGATAACAAGTCCACTCAGCTGCCGCGTTGAACGTGATGTAAAGCGCGTCCGGGTCGAGCGGGTTCGTGTAGGAGCCGTTCGGTTCTTCGAAAAATGCAGAGACCCACGTACCGGAGCGCACTTCGTAGGCTTGCAGAGCTACCGGCACTACCGGGCCCTCCGGCAAACCGGGCTGCGGATAATATTCACTGTCAATTACATAGACCTTCCCGAAATCCGCAAGGATTTCGGGAAGGTGTACGGCATTCAACATTTCCATCAGCGGATGCCCCTCAAGCGTTTGATGATTTCGTGATCGAGGCTGTCGATATAGCGCTCCTTAAAAGCCCGCATCAGATATTCCTCAAAGCGCCAACCAGGAAAGACTGGATCCGCAAGACTGGCTTCCGGTGTTTCCATGCGGTAGCCACTGCCTTCCGGAATAACTTTCCTCCAGACCGTCATAGTGGTGAGGATGCAGCTGTCCCCGGACTCATGAAATTCAGAACCTGTTTGCGCCACATGCCACAAAAAGAGCACCCCGGTGTCCGTCACTGCGACGGCGAGGCGCACCCATTTGACATTCACCTTCACTTGGGGTGGTAGGGTATCCATAAGTTCCGGCGCGATTAAGTACGGCTCGTAGCGCTTCACCAGGCTATCCGCGTAAAGCGGAAATACCCCGTTAAAATCAGGGTCCGGATGGACGTGCACATAATGGTCCGCCGGCGGCTTGCGTACCTCAAGCTTCGAGAAAGCCGCCGCCTTGATTGGCGCCTTCGGGTCGAGCCTTGCGTCGATGGGCGTTTTCCAGCGTGCGGGGTCGAAAATACCGCCGCCGATATTTGGCGTTTCGGTTGCACCTGCTGAGCCGTTGGCGTTCGCTGGGGGGTGGGTTGTGGGTTGCGTCGAGCCCGGCGTTTGGTCGATCGGGCTGACCGGTTGCACCATTTTCTGGTCGCCATTCGTTTTTTCTTCGGAGCGCTGCGTCTCCGGCGTTCCTGGAGTTTCGGGCAAATCCTCTTTGAAAAATTCCATTGCTGTCGCCTTCCGTTCAGATATGAACCACGCGTCGTCGTCCTGTGAAAATTCCTCCCAGCTGCTGAGCCTCCCGCTAAATCCTTTATTTCCGGAACCCCCTCCCTCCACCTCCTCTCCTCATCCCTTCGCCAATAAAAGAAAGAAGAAAGAACAAAGAACAAAGAACAAGGAAGAAGCTGTTGAACTTGGTTCTTCTGTCATAACGATTCTCTGCTGGCTCCGGTACCACCCTACGTCGAAGCAATTCCTTCCCGCATCACCCGCTCAATCTCTTCTTCCGAGATTCGAACCAAGCGCCCTAGTCGGACCACAGCTACCTTTCCGTCGCGAATCCATTGCCGCAGTCCACTTGGCTTTACGCTAAATCTCGAGGCTGCATCTGAAATCGTGGAAAGCTGCCTTGTCATGGAGTCCCTCCCGCAATCACATATTTGCACGGCACGGAATGGAGTGGCGTCACCCATCTATGGGGTACGAACGGGTGAAATTCCTGCGGGTTTACCCAGCCATTATTATTCTTCACACGTTTCAGCCTGACTTTGGATGAAACTAGGTAGGGGTGCATTAGCCTAGCGTCGCTGGCCAAAGACCTTCGAATGAGCATTCGCGAGAACTTCTGCTTTGGGAAATCGGCGGTCGGTTCGCGTGGGGAGCCACCTGCAGATTGCGGCAATCGGGGAACGGGACGGCTGCCAAACCACCGCCTTGACTGCAGAGGTGACGAAGCCAAGGCGTTCCAGTTTTTTCGCTTTTCCGTTTAAATCTGCGGAGCCCAGCTCGTGGGATTTAGCAATTAGTGCATCAAAATACGGTCGCCAGTTCTCCACAATGTGAGCATAGCGCAGCTTGGAAGGCACGATTCCGTGCAACACGCCCGCAAAGGGGGCTGTCATGTCGAGAAAATCGCTCTTCGGTAGAAATTCGCGCGGCTGACAAATCCCCTCCTGCTTAAGCCAGGATGCGATTACTCGTAAGCGCGCGCTCTCGTCACCAGCTCTGCGCAGATGACGCAGCAGGAGCTGATACTTTTCAGCCGCCTCGAGATTGGGGGGCAGAAGGGCACCAAACGCGATCATGCTGAGGAGCGCAGCCTTCAGTCCGTAGGGCCCGATCTGGTGAAGTTTGTGCTCCCCTCGCAGGCAGCGGAGGTAAAGCTCGCGCGGATCAATAGGCGCTGAGGTCTGGGATGAGCCGCTGGAAACCATTTCGCCTCCCGTGCCGTGTTGGGATTTCTGAGAGACCACCCTACATTGTGCGACCGCTCTTCGCCGGGGATGTTAGCCGACGCCGCCGATTCTATACCGACTCAACATTTCCGCCGAGGATGGCGGGGGCATCAATCCAAACGCACTTTCTGTTTTCGGTGTGGTGACGGCGGCCGGGAACTCAATTGCAAATCTGTATAATTCGATCTAGGAAAGTCCCGCGACGGTGCGAGCGCCGCAAACCAGACTCGGCAGCGATCGTACGAACATCGCGGCTCCAGCCGACGGTCCCGATGAGTGCCGAAAGCTGAGTGCAGGGACGAGAAACGGGGGTGACAATGGCTAGGAAGATTGTGCAGTGCGTGGAGTGTGGCGAAGAACGCGACCTCGCAGGAAATGGTTTGTGCTTCCGCTGCTATCAGCAGCGACGCCGCGCGGACGATACCAGGTACGTAGACCGGCACAATCCATCCATCCGAAAAGAACATGAGCGCCTGTCTCGCGGATTCCAACGGATGGTGGGAATGTTTGCGGACCTGCGCGTCAGAAAAGAGGATGTGCTTTGTATCCGCCGGAGACTGCAACCGTATTTCAGTCCCATCGCGGATATTCTTTCCCCGCCGCGGGTGTCGGACGAAGGAAACGGCGTAGCTGTCAGTGAACGCGCGTCCGACGTGAAAACTGAAAACTTGGAGTCTGCTGCAACCAAGGACCTGGACACCGCGGCGGGCCGGCCGGCTGTTCAGTCCGTTGCTACCGAAGGTGCGTAGTCGCTGGATGCCATTCCTTCACGGAGTTCGCCCTGCGGGAATCTGTATAACATAGAGAGCGGATTTGCGTGTCCTCGCTGATCGCATCAGCACTACCACGTTAGATTTCCGCTCGCCTAGAGCTACAAACAGTTGTGACAGCCCGACCGTTCGCACGTTGAGCTGCGCGCTCGGAGTAATACAGGAGATAGAAATGAAACAATACGACGATTCCCCTGGGCACAGCGTCGCATTTGTTGAATTGATGGATCACAGGGGGGTGACTTCCTGGAACGTCTTCTATATTGATGAAGGTTCACCCATGTACAAGGTGCTGATTGGTAAAATCATGCTCAATGAGCATGGGCCCGGAAGTCCGTTGCTTTTTGTTGGCGCTTGTGAGGACGACGTGAGTGAGGACCTGGATCCCGAAGCAGAGTTACTTTTTAGCTCCGAAATTGAATCTCGCTTTATCTATCAGGTGGCGGGCTTCATGCGGGAAACTGAAAAGCGGATCGCTGAGACTGATATTGGCCACAAACCTGTCGAGTAGCCCGACCGCGGCATCCCGTGAACGAATGGCGCCCGAGGGAGGAATTCTTGGCGAGCGATTTGAATGACGGCATAATTTCGGCCAACGTCGGCGCCGGTGGGGGGCCGGCGCCTGTGGCAACGATTCTCCGAAGGAAACCGTAGGATGAATTCCGAGACGGGTACACAACGTCCGACCGTTGGCGGACAAAAATGTTCAACGGGGGAAAAGAGTTTCGCCAAAGAGCGAACGCCGCAACCGGAGACGCGGCAGCGACGAAAGCGCAGCGGGTTTCAGTCGCCTGAACCACCACCGCTGGAAGCGAGGCAATGGAACGTGATCAACGGCGCAATATAAATGTAGCAGCAGCGAATCCAGAATTGCCCGACGTTTCGGGAGCTTGTTCGCCCCATGAGACTTCGAAGCCAGAATCGAGTCCAAATTCCCATTCCAATGCGGTGGTGCTGCAACACGGAGCAGACCCCGTAAACCGTGCTAGGATCGCGGCCGGGCAACCGTTCAATGAGCCAGGAGGAAGTATGGCTCGTAGGCGGTTTCAAAATGGGCGTCTGTTTCTGCGCGGTAAGAGGACGCCGCAGTGGGTAGGTAGATGGAGAGAGGATGTGATTACGCCGGATGGCTCGGTCAGGAGAATCGAGAAGTCCACGATTCTTGGAACGAAAGCCGAGTTTCCAACACGGCGGCTTGCGGCGCGTCGGCTAGAGGTGCTTCTCGCTCGGATCAACGCGCCGAGTTATCGCCCCGTGCGTGTAGCAATCCTCAGCGCGTTCGCGGAACGGTGGAAAGAGGAAGTCCTAGCGCAGCAAAAACCGTCATCGCGGCTTGCGGGGGAATCGCACCTGAGACTCTACATCCTGCCGGAGTTGGGCGAGATGAACCTTGACCAAGTCGGGCGGGAGAACCAGCAGGTCTTTGCCACGCGGCTGTCAAAGAAGATGGCACGCAAAACCGTGATGAACGTCCTCGGTACGCTTTCCTCGATGCTGAACAAAGCAAAGCAGTGGGGCTACGTCTGCGAATCGGTAGAGTTTGACAAGCTGGCTCTGCCGGAGGCAAGCATAGGGACCGTTGCTCGATTCTTTAGCGCCGACGAAGCTCGTCAGATTATCGAGGCCGCTCCCGAACCGTTCTGCACTATGTTTGCCGTTCTTGCGATGACAGGAATCCGCGCTGGGGAGTTGCTTGGGCTTCAGGTGGAGGATCTCGACTTCGAGCGCCGATTAATTTTCATTCGTCGCTCGGCGTGGTATGGGCGGATTCAAACGCTCAAGAGCAAGGCGAGTCAGGGCACGCTCCCGATGCCGGAGCCTCTGGCCGACATGCTCAAGGGCTATTTGAAAACGTGGACGCCGAACCCGCTCGGTTTGCTTTTTGCAAATCAAATCGGGCGGCCACTGAGCGCCAACAAAGTCGTGCAGAGGAAGCTCTGGCCGATTTTGGACAAGCTCAAGATTCCTCGCTGTGGGCTCCATGCGTTTCGCCACACGCATTCAAGCCTGCTCGTGGAAGGCGGCGCCCCGGTCTCCGTTGCTCAAGCGCAACTTCGGCACGCCGACCCGCGTATCACGCTGGGAATTTACAGTCACGTTGTCGGGAACTCACAGCGCGACGCGGTTGAAAAGTTAGCCGCGATTTTGCGCCCAAATGCGCCCAAGTTAAAGCCTGACGATGAGTGGATTCAATAGGTTAGTTGGGGTGAGCGACGGGGTTTGAACCCGCGACCCTCGGTGCCACAGACCGATGCTCTACCAGCTGAGCTACGCTCACCGCCGTCGGAGCCAATAGTTTACACCATCTGAAGGGCGCTGCAACGGCATCCGTCTGTTCATGCGATTTCGTTCCGGAGTCGGATTTGGGGGTTGCGCTCTCGGGCGCGATTACTTTGTAAGAATAGGAAACGTTTTCGGGCGGGCGGTACGTCTAAATTGCGAGGAATATTTGCGGCTTGGTGTGCGTATACAATCGGTAGGAGTGGCCGGGTCATTGCTGGTGCCTTATCGCCGTTGATTTAGCGAAGTCGGTGCGGAAGAGCCGAGATTTTTGGGGGAACGCCCAATGGATTTGATGCGTGCGCTGCGGATGAGGAAGAGAGATTTTGCCCGGGCGGCTCGAACGGCGCTGATGTTGCTATCGGTTGCGGTGTTGGCGGCGATTCCGTGCAGCGCGCACGTTGGTCTGGGATTGGCTGCTGCGCGAGCTGCAATTCAGCCTACCTCGGCGCGGCCGACTCCGGCGCAGCAAGCGTCGAGTCAGACCTCGAGTCAGGCTGCAGCGCAGACGCCTTTGACGCAGAAAGTTGGCGCGGTGAAATCCATTAACGGCAATGCGTTGGTGCTCAAAGCGGATGACGGGGCGGAAGTGAACGTGACCGTGGCGAGCAACGCGAAAATCGTGCAGGTGGCGCCGGGGGAAAAGGATCTGAAATCCGCGGCGCCGATTGCGTTGACGGATTTGCAGGTGGGTGATCGAATTTTGGTGCGCGGGCGCGCGTCGGATGATGCAAAGACGATGACGGCGATCGGCGTGATCGCAATGAAGCGCACGGACCTGGAAGCGAAAAAGACGCGGGACCGCGACGATTGGCAGAAGCGCGGCATCGGCGGCCTGGTGAGCGCGGTGGATCCGGCGACGGGCACGATCACAATTTCTACTGGGTCCGGAGCCGCGGCGAAAACCGTCGCGATTCACACTGCGCAAAATACAGTGTTGCGCCGCTATGCGCCGGACTCGGTGCAGTTCGATGATGCGAAGCCCGCGCCGCTGGATCAGATTAAGCCGGGCGATCAAGTGCGCGCGCGAGGCACGAAGAGCGCCGACGGATCGGAATTTGCAGCGGACGAAATAGTTTCCGGAACTTTTCGAAATTTGGCTGGAATTATTACTGTGATTGACGCGAGCGCACAGACGATCAATTTGACGGACTTGATCAGCAAGAAGCCAGTGGTTGTAAAAATTACGGCGCAGTCGCAACTGCGGAAAATTTCCGCGCAGACGGCGCAGATGATTGCGTTCCGGTTGAAGGGAGCCGGCGCAGGAGCTGGCGCGGCCGGGGCAGGTGCTCAAGGCGACGCGTCCGGTGCTGGCAGTGGTTCTGCGAATGGCGGACAGCGTTCCGGCGGCGCAGGCGCAGCAGGAAGCGGCGCGCCGGGTGGTGGCGGCGGGCGCGGCGACTTCCAACAAATCGTGAGCCGTTTGCCGGCCAGCACGCTCGCGGATTTTCAGAAGGGCGACGCCGTGATGGTGGTGGCCACGCAGGGCACCGATGCGGACGGCGTTACAGCGATCACCATGCTGGGAGGCGTGGAAGCAATACTGGCTGCAGCGCCTGCCGGCAACGCGGCACAAGCGATGACGCTCTCTCCATGGAGCCTCGGCGGCGCACCAGGTGGCGACGCTTCCGGCGGCACTCAATAAATAAATCACTACCAGCTCATCGATTCTTATTCTTTCAGGAGACGGAATGAAAGGCCGGGTCTTTTTATACTCATCGTTCATTGCAGTTGTCGTCGCGCTATTTTTTTTCTGCGCCCGAGTTACGTTGGCACAAACTCCCGCACAACCTCCCGCGCAAAACGGTACTGGAACAATTCGCGGTCAGGTGACCGACCCTTCGGTCGCGGCGGTGGTGGGCGCATCCATCATCGCGACTGCTGCGGATGGAACGAGCTTGGCGGCGATCACGAACCGGGATGGAGTTTTCGAATTGAAAGGCGTGGCGCCGGGAAAGTACACAGTGGAAGTGATCGCGAAGGGTTTCGCACTGTACAAGAACGACGCGGTGCAGGTGGCGGCGGGCCAGATTCAACAGCTCAACGTGACGCTCACGATCGAAGCAGAGCAGCAGCAGGTGACGGTGACCGGCGAGTCCGGCGCGGTGGACGTAAGCCCGACGAACAATGCGGGCGCGATTGTGATCAACGGCGCGGCGCTGGATGCGTTGCCGGATGATCCCGACGAACTGCAGACAGACTTGACTGCGCTGGCCGGACCTTCCGCGGGACCGAACGGCGGGCAATTCTATATTGATGGCTTCACCGCGGGGCAACTGCCGCCGAAATCCGCGATTCGCGAAATCCGCATCAATCAGAATCCGTTCTCGGCGCAGTACGACAAAGTGGGCTACGGCCGCATTGAGATTTTCACCAAGCCAGGCACGGACAGATGGCACGGCGGCTTTTCGGTGAACGGAAATGATTCGGCGCTCAACACGCGGAACCCGTTTTTCAATTCGAGGGATGCGGCTGGCACGCCATATCCCAGTTATTACTCGGTGCAATACAGCGGAAATATCGGCGGACCGTTGAGCAAGAAGGCGTCATTTTTTTTCACGGAGGATATTCGCGACATTCACGACCTGGGCATTGTGAACGCGCAGCAGGTGAATCCGACGACGTTTGCGGTGACGCCGTTCAGTGCGGCGGTGCCCAATCCCAGAACGCGCTACAACATCGGCCCGCGTCTGGATTACGCGCTGACCAAAAACAACACGCTGACAGTACGCTATCAATATTACCGGGATAGCGAGACCAATGAAGGCGTCAGCGGATTCGCCTTGCCCTCGCAGGGCTACAATGCGCTGAGTACGGAGCAGACGCTGCAAATCGGCGACACGCAGATTTTTGGCACGAAAGTGGTGAATGAGACGCGCTTTCAATATTTGCGCGACGAAAGCACGCAGACGCCACAGAGCAACGCGCCCACGATCGAAGTTCCGCTGGCGTTCATCGGAGGCGGGTACAGTGGCGGGCTGATCAACGACAACACCAACCAATACGAATTTCAAAACTATACTTCGGTGCAGTACACCAAGCATTTCCTGAAATTTGGGGCGCGGCTGCGCGGTTCGACTGATGGAAACAGCTCGACTGGGGGATTCAATGGGACATTTATATTTCCCTCGGTCGCTGCGTACATCGCCACCTTGCAAGGCGTCCCTTCGGCGAACCAATTCACGGTGACGGCGAACCCCGCGAACACCACGCTCGCGGCGAACCCCTTCGTGCGCGTGTCGCAGGTCGACGTGGGCTTGTACGTGGAAGATGACTGGCGCATCCGGCCGAACATCACGCTGAGCTACGGGCTCCGGTTTGAATCGCAGAATAATATAAGCAACCACGCGGATTGGGCGCCGCGCCTGGGATTTGCGTGGGGAATTGGCGGCGGAGGAAAGACTGCGCCCAAGACGATTCTGCGCGCTGGATTCGGAGTTTTCTACGATCGCTTTACATTGCCCGATGTGTTGGAAGAGGACCGCTTGAGCGGCACGAACCTGACGGAATATGTGGTGCCCAGCCCGAACTTTTTCAATCCCAATGCTGGCGCGCCACCACTGCTTACGCCGGGTCCCACGGAGTTGTTTACTTCGTACCAGCCGAATCCGAATTTGCACGCGCCTTACGTGGCGCAGACGGCGGTGAGTGTGGAACGGCAGCTAACGAAGGCTGCGAACCTGAGCGTTTCGTATTTGAATTCCGTGGGCAACGACCAATTGCTGACGAACAATGTCAACGCGCCGAACAATCTTTCCGCCCTCTTCCCTTATTATCTGAATCCGGCTGCCGCTACTCGCCCCACCCCGTTCGAGAATATCTATCAGTACGAATCGGGCGCGATCTTCCGGCAGAACCAATTGTTCGTGCAAAGCCGCGTGCAGGCGGGGCAGAAGCTGACGTTGTTTGCTTACTACGTGCTGAACTATGCGAACAGCGATACTTCGGGCGCGAACAGTTTCCCTTCGAATCCTGCGAATTTTATGCAGGATTATGGCCGCGCGTCGTTCGACATTCGCAATCGTTTTTTTCTGGGCGGATCCGTGGGGCTGCCGTGGGGATTGCGCTTCAGCCCGTTCCTGGTTGCGAGTTCCGGCTCGCCGTACAGCATTACTTTGAGCCAGGATTTGATCGGCAGTTCGCAATTGAATCAGCGGCCATCTTTTGCGACCGGCCCGTCCACCGGTGCAATCATAGCTGTTCCGGGATTCGGCACTTTCAATACGCAGCCGGGCGTGAATGCGACGCCCATTCCGGTGAACGCGTTTACGGGGCCGAATCATTTCACGCTGAACGTGCGTCTGGCGAAGACGTTTAATTTCGGCCCGGAAAATAAGGGTGGAGGCGGCGGCGGAGGTGGTGGTGGCGGAGGTGGTGGGGGACGCGGCGGCGGCGGGCGGGGAGGCGGCGCGAATCCGTTTGGTGGCGGCGGGCCGGGAGGACTCGGCGGCAATACTGCGACGAAGCGGTACAGCATTACGCTGAGCATCAACGCCCGCAACGTGTTCAACGATGTGAACCTGATGAATCCGAGCGCGGTCTTGAATCCTCCGGCGGTTGCGGGCGGGAACGCGTCGTTCAACGCGGCGTTTTTCGGAGTGTCGAATCAATTGCAAGGCGGAGCATTTTCGTCGGGTGCGGCGAATCGGCAGGTTTATTTGCAGGCCGGCTTTTCATTCTGAGGTCCGCAACGGCAGGCGGTCCCGGCCGATCACTGCTTGGCAGAAGGCATTACCAGTTTTTCTACTACTGGGACGGGGAGCGGGCCTTCGTCTAGCACGAGGTCGTGAAACTTTAGCAGGTTGAAATTTTTGCCTGCGGCTGCCTGGTATTTTTGGCGCAGCGCGAACCACTCGCGAATGCCGACGTAATACGTGGGCAGCTGCGTCGAGCTTAATTTAGCACGTTGCAATTTTCCATCCGCTTCAGCCTGCGTTTGAAACGATTCCTTGGTCATCAGATCCATGGCCTCCTGGTCGGTCATGTTTATGGTGTGCATCTTGATGTCCAGGATCGCATTGGAAATCACGCGCAGGCGAATTTTGCGCATGACCATGCGGAAGCGCGGATCATTGTCGAGAAAACCTTCGTCCATCATCACTTGCGCGATGTACTCGGCCCAGCCCTCGACGTAGGCGCCATTGGCATACAGCGAGCGCAACAGGCGGCGGCGTTCGGGCTGAATATTATTGAGGTGCTCGAACTGGATGTAATGGCCGGGCAGGGCTTCGTGAATGCTGAGCCATTGCAAAGTGAAATCGTTGTACTCGCGCAGCTTCGATTCGACTTTGGCTTCCGGCATTTGCGGATCAATGGGAGTGACCCAATATTGCGCTTCGGCTTGCGGTTCCAGGGGAGGCGCGCTGTGGAAGCCCGCGACGGAGTAGATGCCGCGTTCGAACGGCGGCGTGGGTATAACTCTCAGATTGTCGCGGGAGCTGAGCGAGACGATTTGCTTTTCGCGAATAAATTTGGTGATGCCGGCGAGGTCGGCTTCGATGGTTGGTTGCAGCTGATCGCGGCTGGGGTGGTGGTCTGATATTTTTAGCAGCACCTCCTGGATAATCAGGTTTTGCCGGTCGTGTTCGGCGAGATCGGAGTGATCGCTGTGGTCCGGATACATCTGCGCGTGCAGCGGCAGCGCAATTTGCAGCATTTCGGCGCGCACGGATTGCATGTCCTGCTCGGCGCTGGCGAGTACTTCGGCGGGCGTGACCGGCGTTTCCATCACCAGCGCAAATTTCTGATCGTAGAGTTCCTTGCCCAGGCGCCAGGTGAGACGCGAAGGCTGCTTCGCAAGCGAGTTCTGCAGCCACGCGGAGAAATCATGCAAGGCTTTTACGGCGGGTGGCGCCACTGCGTCGTATTCGGCTTTACGCGGCGAGCCCGCGGGAATTTCCGCAGCGAGCATATGTTCGATCAGGTCAATGTTGCCGGCATTTTCTTGCACAGCGGTGGAAATCCAGATGGGATCGGAGTCGGATAGATACGGCTGCACCTGCGCGAGCAGGCGTGGAATTTGGCCAACGCGCGCGAGGACGTGGCCGACGCGAACGTCGTGCGCCGCGTAATTCTGGGTCAGAGGCAGAAACAGCGCGTTGCCGATCAGTTCCACCACGACGGTGGGATTGTGTTTGTAGTTTTGAATCCGATCGAATTCGAGGAGGCTGAGGCCGATTTGATCGTCCACCAACTGCCAATCTGCGGCGTCCTCCGGATCGAGGGCCGAAGCAGGCGTCTCCTTGTGAAAACGTTCGCGCCAGTTGGCGTAGAAAGCGCGCTGCTGGGAGATGGATTCCAGGCTGAGGTCATCCAGCTCGGCATCCAGTGCGATGGTCTTGCCCGTCTTGGCATCCAGATGCGTGTGGTAACCTGCGGCCGAAGCGCTGGACGGAGAAAGCGCGAGCGAATCTTTCATGAACTGATCACTGAGAGCTGGAAATTCTAGGGATGCCGCGGCGTGAGAGGCATCGGACGGCTGGCGCTGCTGCTGCGAGTTTAAGGGTTGCGAAGTCATAAGCGTCCAGAGAATTGCGCCGGCTGGGAAAATCCATCGCAATGACATCAGGAGTCCTTTCGATCGTGCCAACGCATTCAGCTGGGCCGGCGGAAGGGAATGGGAGCGCTGCGTTTACGCTTGCCGGAGGATCGCTGCATGCGCTCGCGGGCCTGGTCGGCCCAGGGGCCGTTGGGGGCGTAGCGCAGATAGAGCGCCCATTGTTCGTGGGCGGCTTTGCGTTGACCGCGTTTTTCGTAGGCGAGCGCCAGATTGAAATGAACGTCCGCGTGAGCGGGCATGGCGCGTGCGGCGCGGCGCAGATGCTCCACGGCTTCGTCGAGCTCGCCGAGTTCTTCCAGAGTGCAGCCCAGGTTGTAACGCGAGATGCCGTTGAGCGGGTCAATCTGCACGGCGGCGAGAAAGCAATTGCGCGCGTCGGTGAGCTGGCCCATCTGGTAGTACGCGACGCCGAGGTTGATGTGCGCTTCGATCCAATTCGGCGCGAGATCCACCACGCGCTGATAATTTTCGATTGCTTCGGGCAGAGTTTCGGGGCGCGATTCGCAATCGAGCGCGGATTGAAAGAAATCCTCGGGAGTGGGCCCGACCATGGCGCGCAATTTCGCGGGCTGCGAGGTCAGGTCAAACGAGAATGCCCACTGGCGCAGAAAAGGACTGAAGGGACGTTCGGAGCCGGGAGGAACGACGTGCACTTCGCGGCCAAACTCGACGAGGCGAAGTTCCTGGATGGGCACGGGCGTGGCGCCGAACTGCTTTTCCATCAGCGCGACGGCGCGGCGGACACGATTGGCGGGGACGTGATTTTGCGTGATGCGTTGGATGGAACGCAAGGCAACGAGATCGCCAAAGCTGTAGAACCGCTCGCCCCAACGGGCTTCGGGACGCACCAAGCGCAAGCGTTCCCAATAGCGAAGACGGTTCGGCTCAAGACCCAGGATGCGCCCAACTTCATTTCGCGTATATCGCTGCGCCAATCCGCTCGTCCCCCGGCTCGTCCTGGTGGTGCTTGCTGCGAATGATTATGCACCTGGTGTCAACTCTTGCCTATGGTACTCGGCTGTGGATAACTTGGCGCGGAAAGGCGAAGGCGAAAGTCAAAAGCGAAAATAGAAAAGCGAAAATTGGAAATGGGAAGTCAAAGGAGACCATCCTGCAGAGGCGGGATGACCACTGCAAATGCAACGGCGACATCGACGGCAAGCACGGTGGCGTTCGTACGGGGCGATAACCAGAAGAGGACACGCGGTTGCGCGGCGTGCGGGGCTTGTTAGACTTTGATAGGCAGTTGCCCGCCACGATGCCTCTTGACACCGCCGAACGATTGTATCTGGACCGCCAGGTCACCCTGGCTCGAGCCATTTTTGTGGCTTTGGCGCTTGTGGATTTGATTGAGATGTCGCTGGCGGGGTCGCGGACAGCCGCGGCGATTTTTCTTGGTGTGTATTTGCTGCTGGCCCTGGCGGTGCTGGGGTACGAGCGGCTGTCGAGCGAGACGAACGTCACAATTCCGCTGTTGGCTGATTTCGTCGCGTTGACGGTGTTTCTTTTTCTGACGCCCTCGGTGTCCGCGTGGTGGTTCCTGTTCCTGTTTGTGGTTTTCGCGCTGGCGACGCAGGGCAATGCGCGATTGGTGTTGTGGCTGGTGACGGCCGCTACCGCCGGAATCATATTTCGCGTGGCACTGATGGAATTGTACGGCTGGCGCGGCGTGTGGCACTGGCTGACGATTGGGCTGGGCACTGTGATTTCCGGGCTGGGCATGGGATTTCTGGGCGCGCGCGAACGCGAGCACCTGGAGCGCCAACAATTCCTGGAAAAGGTTACGCGGTTGCTGCAGTTTGACCGTGGATTGACGGAGTCGGTGCGGCAGGCGCTGGGCGAGATTGCTCTGGCGTTCGAATGCGAGCAGGCGTGCCTGGCGATTCGCGACGAAGAACTGGAGCGGCTTTTCGTCTGGAAGATACATCCGAACGACCGCGAGCTGGGCGGACCTGAGACCCTGCCGCTTTCGCGCTCGGATACATTTCTGACGGACGCGTTCGAGAGTTCGTTCTGTTGGGAGTTTAACGAAGGCGCCGGAACCGGATTCGGTTGGGACCGACGTAGCGGCCAGACATTCCACAACCTTGCAGCGCCGCCGAATTCCACGCGCGACGAATTTGGGACGCGCACCCTGCTGGCGGTGACGATTGAGGCAGGCGGGAGGCCGACGGGGCGCGTGATGCTGATTAATCCCATCGGGCCGAATGGAATCCAGGGAACGATCCGGCTGGACGGGACGCAGGGGGCGGGGCGGCGGTTCACCAAGGGCGAGCTACGATGGTTCGAGCAGATCATCCGGCACGTGGGGCCACCCCTCGAGAACGTATTCTTAATGCGGCACTTACGGGCGCGCGCGGTAGAATCGGAGCGCAGCCGGATTTCGCGCGACTTGCACGACGGCATCCTGCAGACGTTGCTGAGCCTGAATATTCAGCTGGACGTGCTGCGCCACAAGTTCCCTTGGACGCCGGAACAGGCAGGCAAGGAATTGGAAACATTGCAAAAAACCATCCAACAAGAAAGCGGAGAATTGCGTAGGATGGTT
>Ga0070765_100000611_pt1 | contig 21454 bp, 20 predicted proteins | sample HubBroMetageWFT5_FD_71516 | JGI IMG/M metagenome (GOLD analysis project Ga0070765, IMG submission 71516) | Warmed and freeze-thawed soil microbial communities from the Hubbard Brook experimental Forest, New Hampshire - Hubbard Brook CCASE Soil... | ecosystem: Environmental > Terrestrial > Soil... | reverse complement strand
CGTAACGTCCACCCGCCGGTTGTTGGCCAGAACCATCACGCGCAGGTTGTCCAGCATTTGTTGGCGCTCTTCCTGCGTGACGTCGGGATTCTGCGCTATCTGTTCCTTCACCTGTTCTTCGGGCAGGTTGTCGTCTTCGCCGAAAGCGCGCGTGTCGATAGCGGCTTCGGATACGCCATGCGCCACCAGGAAGCTCTTGGTGCGACCTTAAATTTGCGCATTAGCTTCTCCTGTTCAATTTCAATGGGTGACAACAAGTTACGTTTCTCGTTTTCGTAGCTGCTGTGCTTTCAAACTATTGAAGCTCTCACATCGAGTTGCGGCGCCTCTGTTCGTCGAAGTGTCTGGACGCAGTCATGAACTGCGCCGATGAGGTTTGTGGGTACGGCAGCTTTGAGCCACGGCTCATGCCGAGTGCTTGCGGCAATTCTTCTGTGCGTCCTAAGAAAGCCGTAGGGCTGCTGAGAAGCGCGCGCTTCGTACGCAAGTTGAAAAACTTTGCCGCTGCATCTTGTCGCGGATTGCTGACCACTGTCGGCTAGCTTTGCGCCTTTTCCCTCGGTGGAGGTCATGCAAAACGTTTGCCAGAGCAGATTCGTGACCTCTCGGGAATTGCTTTTCGATTTTTTCCTCACCTATCAATGCTAAGAAGTTGATTACAAAGGAAGCGGCAAGTGTTTTCTGGAGGAACGGTCGGATGAGGAGCCGCTTAAGAATTGACTTCGAACCAATTTGGAACGGAACCCATTCCATTTGAGGAAACGTGAACCGTTTGGAGGGCAGCAACCCGCTGGAAGGTAAGTACAGTTCTTAGCCCATTCGCGTCTAAAGACTGCGAGCGTATTCGAAACTCGCGACGCCCCAACGAAATGGCTCAATGCGCATGATCCGCTCTCGCTGGGTCAGTGACTGCCGCTGTAATTCCAACGCGCCGGGAACCCAGAAACGAATAAAACATGATGTACACGTAGGCGACGAGTGGAATGGTGTACGCCAGCGCCAGGCTGTGAAATTTCTCGGAGATCAGCCCCATGAGCGGAGTAAGTATCGCGCCGCCGATGATGGCCATCACCAAAAATGAACCGCCTATTTTTGTATTTGGACCGAGGCCCTTCAAACCGAGAGCGAAAATAGTGGGGAACATCAGCGACATGAAAAAACTCGTCAGAAACACGCACCAAATGCCAACCCACCCCGGTTCAAAAACAGCAACCGACACCAGGACTATATTGGCCAAGGCGTAAAATCCCATCAAACGGCTGGGAGAAACGAAACGCATGAAGTAAGCCGAAGCGAAGCGGCCAACCCCGAAGGCGGCCAGCGTGCCGGTAAGAAAATAGCCCGCGGTTTTCTCGGGCTTGTGCGCGTATTCCTGGATGTAAGAGATGAAATAGCTCCACGTGCCGACCTGCGCTCCGACGTAAAAGAATTGCGCAATGACGGCGAGCAAGAAATGTCGTTGACGCAGGAGCTCGCCAAAACTTCCGTGTTCGATTGATTTGGACTCGGACTCCGATTCGTTGGAAATGTCCGGGAACTTGGTACGAAGAATGAACACGGTCCAAATGACGGCGATGACCCCGATCACCAGATAGGGACGCACCACGCGAAGGGTTTCAAAGCGCAAGTAGGCATCGTAGGTGTGCGCTGCCTGTTGCGAAGCGACTTGTTGCGGCGTCAACTCCACCCCCGAAAAAATAAACAGAGTACCCGCCAGTGCGCCGGTAATGGCGCCGAGTGGATTGAATGCTTGCGAGAAATTCAGCCGCCGTTCGGAGCTTTCCGGGTCTCCTAGTTGCGCAATAAAAGGATTGGAGGCTGTCTCCAGAAAAGAAAGGCCGCTGGCGATCACAAAGAGCGCGAACAAAAAGAATCCGTAGCTGCCGGCGAGCGCTGCCGGCCAAAAAAGGAACGCCCCTGCCGCGAAAAGTAGCAAGCCTAAGACAAATCCCGCCTTGTAGCCGACCCGCTTCATCATCAAGCCCGCGGGAATCGCAAGAAGAAAATAGCCCATATAGAAGGCAGCCTGCACCAGACCGGCTTGAAATCGTGAAATCGCGAAAGACTTCATGAAGTGGCGGATCAGAACGTCGTTCAGGTTGTTCGGAATGCCCCAAAGGAAAAACAGAGCAGTGACGAGAATAAAGGGGACCATCTGGCCGGCAGGAAACAGCGAATGAGCCGGCTCACGTACGGACGGCACATTCACAACTTTTTGGGTCTCCATCATTCGTGCTGCCGCCTCCGTCCAGCTTCGACTCAATCCCTGATAACCAGCTCTCTCATAGTCGTCGGGATTGTGCTTCCCGTTTCAGGGAATACACTTCGACTGCCACTCCCCCGAGAATCATTTCGCGCTCAGCATGAGAGAGTTGGCCGATCAATTCAGCAAGGGTAGAAAACCACTCACGGTGCGTGGCCGCCAGAGTGCACACCGGCCAGTCAGATCCGGCCATCAGGCGCCCAGGACCAAAAGCATCGAGCACCACATCGAAGTACGGCTTTAGATCCGCAGAGCACCAATTTGTCCAGTTTGCTTCCGTGACCATGCCGGAAAGCTTGCAATACACGTTTTCGCGGCGCGCCAATTCGCGAATATTCGTCCGCCAAGGTTCAAGCGCGCCATCGCGGATGCGCGGCTTGGCAATGTGGTCCAGAACAAACACTTGCTCCGGGTGCCGATCCACAAAGGCGATCGTCGCGGGAAGCTGCTGCGCAAAAATTAAAATGTCATAAACGAGACCAAGGTGCTTGAGCCGCGCAATGCCTCGATTGAAGTCCGGCCCCTGGAGGAATCGATCGTCCGGCTCATCCTGAACCACGTGCCGAAGGCCCTTCAGCTTTTCCGAACTCCGCAAACTTTCCAGCTCACGAGGAAATTCAAGACTGGCGATTGGCGCCCAGCCAACAACGCCTCGGATCGCATCACATTCATCGGCCAGGGCAAGCAGCCACTCTGTCTCCTCTATGCTCTGCCTGGCTTGTACCGCTACGCTTCCGTCTATGCCTGAAGAAGCCAGCTCGCGCTCGAGGTCCTTCGGCAAGAAGTTGCGCGCCAAAGCCCCCATATTGTCGCCGATCCATCGGTACTGCTCTTTGTCGTAGCGCCACAAATGATGGTGCGCGTCAATGCGGTCAGACACTGTTTTCGAGCTTCCCTGAAGGCCAGTCGACCTCGAAGTGAGAATCGTGTCCACCGGAGCTTACTCTGCTATGTGTACATCTCCCGAATCAAGTCCGTTTCCTTCAGAAGAGGAACTCCCCAGGATTGTCAGTTTTGACAGTTCTCTGCGTATCGGCCGCAGGGCATTCTGGTCGAGAGCCATCCCGCAAATCGCCTACGAGTATTCAAACAAAGAAAGATGGATAAATTGGCTCACACTCGACTATTGTGTCTCGGTCAACCAAGACACCAGGGCATTAGACCCGCAAGAGTTGAGGCTTGGAAAAGGAGATACACATGGGGCGACAGGCAAGAACCAACGTAGCAAAACTCGGAATCGCGGTCGTTTTGGCGCTCGTGGCATGCACATTGACGCACGCGCAAGACGTTAGCACCAACTCCATGCCAGGAACGGATTTCTCCAAATATCACACCTACAAGTGGGTCACCATTGAGGGTGCAACTCAGCCCAACCAGATTGTGGACGCGCAGATCAAGGCCTCCATCGACTCCCAGTTGGCCGCCAAAGGCCTCACGAAGACGGACAGCGACAAAGCCGATCTCTTTATCGGTTACCAAGTCTCCATCAATCATCAAACGCAGTGGAACGCCTATGGCACCGGCGGCCTCCGCTGGGGCGGCGGAATGGGAACGGCCACGAGTTCCACAATCAGCACTGGCACTTTGGTCCTTGATATGTACGACCCCACGACCAAAAAACTCGTCTGGACCGGCCGTGCCAGCAAGACCCTCGACCCCGGCGCCAATCAGGAAAAGAAGCAGAAGAATCTAGACAAAGCAATGCAGAAACTGCTGAAGAATTTCCCGCCGAAACAAAAATAGTCCAGCAAGTTTGGATAACGCGAGACCTCAGCGGGAGCTTGCTTTCTACGGTTGTCCTGAATACTCAGAGCTAGGAGAGAAAACCATGGACGAGCCAAAACGTACCTTCAAACAAAAGGCTTATCAGGGATTGAAAGAGTATCTGGCCATCTCTCTCTATCTTTGGCTGGTATTCGGCTTGTTCGTACTTTACAAATCGGTACTTCTGTCCGAGCGACTTTCTCTGCTCGCGCATGGGATCGCGCTCTTTAATGCCCTCGCGCTAGGCAAGGTTATGTTGGTCGCTCAAGAACTTCATTTTGCCGAGCACTTCAAAGACGAGCCGCTCATCTACTCGACTCTCTTCAAATCCGGTGCTTTTGCACTTATCTTGGGCGTCTTCAAGATTCTTGAAGAAGCTGGTATTGGCTGGTATCACGGAAAATCCTTCAGTGAAAGCATCAGCGAGATCGGAGGAGGCACGCTGGAGGGAATACTCGTTTTCGCGCTTATACTCGCCGTCCTTTTGGTTCCGTTCTTTGCTTTCTCGGAGCTGCGCCGCATTTTTGGAGGAGACAAACTACGGAACCTCTTCTTTACCTCTCGTCACCTTCCCGGCTCACTGTCCTGAACGCCGTGCCCAGCCTTTGCGCTTCACTATCGGGACTCGCGCCTCTGACGAAACTCGGAATCTCTTACGAAACCGCTTCCTAGTGATTTTGCGATGCCTCTGCCGGCCTTAACGCCGCGGCTCCGAAATTCACGCTGAATCGTTTGCACCATATGGACACTGCGCGGTATTTAGCCAAGTCCAAGTCGCTTGCGAGCGTGTAGTTCTGGTCGCCGATGTTGCCTTTGATTACTCCCAGATCGACGAAACCTGCCTGTTGCACCGTCGCTATGTCCTTCGCATCGTCGGCGGCAACCATGTAAACATGCACATCAGGACCATTTGAGGTGCTGAAACTCGTAAAGCGAAGAACGCGAGTGCCATCTCCCATCTGGTAGATGGTTGCGGTGCCTTCGGTCGGGTGCAAAATGCTGTAGAACCGCCCCGATTCCAGAGCCTGCGCCGACGCGGCGCCTGGTGCGTTCGGCATTGCTTCGTTGACACTTCGATTGACCACGAGCCGCTCGGGGCGAAATGCATACCAGGCAACGAAAGCTGCGACCACGGCAACAGGAATTGCAACTTTTATCCACTTTTTCATTTCCGCATCTCCTTGAGTTTGGGTATCTGGCCTACTCGCTTCCGAACGTGAACCCGTCCTAAATGCCTTTGATTTCGCCGCCGTCCATACGCAACGAAGCCCCTGTCATCCACTTCGCCGCAGGGGACACGAGATAGCCCAGCAGATCGGCGATCTCCTCCGGCTTTCCAAAGCGGCTGATTCCCGCTTCTTCCGGGAACTTCTTTAGGGCCTCTTCCACGGTGAGATTGTGCGCGGGCGCCCACTTCTCAAAGAAGGACTGGCGTCGCCCCGTCATCACAGCGCCCGGCACCACGCTGTTCACCTGCACTCCATCTTTGATTCCTTGCTCTGCGAATGCTTTCGCGAGTGCAATGATCGCCGCATTAATCGTCGCCACCGCCGCAAATCCAGGCTTGGGATCGAGAGCCGCGCTCCCAGAAATCAACACCACCGAACCCTGCGAGGCCTTCAACGCGTCCCAAGCGTGCAGCGTCAGTCGGCGCGCGCCGTGCAGCTTCAACGCCATCCCGTCGTCCCATTGCGCGTCGGTCATCTGGAACAAATCAATCTGCGGCACGGCACCCGCAATGTTGAGCAGCGCGTCAATTCTGCCGAAATGCTTGAGAATCTCCTCGACGAGGGTTTTTGCCGACTGTGGTTCGCGCAGGTCCGCAGCGTAGACCAACGGTTCCGCTCCGATTGCCCTCACTTCGGTCGCGGTGTTTTCCAAACTCTCCTTGTTGCGTGCCACAAGCACGATGACGGCAAAATCTTGCGCGAGCCGTAAAGCTGTGGCTCGACCAATACCTTGACTCGCGCCGGTAACGATAGCGACAGATCTGGTGCTCACGACGTCATCCCTGCAAGATTCTTCGGTCGAAAACCAGTTCGAGGGCGAAACCGCTATCGCGAGAGGGTTTCACGCGCTGCCTCTAATATCACGTCGACCACAAGGGGAGCTTCGGTATACATCGGAGTATGGTCTACACGATGCGACCGGACATTCGCGCCCATCCGATCAGCCATGAAGCGCTGCGTCTTGGGGTTGATCATGCGATCCTCTTCCGCCAGCAGGAACCATGAGGGCTTTGTTTTCCACGCGGGCACCGGAGCCGGTTCTTGAATACACGCAAGCGCGATCGGCCGTTGCACGGCAGCCATAATGCTTGTTTGGTCCGTCGATGCCTTATGCGCAAGCGCGCACCGAAATCCATCGTCGGCCATCCATAGGAAGCCGTGTGAATCCGGCGCCAACTTAGGGGCCTCCGGATGCGGCTCGTCGCGATAAAACACTTCCGCCACGGTCTCGCCCTGATCAGGCGCGAGCGCCGCAATATAAACCAGGGATTTGACTCGTTTGTTGTTTGCCCCTGCGATCACAGCCCCTGCGTAAGCATGCCCCGCTAGAACTACAGGACCGCTGGTTCGCTCCAACGTTTGATTCAAGGTCGCGATGTCGTTCGTTAACGTGGTCAATGGGATCGGCGCACAAATCACGTTCAGCCCCTGCCGTTGAAGAGGGAGAATCACGCTGCTCCAACAAGATCCATCGGCCCATGCTCCATGCACCAAAACAATGGACGAGTTCTGTGGAAATGCGCTCACCCTGCAAGCCCGCTTTCTCCGCTACGGCTCGCAATACCGTTTGCCCGAAGGAATTCTTTCATTGCGGAGGCAATTTCAACTAGGTGGGTCTCTAGCGCAAAATGTCCCGTGTCAAGGAACTGAACCTTTGCTGCGGGTATGTCCTTCCGAAACGCTTCGGCTCCCACGGGAACGAAGAAAGGATCGTTCTTGCCCCAGATCGCAAGCAAGGGCGGTTTCGATTTGCGAAAATATTCCTGGAATTTCGGATAGAGCTTCACGTTCGTCGCGTAGTCCAGAAACAAATCGAGTTGAATCTCTTTGTTCCCGGGCCGTTCGAACAGAGCCGTATCCAATGTGTAGGCCTCTGGCGGAACGCTCTCTGGATTTGCTACACCGTGGGTGTACTGCCACCGCGTCCCGCCCGCTGTCAAAATGGTTTGGCGGAGGATGTCCCTGTTCTCTGCCGTGGGCGAGGCCCAATACTTTCGGATCGGTCCCCAAGCCTCACCAAGGCCTTCTTCGTATGCGTTGCCATTCTGCGAAACAATGGCGGTAACTCGGTCAGGGTGCATCATCGCCAAACGGAAGCCGGTTGGCGCTCCATAATCGAACACGTAGATTGCGTAACGGTCGATCTTGATTGCCTGCGTAAAGGCATCGATCGTGCGAGCTAATTGATCGAACGAGTACACATATTGTCGTTCGGCCGGAACCTCGGTGAATCCGAAGCCTGGAAGGTCCGGCGCGATCACGCGGTAGTCATTAGCCAGGCGCGGAATAAGTTCGCGGAACATGAACGAAGAGGTGGGAAATCCGTGCAGTAAAAGAACCACGGGCGCGTCCGTTTCACCAGCCTCACGATAAAACACCTGCACACCATCGGCATCGACCTTATGGATGGATGTAAGAGGCACGCTGAATTGGGCAGCGCTCGGAGTTGGCGTTGCGCGTTTCAGGCCTGTTCGAGACGGCTCACTCATAAGTCATCTCCTCACTTCTTTTGTTGCAGCGCAGGTGAAATACCAAAGAGGCACAATTCACCTGAAGAGAGAACATCCAATGCAAATCATTCTGGGGATTGAAGTTCATAGGAAAGGATCTCGGACAATTTCGAATCGTACGTGACAAATCTCCGACGGATGTCTGTCGGTGACGAGTTTCCGTCGGATCCACCGCGACCTCCAAGTGGCTCGCGACAACGGCTCGCAAACTCAGTCGTCGCCAGCCGCGGCCCCGACGCTGCGCTTTTGCGGAACATCAGCAGGCCGGCGAATACGGAGCTTCTTCATCCTGTAGGCCAACGACGTTCGCTTCATCCCCAAGCGCGCGGCGGCACCACTCTGTCCGCCGATCACCCAGTTGCTCGCTTCCAGCGCGCGAAGGATATGATCCCGCTCGACCTCCGCGAGACCATTCATAGGGGCATTGGACCCTTTGTGAGGTTGCAACGGCTCCAACTCGGAAGTTGGCGCGCGTAGTGTCGACTCTGGCGAGAGAATCACGGCGCGTTCGATAAAGTTCTGCAATTCGCGGATGTTTCCTGGCCACGGGTATCGCACCAACGCGGCCATCGTATCCGCAGGGATCGTGTCAATTCGTTTGTTCATGCGTTGCGCGTAGAGTGCTGTGAAATGCCGCACCAATCTCGGAATATCCTCCGCGCGTTGTCGCAGCGCCGGGACCTGGATCGGGAATACTTTCAGACGATAGTAAAGGTCATCGCGAAAGGTCCCTTGCTTTACCATCGCCGGCAAATCCCGATGCGTGGCAGCGATCAGCCGCACGTCCACCTTATGCGTGCGGTTGCTGCCGAGCCTCTCGAATTCCTGCTCCTGTAAAACACGCAACAGCTTCGCCTGTAGTTCCAAAGGTATATCGCCAACCTCGTCAAGAAACAGCGTTCCTTTGTCGGCAAGCTCGAACCGTCCCGTTTTTTGCGCGATGGCGCCTGTAAATGCTCCTTTTTCGTGGCCGAACAACTCACTCTCGAGAAGTCCAAGAGGGATTGCAGCGCAATTCAGTTTCACGAATCCCTTCTCGCTGCGACTGCCCAGCTTGTGTATCGCACGCGCAACGAGTTCTTTGCCGGTTCCCGTCTCTCCCAGGATCAGCACGCTGGAATCCGTAGGCGCCACTACAGAGACCAAGCTCAACGCGGTCTTCAACGCCGGGCTTTCTCCGATAATTTCGCCAAACTCAGCGCGAATTTCCTCCTCGAGATAACGCCTTTGTTTCGTTTCTTTATCTCGATCCTTTGTCGCCTTTTCGTACTCCAATGTGTTCTCAACTGCAATCGCTACCTGACCGGCCACCTGCTCGAGCAAGATGACGTCGTCTTTCTCAAAGGCATTGTCCGAACGCCTGCAAAGCATCAGAACGCCAACCACCCGGTCGCGGCCTACGAGCGGAAGATAACATCCCGTCCTGAGGCCTTCCTCGATAACGCGCTCATAAATAAGCTGGCCGTCAGGATTCCCATAAATTTCAGGATCATCGCGGACCTGTTCGAAGCTATCGATCCGAATGCTCCTGGCCTTCCGCAATACCTGGCCCGAGATCGAACTTTTCATCGGCACCAACGATCCCTCGCGGAAGGGGCCTCTCATATCGGGATTGTGCAACATAGTGACGCGTAGCTCGTGGCTCTCCGAGTCGGGTAGCAGCAAAGCGGACACGTCGCATTGCATTACCCGGAATAGATTCGTCGAAAGCGCCTCAACCACTTGCCGGAGGTCCAACCTGGAGGTCACGCTGTTGGTGATCTCGAGAAGCAGTCGCAACCGGTCGCGCTCACGCTGCAAGGCCTGTTCCTTCATGTGGCGCTCAATCGCGATTCCGGTGATGTGGCTGGCATTCTCAATCAACTGCAGGTCGTTGGCACTGGGGCTTCGCGATTCGCGATAATTGATCGAAAAAGTGCCGAGGGCCTTGCCTTCGCTCGTAAACAACGGGCGTGACCAAACGGAACGAATTCCATAAGGCGACAGACGGTCACGATAGAGGTCCCAGGCGGGATCGGTCAGGACATCGCTCACATACACCGACTCCCTCCGATAAATCGCTGTGCCGCAAGATCCGCCTTTCGGACCAATAGCCATGGTCCCGGCTTGATCGATGAATCCAGGAAGGCTCGGCGCAGCAGCACAATAGAGTCGCTTGCCGTCTTCGTCGGGAAGCCAAATCGTGCAAGACATGCCTTCGCCTTGCGATTCAACCAACTGAGCAATGTTCGTAAGAACTTCGGACAGAGGAGAGCCGGCGAAAATCAGTTTTTGCAGCCTGAGGACCGACTCCGTCGAAAATAGCCCCGACCCGCGCTGCGGTCGTGCGCCTACTGACGAGGCCTCTGGGCTGGACTGTGTTGCTCTCTCCATCAACGGTCTTCCTTGGGGTATTGGACTCGGCTACTCCATTCTTGGTTTCAATACGAAGGGTGCACGGACGGCGTCAGCGAGACCCGGCCTTTCATGTGTCTTTGAATTCGGCGTTACGGTAACGCAGCCGTTACGCGCCTTGCGCCAACTCCGCTTTCCCGTTGAACAGTCTCAGGCGCGAGGCGACCACTTGTTTGACCGACTCCACTGCGGCCGGAAGAATTTTGTAGGGAACAACTTCTGTTTTGTGCTCTTCCAAGCCGCGCTCTAAACCCTGCCTCCAGGCGACCCGAAGTTCGGTGTTTATATGCACAATGTTGATTCCCGCGGCGATCGCTTTGCGGAAATCCTCGTCATTCGTGCCGGAGCCACCATGCAGCGTGAGGAATGTGCCGGCGGCTCGTTTGATATCTCTGATTCTCGCGATGTCGAGGTGTTTCTTCGTTTCTCCGTCCACCATGCTCTTCAGCATGCCGTGCATATTCCCAACTGCGGGGGCCAGGACGTCCACGCCGGTACTTTCGACAAACTGTTTCGCTTCTTCTGGCGTTGAAAGGCCCTTGGACAAATCCGGAGCTGTATCATGGATTTCGGAGCCCGTTCCAATATCACCGATTTCACCCTCGATAAGTACTCCAGGGTTGATCGATTTAAGGGCTTCCACAGCCTGTCTGGTCTGGCGGATATTCTCCTCGAATGGCAGCGATGACAGATCAAAAACAACAGAGTCAAATCCCGCGTCGGTTGCCTCCACTGCCTTCGAGAGGGAGTGTGTATGATCGGCATTCAGAAAAATCGGATAGTCGAATTCCTCACGCAGACTTCGAACAAACGCTGCTATTTGTCGAGTTCCTACGAACGCGCGCTCTCCTTCGGACAAGCCGACTAGGACAGGCACGCCTAGTTCACGCGCAGCGGCAAAAACCGCCTTCAACAACACCAGATCCGAAACATTGAAATGCCCTATTGCGACTCCACTCGCGCTGGCTTGCTCCAGGATTCTGCGTAACGTCTCCATTTTCCCCCCTTTGATCGTGGGCGGTGTCAGAACTGGGCCGGCCCAATTCTCCCAAGCCCTGTATCTTCGCGCCCTAAATCGGAAATGTCACGTCGTCCTTCGCGGCGCTAGGCCCTTGCCAAAGATCATGAACTGGAAGCTTCCAAGACTTACACCTCCATCTACAAACAGCGCAATGCAGTCAAGTGAATCGCTTTCGAGTTTTATGTGGATCGGGCGGTAACCGTTCCGGAGGGACGATGGCTCTCACCGCGACTTGGGGCACGAAGTACCTTAGGGCTGGCCTGAGGCGCGGCGCGGGACATTCGGAGTCAACTTCGGAGCAATAAACTCCTGGAAGATATTGGCTACAGCCGTTTCCCCCAGCCTGATCATTGCGGTCGAGAACACCAATCCCACTCCGTTACGATCGCTCGCTGGATAGTAGAGATTGGAGATTCCGCCGGCGGCAAGATTTCCGCCGATGTTGGAGTAGTTCGGCTGCCAGTGCCCATTGTCACCCTTGCAGATAACAGAGTTGGCCAAGGCATAAAGAATGCGCGATCGCTTCGTTCCGGTTCCTTTGTAGAAATACCGCGGATCCTGTTTCAGCAGCGTAGGCAGGATGGCGCCGCCGATAAACGTGCCTACAAAAACGTCAGCGTAGGTTGCTCCGTAGCGCTTGGCATAGCCTTCCACGCCTTGCCCATATCCACCCCAACGATCTCCTGCCTGATTCAATCCGGCGATGAAACCCACCGCAACGAACGTAAAGGGATCGCGAGCCGACTTCCACGCGAGTTCGAACTTACGTTTTGGCCGGAGAGGAGCGGCATTGGGAATGTAACTGACGTAAAAATTCGGGATGATGCCGAGGACACGTTGCTTCTCTTGCTGCTTGATCTGAGCATCGGCGATTTGGTCGGGGGTCAGTCCAACGTGCACCTCGGTCACCTGGGTGGCAATCGCCATCATGATTATGGGAGTGACATAGGCCTCCCCGGGGTTGAGAACCCCGGAGAACTCTTGCGAGGCCAAACCGGGGGCCGTAATTGTGAGATGGAACGGCCCGGGAGCGACATTGAGAAGCAAGAATTGTCCATCCTCGTCCGACAAAACCTCCGCACTCGAGGGATGTCCTTCTTGCAGCATTTTCACCGATGCCCCGGTGATGAACGCTCCAGTTTGATCAACAACCCTTCCGCTGATTCTTCCGGATCGTTGCGGGTCAGTTTGCTGCCCAAGAATAGACGCGTCGGTCGTACTCAAATCAAATACACGCAAATCAAATACAGCGCTTTTCGCGGTGAAGGCGACGGAGGTTTGTTGAGACCGGCACGGAAAGCCGCAAAGCAGGACACCCAGGCCTAGCCAAACCAACTTTCCAAGACGGAAAGGCGATCTCGTATTCGTAGAATCCACGTTCGTTACTTGCCCTAAGTCCTTGGCGCTGTCCTACGATCAAATTCGATGCTCCCGCCGCGTCCTGCGGCGCACATTTCTGGGGCGCAGGCCGGAAAGGTTCTAGTACCAAGTCGCTAGATATCTCAGCGTTACACCGTCTAGTCGAAACTTCCGGTTACACCTTGGAATCCGTGGCTTGCCTGCTTAAGGATCCACTTCATTACGCGGGCGGCGTCGTAGCAATACGCCACATTGTAGCCAAGGGTGGAAAAGCAGTGCGGCTCGCAACCCTGCTTCATTTCGGCCAGTTGCTTCACATCGAATTTTTGCTTTTCGACTGCGCCCCAATCGTATTTCGCGTTGTACATCGGGAAGCACGGCGCGAGGGTGCCGTCCGTGCGGACAATCAGCCAGTTCTGACCGGCGCGGCAACCCCAATGTTCGCCAACGCCCCGCATGAAGCCCTTCATGTTTTGTAGGCGTGGAATCGAATCCACCATCTTGTAGCCCTGGCGCTGCTTGTCAATCAGCCAGTCCAGCAGGTCATCGACCATCGGAAAATCTTCCGGGCGGATGTACGTGTCATTTTCGTGGAGATGTTTGAAATGGGATTGCTCCATCATGGGCGCTTCGTTGATATGAAAAGTAAGGGAGATTCCGTTGTCGTGAGCGATTTCGACAAGCTGTTTCACATCTTCGATATTCGTGCGGCAAATATTCGTGTTGAAGAAAACGGTGTAGCCGTAGCGATACTGCCGCCTCACGAGATAGTCAAAATTCGAGCGCACGTGTTCTAAGGCCTTAGGAAGACCCGGCTTTTCTTTGATGGCATCGACGGCAAAATTGATGGTGGCAATTCCCGCATCGGTCAGCTGGTCGATCACTTCGGGCCGCAGCAAGCGAGCATTCGTTGCGAGGTACACCCAGAAATCTTTCTTGGCGGCATAGTAGATGACTTTGTGCACAAAGTCCGGACGCAGAAGAGGTTCACCGCCCGTGGGAGCGAGCACACGGCAAGGCGTGGAATGAAGCCAGTCGATGGCGCGCCGCGCCGTGTCCTCGGTCATACCCTTGATGCGATTGTCGTAGGACCAGCAGTAGTGACAATCCAGATTGCATTTCCATTCGGTGAAGAGATAAGCGATGATCGGCTGAAAATCTCCCGGCAGGACACGGGATTTCAGATACGGAACCATCCATCCCTTCATGTTTTTGAGAATAAAAGACGCGGGCCAGTGCCTCTTGCCGGTGCGCAAAACCTGATCGTGGGCGGCGATATCAGCGGCATCCAGTTCATGCAGGAGCTCGGGGTGCTGCGGAAAAACGGGCGCAGGTAGAGTTTTGAGCTCTTTCGAGGGATCCGGTCGGCGTTCCTCTGGAGGCTCTTGCAGCAATTTATGTAGCGGCACATCAAGACGGAAAGGATAAGAAGGAACAGTCGGAAGCGGTTGTTGCAGATCGGACATAACGTTCTCCTTGAGCGTAAAAATGTGACGCGGCTGTCGCGCCTGACGGCTTCGCCGTTCAAGGTTTAACCTGGATACATCCTCAGTTGTCCGTCCCCGTACACAGGACGAACCCCCTGACCCTGGACACACATTCTGATTCAAAAATCTATCGAAGAGATACACATTCCCGCAAAAAAATTTACGTACGGTCCCGTACCATTTTTCCGTCGCCTGGCGATGCATCCATCTGTGCTGACAGAACTACGGCCGGATCTTCGCAAAAAAGCATAGAAGCACAAGCACTGGTTGGTATGCTTTCTATTTCGATGTGGGCGAGCTAAGCGAGGGGTTGAAGGAGTTCGTTAAAATTTGAACTGGACTTCAATTAGCGGCTGGGTAAAAGCGACGCTGCCGGCATTCGGCGGCGTCGGAATCTTCCTGTCGGCTTTTTTGGATTCGTCCTTCCTTCCACTTCCGCTGGTAACGGATTTAATCGTTGTTGAACTCTCGAGTCGAACTCCCATGCGTATGCCTTACTATGCCCTCATGGCGGCCTTGGGTTCCCTGGCAGGTTGCATCTGGATTTACGCGTTAGCTCGAAAAGGGGGGCAGGCCTACTATCGAAAAAAGCAGGGACATGCGCCGGGTCGAATTCGGAAGTTGGTGCAGGAATACCCATTCACATCGGTATTGCTGCCGGCGGTTGCTCCCTTTCCGGTTCCGTTCAAACCGTTTGTGATCGCGCAAGGTGTGTTTCAGGTACCATTCGTCCCATTTTTGGTGGGTACGTTTGTTGGGCGCGGAACGTTATTTTTTATTGAGGGGTTTTTAGGGGTGCGTTATGGCGCTGCTGCCAAGGAATTCGTCTTGCACCAAAAATGGGCGTCGCTGGCCATCCTGCTCGGCCTAGTGGCGGTCTTCGTCGTCGTGCGCATGTGGCCGTTCGGTCGCAGAAACCAGCCATCGCAAGTAAATTAGAGCTCGGCCACGCGTCGTTCGAGTTCGCGGGCGATCTCATTAGGATCCTGATTGGGCAAGAAGCGAATCGGCTGCCCAATGGTTACTTGCACGTGTCCCGGGCGGGCAAGGATCCTATTTTCCTGTCTCAAATCGAAGAGCCCGGCGAGCCGCATGGGAACTACAGGGATGTTCAGCTGTTTTGCAAGAAGGCCAATTCCGGCGCGAAAGGCAGCCATGTGCCCGTCTTCTGTAGTTAGGCCTTCTGGAAAAACCAAAATGTTCCAGCCACGATCCGCCAAGTCGCCGGCAAAGGCAAAGCTCTTCAGGAATCCGGATTGTTGGGGCAGCGGAAAAACATTGAAGAGGCTGGAGGCGAGAAAATATCTCAGGCGTTCCATAAAGCGCTCGAAGACGGTTAGACTTTGCGCGGGACGCCGCATTCTTGCGAGCCTTTCACCGCCCATCGCGGTGGCGAGGCGATTTCGCAACCGGGCCGGGAGCGCCGGCAGGATCCAAGCGATATCGAGGTAGGTGACGTGATTGGAAACAATCAGCAGCGGCCCCTGAAGCCCGCGCAGATTCTCGCGGCCGCGAATTCGAGGAGCTGCCAGAAGATAGGTAGCGGGCCAAGCGAGCAAGTAATAAACGATGAGCCGAACAGTGGTGGTCAGCCAGTTTTGCGGCCAAGTGGGGAAGATGTGCTCCGCCGCCGGAGACGCGCCATCGGCGATGAGCTTTTGAAGCTGACCGACAGTGGCAACGTCTGCAAAGCGAGCTTCATTCAGGTCAACCTGGTAGCGCTCTTCAAGAACACTCATCAGCTCAACCCGATCCAGGGAAGTAAGCTGCAGATCGGCCTCCAAGTTCGTGTTCTTTGCGTTGAGTTGGAGAGGCCGCCCTGTAATTCGTGCGATTAGCCCGGGCAAGGCGTCGCCGTCCGAAATGGCTTCCGGCGCGGTGCTGCCCGCATTGTTGATGACTTCGTTGATAACTTCGCGAATGCGACGAAGAATTGGCTTTTGCGTTGGTGTTCTGGGGAAATCCGGGTCCGGCCACACAAACCAGTGGCGGATTTTCTGGTAGTCAGCCAGCGATTGATTGGCGCGTTCAACGGCGCTAGCGGGGTTCGCGACGGGTCCGTTCATCAGGAGCACGGAGTAGGGCTCCGCGTTTCCGTCGCGTTCGAGCCCGATGACAACGCAATCCCGGACCTCCGGTTGTGCGCGCAAGGCTTTTTCCAAATCCTCGGGGTAAACATTCATGCCTGCCGGTGTGACGATGACATTTTTTCTGCGGCCCTTGAAATACAGGCGGCCATTCTCATCCTTCTCGGCGATGTCCCCCGTTCGGAACCACCCGTCCGAGGCGGCCACCGGCTGAATCTGGCCGCGCTGCTGATATGCTCTGGCGAGGTTTTCCCCGCGTACGAGAATTTCGCCGTTATCGTCGACACGGACTTCCATGCCTGGAAACACTTGGCCGATCGAGCCCCTGGTCGAGTGAAATGGGTGATTCAGACTGATGAGTGAGGTCGTTTCGGTCATGCCGTATCCTTGAATCACGGCATAGCCCAGGCGGTTCCAAAACGTCTCGACCTGCTCCGGAAGAGCAGCGCCACCGGAGATGAAGGCCCAGAATTTCCAGCCAAGACGCGAGTGGATGCGTCGAAATCGCCACCAGCGTTTTAGGAAATGGTCCCTTTCTGCCAGCGCGAAGGCTTTTCGAAACTGGTCGGTGTTTCCATCACGTTCGTCTGGGCGTTCGATCTCCCGCTGAAGAGATTCGATAAATCGAGGAACAGCGACCAGGACGGAAACGCGTTCTCGTCGGATCGTGTCGATCAAGTTTGAAGGTTTCAGGGAATCGATAAAAACGACGGTGCCTGCCAGCATCGGCGGGATGAAGATCCCGAGTATTTGGCCAAACACATGACTAAGCGGAAGCAGGTTCAAAAAACGGATAGGGTGAACCAGCTTTTCATACCGGAGATACTTCTGCATTTCTTTTTCGATCGGCTGGATGTTCGCAAGGACATTTCCGTGCGAAATCACGACTCCTCTGGGCTCCGCGGTGGTACCGGACGTAAAAATGATCTCCAAAGTGTCTTGGCGCGAAAGGGGTGGCGAGGTGAGCGGAGAGGAGTCGTGCCGAGCAAGAACGGTGGGAAACGATTCCAATGAGATGGAAGGAATGTTCGCGCAGTCCTTTTGTGTGCTTGCTCGAAATATAAGTTTTGCGTTTACTTCCCGAGCCACCCGGCAGGCAAATTCCATCGGGGAGCCGTGATCGATCGGCACGATGACAACGCCGCAAAGCAGACACCCGAGAAATGCGACGATCCACTCCGCTGAATTTTCGCCCCACAGGAGAACCGCGTCGCCCTTTACGATGCCGCGGACCTCGATCTCGCGGGCCATGCGGTTTGCCTCTTGCGCAATGCGGCCATAAGTCCACGTCTCCATGCGATAGCCGCGCCGCTGGCGCACGGCAATCTCATCGCCATGTCTCGCATAATTTGTAATGAAGTCAGATAGTGACTCCGACGGGATTCTAGACATCTATCCTCAGAGAAGCGGGAGCTTGGAGCAACTCAGAAACTTTACCTTGTTTTGATAGGCTATGGCTGTCGCCGGATACAAACAATGGGATACAAGGAAAAAGTGGTCGTAATCGGGGCAGGAATCTCCGGCCTGGCTTGCGCGTATCGCCTCAAACAGTTGGGGATCCATTGCCTGGTTCTCGAAGCCAACGAACGTCCCGGCGGCTTGATTGCGACAACGAGAAGAAACGGCTTCTTATTTGAGACTGGGCCTCAATGCCCCCGATTCCCTGCCCCGGTTTGGCGGTTAGTGCGCGAATTAAATCTGGACAGCGAGTTTGTAGAGGGTAATCCGAAAGCAAAGCGCTATATATTCAGCGGTGGACATTTGCATGCAGCGCCGTTCTCGCCCGCAGGGTTGATCACGACTCGGTTGGTTGGGTTCGCGTCCAAGTGCCGAATCCTCTCCGAGGCCTTCCGATATTCTCAGCCTCCTGCCCATGAGGAAAGTCTGTCTGACTTCGTGGAGCGGAAATTTGGCCAGGACGTTTTGGACAATTTGGTGGACCCCATCATTTCCACGGTTTTTTTGGGCGATTCGCACAAGATGGGTATGGAAAGCGCATTCCCGGCGTTAGTGCAGTGGGAACGCGAGCGAGGGAGCGTAGCGCGCGGTGCCATCCGCGCTCGAAATTCAAAAGAAAAAACGAAGATGTCACATGGTCACTCGGAAGACTCCCGTAGAAACGGCGCGACCCTAAAGGTCACGGACTCTTTGCCATCCCTTGGTTCCTTCAGGTCGGGGATGGCGAGACTCCCGGAGAGACTCGCGGAAGAGCTTGGAACAGAAATCCGCTACAGAACGCGGATCGTATCCGTCGAGCCCTTTTCAAGCAATCATCCAAGCAACGATGAGGCAATGAAGGCTGAATGGCAGATCCGCTTATCGAGTGGCGAGCAAATCGCGGCTGAACACCTGGTTCTGACAGTGCCGGCGTATGTTGCCGCAGGACTGCTGGAAACCAGCCTTCCGCAACTTGTTACTCAGCTGAAGGCTATTGAGTATGCACCCATGTGTGTGGTGTCATCGGCGTATGACCGCTCCAGCGTGACAAACAGCCTGGATGGATTTGGATTCATGGTTCCCCGCAAAGAAGGGCTAACTACGATTTGCACGTTCTGGAATTCTTCTCTATTTGCAGACCGCGCTCCGGAAGGCCAAGCGCTAATGACTAGTTTTGCGGGCATGAAATTCGGCGACAGTCTCGGGGCGATCTCCGAAGAAGAGTGTGCGCAAGCGGTGGAAGCGGACAATGCCAGGATTTTGGGAATCACGGCAAGACCGGTGGACCAGCATGTTTGGAAAGATCCACAAGCACTGCCCCAATACAACGTCGGACACGCGCGAAGAGTTGCTGAGATTTCAAACATCTTGTCGATGCAGCCAAACCTTCATCTTGCGGGAAACTTTTTGAGAGGCAGGTCGATAGGTGATTGTGTCGACATCGGCGATCGAGTGGCGGAAAACTTGCATAGCCAACTAAGGGGCCAAAGCATCTAAAGCCGTGAACGCCGTTTCAAGGAGCCGGGAAGTTGCTTTCTCTATTTGCGTGGTTTTTAACGTTTACGTTGCTCGCCGCCTTGCTGGGGATCGTTTACCAGTCGCTGGGGACGCGCAGAGATGGCAAGCTCTATCCGCGACCTGGCAGGTTAGTCGATTTAGAAACTCACCGTTTGCACGTTCTCGAATCGGGATCCGGGAGTCCGGCCATTGTCTTGGAAGCTGGACTGATGTCCACGGTGTTAAGTTGGAATCATCTGCAGCGCGAATTGGCGAAATCCTATCGTGTGGTCAGTTATGACCGGGCTGGGCTCGGTTGGAGCGATTTAGGGCCAATGCCTCGAACGGCAGACCGTATCGTCGATGAGCTTCATGCGATGTTAGAGCGAGCGGGAATACCTCCTCCCTACGTGCTTGTGGGGCATTCATTCGGCGGATTGACCATGCCACTTTTTGCGACGCGCTTCCCGGAGAAAGTAGCCGGGATGGTGCTTGTGGATCCGGTAGCGCCAGCGGAATGGAATCCACCTTCGGAACGTGACTGGAAACTCACGCGAATTGGAGCCAAGGTCTGCCGGCGCGCAGCACTGTTGTCGCGCATCGGAATTATTCGGTTCGTTGCTTGTCTGCTGACCAGCGGTGTAAAGAAACCAGCAGGTTATCTCGTTCGCCTGATCAGTCGAGGTTCGCCCGCCGACTCTGGTTCTGTCTCCAGTCCATGGTTTTCGGCGCTGCCCAAAGATGAGAAAGATATGGCCTCAGTCTTCTGGGTGCAGGAGAAATTTGCCCTGACGATCGCGAGCCAACTGGAAAATCTGCCCGTAAGTGCGGCGCAAGCCGCTGAACTCGATAATTTCTGTGATAAGCCGGTGGTGATTCTGTCAGCAGGGACTGCGCCTGAGCATCGACGCAAAGAGCATGCCGCGATGGCGAAGCGCCTGCCTCTCGGGAGTCATGTGTTGGCAGGAAGCAGTGACCATTGGATCATGCAAGAAGATCCTGATCTGGTCATCGACGCGATCGAGAAGGTAGTCAAGTACTCGCAAAACGGCCAAGTGCCATCGGTAGCGACTCTGCGCGAATCGGAACTGCCCGACGAAGTGCCCGGCAAAGCAGCAATGCAGAGGATTGGTAAGGCGGTTCGATGAGTCAACGTCACGCACAACTTACGCGATTGCTCGCTCTGGCCCTGTTGCTAAGAATCTCGATCATGGCGCCAATCGCAAGGGGACAGAGCTTCGTTGGCGAGGCAACCGATGGAGAAGCTTCGGCGAACACTCGAAGTGTTGAGGGACTGGCGGGAGATGAAATCATTGCGCGAATGATCGAACGCAATCGGCTACGGAACGAGCATCTGCTGAGCTACTCGGGCGTTCGCAACTATCAAATCCGAAATCCCGATGGCCACGTGTCTGCCGAGGCCGTTGTGCGTGTGGATTATCGCGCACCAGGCAAGAAGACGTTTCAAAAAGTCTCCGAAGAAGGATCCTGGGTGGTGCGACGTTTGGTATTTGACCGTCTATTGCAAAGTGAGGAAGAGGCCTCTTCCGGCCAGGAGCGGCGCGATTCTGCGATTTCAGACGACAACTATCGGTTCACGACAATCGGGAAAGAGAATCTGGGGACACGTCGTTGTTTTATCGTCGAGGTCAAACCGAAGCGAACGGATAAGTACCTGTTTGAAGGAAAATTGTGGATCGATGCACAGGATTTCGCGATCGCAAAAATCTCAGGACACCCCGCGGCAAAGCTGTCGTTTTGGATCACTCGTGCGGACTTTGTGCGGGAGTTTCAAAGGATTGATGGTTTTTGGCTGCCCCAACTGGATGAAACAATCGTCGAACTTAAAACCCATAGTACGAGAGTCTTCCGTATCGAGCATCAGCAGTACGTGATCAACGCCACTAACGCCCCCGAACCTGAACGGCCGAACTAGGCAGGCAAAGCTACCCAGCTCCGCTCCGAACGAATGCTGGCCAGCACAAGCAATCCCCCAACCTCGATAGATCGCCTTCAGGCGATTCATTACACGTGTCAGATCGCGGGTGATCGTCAGATAGCTACGCGCAAGTTCCTTCAACGTGCGAATTCCAGTTTCGCCGTGGTAGACCGGATGGAGCCTGTTCAGGAACAACAGTTCGGACCGCTTGCGTGCATCTTCACGGTCGTTCTTGTTTCCAACTCTCAACAGGGCATTTTTGCGCGAATCACAAACCAACACTTCGGTAACGTGGGGTTTCAAAAGATCGTGCAACCAAAAGGCACAAGTTCCTTCTTCAAAGCTCACCTGCAAACTACCGCGCAGACCATGAACAAACTCGAGGATAGTCTCGGCTTTCGTTTCGAGTGTGGCTTCCATCACCAGTTTTCCGCTCGAATCCCCAACCGCCGCTGAGATCGTTGCTG
>Ga0070765_100000607_pt1 | contig 21547 bp, 21 predicted proteins | sample HubBroMetageWFT5_FD_71516 | JGI IMG/M metagenome (GOLD analysis project Ga0070765, IMG submission 71516) | Warmed and freeze-thawed soil microbial communities from the Hubbard Brook experimental Forest, New Hampshire - Hubbard Brook CCASE Soil... | ecosystem: Environmental > Terrestrial > Soil... | reverse complement strand
CAGCTTCAAGTGTTCGATTTCCGCATCGCGCGAAGCGAGCTGCTGACGCTGCGAAAGGATTTCTTCTTGCTGTGTGGTGAGCTGCTTCCGATGCGAGAAGACCTGCTCATGCAGCGCCAGGATGAGTGTCTTCAGTGCTTCGGAATCGAGTTGATCGAGATCGGGCAGTGGCGGCATCCATTGCACGCGAACATACCGCATTTTGTTTACAGCAGGATGAAAACGCACCGGAAAATAGCAAAAATCTTTTCTCTTTCACACCGCCATTTGCGGATCGTAGCTGCGTACCGGACGTCGCCAGTCGATTCCCTCACAAGAAGCATCGATAACTGTGCGGACGTCAGTGCGACCGTTCCGCTCGTCGCTTGAGGCCAGATGAATCTTCCTCGCTCGAGGCGTTTCGCGAACAGACACAACCCATCGCCATCGAACCATAACACCTTGATCAGGTCACCCCGTCACCCACCAAACACAAACACATGTCCTGAAAACGGTTTCTCCTGGAGCGCCATCTGCACCATTCCACTCAGGCCCGTAAATCCACGACGGAGATCTGTAACGCCTGCGGCGATCCAGATCCGCGTACCCGCGGGCAACCCGAACATCCGACCAAACACTCGATCGCGGCGCGCAGCACCACCACGTCTACGTTCCCTGCTAAACGAAGAGTCCCGTGGCGAGCTAGATCTCCATCGCCCCCCGGCGGATGTTGAAGACGCGCAACCAACTCGCCCGGATCTACTCCGTGAGATGTCTGACAAAGTTACAGGCAGGAGCTTGCTGGACTGGCTCTTACCAAGCCATCCTTCGCGATATTTCTTGCGCCAATAAAAAACCTGATTGGCGTTGACTGCATGCCGCGCCACGCGTGCTACCGACGCCCCCGCCTCTAACGTCTCTTCGACGATTCGTCGTTTCTCTTCGACCGATCGCCACCCTCTCGCTACTGGCTCGGGTGTTCCGTCTAGGATGGCCTGCTCCGAAGTGTCCATCTATTCCTCGTGGACACCTATCGATGTGCCCATAACGAGCAGCATCCTTATTTACCCTCACTTCGTCCAGACGGTTCTCACCAGTCGCTTACCTAGATCCTCGTGCGCGAACTTGACAAGCGACAAAGCGACGCGGGTTCGGAGATTTGATCGAAGAGCATCTGACGGACTTGCGGCGTGGGAAGAATACGCAGTTTCCTTTCACCGATCCGCTGCGGCAGTCCGTCTACGGCCGCTCGGCAGGTTACGAAGACCTCAACGACTCACAGATTCGGTTTGAGAAGAGGGTCCTGGTCGGTGGCGGGACGGTCCTCAAGCGTAGCACGGAAGACGCGCGTCTGGTCGGTGTAGAAATTGAGAAAACCGAAATTCCCGGCGCGCGCCACGAGCGTGAAGCTGTTTATGCGGCCGTTGACGTCCGGATTTCCGGACTTGTACCGCAACGTATAGCGAGCCGACTGCGCTGCCTGCGTCGCTTGCCGCGCGCGATCACCGAGAGCCTCCAATGAGCGCGGGTAACTGCCCTCGGAGGCTTCGTAGGCCGCGAGTTCCTCTTGCAGCGCAGAGAGAGTCTCGCGGGCACGCAACTCAGCCGCGGGCTTCGATCCTGCCAGGTGCCACGGCAAGGCAAACCACGCAATCGCCCACAGAATCGTGACTATGACGCTCCACAGCACTGTAGCACTCAAGAAGCCCGATTTTTTTTTTGCCTCAGCGAATTCGTCGGTCGCAGGCGCTGTCAAATGTGCGCCGCAGCCGGGGCAGAGATCGCTCGCCTGATCGATGACTTGCTGGCATTCTGGGCAGATATTCATTTCGCCATAATCTTAACAGGTTCGCCGGCGATTGCGGCGAGTGGCCATCAGTGCTTATCGTCGAGGAGACCCGCTAAGACATCTGGGTCCGCAGTTGGCAGCTTGCAAATGTAGTTTTCGCACACATAGGCTATTGCGCGGCCTTCCATTCGATGCGCTCCTGCCACAAACGGTAACCAGCGGGCCAGTTGAGCTTGTCCAACACTGCCATCGGCGAGAAGAAGAATTTTGTTTGGGAGGAACCTCGTGTTGACCTGGCGCAACAATTCATGGGTGTCCTGCGAGGTGGGATCACCGGCGATGAGGATTTGTTTGGTTTGCGCGAGGCGAAAATCGAGAGCGGAGGCAAGTGCCGGTAGCGCGTCGGGATCAGACTGAAGACGAGCAGAGAAAGCGGAGATCGTCTCGTGGGCTCCGTCGCGCCAGTTGGCGCGGTCCGTGAATTGCGCGAGGCGCAGAAGATTCATGGCGGCAGTCGAATTGGGTGACGGTTCGGCACCGTCGTAGGCTTCACGCGTACGGCTCAGAAGCGAAGGATCAGAGGAGTCAGCATCAAAATAGCCGCCCTCTTTCGCGTCTTCGAATAGGCGGTCCTGGCTTTCTTGCAGTGCGACCGCCCACTTCAGCCAATGGATATCGAAATCAGCCTGATAAAGATCTAAGAGGCCACTGATGAGGTCAGTGCTGTCATCAAGAAATCCGTCCACGCTGGGACCTCCTGCCCGATAACTGCGCCACAGCTTGCCCGTTCTCGAATCATATAGATGTGTTTCAACAAATTTTGCCGTGACTTGCGCGCGTTCCAGATAACGCGGCTCATCGAAAGCCTGGCTGGCGCGTGCGAGAGCGGAGATCGTCATGCCATTCCACGCTGTAATGACTTTATCGTCGATAGGCGGGTGCGGGCGGCGAGAACGTGCTTCGAACAATGTCTTCCGTCCCTCAGTCAGCCTCTCGGCGGTTTGTTCCATGGTTAGATTGAACTTCTTCGCAGTTTCCTCTGTCGAGTGAGCTTGATACAATACGTTCTTACCGTTCAGTTCGCGGCGAACGTCCTGTTGCGCGGGAACATTGCCGCCTGATTCCACTCCATAGGCATAATCGAATAGTGCGGCATCTTCCTTACCCAGGATGATTTCGATCTCCTTCGGGGTCCACACGTAGTACGCCCCCTCACCGGTTTCAGACTTCCCAGGGCTGACTTGGCTGTCCGCGTCCTCTGCGGAGGCGAAGCCGCCGCCAGCTTGTTGCATCTCGCGCAGCGTGAAATCGAGAATATTTCGCACGGTGTCCGCATAGAAGCGTTGGTGAGTAATCTGATAGGCCTCTGTACAAACAATCGCGAGTTGCGCCTGGTCGTAGAGCATCTTCTCGAAATGAGGGACGAGCCAGGATTCATCCGTGGAATAGCGGTGAAAACCGCCACCGAGTTGGTCGTGGATTCCGCCGCGCTCCATCGCGCGGAGCGTTTTGAGCGTCATATCGAGGGCAGCGCGGCGACCCGTGCGAACGTAATAGCGAAGCAAAAAACTCAACACAATCGGTCTCGGAAATTTCGGAGCTTCCCCAAACCCGCTGTTTTTGGCGTCGTAGGTCGACGCAAACTCTTCGAAGGTCTGATCTAAAATGGCGGGTTGCAAGTCGCCCTTCGCTGGAAGCTGCTGGCTGGCCATTTGTATGAGTTGTGCGGCACGTCCAGCAGTTTGCGTTATCGAATCGCGTTGTTTATTCCATGCGTCGGCGGCCTGCTGGAGAAGGGATTTGAGCTGGTCAGGAGTAAAGTAGGTGCCACCGAAAAAGGGCTTGCGTTCGGGAGTGAGCAGAACATTCAGAGGCCAGCCAGCACTGCCGGTCGTGGATTCGACATAGGACATGTACAAGCGGTCGACGTCGGGACGCTCCTCCCGGTCGACTTTGACCGAAACAAAGTACTGATTCAGGATGGCGGCGACGTTCGGATCGGAATACGATTCCCGCTCCATGGCGTGGCACCAATGGCAGGTGAAGTAGCCAATAGAAAGGAAGATCGGCTTGTTCTCCTTGCGGGCCTTTTCAAAGGCTTCGTTGCCCCACGGATACCAATCAACCGGATTGTGGGCGTGCAAGAGAAGGTAGGGACTCTTGGCGTGAATTAGCCGGTTGGTGTAGTGGTATTGTCCTGTTCCCGTGCGAGGCTGGGGAGACTGGTTGTTATTGGATTGAGTGGAAGCGTTGACGGCAGCACGAGGCTGTTCGCCAGCGTTAACCGCGGACGCGAACGCAAGGAGTAGTATGATGCCCCCACGAAGCATGATTTCACTCTTCCGCCGAAGTCAAAAAACTCTTTACGCGGCCGAAAGTTAGAGATGGTTCCGGAGACTAGCGCCAGACTGGTATTTTGGGATTCTACCAAACGTACCCCCGACAGTGGGACCCATGCGAAATCTCTCCGAGAATTTTACCGATGAAGCCGTCTCGAATTGCAACCTCCCAATGTTCTTACTGGTTACTTGAGTTGGCGATATGGGTTCCGCTGCGAAAGGAATACCCGGTTCCTAGGGCCGGATATCTGATTCATCGGTTCGCGTGTATTTGTTTCATCCCGCGTGCCGCTGAGGAGAAGATCAGAAGCGCGGCCGAGTAAAAAGCCATCCATTCACCGGAAATGCCGCGGAGGACTAAAGCCATAATTTGGTCCGGCTGCAACCCCTCCCGATGGCCAATTCGGTTCAGAAACATAATAAAATTGAAAATGGCATAGCCAATGAGAAAATACGTCATCCACTTCATCCACTTCGGGCAGGCACGAAAAGCAGCCCTCCAGAAATTCTCACCTTTCGAACTAAGAAGCAGGACAACCGCAAAGGCTGCTCCAATGCCGGACGCGACAGCCCCGAATTGCAATACGAACGCAAAGTAGCCGAAAGGAGGCCTTCTGCCAAATAGTCCGAGGATATGCACAAGGACACTGCAGATGAGTCCCGCGGACGAGAATTCAAGGGACCTGCCCAGGAAAAAGTTCATATGGGTCTGTATAGCGCCGATTTAAAGCAAGTTTCAACTTTTCTTTCAAATGGTGGGTGTCCAAAAAGCTCCACGAAGTTCAGAAACGCGGTCTTCTTTGCTCCATTGCTACTTACGAGTAATCCCTATTTCGAACCGATCTCATGGCGAGGGCCTCGCAGCAGTTCGAGCGAACTGTCTAGGTGATCACCCTAACAGCGCTTGAGGCCGATGCGAACGTCTTCGAGGGCGGAGGTTGTGTAGATCATGGGGGCGCCACCGGCGTCCGGCATAGGCCACGGCCAGGGGAAAACCATACTTCTCGATGAAGGTCAAAAGAGTTATAAAAGGTGGTTGCAGCCTGGGTGTCTTGGGTCGGTGTAGCGAATGGAGCTAGGACTGATATTTCTGACAGGCCTGTTCTTGAGCCTCCACTGCGTGGGGATGTGCGGCGGATTTGTCGCGCTGATATCCGTAGCGCCCTCGCTGTCATCGAGCGTCGCGACGGCCGGGTCAGACTCGGCAGCGTCGCCGGGTTCTTCCTGGCGGCGAGTGGTGCTGCCGCAGCAGCTTGTGTTCAACGCGGGGCGAATCGCGAGCTACACGCTGCTCGGCGCGATGGCCGGAGCGCTGGGATCGTTCACGAGCCTGCTTTCAGACACTGGAAAAATTCAAGCGCTGCTGATGGTGGGCGCGGGAGTGCTGATGATTTGCACAGGGCTTGCGCTTGCCGGCCTGATGAAGCATTGGTCGCCGTTTAAGGCGAAAGTGGCGACCCCGCAGCCGTGGCTTGCACGCGGATTCGAACACGTCACGCGTCTGCCGAGGTCAATGCGAGCGCTGCCGTTGGGAGCACTGCTCGGATTTCTACCCTGTGGGCTGATTTATGCTATGTTGGCCAAAGCAGCGTCGTCCGGGTCGGCGGCTTGGGGTGCACTGGTGATGCTGTCGTTCGGGTTCGGGACGGTGCCGGCTCTCCTGCTGGTGGCATTCTTTGCGGACCTATTTTCGATCACGCTGCGCGAGAAACTGGTACGCGTCAGTGGAGTATTGCTCGTGGTGCTGGGTGCGATTACGCTGTACCGTGGGTTTTACTGGCTGTCGCACCCCGTGCAGAATCCTATGGTTCATGACATGATGCACCATTTCTAGTTTCTGAAGGCCAAGAGCCAGAAACTCAATGCTACCGGCCAAGATTTGCGCGCATTGCGGGCTGGCGCTTCGCGGAGCGCCCACCGTCACGCAAAAGGGAGGTGAGGAAAGGCAGTTTTGCTGCTCCGGCTGTGCGTTTGTCTACCAGCTCGCAGGCGGAGGCGGGGAGGGCGACAGCTCAGAATCCTGGTTCCTAGTTCTGCTAGCGTTCGGCGCGGTTCTCTCCGGTTTCATAATGAGTTTCGCGTGGGTCCTATATCTGTACCCAGACTTGCCCACCCATCTCCGCGACCAAATCCAATACATCCTGCTGGTGCTGACCACGCCCGTAGTCCTGGGCCTCGGATATCCCTATCTGAAGCTTGCCGTGCAGGAGATTCCGCGCGGGCGTCTGAGTACGGCGACGTTGATCACGATCGGCACAGTGACGGCATATGTCTACTCGGCAAGGCAGACTTTTCGGCACGGTCACGACGTTTATTTCGATACGGCTTCGATGGTCATCATCCTTGTCACACTCGGCAAGTATCTTCAGGCCCGCGCACGCGCGCGCATGGCGCAGGCGATGCGCACCCTAGCACATGAGACCCCGGCCCAGGCGCGGCGCTTGCGCGGGACGAACGCCAATCAAGGCGAAGATCTGGTGCCCCTGGACGAAGTCCGCGCCGGGGACCTGCTGCGTGCGCTGCCCGCGGATAAGATCGCTGTAGACGGGAAAATCCTAGAAGGGCGCACGACGCTCGATGAGTCCATCCTCACAGGCGAATCGCTGCCGGTGATGCGCGGACCAGGTGATACGGTGCTGCAAGGGACGGTCAACTTCGATGGGACGATCATTTATGAAGCAGTGAGAGTGGGCGAAGGCACGCTCCAGGCACAGATTGAGCGGATGTGTGCCGAAGCAATCGGGGCACGAATGCCGCTGCAAGCACTGGTGGATCGCGTGTCAGCGTGGTTCGTAGGCGTGGTTATGGTATTTGCTTGTGGCGTGGCTGCGTACTACGGCGTCCTGCAGCACGAGCCATTACACGGATTCCTGAATGCGCTAGCGGTACTGGTGGTGGCCTGCCCGTGCGCGCTGGGAATCGCGACTCCGATGGCCACATTCGTGGGCCTGCAACGAGCCGCGAAGGAAGGTGTGCTGATCCGTATGCCGGAAAACCTCGAGCGAATGTCAAAGGTCAATACCGTCGTGTTCGATAAGACCGGCACGCTGACGGAAGGAAAGCTGAGCGTGGTCGATGTGGTAGCAAGCGCGGACGCCGGACTGAATCGAGACGCGCTGCTGCGGATTGCGGCGTCGCTTGAAAACAATTCGGAACATCACCTGGGCCGCGCGATTGTGGAGCAGTTTCAAGGGCAAGGTGGTGAGCTTTTGGCGGTGCAGGATTTCCAGAACCATCCGGGCGAAGGAATTGAGGGCCGCGTGTTGGCTTCAGGCCCCACCGGCGTGCGCGCTTTCGAGCGACTCTGTGTCGTTCATCTGGGAACTGCGGCGAGTTTGCTGAACAGAGGAATGTCGATGCCGGCAGACCTCGAGAGGTCGTTGCCTGAGGTGGGCCTCGAGAGTCGCGCCTATTTAGGCTGGGACGGCGCGATTCGCGGAGTGATTCGTGTGCAGGACCATCTGCGGTCAGGCGCAAAGAGTGTGATGAAGCAGTGCCGAATCCAGAAGCTGGAAGTGCATCTGCTGTCCGGGGACCGAAATGCCAGCACACAACGAGTGGCGACCGAACTCGGCATCGAGCACTGGGCTGCTGAGCGGCTTCCGCGGCAGAAAGTGGAATACATTGAGGCGCTGCAGCGCGAGGGCCGCACGGTGGCAATGGTCGGAGACGGCGTTAACGATGCACCTGCGCTGGCCAAGGCGAACGTCGGTATCGCGCATCAGATCGGCACGGACCTAAGCAGAGAAGCGGCGGATGTTCATATCCTGGCGGGCGACATCACGTTGGTGCCATGGGCGCTTTTGCTTTCGAAGAAAACATTCCGCCACATTCAGGAGAATCTATTCTGGGCATTCCTTTACAACGTGATCGCGATCGGATTAGCGGCGATGGGATGGCTGCGCCCCGTGATGGCGGCAGCTGCTATGCTCGTCAGCAGCTTGATGGTGGTTGGGAATTCGTTGCGGCTGGAGAGGGCACGGGGGCGTCGTGGAAAGGCCGCACCATGGGACGCGTCGGCAGCCGATTCCCGTCATCCGGCAACGGAAAAAACGGAGGTCAGCACGGCGTAGGAAGGCACAAGATTGACCAGGACCAGTCGTGACAGCACTATCGTATGTGAACTGCGATCTGATTAACAGCGGCAAAGACTGCAGCAGCGCCGGAGCGTAATCGCTTCACGCGCAGCAGCGCATTCTACTAAATAATCAGAACCCGGCCCTTCATCAACTTGGAGTAATAGAAGTAATTTCCGCGTAAACCGAAGATGACGGCGTACGCGAGCACCGAAATACCAAAAGTGAAAAGGATAGCCAAAACGTAAATTACGACGACCTCCCTAAGTCCTTTCGTGAACGCCCAGATCGGACCCAAAAAGCAGGCTGCCCAGTTCCATTTTCCTTTGTACCGTTCGTTTGAGTCTCGTATCTTTTGAAACTCGCTTTGGTAATACTCAGAAAGGGCTGATGTGACTGCACTTGCCATTGGCTGTGACACTCCTGACGTTGCCGTCCCGCAAGAAGGGCAAACCGGATCTGTGTCTTTCACAGGAGCGCCGCACGAATTGCAATTCATCATCGCCACCTCCGGTCCTGCGCGATTGCAAGCGCTGCGATTTGCGAATCGTCGGCTATACTTATATACGATATACGTCCGATGGAACAGGAATTCGCGTTTGAAATCCGAAGTGGATGGCATGGTGCAACAATTCGCATTCTTTGCGTTGTTCTGGCGAAGTGTCCATGCAGATAGTTCTCGGTTCTTGCTAGGTGCGCCCGAGCCGAGCCGCTCGCCACGTTGACACCCCCAACGGTCGGTTCTAGGATTGCCTGGGTCGACGCGTTTCATCAATGCGATACTTTCCCTTTCTGAGCGTGGTTGCCTGGGGCTCGATGGTGATCCTCTTTAATTCATCTTTGGCCGCGCTGAACACATCTGCTCAAAAAGACTTAGAGCCTCGCGGCTACGTAAGCGATTTCGCCGAGGTATTGAGCTCGTCGACCAAAGATCAACTGACGGCTCTCTGTAAGGAGGTTGACCAAAGGGCTCACGCGCAAATCGTTGTCAGTACAGTGAAATCACTCGATGGTCGCTCGATAGCAGATTTCTCAATCGATCTCGCGACGCAGCGCGGTATGGGGCCAGCGCAATCGGAGCGCGGTGTCCTGATACTGCTTGCGGTAGAAGATCGGCAGTACCGATTCGAAGTTGGCCGCGGTCTCGAGCCGGTACTCCCAGACAACAAAACCGCCAGCATCGGACACGAAGCTGTGCCTTATCTGCGCCAAACGAATTATGACGCTGCACTCTTACTGATGTCTCGGCGTGTTGCCGATGTCATCGCTCAAGACCGCGGGATTACGCTCATGAGGCCTCAGCCTGTGCTTCCACCGCGCAGACTGCTATCAGAGCAGGAGCAGAAGGACTACATGAGGGCAGCCCTCGTTTTGGGCGCACTTTGCTTGCTGTTTCTGTTCTATGCCGCCGTCAGACGTGTCTCGGGAGCGGACTCGCGCAACTAACGCCATCTCCAGCGGCGGATGGCCCCTTCCGGTCTTCATAGTTTGTAAAGGCGCTCCTCGCTTGCCGCGACGAACATCGTTGTTCTATTGTAAGATCTCCGTCGCTGGGAAGTCCTGGCTTAACCAAATGCTCGAGTTGTGTCGAGTTTCTCGGCACTAAATCTCGAGAACTGACAGGGCAGCCGGAGGACTACGTTCGTGAGCGCCGACAATGACTGCCTCAGGGCGCGGAGCTGGCCCACGGTGCGAAAAGCACGTCAGCATGAGCGTTCAACGGAAAACCACAGTCTTGGTCATCGCGGTTCTTGTTGCGGTGTTCGGCGGCTCTCTCTATTTCCATCGCACGTCGAGACTCACGGACAAGGATTCGATCGTTATTGCTGATTTCACGAACACCACCGGCGACAGAGTCTTCGACGGCTCGTTACGGCAGGGCCTCGCCACGAAACTTGAGGAATCGACATTCCTAAGTATTGTCTCTGACCAGGAAATTGCACAGATGTTGCCCCTCATGGGCCAACCAGCTGATCTGCATCTCAATCAGGACCTGGCGAGGCGGGTTTGCGGGTACACGGGAAGCGTGGCGGTAATTAACGGTTCGATTGCAAGTTCGGAAGATGGGTATGTCGTCGGCCTCAACGCCGCGAATTGCAAGACGGGCCAGACTCTGGCGCAGGAACAGGTTACGTCAGAGGATAAGGAACACGTCCTCGCGGCTCTGGGAAAGGCCGCAACAGGAATTCGCGCTAAGCTCGGCGAATCGCATGCGTTGATCTCACAATTTAACACACCGCTCGTGGAAGCCACGACATCGTCACTCGAAGCCCTTCGGGCCTATAGCCTAGGCACGAAAGCATTCAATAACGCCGATCTTGAAGCCGCTCTTCCATTCCTTCAGCGCGCTATCAACCTCGATTCTAATTTCTCCATGGCCTATGCTGCCCTCGGAACCGACTACTATAACCTCCAGGAACCCAGGCTCGGGGCGGAAAATCTGAACAAGTCCTATGAGCTTCGAGATCGGCTGAGCGAACGCGAAAAGTTCGATATTTCTTGTCAGTACTATCGGTTCGTCACCGGCGATCTGAACAAGGCCACTAAGGCCTGCAAGCTGTGGGCACAGACCTACCTGCGAGATTCACGGCCGCGCAAAAACCTAAGCGTACTCTACAGACAACTCGGCCAATTTGACAAAAGCCTCGCAGAAGCAAGCGAGGCGGTCCAAGTCGAACCGAGCAGAGGTGCCAATTTTGTAAACCTCTTTGATGCTTATCTCGCTTTGAATCGTCTGGACGAAGCCCGGGCCACTGTCGAGCAGGCGCAAGTGAAGAAACTCGATTCCGCTCCCTTGCACTTGGGCCTCTATGCCCTCGCATTTCTGCAAAATAACGCGGACGCGATGGCTCACGAAGTTGCGTGGGGGATCGGAAAGCCTGGGATGAAAGATGAGATCACTGATTTCGAAGCAGATTCGGCCGCCTATGCGGGACGGCTTGCGAGAGCCAATACATTAACCCAACGGGTTATGGCCTCTCCAAGTAGTGCGGAAGAAAAGGAGAGAGCGGCGAGACACGATACGGGAACGGCGCTGCGCGAGGCCCTCTTCGGAAATGCGGCCGAAGCGCGCAAGGCAGCCACCACGGTTTTGCGATTTTCCGCGGACCGGGATGTCGAGGCCGCAGCGGCAATTGCGTTGGCCCTTTCTGGAGACACGCCGGGAGCGCAAAGGCTCGCCGGCGATCTGGCAAAGCGCTTCCCGGAGGATACATTGGTGCAGTTCAACTATCTGCCGACCATTCGCGCTTCCATCTTCCTCGTTCAGAATGCTGCCTCGAAAGCCATCGGGGAACTCCAGGTGGCTTCTCCTTATGAACTCGGAACCCTTCCTGCTGATCTGTCTCTCATGCCTGTCTACGTTCGGGGACAGTCGTATCTGGCCGCGCGGGATGGCCGGGCCGCAGTCGCCGAATTCCAGAAGATACTCGACCATCGTGGCGTTGTGCTGAGCGGCGCGATCGGCGCGCTGGCGCATCTCGGCCTCGGCCGAGCCTACGCGCTCGAAGGCGACAACGCCCGGGCACGCACAGCCTATCAAGATTTCTTCACCCTATGGAAAGACGCCGACCCCGACGTCCCCATCTTGCGCGAAGCCAAATCCGAATCCGAATCCTCCAACCTGCGATCCATGCGGTTTTGAGTTTTGAGGCATTCATTCCGATAGCTCTTGCGTGTTGGACTAGGAAACTGCGTTTGGTGGTTTCCATACCAGAGGTTGCTGCGCCAGTTTGTTCGAATAGCCACCGTGCCTAGCGGACACAGAGCAAACTCGCGGCAGCCCAGCCCCTGCCAGTTGACGGTTGGGCTGCGTTTCCACGTGAGAGCAATCTTCTAATTAAAGTCCACGCACAGTAGCTCCTCAAAGGAGTCAGTCTGGAGACAATCAAAGAGACAGCGCGATTAAATAGAGGCGATTTGCAGGGACAACACGAGCCTATCACCCGGAGGCAGCGGGCAGCGTCGGCCGGAGCGGTCCCGGAGAGATCTCGCCATCACAGCTACGCCTCAGGCATGCTTCCAGAAGGTGATAAGATACCACACCCCCCAAATCAGCAGTGCAGCGTATACAACGACCAACCAGCCATTTACTTTACCGGTTCGTTCCTGAATCCCGGAATACTCATACGTGTGAATATCATGATTGTGCTCATTGCCCTTGTTCATGTCAGTCACCTTTTCCCACCTCCGGTGCCAATTCTGCCAATCTGAAGCCTACGCGGGAGCAATCCCCGTAATCTCCCGAAGCCTCTATGCGACACACAAGTAATAGATGGCTAGTGTTACAAGTATCGCGTACACACCGAGCTGCCAGGAAAAGTGCGACTTATGATCATCCGAGGCGCCGGTCGGCAGCCGGAGTTCTTCCTTGGGATAATTCATACGTCCACCAAGTCGGGGCTGAACTCCGAATCGTCCCTTCTTTCATTTGCGAACATGATGAATTTCGGCTTCTCAGGGTCACGATATTGGCCGTGGCGGACAAGCAGCAAGAATATGCAACAGGCGTTGAGCGCAAACCCCAGGCCGGCTAAAAAGGTCCAGAATAGAATATCAGTGTCCATAAGCGTCTCCTGCCTCCTGCTGGGTAAGGATCAGATATGTGTCCGGCGGGCCAAAGGACATCACATAGTGAACCAGATCCCATCGCTGATCCGGGTTGAGGAAATCGGCGTACGACGGCATGGGAGTTCCGTCTAGTCCGGTGCTGAATGCCTTGTACATATCCTGTGGTGCCGGCCCACTCTTCATATCCGTGCCGCCGTGCGTAAAGTTGCGCGGAGCGATGGGGTTGCCCCAATTGTCGCGTAATGTGGGAGCGGAAGGACCATCGCCCTTGCCGTCGACCCCGTGGCACTCGGCGCACTTCATTTGGTCATAGACAATCTTGCCGCGGGCCACTGCTTCAGGCGTGTTGGGCGGTTCCGGAGGAATGACAATGACATCGCCGGGTGTCTCGTCCTTGAACCGCTCGGAAAACGTTTTGATGTATTGGATCACGAACCATCGGTCCTCCTCGGTCAATTCATGCCAATTAGGCATAGCAGTGCCGCGTACACCCATCGTAATCGTGCGGTAAAGATCGGCGTCAGTGGGAATCGAGCCGGAGGGCGTCGAGCGCAACTTGAAGATGCCGTCTGTGAAGACGCGCGGCTGGGTGGTCAGGAAGACCGCAGCCGCACCTTTCCCATTCCCCGTATCGCCATGACACCCAATGCACCGACGCTCGAAGACCTTCCTGCCTGCTTGAATACCCCCTTCGATATCGGCTGGAATCGTGGGGATGGACGATCCTGCGGAGATATAGAGGAAATTCTTTCGCCAGGGGCCCAGATTCGTTCCGAGCTTCTGGATGTAGGCCACGAGTGCGACCGCGTCATCTGTTGGAATCGGCTTACCGTTCGCGTCTACACCCTTATATAGCCACGGAAACTGAGGCATGATCGAGTCGGGCACGACCATGCGGGGATTGAAATGATGGGCGTAGTGCCAATCGTCATGGACCCTTCCCCCTTCCCGCGTCAAGTCAGGGCCGATACGGCGAGTCCCGAACATGTGCGGAACATCGTAGGCGTATTCGCCCTCTTGGGAGACGGGCCCCCAACGGCGGTCCTCGCCGGTCACCGGGCGGACATACTGCGAGTGGCAATACCAGCAGCCTTCCCGAATGTACACTTTACGGCCCCTGGCCTCGAGTGGGGTGTAAGGTTGCGCCTGGACCACTTTTCCGTCCATCGTGACCACAGTCATCGCATGTGCGCGTCCGAGCCAAGGCAGCAGTCCCATAATGAAGACTGCGGCCCCCATGAACACAATGGCCATAAACATAATGAATGTGTCGATGCGTTTGTTTTGCATGTCAGTCCGCCGCCGCTGGCACGAATGCCTTCTCACGTTCCGTTTCCGGAAGCGGAGAAGGTGCTACGGCCGTCATAAACATATTGACCATGAAAAGGAAAATGCCAATGTCCATGCCCACTCCGGAGAGCGTCCGGATGAACCAGTAAGGTTTCATGGCTACTACGGTGTCGACAAACTCTACTGAATCCATCCACATCGTGCCCTGCAGCAGCCCCATCAGAGTGAGCACGCCGGCCATCACGCTGAAGCTAACGGCGATGAGCCAGAAGTGCCAGGTGGCCAGACTTTTGCTCCACAGGGCGTGGCCGGTGACGCGAGGCCAAACGTAGTACTGGCCCGCCATCGTCCAGACGACGAATGTCCCGAAAATCGTAAGATGAGAGTGCGAAATCACGAAATCGGTGAAGTGGGTGAGCTGTTGCATGCCCCGCAAGGCTTCGGTGGAGCCCTGGAAGCAGCCCAGGAAGTAAAAGATGGAGCCCATGATGCAGAATTTAGCGACAAAACTCTCCTGCAGAGATCTCCAGTTGCCCATCATGGTCCCGAAGAAATTCTGGGTGACGGTCCATACGGGGATGATCAGCATCATCGAGGTGACAATTGCGATGGTCTGGGTCCAGTTGGGAATTGGGCTGTAGAGATAGTGGTGAATGCCGACGAACGGGTAGAAGAGAGCGATAGACCAGAAGCCAACGAGTGAGAGCTTGTGGCTGTAAAGTGGATTCTTGCACGCCAACGGAAGGAAGAAGTAAATCAACGCGAGACCCGCTGGGGTAATCCACAGACCCACAATGTAGTGGATGTAAAGCCCGTGGAGGGCAGCATTGTTAACGCCCGGGACCCAGTACGGGAGTAGGATGTTCCCCAAGGGGAAATTGATCGCCGTCCAGACCATTGCACCGGCTACGTAATAGAGAGAAACGTACAGCAGTTTCTCTTTGCGTTGCACGATAGTGGCGATGACCATGTAGGTCAACACTATGAAGGCTATGATCAATGGAACGTCCGCCCAGAGCGCGTAATCGCCCGCTTCAATGCCCTTTTGATAGCCCGCCATCAGCGAATACGAGCCCAGGACGATGCCGATATTCCAGAGCCACAGGCACCAGTACCCCATCTTCTCGCCCACCATGCGGATTCCCGTGAGTTTGGGAACCATATAAAAGACCAAGCCGAAGAAGGTGGTGGAGAACGCTCCGAAGATTACGCCGTTGACATGCATCGGCCGGATCCGGCCCCAAGTGAGCCAGGATGTCTGGCCCAGCCAGTCCGGGTAGTTGAATTTGATGGAGACGACCACCCCAACGAGCGGGAAGATCATCGTCCAAATAATTCCCCAGAACAACCATTGCTTGACGAGCTTTGCATCTACGAGCGGTTCGTTTTCCAGCAACGCCTGTGAAGCCGCCATCGCCTCCTCCCCATTTCACAGTCGGCAACTTACCGGCCTGCGAGCGCAATCAGATTAGGTTGTTACTTCTCGGAAATCTGGAAATCGACGGTCACGTTGCCCTTTGCGGACACGGTAACGCTCTTGTCCCACGTCAGAGAGTCGGCAAAGATTGGGCGATTCACCATCTGGTGTGCATCGACGTCCATCATCGATTCTTGCCGAGCGATGTGCCAGCTTTCATGCCAGGCCTCGATCGTGTAAGTTCCCGGGGGAACGTCGGTGAGCTTGAAGTTGCCGTGCTCATCCGTAATTGCGTAGTAGGGATGGCCGACGGTCAAGGCCACGGAGTTCATCCAGACATGACCTGCGTCGCATTTCAAATCCGTTTCTCCATCGCGTGGAAAAGGCCTCTTGACGGGATGGTTCGCAATCGGAAACGGAATGTTATAAAGCTCAACGCCTGTCATATGAATGTTGTGAAGAATCGGGTCGTTACTTACCATGGTCAGGTCATTGCCTTTTGGAACTAGCATGATGTGGGGAATGTAGCGGCAATTCTTCTGGTCGAGCGAGCGTCGCGCCTCGGGCAAATCCATGGCCTTGCCCTTAGTGATGTCCTTTAGGTAGACGACCGTGTTTTCGACGGCACCATCAGGCGCGATGATAATGCGCTCGAGATCGCGGGTTTTTTGCCCGTTGGGAGCACAGACATCCGGATTCTTAGTAATGGGAAGTGTGACGGGCTGGGGCTTTGTGCCCGTCCACTTCACGTTCCCTGTAATTGTTCCGCCATCGCTGACGGTAGTTACCTGATATTGCGCGAAGACCGTAGAAGCCATGGCTAGACTGGATAGAAACAGGGCAGCCAAAATCATTATTTTCAAACTGCTCTTCATTGCTTTACCTCCCGGTTGGATTAGAAATTAAGCTTGGTGAACAATTTCGTTCGCTTTTGCGGCCAAGACCAGCCGGACCACGTGATGATGTGTAGGGCCCAGAACGTAAGGGATTCTCATTCCCCCTTTTGGTCCTTGGGTTTGGCGTTCTCTTTCGTAGCATTCGGCGCGCGATAATTCGGCATTAGCGTCCGTAGGTAGTGAACTAGATCCCAGGCTTGGTTCGCGTCCACGTAATCCGACCATGAAGGCATCGGTGTGCCGTCCAAGCCGGTCATGAGGATGCGGTACAGATCCTCGTCCGTCGAACCGCACTTGAAGCGAGAGCTATGCACAAAGTCGAAAGGTTTGATCGGGTTTCCCGTATTGTCGTGTAGCGTGGCTGCGGAAGGTCCGTCGCCAACGCCGGTTGTCCCGTGGCATTCGAAGCACTTCAGCGTCGTCTGATAGAGGACTTTGCCGCGCGCGACGCTTTCTGCCGTGCTCGGTGTTTCTGGTGGAATGCTGATGGGAGTCCCGGGCTTTTGCTGCGCCCAGACCGGAGACCAGGTCTTGATGAACGCTACCAAATCGGCGCGTTGCTGAGGCGAGAGCGGTCTCCACTGGGGCATATTCGTGGTAACAAATCCGCGCGTGATTGCGTTAAACAGGTCCTCATCAGTGGGTAAGGTGCCAGTCGGTGTTGAACGGCACTTGAAGGTGGCCTGAGTGAAATCCCTGGGCTTGGGATCAATCCACTGAGCGTTTTCACCTTGTGCATTGCCATCGGGGCCGTGACATCCGATGCAAAATCGCCGGTAGAGTTTCTTACCGTCTACGGCATGCCCTGTTACGTTGCCGATATGGCTTTGTTCGCTTTCAACACTGGGCGTTCCGAGGGCAGGGTTCGGGGAATTGACGTGTGACTGAGCCAGGACCGTTGTCGCGCCGACGGTAAGAAGGGCCATCGAACCCAGAGCGAATGTCACCAAGAATTTGTGTAGTGTCATTGCTGGCCTCTCCCTTAGAAGTCAAAGTCAAATCCGAGAAAAATGCTGCTGCTCCAAACGCCATCCGTAGGAAACAGTGGGGGGTTCCCGGTGCCATCTCCGCTCTCGGGAACGATGCCAATTGATTTTGTGCGTGAGTATTCAGCGTCAATTGCCAGTCCGGCGCGGCTAAACATGATCGGGTACCAACGGTACCCAAACGAGTAAGCAGTCACGTTGCCGAAATCGCCCGGGTTACCCGTGTCTGCCTGCTGACCCATGTTGATCTTTTCAAAGCGGAACAGCACCACGTTCTGTGGATCGAAATAGTAGTGCGCTTCAAGGAAGCCGCCGTTGAACGTTGGCGCCCGCGCCGTCGTCCCAGAAAGGGAGCCTGTATTCGAGGCGATCCCGCTGCCCAGATACGCGTTGTCGTGCCCGTGCATGAAGAGAGGCAGTAATTCAAGGCTTCCAATCGAGAAATCCCCGGCGACTCCCACGCGATAGAAAGGCTTATTGCCGAGGCCGACCAGCGGGTTGCCGTTGGTGTCGGTCTGATAATAAGTGGGTCGTTGGCCGATATAGGCGAATGCACCGACACGCTGCAAACCTAAACCTCCGGCGCTAAACCCCTTGCCGTTGAATGCCTGACTGAACGCCAGATTTACATCGTAGGTTCGGTTTGACGGCGTGCCCCCCGGTGTACTTGAGTTCGTCAGGCCGACCCCCCCTTCGTTACTGCTGAGCACCGACACCGAATAGCGCGTGTAGCTATTCTTGGAGTGCCCCATCAACTCGATGCCGATCTGATTATCGCCGTAGCCAAAGTCGTTGAAATCACCGACCCCGGTAGCGGCGACCCCGGGTGGAGTGAAGTGATAAATCTGATAGAGGCCACCATTGGCGGAGAGGAAAAGGAAGCGTTTCTCAGAGATCAGATTATCCAACTCGAACTTTCCGAACTTCACGTTGAACCACGGACTTCCCTTCAGGTTATCGAAGCGAACAAAGGCGCTCTCAAAGTGCCATACCGCCGTTACGTCGGAGGAGGGCAGAAGGATGAACGAAATATTCTTGTACAGCGTGCCACCCGACCACAGGTCCATGCCGGAGAGATCAAAACCGGCCTGTGTCACGGTGCCCGTGAAGGTCCCGGAAACGTTCTGCGTCTGAACCTGCTGATGGTCAGTGCTCTCTCGATGCCAATTGGGGGTAATGCGGAACGTGATTGGGAAATAGGATGGGTTTTGCCAAATCGGTGAATCGCGGTCGTTCATCAATTGATAGCCGTTGTCGCGAAAAACCTGTCCGAAGTTATTGAGTTCTGGCCATGCCGTGTGACAAGCTGAACAAGGCAATCCGTACTTGCGCGCGAACGCCGGAATAGCAGCCACCTTATTCAAAGGGAGAGCGTAAACGGGCTGACTATCGCCAAGGATCATCACCACTACCGATAATCCGACAATGAGGAACGAACGCAGCAACGGCAACCGAATGCCCCTTGCACTTCTTAGATACCACTTGACCATACAGCCTCCCGCCTAGTGGAATGCAACACCATGCAGCTCAAGCATAGCTGTGAGTTTTCTTCGACCAGATTTGTGCGAGCAGAGAATTCGTGTGAATTCGCGGAATGAGTTGGAGCAAGCAACAGACCATCCCCCAGATGTCCTGTCTCGCTGCGCCTGTTCGGGAAGGGCCCTATCCTGAATTCCAAAGACGAACAGCGCCCTAAACGAACGGAAAGTACCTCTTGGAATTTAGGAATGCAAGAAAAAAATTAACAAATCTTTACAATTGTTTTTGGCGGGCTTTTAAGGCATCTTGACCCGGGAAGAATTGCTGTAATTCACGTTCGCTTCCACGGACTCGATTTTTTCGAATTGACACCTGAATTTCGCGAGCGTACGACTTGATTGACCGAAATAAATGGGGGAGTGGATGTCTGGCAGGAGATACCGTGGGCTGACGTTTGCTTCAATTCTTGCGCCGCGCGGTAGCAATTCTGGGAGTGGTTCGCAGCACGCATTTATTGCCTTGCTGGTTCGTTCGGTGCTCTGCAGCTTGGTTCTGTTGATCGCCAGTACCAACGCCACCGCGTTACCCCTTCCCCGTCAGCCGCGCAACCAAAAACCGGATGTACCGGAAGGTTTCGCCATTGATTTGAAGGCCTCAGAAGCGGACGTGCTCAAGGCCGTTGAATACATCATCCAGGACCAGATCATTCACGGGACGCAGGTGTACGCCCGAGAGGACGAGTTAACGGACGCGGAGCCAGCGACTTCTTCGCCATACTATGGAACCTGGAAGGGCGAGGGGCATGTCTTTTATAAAATTCGTCGCGACGCGCTGGCCCCGCGCCACTTCAAGAACAGCACCGATATTGGCGTCATCACCGTGCGCTATATTGTTTTAGGCGTTGGCCCGAACCGTACTCACCTGCAGATTGACGCCGTGTTCATCGAAGACGGATCGAAAAGAGTGCACGAATCGGATACGACCGTAGAGACGAGCGAATTCGCAGAGATTCAAGGCCAGATCCTTCGAATCCAGAGAGAAGAACGGGAGACGGCACAGACGGTGGAGCGGCAGCAACGTCTGCGAGACGCACAAGCCCATGCTAAAGAACGGACCGAGGAAGCCGCACGACTCGAGGGCGCCGAAACCTCCTTAAAGGGCTTGCGGTTGAGGGCACACGAACTCGAACACGATGCCGAAGTGCGCGTAAAAGACAAAGCCGACCTGAAATCGGCTCCCTTCGAACGTGCTGCCACCATTGCATCAGTACCAGCCAGCTCCGATGTTCTCGTCGAAATCATCACGCCGTATTGGTACGGCGTTGAAACGCCCGATGGGCATCGCGGATGGCTTCGCCACGCCCAGGTGGAACCTCTCCCGTGAGAACATCCCTTCGGTCTATATCGCAGTTTTGGACGCTGTTCTTTGTAGCCGCGCTGGTTGTCAAAGTTGCCAGCGCACAAACGGCGTTTGAGCGAACCTTCTCCAAATCTGCCTCCGAGGTGCAAAGGGTGGTGGATGATCTTCGCGAATCGTCCAGTGGACGATTGCCCATTCTGGAAGGGTTCGTCGAACCCGGAGATCAGCCGCTTGATCGCTACGAACGCGGATATTACGAGTGCACCTTCCACGTGACGCCGACTCCCGCAGGGGGCACGGTGGTGCAGGCCAGCGCGAAGATCACGGCATGGTACAAGGACCCCTCGCCTGCCAGATCCGGCTATCGAGTGCTGGTGTCGAATGGTCACGTCGAGAATGACCTGCTCGACCAGATTGCCGAAGCACTGGGCCCGAATTCTACGGTAAATCCAGGCGTTACTGCCGCCGCATCAGCCGCTAAGAGAGGCTCCTCGACTGGCGGACTGCGCCCACAGGTCAACATCGATCCACCAGCATCGAGTGCGGGCGAATCTTCCTCAAACAGGGGAGGCGCTCCGAGCGGACCGTTAGTTCCGTTGCGCCAGCCGGCTACAACCTTTGCTGCAGCAGATCCGGCCGGCGAAAGCATCGAGTCAATGAAAGCACGGCGTGCGGCCGACGAAAAACAGGCGCAAGACCTGACGGCTGAAATCAAAGCGCTTGAAGACGTGCTCCATAATCAGGTGCGGCCAACCGATCTTGTGGTCGTGAAGAAAGGAGGAGCGCCTATTTTTTCGAAGCCGTCTGAGAATTCACAAGTGCTGCTCACCGCCAGCGCGGAGGATGAATTCCAGATCATCGAAATCGAAGGCGCGTGGGTGCACGTCCAAATATCGGGAGCGTCTCGCGGATGGATTCGGCGCATTCGTTTGGAATTGCCTGCGGATTACGCGCAGACGGCCTCCAAACCCACCGATTCGCCGCCCGCCAGCAACCTTTTCAAAATAAGCCGGCAAGAAACCAATACTTTCGGCGGCAATTGGGAGCCGCTCAAGGGCAAAACGGTGAAGGTTATCTGGGTAGAGCCAGTGTCGCCGTCCAGCAGCACGACACCGACGCAAAAGCTGGCCTTTGCAAAGTCCCAGCTTGTGAAGGCTTACTCAGAGGCGAATTCGGCGACCCCGGCGGTTTTTGGCGTGGTTATAGTTTTTGATTCTGCAGACGGAGGACAAATCGCCGCCACGTTGTCGAGCTTGAAACAAATGGTGGACGGGGCTTTGCCGGAGGCCGCATTCTGGAAACAGTGCTCTCTTGATCCGCCGGAATCATTCCAGGAGTCGGCAAAGCCTTAGGATAATTTGCAGCCAC
>Ga0070765_100000605_pt1 | contig 21583 bp, 33 predicted proteins | sample HubBroMetageWFT5_FD_71516 | JGI IMG/M metagenome (GOLD analysis project Ga0070765, IMG submission 71516) | Warmed and freeze-thawed soil microbial communities from the Hubbard Brook experimental Forest, New Hampshire - Hubbard Brook CCASE Soil... | ecosystem: Environmental > Terrestrial > Soil... | reverse complement strand
GCCACGGCTGGAATGATGTTCGTTTTAACCGGATTCGACCCTGGAGGAATGGCGAATGTCGGCGGGATGCTCTGGAATTGCCCTGCGCCCGCTCCGCCAGAATACTGCGAAGCATAGCCCAGAACCATGTGCCCGCTTGTCGTGTTGGAAACCATTGTCAGGGTTGCATTGTCCCAGACCCATGTGTAGGACGCGCCGTTGGCCGCGATGTTGGTATAGGTTGGATTCGGCGTCTGCGAACTGTCGTGAATCAGGAATGGAGAGATTGCCGCTCCCGCGATGCCGGTCAGCGTTCCAGTCGTTCCCCATGATCCGGTGACAGCCAAGGTTTGTGTATCGAGCATTCGGAATCCGCTGCCCGGTTGGTAGAGGCAGCAGTAATATCCCGTGCCCTGAGCGCCAAGCCCGAATGACAAATTGAAAATCGTATCGCCTTCGGAAACGGTGAGCGTCCCCACCCACTTGATGACATACCCGCCGGGGAGGGGGCCACCGCCCCCGTTCGAGAAGTCGCAGAGTTGCACCGTGCTTTGATACGTCCAGACGCCGCCGACCAGTGAGTAAGTTAACTGGTTGATGATATTCGGCGTGCTCACCGGATTGTTGTAGATGATTCCCGGCGAGATGCGAGAGAAGCAGTAGGCACCCGTCAGGATCGGGCCCGTGGTCAACTGCGTGGCCTGCATGGTCGCAGGATTGAACTGGAATAGGTATCCCTGAGCGTTTGTGTTGTGCAAGCAAAGCAGGGTGTCGTCCGTGTTCCATACTGAGTAGGCCGAGGTATCGTCCGTGGTCTGCATCGACAGATTGTTTCCGGCGCCGGACGTAGCATCGGTAACGCGCACGATCTGTGTTCCAAAGTCGGGATCGGTGACGAGGGTGTTTTTGCCCGTCAGTCCGCCGACGTTCGGATAGGTCGAGGGCAACTGCACCAGGGCAAGATCGGTGCGAAGATTCGGTGCCGCCATTCTCTCTCCCCTACGTGTAGGTGTAATTGTTCAGATTCACGGCTGTGCCTGTCAGGTTATAGACTGCATTCCAGACTTGCGCTCCGCCCTGCGCCTTGATCGTCAACTGGTACGTGGTCGGGTTGGGCAGCATGGCGTCGTTGAACAGGAACGTCGCGGTCAGGTTGCCCGACGTGTCGAGGTATCCTGTGAACAGGCTCGGACAGATACAGGCGACGGATAGTTCAATGGTGTCCTGCGAGAGTTTCCACTGATAAAGGCCAGATGCAACCGGGGAGCCATTCGGCATTTGAAAGACACCCGTGACCACGCCCATCCCTAAGCTCCTGCTTTAGTTAGACGGCACGGGACTTAGGCAACGTAGCGGACTGATTCGATCATTCCACGCGGCATTCGACGAAGTTGCTGGTAGAGTTCGCCATCGCTCGGATCGAAGGTCGAACCACAGTAGGGGCAGACTCCGCGTTCGACATTATCGGATTGCGTGGCCCAGGCGATGTTCGAGGTTCCATTCTGCCGGGTATGCGAGCAGTTCTTTTTGGCTGCTTCTTTCTTGCGCCAGTATTCCGCTTCGCCTGCAATCTTGCTTGCGTGTTCGCGGGCTTTCTGCGCTTCCTTGACGGGATCGAAGGGAGGCTTGCGGATTTCGGAGACAACCGTTTTGATCGTCTCTTGAAATTGGGCGTTCTGCGTCTCCATCATCTTCTGAAAGACGGAGAGCATCTGCGCCATCGTGAGCGGAGAATTTGCCGAGTCCTTAACTTCCATAATTAGCTTTGTGACACGATCAGATCGAAGCCCGTTGCCGCTGTCGTATAGGCGGCTCCGCATGAGAGCTGCACGACAATCAGCGGATGGTTGCCCGCCGCATAACTGCCGGAAGTCGCGCCCTGAAGGTAGGCGTTTTCCACGCACACGCCAGCGGCAGCGGCAGTTTCTCCACCGGAATATCCGCTCGTCGATCCGCCCGCTTCTGGAATCCATGCAGCGAGCATTCCATTGCCTTTGAAATTGAACGCGGCGGTCAGGGTAATCGCTTTGACCGCTCCTGCGGTGAACACCAACCCGCCCGTTGCTGTGCCATTCGATGACGCAGGGAAATACTGCACCATCTTCTGCGGCCCTACGGTGCGCGTCCAATTCGGTTTCTGAAATGCGGCCCAAGCCATATTAGTTCCCCTGTGCTCGTGTCATTTCTATCTTATAGTTTCTGATTATTTCACCCACGAGCGCATTCGCCATGTCGAAATCTTGGCGGGTAGAAAAAGGGAAATCGAATTGATTGATAGCCCTTTTCAGAACGATAGTCTTGTCGCCATCCCAAGCGATTTTCGTGATTTCGCCAATCATATTAGTTCCCCTGCGATTGGAAGAACAGCAACCGAGTACCAGCGGTCAAAGTCGAAGTCGCGCCTGCGTTCACGAAAGTGAGAGTCAGTGTTCCGGTTTCGGAATAACTGACGAGGCTGGTTGACGTGTTGGTTTGCTGTGCGGTCACGCCCAGAGCCACGCCTGCTACGGCGATGCCGCCCGTGACGGTTGATTGCACGGCGAGCACGTTATTGGTCGAGTTCTGCAAAGTGGTATAGGCGACGGTCGCTGCCGAGGTCGCGGTGGTCAAGCTCGGGATGATGAGGCCGACAGGGAGAGACGGCTGGAGCACGCGGGCGGACGTGTTGTTATAGACAATCGAAGTCGTGGCAGTCGTGGTGCCGGTGACGGCGACGGCGGTAGCCAGCGTACACTCCGTCCACCAGCCAGGGCCGGACGGGGCATTCGTAACGAGAGTTCCTGTGACTGCCATCGGTTGTCTCCTTGTCCTACATCCCCGTTAGACGGCACGCAGCTTTTAGTCAGCGAGGTCGCTAGCCCAGTGTCGAGCGCGTTCATCGGAGGTATCCACCACGCCCCAGAGCCTCCCGAATTGTGCTTGCGAAAGGTCCCCACTCCTGCGTAGACGGATCAATACCTGACGCCAGCCATAGATGAATTCCGTGGCAAGCCGTTCCTGATTTTCTTTGATGATCGAGGCTTCGGGCATGTAGCCGTGACGAAACGAAGCGTTCGGGCTTCCTGCCGCGACTTTTTCTTTGCCTACCATTTTGTAAAAGCCAGCGCACCCAGGCACGTTTATGGAATCTTCGACGAACAGGTTGGAATTTTCTTTCAGAATGCGCTTCGCCAGTTCGTTCGACCACATGCCGTTTGTGTAGCGTTTCTCGACTTGGGTGAGGCTTTGCTGATCTGGGTAGCGGAAACGGTCGAGCATCTTCTCGGTGCCCTGCCGGACGCCTTTGACCATTTCTTCGGCGGTGTCGAACTCGCTCACTGGGAGAGGCATCAGCCGTTCGGTCGTGAGATCGCGGCGCACTTTGACGTGTCCTTTGACCTGACGCTTCGCTCCAGGCTGCTGCTTTTTTTTCGGGACGAGCCAGCCCTTCGTGTGCACGCTGGTATATTCGTTCGCTACGACGATGTTACTCATCCGGTGATTCCTTCGCTCCCCGGAGTGTCCTGAGTTCGTGGCCTTCGCGCGTCAGATACAGCGCAGCGACTCCGGCCTGATCGAGCGGCGTCCGGTCGTAGTTCGCATGTTCCGGCCAGTCCCCGTACTTCTGAAAAAAGATTTGCACCAGCGAACCGTGAGTAACGATGACGACTGGCGCTGATGCTTCCATGCCACGGCGGACAGCGCGTTCGATAGCCCCAGTAGCTTCGCTCTCAAACGCGCTCCATGATTGTCCGCCAACTGGAACTTTGTCAGGATGAGTTTTCAAGTCCTGAATTTCGAGTTTGTGCGCGGCCATCGAACGGCCTTCGAGCTTCGATCCGACATCCCATGAGCGCAAGCCCAAATCCGTTTCGACTCCGCAATTACACGCCTGCGCTATGGCCATTGCCGTAGCCCTGGTGCGCGAGAGATCGTCTGTGTAGACGCCGAGCACCATCCGGTCGCTAAAGAAGTCTCTGAGGGCTTCTAATTGCTTTTCTCCGGTAGCGTTCAAGGGCTGATCTTTGAGTCCCCGGATGCGGTCGTTCGCGTCGTCATCGTTCTGGGCGTGGCGGACGATGTAGAGGATTGGGTTGCCGATACGCGATGCCGCGTCGGTGGCGAACATTCCGCTTATTGAGAATGAAGGCGAATAAGCCATTCCACTATCCTCTGCAACTCCTCTACGCTGGCATTGTTTTTCAGCCAGTTCGCCTTGTGTGACATCACCTGGACGTTCCCGCGCACATAGCCCAACTCGGGCTTGATCCTGTCTAACGTTGGCGCCCATTCGTGGCTCTGCCGATTCCCTTGCGCCAACGGCTTGCCGAAAACTGGACATAGGGCCGGGATCACTACATCTTCATTGGTTATATTGAACGGAACGCCGTCCCGCTTCGCACGGAATTTCGCAGATTGGATCATGACGGCGGTTAAGTGCGATCGCCCCCATCGAGTGTGAACGTCATATTCACAGCCTTTGCAAATACGTCGGCCCGCGCGAAACTCTGTGGCCTTCGGCTTGGGAACTTTGCAGCGACGGCAGATCGCAATAGCGATTCCATTTTCCGTGAATTCTTCTACCGGCAACAGCGATTTGCATAATGCGGTTTTACTTCTGTCACGTTCCACGCGTTTGGCATTGATGCAGTCTTTGCAAACCAAGCGCACATGTTGATAAGGCCGACCTTTTGAAACGGTCGTTGTCGTTTCAAACCGGTCAGCCTCTTTTTCGATACCGCAAGCCTTACATTTCTTTGTCATGGCGTATAATACTATACGCCACATTTACGCCCACTGTCAACTGATACTTGCCTCTGTCTTTATTTGCCTGAATCTTGGATTGAGTGAAGGGTTAGCCGGAACTCGCAAAGCCGCGTATTTGAAATTATACGCAGCTGACGCTCCTACGACACGGGCAGGGTCAGCAACCGAAGGTTCCCAGTTCCGAACTGTGATCTGGAAGTTGCGCTGCTCCGGGATTTCCGTCGCGCCCAGCGAAACGCTGAACACGGCGTCCTGTCCAATGACGTAGGTTCCGTAACCTGTTTTGCCGGTTGACGGGAAATTGGTGAAGGTGGAGGCTGTAGTGGTTTCGATGAACCGCACTCCGCCCACGTCGATCACGCGATAGGCTTGCACGCCGCGCTGCAATTCGTCGGCACCCTCGCGGTGGTACTTCAAAATGTCGATCACGCCGCCGGCTGTGTTGTCGTTCAGCAAATCAAAGGCTGGGGCCGGGGAGATCACGCCGACAAACATCCCGTCAGACTGCGGGCGCACGTCCTGGTTGCGGAGCGACATGGCCGCCTGGCGAACGAGCGATGCCGACATGAATTCGTTGTCGGTACAGGAAACGACAATCGCGGAGACGGCCAGAGCTTCGGCTTCGTACTCGGTGCGCGCCAGCACGCTCGCGGTGAGCGCGGCCTGATAGCCCATTTCGGCGGCGGTGTTCTCGACGATGGGATCAATCGCGGTTTCGACCAGAATGTCGGAGAACGATGCGAAATTGAAATACTGCTGCACTGTCACGTTGCGAATCGAGGTCGTCGGATTTTCTCCGGTGCCCACGGTGCCTTCGGTTCCCGGCGTGGTCGCGGCTCCGAGCAGATCATAGCTGTAGAGCTGGATAGTACGCCCGTTGCGATCCGGCAGTTTCCGGCGCGAGGTCGTCGCCACAAAAGGCAGGTTGGCTTTCAGATTCTCGACGCCCACGCGGTCATAATAGATCGAAGACAGGTGGGACAGGCCAGCGGAGGATGTGAGAACGGATGCGGGCTGATATGCCAAGGGAGTTTCTCCTGTACATCCCTTTTAGACGGCACGCAATTCCGGCGTTGCCCTATTTTCCCCGGCGCAGCCCTGCGAAATAATCCTTCTGCTGGGCCAGTGTCATCTTGCTGAATTTCTCGACATCCAGTTGGGCGGCGTTCGGAGTCTCTGGCCTGCCTTGGTTCGATGGAACGATGGTCGGAGGAGGCGGCGGTTCGGTGAGGTTCGGGTCGGGGGACAGAGGCGCCGCTTCTTCCAGTTTGACGAGTAGTGACTGATCCCCGGCGGCCACGAGTTGCTGGAAGGCGAGCAGCAGATTTTTCTTGGTGATCGGCTTTTTCTTCTCGTCGAGCACGGCCATGATCTTTTTCGCATTCGCCGGAGTCGCGTGATAGGTTTCCGCTTCCATCAGAAAGGCGGCTTCCTCGTCGAGTCTCACACGCTGTGCTTCGCGTTGTTCGGCGCGGCTCAGGTTTTGCAGGATCGTGGACATCGGTGCGCCGTACTCCGCTTCTTCCAGTTTGCCGAGGGCCATCTGCGGATTCTCTTTCCACAGGTTGAGGATTTCGGCCTGCTCTGCCAAGGTCAATTCCTTGCGCTTGAATTCCATTGGAACGTAGGGAGGCTTGTCCTCGTACTCGACTGGGGCAGGCGGAGTCTGGGTCACGGACTTTTCAATCAGTGTTGCGAGTTCTTCGATGGTCGGGGCTTCCAGCACTGTGCCGTTTGCCAGCTTGTGCGAGAACTTAGGAACCTTCTCCGCTTCCAGTTTGGCGGCAACTTTCTGGGCAAGTTCCTTCTCACCTTCGCCATATTCAATGGGGCGCGGCTTTATGTCCACATCGTACTCAGTGCCCATGTGGAGATTCTCGGCTGAGTTCGATTTGCCCCACGGCTTGCGGTCGGCGTTGTTCCGCGAAAAGTCGGTGGTCGCTTCAAAAGGCTCGATGCCCTTAGTGATGTCCGTTGCCATTCGTTTTCTCCATTTCTCCGTCGAGGTCTGCGGGGTCGAGCGGTTGCGGCGGTCGCAGAGGGTGATTCAGGATGTCCACTTGCTTTGCGATTTCCTCAGTCAGAATCTTTGCGAATTGCCGCACGCCTGCCAGCCGCATCCCGCAAGCCCAGTACGCATCTCTTGCCGCGTTCGGCGCGAAGTTCAAATGCTGATCTTCCAGCCGCGCAACCATGTCCGCCACGATCTTGGTGAAGATTTCCCATCCCGGTTGCTGCGTGAGTTCTTTCAGCGCTCGCGCATTATGAATCGTTCGCAGGTACTCGACTTCCTGCTTCGACAGCTCAATCTCAGGCGCTTGGGCTTGCATTTTCGTTATCACCTTGGTCCTCATTCGGAGCGCCGGATATTGGATCGGCTCCCTCTTTCAGTTCGTCCACCAACCCTTTTACCACAGCTGTGCCCGATTGCGCTTGCCCCTTCGCCGCGATCTGCTGTAACTGATTCTTATTCTTGAACGCTTCCATCGCCATCTGCTGCGCGAATTCATTTTTCTGTCTCAACGCCGCCTCCTCTTTCTGATTCATCAGGCGAATCCACTTTTGCGTGCCCGCGATCTCGGATATGTCCGCAATGGCCTGCGCGATCTCCAACCAGTCTACCGTGACACCCTGCAACTGCATCGCTTCCTGAACGGCCTGCTGCTGGAAGATTTGCAGCATGGGCATCATGTTCTGCGCCAAAGCCTGCCGCGCCTTAGCCTTCGCAGACGCCAGCATACGGAACTTGATTTTCGCGTTCACGACATCGAGCATGTCGCCCTGATAGTCGTGCGCCAGTTCGTCGGTCAAGATGCTAGAGATTGTTTCTTCGTCCAGCCACTTCGAGTTGCACTCCTGAATGAATTCAAGTGTCGGAACGAAGATCAGATCGGAAATGAAGTCGATCAGGTAGCCGAGCCGCGCTCCCACGCCAGCCGAGAGCGCATTCATCCCGGTCGCGGTGCGCGTAATCGACGACGGCCCCTGCTGCCCGCCTTGGGTAATGAGTTCGTTGGCGCCGCTGCGCCGCTGTGCTCGAGCGTCGGAGGCTTCGACTTCGGTGAAGGCATCCATGAGCGCGGGCGGGTATTCGATCATCTTGATCCCGTCCGCATTGTCCGTGTCCATGATGCCGCCGGGACGGAGCCTCAGTTGCTGCGCAGGGGTATTAGAGCCACGAACTCTAATGAAACTGCCTGAAAGCCGGAGGGAGAGATCGTCAAGTCTACCGTTAATGACTCCCTGTTGAAGACGCTGCTCACCTTTGAGGAGCCGTGCAAGGCCGATTCCGAAAAAGCTGTCCAGCACGTCTGTAAAACAGCAGCTTCGATAGCATATTTCGTTGAAGGAGTTTTGCTCATTGATGATGACCAGCTTTCGATTCAGTAGAACATAGTGGCTGGTGGAGTTCCAGTATTCGATGACTTCCAGTTGCTCCTTGTTCGGGTCTGCCGTCGATTCCTGATAGCGCGGCATCGCCTTGAATTCCATGTTAAGGTCAAGGGATGAAATGCCTGTGTTCATTACCGACGTTGTTGACCGTCCTTCGAGAAGCGAACGCTCGGGACTTTCTTTTGGCTGATCGAAGTAGGATTTCAGAGTTTCCGTATCCGGCAACAAGTTCCCGGGGACAGTTCGAAAAGCCCTTTCAAGCGCCTCAACGCCCATATACTCCCGGTGAATCAGAAATTGCGATTTTCGAACGTCGGGGCAGCGCAGTTTCGGATCGGGAATGATGTAGCGGACGTGCACCGATTCGCAGAATGGCTCATTGACTTGGACCATTTCTGTTTTCATCATCCACTTGCCATCGCCTTTTTCGTAGGTTTTGACGGGCACGTTGTTGACCATTGCTACTTTCGGCACGCCCCGGCGGACACGCTTGCGGACAGGCTTTTTGTAGCGCCGCCAGCCAAGGCGCATGTAGCACGTCCCGTACACCATCAGTTCCTTGATGCACTTCCGCAACTCCTCGCGAAAGCCCATCTGATCGAGTTGGTAGTTGATGAGTTCCTTCGCGGCCCGTGCAACGTCCTGTTTGGTTCGCGCCCGCGCGATGATCTCGAATGGCGGCTGATCGGCGAACAGCGCGGACATCACCTGCGGCATCAGGCTTTCGATGTGCTCGTAGATCAGGGGAACGCCCAGCGAGGCGCGGGGAACGCTCGACCCCTCCCAGAAGCCTTGCGGAACGCGGAACAGATACAGGCGGTCGTCGGCGTCCCACTCGACCGACATGCCCTTGGCTAGCAGGTAGTATTCGGCCCGGTTGAGGTCTTTCAGAACTAGCTCTTTGACTGTGTCATTTTCGGGAAGTTGGGGAGGCAGCGGAACCTGATCGGCCTTGATTTCCGAGGCGAACGAAATGCTGCTTTCAATGAGGGCCATACTTATGCTTTAGTTAGACGGCACGTTATCCGCACAGTCCAGCCCCTAGCGATTCATCTTCGCGATCCCACGACAAAGCAGGCGAGTAGAGTTCCGTCCCGTACACCGCTCCCATTGCCAACGAACTGCTGAGCGTGCGGTAGTACATCAGCCGCGAGATCGCATGGGGAATGCCGCGCAACTTGAATTTCGGGAAGCGGGAGAATTGTAAGTACAGATTACTCAGGTGTGGCAGTTCGGCATGAAACCACAACTGATTTTCGCGGAGCAACGGTTCGAGCCCCAGCACGTAACTGATCGCGGCATCTTCGGTGTCATCGTTCCCGCCGAACTTTACCCAGTCAATCGGAAACGATAATTTCAGCATTCGCAGGCGCGAGGTCAGTCCCGCTTCGAGCAGCCGTTCCTTGCGATTGTCGGCCAGCACCATGCGCCAGATCGGCCACTTCTGCCAGAAGTTAATCATCAACTCGATAATCTGCGACGGCTTGAATCGGCCCATCACGAGATCAATGACGAACAATCTGCCCTTGCCATCCCAGCCGCCCACCACTCCCACGACTGGCTCCGCTTCGGGGTCGATCAAATCGAACTTCCAGCCCATCACGACATTCATCAGGCCCGTGTCCGGGTACTTCTCGCGCTTGATGGTGCGCCGGATCATTTCCGGTTCCGGGAAATTGTCGGCTGTTGCCGGGATCGGGTTGTTGAGACGCTGGCAGTTGAACAGATACGGGTTGTCATTCTGGATTTCGAGCAGTTCTTTCAGCGTCCAGCGTTCGGGATGCAGGTAGAGCATGTCCCCCGGCATGTAGGTTTCAGGAATGTGGAAGCCGTTCGCCAGAGCAAATCTTAGGTCGTCTGTCCAGATCGGCCGGACGTGAATGCGCCACTGCCCTTTGTTCGTCTCAATAATTTTTCCATAGAGATCAGACCAGTCGTAGCGCGTGCCGCAGAGTTCGCGGTAGCCGTTTGGGTTGAGCAGGTTTCGCGCCAAGTCCCAGTCGTCCACCGTTTTTTGCAGGAGATCGCGGGTCTGGTAATTTTTTTCGTGAACCAGATCATCACCACAGAGCCATTCGTAGTGCGATCCGGCTTTTACCGATTCGAGCGTGGAAATCGTCAGCGTCGGTTCCCGGCGCGGATTCTTGCGCATCGGATGCGTCAGCCCATAGGCTGTGCCGAAGTCCGATGGAGCCAAGCCTTGTTCACCTTTTTTGTCGCTCCACGGAACCGATTCGGGATAGAGTTCGCGCAGCGTCGAGTTCGTCAGCAGTTGCGAGCGTGTCTCCTGAATGGTGCGCTTGACTAGCGTTTCGATGCCCGACATGCGGAGCGTAGCCACTTCTGGGAAGTTCACCCAGTTCTGCAAGCTCTTGCCGATGGAAATGGAAGTTTTGAATTCGCCGCGGGGATCGAGGATCAGATAGTTATGAATTTGATCCTGCGCTTCAAAAGGTTTCGCTGGATCGACCGGTCCGTACACGTCGCAGACTTGCTGGTGGACTCTGGGCAGCATGTCGCGGTAGCCGAGAATATCGTGACAGAAAAAATACAGATCGCGTTGCCCGCGCTCGCGGGCTGATTGCTGGACTTCGGTGAGAGCGGGCCAGCGGGGAGACTCTGGAATGTCAAGTTTTGCTTGTTCCGGCTTTGGCTCGTCGGGCTTGACTGAGGGCGATAGCGACGGCCTGCTTTCGGTTTCGCACTCTTGGCCCTTTGGAACTTCCCGATCGGAGAGTTCCGTGCTTGAACTCGTGGAGAGTTTTTTGGACCTTGGCATTTCCTAGAACTGATTCCATAAAAAATCGGGGCTGGCGTTAACCAGCCCCAGGCGGATGCAACGCAAGAAGTCTATCGCCCTGTGACTTTCTCGGTGTACTTGGCCGATTCACCGAAAGGGGCCCTATACGAAGCCTGAAGCTCTTTTCCATTCAGAGTGGACATCGCGGCAATCGTGTTTTCCGGCCCGCTCGAATCGAAGGGATGACTGATGTTGGCTGGCGAGAATGCCAGGTCTTTGGTTTTGGAAACAATTTCGTCTGCCATGCCCATATTGATTCTCCTCAGAAAGTGTTCTTCGCGTCCTTAATCATTGGCGGCTTTTGCGCTTTGACTTGCGCTTTCGCTCCGCCCGTTGGGTGCATGTAGCTTTGATTCACGCCGATCCCGTTCGGTGCGGGCACCTTGTACGACTCGTTCAGCATGTGCCCGTCCTGAATGGCCGCACGAAACGGGTTGTTCTGCATCGACTTGTCGTCGAGCTTCGCCCCGAACTTGCCAGTCTTTACAGGCTGGTCGTGCGCTGCGTGAACCTTCATCGGATCGCCTTGAACGCGACACGAGCCTGCTGTGCGGCGCCCGCCGAATCGTTCACGTCGAGCAGGACTGCCGAGGTTGACGTGCCCGCCACGGTCGGAGTGCCGGCCAACGTGACAATGGTGTTGGTGGAATCTTCGACAAAAGTGATGCCGGTCGGCAGAGGCCCGGAGGCCGTGGACATCGAATAGCTGTAGGGCGGAGTCCCGCCGGACACGGTAGCGACAGCCGTTCCGTCAGTGGGAACGCCAACGGTCAAATTGAAAGTGCCGGATGAGGGCGTGATGGTCAATGGCGTGGCTGGGCCTGTGACTGCGAAATTTGCGGAGAACTGAACCTGTGACATAAATATTCCTTTCGGTACTTTGACGATCAATTCAAAATCTTCGTGCATGGCCTACTTGCCCCAGCCGCTCTTTTTCGTTACGACTGTTGCTGTGCCTGTGGCGTCCGGTGCGGAATCGGAAATGTCCAGCAAAACTTGTACGGTCGTCGGTGCCGTCGCGGTCGGAGTGCCTAGCGCGTAAATATCGCCATTCTTGTTCACTTCAAAGGTGAGGCCGGGGGGCAGAGGGTTTGCCGCAACGCACGTATATGGCGGAGTTCCGCCTGACACTTTGGCGAGCGGCTTTGACGGTACCGCGGCCCCAGCGTTTAGTCCCAACGTGACGCTGGTCGGACTGACCACCAACGTAGTCTCGACCGCTGGATCAATGGCTACACCGACTGACATCTGCTTAGTGGTCATAGAATATTCTCTCTCCTACATCCCTCTTAGACGGCACGCAATTCACCGATGGAGTTGGTCGGTGGTTCCCAGATGGCCGAATTGCTGACGATAGCTTTCCGGCGTGATGCCGTGCTTTCGGAAAATGTTCTCGCACATCGAGTCGAACATCTGACGTTCCGCAGTGTTCATGGATTTCGGAGTGTACTCGCGGATTTCTTTCATGGCACGCATTAGGCGTATTTCCTGATCTTCGGAATGCTGCTCTCTTTCCGATTTGTCCTCAACCACAACGCTCCGCACGCCAGCGGGAGGAAGTTCGTTCGTCCGCAAGAATCTCTGCCCCGAATAGTCAACCATCAAGCCATTGTCGCGGTATTCCATCAGCGTATTGTACTCTCGACTGGCCCCTGCTGATTTTCGTCACTGCCGCCCCACGATCCTGTATCGGGTCTGCTATCCCCGCCCGAACGGGCCACGCGAGGGCCGCGAGTCCGGGCCGCCGCTCCGGGGAAGTGACCCCCTTGCGAAGTCGGAAGTGCTGCCGCCCCTCGCAGGCATGGAAGCTCCGAGCATCTGGCCCGTAGACATGAAGCCTGGATTGCTCGAAAAATTATGTGGGTTGTCGATTTTGTCCATGCCGCTCGGATTGCCACGGATGTGCTCGCGCGTCGAGTCGGGAGTTCCAAAGGCAAGGTTTTCTTCTTTGCTCTCCGCTTCGATGGCGTCAACGCTGGCCGCTGCGCCGTACTGCCACGATCCGGCCGCTTCGATGATGTCGTGAAAATCCGATGCCGCGTTGCCATTGCCGCCTTTGACTTGCCGCTTATTTACGATGTCCATGCGGAACTCCTCAGAACCACACTAGCAGAAAACCGGAATTGATAGTAGTGACCTGCCACGATCCGTTTGCGTTGCCAGATTTCCCCGGCAATGTGAGTTTGATCGGCCCCGGCCACAGACTGACGGTCTGATTGACCACTGCGGCTTTGCCTTCTGCCAACACGTTCCCGTAGAGGTCTGCGATGACTGCGGCATTGCCGACAGTCGCTGGCCCAACCCAATCAATGCGCTTCGCGAGCAGCGGGCGCGTAAAGGCTATTGTAGCCGCCGTGTCGATGTACAGCGGGTTACAGGTGAGCGTGTTTGCCATTTGCTTTCCTTAGACGGCACGGGCCATTTTCGCGGCTTCGCACTCGACGCAGACGATCTCTCCGCGTATGTCGGTGACGTACTGATCTTTGATTTTTCCGCAGTCGGAACAGACTTTGTATTCAAGTCTGTTTTTCGCGGCGTGCAGAAGTTTCTGCGCTTTCCGTAGAACCATGTCCGCCTGCGCTTTCAGGCTCTCCGTGCTTGCGTCCATGAGTTTGTAGAGTTTCAGGCGGTCGTGATGGTCGCAGTAGTTTCGCCATGACCACCAGAGATTGCCTAGGACTGCGAGCGCGATGATGATTTCCATTGCGATCATGAGTCCTCTTTTATCGCGCACCCAAGTCCGAGGATGAGGTAGATGCGGGTCATGTTAGTTCGATTAAGCATCATTGTGCCGTTGCATTCACCCAAGCGGTGTACTGCATCGCAGTTCCGCCCACAGAAGCGTAACTGCCTGTCACGATGTTAACGGCAGTCGTCGGTTTTGGTGTGATCGGGACAACGCCTTTGCAGGAGTTCCCAACAGTATTGGTCACAGTTCCAGAGCATCCGAGCGTACCGGTTGCCCATGTGGGCGTGATTGCGACAGTTTGCGTGGTGTTGGTAAATAAGTCGGTATAGACGACGGAACACGTTGGCAGCGTGCTCGAAGTCGTGGCCGCTGTCGTCAGCAAGATTTCGCAACTCACATTGATCGCCTTGGATAGTCCCGGCGTGAACAAAGTGGCTTGCGTTCCGGTCAGGTTCGCCGTCTTACCTCCGAAGTTGCAATTGGCGTATATGTTTTCCAGTTGCCATCCGGTGCCAAGGTCGCCAGCGCCAGAGATGCCGCACGGAACGTGGCTGGCGATGTTAATGTTGCCGTACTCGTAGCATCCGTTATGTCCGCCTGAGTCGTTTACGGTGCAGTTCATCGTGCCGGGGAACAGATCACCGTTACTTCCATTGGATGAGATGTTGCTGATGAGAACGGCATTGACAATTGTGCTTGAGGTTGAATCACCGGCTTGATTGAGTAAGTATCTAGTATGGCTACCTGCGCCTACAATCGGGCCAACCGAATCCTTAATTGTGACCCCAGTGACTGCTGAGGCAACACCGCTTTGTCCGAAATGAATGTTGGCGTTAATGCCATTGGCTGTGCAACCCGCAGTGTCAATACGATTGCCAACTAGAGTGTGCCCGACACCCTGCAACCTGATCGGTACTCCGAATCCATAGATATTATTGTCTCGTGTGAGGCCATAACTGCCGCCATCCACAACGCCTTGACTGGAACAATTGCTGCTGGAACCAAAGCCTCCCAAAGTGTTTCCGAGGAAAAACATAGTGTTGGTTCCTGCGGCAAAGCCAAGTGGATTGTTGAACCCGCAGCGATTCGTTGTGGAGTCGGTAACTACCCATTCATTGTAAGAAACGGTCGACTCGGCCGCATTCTGATCCATCTGAAAGGCGAAATTGGTACAGCTTCCGGCAGTCGCGTTAGTAGCACCAAAGTTCGTAAAGCGGTTGTGCGTAATGTCGGCGTTGCTGATATACGGCTCCTGTTCGATACCAGCGACGGTCAAGCTAGCCCCACCGACGAATGTGAGGTCATGAACGCTGTACATCTGGGCTTGCGCTCCAGTAAGGCCGCTCAATCCTGTAGGCCCGAGCTGGATGCAGTTTGTCCCGGTTTGAGCACAGTCAAACGTCGCTGGCCCCTGCACATGCGTAGGGATCAGGAAAGCAAGATGACAGTTAGTCGTGGCGAACTTGTATGCCTTCCCTACGCCACTGCCTTGGATGATGACGCTTGGGACTCCAGGCCCAGCGTAGGCATTGACACTCGCCATGAACGCGGTAAGAGCCGCACCGCAGTTGTCTGTGGAATCGTCGTCTACTAGTGGTAAGCATTGGGAAGTAGGCAAGGTGGAACAGTTGTTGGAAATATAGAACACGCCAGTATTTATTCCTACTCCAGTGGGTACGGTGATGTTGGTCAGCGCCGATCCATTAAGCGCCGGGAGGTTGCCTAATAGTTTGGTCGCGTCGATAGAGGTCGCTGCTGAGATCGTTCCGGGGGCAATGAACGTAGCTGGAATGGAGAGGACAGGAGTCGTGGTCCCGGTGGCTACGGCTACTTGGTTCGCCGTGCCTGTAACACTAGTCACTGTGCCCGAACCGCCGCCGGTTCCATTACTAGGGCAGGGAATCGAGAACTTTACAGAGTTGGGATTCCCGATCTGACAATAGTATGTTCCCGCCGCCGTGAAGGCGAGGATGTTCCCATTTTGGTCGCTGTAGCCGGGATTTGAGCAGCCTGAACCCGCCGACGCATTCGCGGTGTTGTTCAAGGCCACTCCAGTTCCGCTGCACGCAGTTGCTAGAGTCGCGCTGGTGTATGTCGTCACAGTCGATCCGCATGTGCCCCCGCCCGGATTCGTGGAACAGATTGTGACGTAGGTCGTCGCTGGCCGGTTGTTATTATCCTTCGTGACTGGAACTTCGGTGATGGCCTGCCCGAAAGCTAAGCCCGATGAGAGCAGGAAGAAAACCGCGATGAGTCTGTTGAGCATATCTAGTTCACCGGAATAACTGCGGTTACCGTGTTCGACATCCCCGCGGAATTCGCCACCCTGTAGCTGTAAGTGATATTGTGCTTACTGAGTACGTCGTTGTAGGTTGACAGGCTGCAGGTGTCACTGGAGTAAATCAGTACCCACTGAGATTTTGGTCTGGGCACCCCTTGAGTTCGATAGACATATTGGGCGCAACTCATCCAAGTGAGCGTGACCGTGTGGATTGACGCCAGCAATGCGAGCAGAACTCTACAAGCCAACATAAATTCCTCCGCCTTCGCCAGAACCGTTGAACATTCCGGCCTGCCCCGGCGATCCCTGCTCCCACTCCGGCTCGCAAAATACGACACAGTTTTTCGAGATGGCTGCGGTCGTTGCATTACCCACCGAAACCGAAATACCCAGCAGCCACGGGATGTTGACCGAACCCGCATCTCCGACCGCGACCAGATTTTCTATCGCTGCATAGAACTCGTCCGGCGGTTCGATGTTCATCTGGCCGAGCGGTGGGTTTTGAGTGACGTTGCTGAATGACATGGGTTACTTAACGACCGAACCGAACTCGTGATAGCCAAGCATTCCCACCAGAATCCAGAGAGCTATACCGCCTCCCAAGCGTTGCCGCCAGTTTGGTGAAGCAGGCTCATAATAAGCCCAAGAACCGAATACGATGCAGAGTACGTAAATGGCCCAGAAAAAATAAGCTAGTGGCATTGTTATTTCCCTTCTTGAACGATGTCCACGGCCTTGACGACGACCGCCGCTTTGTTGACTGCATCCTGCGCCCCCGGCAGTGGCATGATGTCCGAAGTGCCCGGAATTTTGCCAGCATAGGCACGAGAGAGATTGGCTCCGAGTCCGTTCATAAACTTGAAGAAGAACCCGTAGAATTTGCTGGAAGTGGAATCCGGCATGGGGAGGGCGCTGATGAAGTTCGATGCCAGAATGTAAATGCCGAGCGTCCAGTAGGTCGGGTGCGCTTGCATTGAAGCCGTGAGCCAGCTCATGCTTCAGTTAGACGGCACGGCCCACTCCTTCGCCGTTGCGGATCGCCGCGATGCACTTCGTCACTGCACTCTCGAATCCTTGGCCTTCGTTTCGGAAAAGCCTTGCGCGTTTTGACCAGTACGACTTTTCAGTTCCACGCAGAAATTTCCAATCTGAATTGCCGGACAGGAGTACCGAACAGGGAAGTCCGAGAGCTTGGGCGAGCCACCCAGCACCGTTGTCCGTTGATACAATCCCGTCCATATTAGCCAAGAGCGCTGCGGTTTCTTCCCAATTCTCAAACTTCGGATTAAGAACCGGTTCACCCAATCTCGAATTGTTTCCATGCGAATCTCCCATCCAGCAATTGACCCAATGCGCTTTGTCCGAAGTCGAGAGCACAATCCGCATCGCCTGCGATTCTAGCAGCGAGCGAAATTTCATCCCACCCTCGAACAGTTCGTTCGCTCCCCAGATCAGTCCATAGGTCGGGAGCCAGTCCGTGCGCTTAACTTCGTAGCGTTTCTTCAGTTCGGGATCGGGCACGAACCATGTTGGGTACTCTGGAATCTGCGTCGGAATCGCTTCGAGAGCGGCCGGCAAACTGAAAACCGTTGTCCAGTAGTTGTAAACGTATCCCGGCTCCGGGATTTTGCCTTGCAGCCACGGCACGCGCTGAAACAGTGGCATGAGTCCGCTGATCGGCGGAGCGGCGTCGGGATAGTAGCGCCAGTCCGCACCGAGCTTGTCGAGTTCTGGAAGCCATCGTGAGTACGTGATTCGATCTCCAGTTCCACCTTCCCCGATAACAAGCAGTTTGTTGTCCGGTGCGATCAGGCGTTCTCCGAGCCACAGCGGAACGTCGGGAGGGACTTGGAACATATTGCGGGCCCCGAACTTCGTCATGGGCCGCGCTTCGTCGTAGAGCGGCCACGCATCGCGCCAGTTGCCGTTTCGCAGTAGCGATTCCATCCAGCCGAGCTTCAGATAGAAATAATCTGGGTCTGCGAGGAAGGCTTTCCGCACCATGACCGAACTCTCTGCGAAGTGACCGAGGTCTTTGAGCACCATGCCGAAATTCATGTTGATGCCCGAATCGCTGCAGACTTCCACGCCGGGATCGCTCGATGCGAGTACATCAATTTTCGTCAAGGCGGTACTGTACATACTCAGAGCTTCATCCGCTTCTCCAACCGTGAACAGGCAGGATGCGAGATTCGAGAGCACTTCGGGGTTATCGGGTTTCTGCTGAGCCATCGCACGCCACTGAGGAAGCTGGTCGTGCGCGAGTTTCTTGGTCATCATCTGACCCTGCTCAGGCATTGAGAATCACCGCCCTGCCGCGATAGCCGCGTGAACTTTGTCGTTCCATCCCCATTCGTGAATTCTACGGACCAGGTTATTGCGATGCGTTTTGAGTTCTTCCGCAGCTTTAGTCTGGTTGAAATCGTTTTTCTCCAATGCCCACCATACATACCACTGTTCAAAATTGGAGAACCGCTGCGTCAAGGCCGATTCCGCGCTCAATCCTCAAATTGTCTATGTCAGGCATTCATCCCTCGCAAAACGAATTTCATGTGACGCTTGATCTTGACGACCGCAGCCCGTTGCCCGCGCCCTCCGCGCCCGTCCGCAGGCGGCAGAGCCATAGTCGTGACTGGCCGTGATCCGTCTGGTTTGTAATCTCCATAGGCTACGGCTTGGCTTCGAAACACGGTGGGGCCGAGCTTGTAGTCTTTGGTTCCGCGCTTGCGCTTGCGCCAGCCTTTCCCGTGGGGGTCGGAGCCATCGACGAGCCAGAGTATCCAGCCTGCGAGGAGTCCTTCTTCGCGTCCATTGGTGGCATGGAGTTGCTTAAAGGTGCGGAGCATGTGCTGGCGGAGGCCGCTGTGTCCCATGAGTGTGGCGCACTCGGCAAAGTCTCTACACCTAGCATATTGCCAAAGGCACGCTCCAAGCGAATGGTTGCCAAACGCTGCAAGTTCGGCTCGTTTGAGGACAGCATCAATTCGATCAATCGAAGGTATTGGTCCGAACTCAGCGAGTCCAGCCAGTTTGTGTGCTGATTTGTGTAGGTCTTCTTCGGCACGGTGCCCTGCCTTTCCAAAAAGTATTGACAATTCCGTAGGACGTTTTTGTAAGACGGCGTAGAGCAGCATGATTTCCTGATCGCGGGGATTGAGCAGGTTCACGAGTTCGGCGAAGCGCGGCCAGTCGTCGCGGGCAAAGTCGGCGATCTCGTACTTGTCGAGAGCGGGGCCGAGGGTTTCAATGGAGCCAATGGCGGAGATTTCTTCTTGGATCATTTCCAGTTTTTCGGTGTACGTACAGCTTTGTCATCGAAGTAAAAATCGGCTGGGGGTTTGAAGTTGGTAACGTCGTGGAACCGAACGTCGTGATTTTTCAGGTGCCACGCGATGTTGCTGTGTTGCTCAATGGGTCGCGCAGTCAAAACGATCACTCTGAATTTCCGGTCGTAGAGCAACTGGCAGAGTTCGCGGCCACGGGGTAAGACTGGCCCCAGGCGGGAGTTTCCCCACGCGGTATCGTGGAACAGGATCACCGAGTCGAGATCGACACAGGCGCAGCCAAGTACGGAGGGCGTGGCAGTTGCAGCATACGACATCACATCTTGCCATTTCTCGGCGTAGGGCGATTTCCGAGAGCTTCTTGCCATCGGTGCCGAGGTTGAAGTATTTGCCACGGGCGGGGTCATGGTCGAACTCCATCTGGCAGTAGCGGTAGAAGAAATGGCAATCGGCGCACGGGTGGGTTTCCTTCCACGATTGCATGAGGCGCGTAGCTTGGCGCTGTGACCACAATTGCACAAGGTAGCACAGATTTTACTCTTGACAAGCCAATTAGTTGCGGTATCGTGTTAGCTTCCGTGTATACAAAACTGTTCTCATCCCTAACGGATTCTACTATTTGGCGGGAAGAAGACCACACTCGTTTGGTCTGGATCACCATGTTAGCGATGGCCGACAAGACTGGGCATGTGATGGCTTCGGTTCCCGGCCTTGCGGATCGCGCCAGAGTCTCGATTGAGAAGACCGTATCGGCTCTCGAAAAACTGGCCGCGCCGGACAAATGGAGCCGCTCGAAGGAATGCGATGGGCGAAGAATCGAGGAGATCGGCGGCGGGTGGTCGCTCATAAACTACACAAAATACAGGAGAATGAGAAATGAAGAAGAACGAAAAGAGTACATGCGGAATTACATGAGGAACCGCCGTAAACAGGCTGTTAACAAAGTTAGCAATGTTAACTCCAGTAAGCCGCCGTTAGCCCAAGCAGAAGCAGAAGTAGAATATAAAGCAGTAGAGGGGTTGAAAGCAGAGAATACTAAAAACAAGATTCATAAGGGGGGAGGTTTTGCCGAAACCGCAGAACCGCGCCCGTTCGAATTGGCAATTAAATTTCTCGAAATGATTGGTTTACCGCAAACCCCAGCAAATCGTGGAGTGGTCACGGAGGCGATTAAGGCAGAGGCGAAGTACAGTGGCCGAGAGGCCGAAGCTGTGTGTACCCAGTTAGCCTCGAAAGTGCTGGATGATCGCGAAGCGGGTGTTCCAATCGACAAGTTTTATTTTGAAGATTCCAAGTGGAGGAGAAATGGCAATGGCGGATTTCACGAGTCGAAGGAACAAGCCCGACAGCGCAGAAACAAAGCCGTGCTTGACAAGTTTACAGTTCGCAATGTTGCAGCGAGCGGCTAATCTTTTTGGGAAAGATATGACAGAATCGGAAACCGAGGTCTGGGCCGATATACTGAACGGCGTTAGTCAAGACGCATGTGAATACGCTTTTGAGAACTGGTTTCGAAACGGGAAATTCTTTCCACGCCCAGCGAACATTTTGGAGTTGGTGCAGACATACGCTTCCAATCAACCGAGAGAAGTTTGCGACGATGCCTGCAAACGCCGCCACGGACGCGGATATGACACGAATGATCTGCTTTGGCTTTGGAAGAAAAGACAGGCGTCCGGTGCTACGAAGTGGACGAAAGCGGATTATGAAGCTGCGATGCAGGAACTCGATTCAAAGCGAGAAGGCGGTGCGCCACTGTGGAGGAAAATCGCATGAAACTTGACGACCAACTGCTGCGAGAACTGACGAACGAGCGGGAATGGCCGAACGGATTTTCGGCAGCGCCCGTGACTTATGCGATAAAAGCGCAGGTGCCACTCACTGAACTGGCCGCGAAGGTTCTGGAGAACGATCGGGTGCGGATCGAGGAGCGCAAGTGGCGCGGCGGGAATAAGCCGTGAGCCAACTTCAAGAAGAATTTTCGCAGTCCGCAGCTCTGTTAATTCAGAAAGCCGCTGAGCTTGGCTACGGTGTCACTCTGGGGGAAGCGTGGCGTACACCGGAGCAAGCGGAATGGGACGCCGCGCACCATACTGGAGTTGCCGATTCGCTCCACTTGCAACGACTGGCGATAGACCTGAATCTTTTCAAAGACGGAGAATTCCTGACAACGCCCGATGCCTACGTAGAACTGGGTACTTGGTGGAAAACATTGGGGCCAGCCTATCGCTACGGCGGAGACTTCGGGATCAAGGACTACGATCACTTCTCGATTACACCTGATGGCATCCACGCATAAACCCCCTCTCCTCACTCCTCCGCGCCTCTCAGACGGCAAAAGTTAGCCCGCAACCTTACGCAGGAATGGGCGCCCTTGCATTGTAGGGCGTGTTTTACGCACAGTTCCGGCC
>Ga0070765_100000604_pt1 | contig 21595 bp, 20 predicted proteins | sample HubBroMetageWFT5_FD_71516 | JGI IMG/M metagenome (GOLD analysis project Ga0070765, IMG submission 71516) | Warmed and freeze-thawed soil microbial communities from the Hubbard Brook experimental Forest, New Hampshire - Hubbard Brook CCASE Soil... | ecosystem: Environmental > Terrestrial > Soil... | reverse complement strand
AGCGCAATTTCGTAGCTGACCATCTGCGCGCTGGCGCGCAATCCGCCTAGCAGTGAATATTTGTTATTCGACGACCAACCGGCCAGTGCGACCCCATAAACTCCCATGGAGGTTACGCCCAGAATCATCAGCAATCCGATGTTCACGTCGGTAATTTGAAACGGAATGCTGTACGGTCCAATTACGGCACCACCCCAATGGAACGGCATCTCGAAGTGGAACAGGAGGAATTGGGGTACAGTGAATGGCCCAAACGTGAAGCTGTTTCCGAACGGAATCACCGCAATCGAAGTCAGCGCAAAGATCACCGCAATCATCGGTGCCGCCAGAAACAGCGGCTTGTAGACGTGCGGGGGCGTTAGATCTTCTTTGAAAAGAAACTTCAACCCATCTGCTGCCGGCTGCAGCAATCCAAATGGGCCGACCCGCGTGGGTCCCCACCGATTCTGCATGTGGCCTACCACTTTTCGTTCCAGCCACACCGTGTACGCGACAGCCGTAAGCAGTACAAATAATATGATCAGGGACTTGATCACGGACGCGATGACGAAAATGAGAGGGGGCAAAATCATTTCTTAATTCTCGTAATCGAGTAAGTTGGAACCGAGTCGCACTGCAGGTCGGGAATTTCAATTCTCATTTCAAATTTCCCAATTGCTGAGTGGTTCTCAGTCCGCTGCGACTTCCGCGGGCTTGACTTCGTGAGTCTCCAGCACTGCCTTCAAGGCGTGCGAATAGCGCCCCAGCGTGCCGGAGGTGAAAAGAGTATCGTTCGCCGGCGCAATGGATCCCGATTTGTGAGCAACCCCAGGCCCAGCCGCGCTGAGGGACGTGTGCTCGCTATTGCCCGCCAGCAGATTCACGCGCGGCACGTCATAACCTGGGACGAGACGCTGAATTTCATCGAGAATCGCTGTGGGTTCAAACGGGCTCATCTTTGGCTCAAGTCCGCGCGCCTCAAGCCATACTGCATGACGATCGGCTTCGCCGGACTGCGCGCCGCGTGACTGGCCCATGTCCGCATGGGTACCGCCGCCGAAGGGCACAAGCTGGCGCACATCAAAACCCATGGCGTCGGCGATGCGCACGATCATTTCGAAGTCTGTTTTTGTGCCTGTGACCTCGCCTGCCTTCTTTACCAACTGCAAATCGCCGCAGGTGTTGGTGAATGTTCCTGATTTTTCATAAGCGTTCGCCGCCGGCAGCACCACATCGGCCATCACGGCAGTTTCCGTAAGAAACATGTCTTGTACGACGACGAAACTATTCGAGAATGCGAAGGGATCGATCCCCAGGCGGCCAATCGGATTCGAGCCCACCACATAAAGAGCCTTCAACTTGCCGGCCTTCCCGGCCTCAATCATGCCCTGCATGTCGAGACCCGCGTCCTTCGGCACGTATTTCCACTCTGAATGAAACTGGCTGCTTGCTCCGATCGAATGGTATCCCGGCAGTAAATCCGGATACAGGCCCATGTCCGCCGCGCCGCGCGAGTTGGCGTAGTCGGCTAAACAGATGAACTTTGCGCCCGGGATTCCGACACCAAATTTCACCAGGCTCGCAATGTCGTTCCCCTGAATTTCGGATCCGAAAATAATTACGAGATTCTGTTCGCCGCGCAACTGATCGCGCAGGGCCAGCCATCCCTCTTTGTTCAGAGAGGGACTGTTGACCGCGTCTACCGCACCATCATTTCCGGCGAGGAAGGAAGCTACATTTACCTCCGATCCCGGAGCAATCTGCGCGAAACTCGCCGCCTGCCGCCGCAGCTTGATCGGTTGCGAGTTAATTACATATAGCCGGGCGCGATGGAGTCGAACATTGTTGCGAATTTGCCAGGCCAACAGCGGATGTTGCTCCGTGGGATCGTTGCCGATCAAAAGAATCGCCGGAGCCCTGTACACCTCCGCCATGCTCGCCGTCGCCTCAGCCTTGCCAGGAAGCGCTGCCGCCAAAGCGGGGAAGTCCGCGGTGCGGTGATGGTCGACATTATTCGTCTTTAGAACCACACGCGAAAACTTGGAAAGCAAATAGGCTTCTTCGTTGGTAGTTCGGGTTGAGCCAATCACGCCGATCGCCGTTCCGCCGTCGCGTTCGCGAACCTCCGCGAATTTATTTCCGATCAGCGCAAACGCCTCTTCCCAGGTCGCGGGGGTGAGCTTTCCATCCTGCCGAATCAGCGGCTGCGTCAGGCGTTCTTCATGGTTGGCAAAGTCGAACGCATAACGACCCTTGATGCAAAGAAAATCTCCGTTCGTTCCGCTCTTGTCCCGATTGTCGCCGCGCACGATCTCCATGCCGGTATCGGCGCGACGCACGCCCAGCGTGGTCTTGCAGCCATCGCCACAGTGCGTGCAAATCGTTCCCACATGCTTCATCTCCCATGGACGCGTCTTGTAGCGATAAGCGCCGGAAGTGAGTGCGCCGACCGGACAGATGTCGATACACATGCCGCATTCTTCGCACTCCAGATGATCTTCTTTATTCGGGGCGATGATCGAACTCACACCCCGGTTCTGCACCCCAAGGGCCCAAACATCCATGCCCTCGCCGCACACCCGTACACACCGGTAGCAAAGAATGCAACGTGGCCGGTCGAAAAACACCACCGGCGACCACTGCTGCTCGTCTTTGTGATTCTTTGCCTCCATGAACTTCGACTCGGCGGCGCCGTAGGTGAACGTCATGTCCTGCAGTTCGCACTCGCCCCCGGCGTCGCACACCGGACAATCCAAAGGATGATTCCCCAGCAGCAACTCCAGCATCGACTTGCGCGCCTGCTTGATCTCGTCGCTGTCGGAAGTGACGATCATCCCTTCCGCAACCACGGTGGTACACGCGGTCTGCAGTTTGGGCATCTTCTCGATCTTCACCAGGCACATGCGGCAGGCGCCCTGCAGTGAAAGATTGGGGTAATAACAAAATGAAGGAACTTCGATGCCCACGGTCTTGCAGGCCTCAATCAGCAGAGTTCCCGCCGGAGCCGTGATTTTCTTGCCGTCAACTGTCAGTGTTACGTCAGCCATAAAAATTTAACGACTAGCAATCGTTTGATCGGGCCATTGGCAAAATCGCCGATCGACCAATCGCGCTATTCTTCCCTAGTGTGCCAGCGCCGCCATTTCTTCAACCGCTCCTGCCTTCTCATATGGACACGGCCGGCCTTCCAAATGATCTTCAAATTCTTTGCGGAATTTTTTCACGAATGCGATTGTCGGCATCGCCGCCGCATCGCCCAGGGGGCAGAACGTCCGGCCCAGCATGTTCTCGGACAGGTACTGCATGTTGTCGATATCTTTCCTCACTCCACCACCAGCGTGAAAACGGATCAACGTTTTCTTCAGCCAGTCTGTACCTTCACGGCAGGGAATGCACCATCCGCAGCTCTCGTGCTGATAAAACTTCATCGTCCGCAACGCAAACTTCACGATGCACTGTTGGTCGTCGATGACGACCACGCCGCCCGAACCCAGCATCGAGCCGGCCTTCGCGACCGAATCAAAATCCATAGCTACGTCGATTTCATCCGCTTTCAGCGCCGGGCACGAAGAACCTCCGGGAACCACAGCCTTCAACCCGCGCCCGCTCGGGATTCCGCCGCCCACGTCGTAAATCATCTTCTTCAGGTTGTATCCCATGGGCAGTTCGTAAACCCCGGGCTTGGCAATATTGCCGCTCAGGCAGAAAAGCCGCGTACCGCCATTCTTGGGAGTTCCCAACCCTGCATACCACTCGCCGCCCCCAAGAATAATGTGTGGCACATTGGCCAGAGTTTCCGCATTGTTGATGACCGTCGGCCCGCCCCACAATCCAACCACGGCAGGGAAGGGAGGCCGGATACGCGGAATGCCCCGCTTACCCTCAAGCGATTCCATCAGCGCCGATTCTTCCCCCACTTCGTACGCGCCGGCCCCGCCGTGCCAGTAAATATCGAGATTGTGCCCGCTGCCAAAAATGTTTTTCCCGATAAAACCACGGGCGTAAGCATCGCGGATCGCCTTCTGCATAATCACCGACAGATAGCGATACTCGCCGCGAATATAGATGTATCCGCTGGCCGCGCCCACCGCCAGCGCCGCAATCATCACACCCTCGATCACCGAGTGCGGATCATGCTCAAAGATCAGGCGGTCTTTGCATGTTCCGGGCTCGCTCTCATCGCCGTTGCACAGAACATATTTTGGTTTCGGGGCAACCTTGGGCACGAACGACCACTTCATGCCGGTCGAGAAACCAGCGCCGCCGCGCCCGCGCAATCCCGAAGCCTTCACCTCATTCACAATCGCGTCAGGCTGCATGCCAAGCGCCTTCTGCACGGCCTTATAACCGTCCAGCTCGAGATAACGGTCAAGGCTCTCCGCGCCCAGGCCAAAGCGCCGGGAGACGACCTTAACTTCATCGGGATGGGAAACCAATGTCGCCATAAAACATTGTTTGATTGTTGATTTCTGATCGTTGATTGAACCCGAAGGATTGAGGGTTTTCAATCAGCAGTCAAAAATCATCAATTCCCTGCGCCTTCTCTCTTCGCGTACCTGTCCAAAACCCTATCCATCTTCTCCGCCGTCAAATTCTCGTGAAAATCGTAGTTCACCTGCGCTGCCGGAGCCCAACTGCACGCCCCAATGCACTCCACCTCTTCAAGCGAGAACAAGCCGTCGGGCGTAATTCCTTTGTGTCCGACGCCCAATTTCTTCGCGCAGTGCTGCAGAATTTCTTCCCCGCCGCGCACCATGCAACTGATATTGGTACAAACCTGCACGTTGAACTTTCCCCGCGGCTTGGTGGTCAGCATCGAGTAGTAGCTGATCACATTGCGCACTTCCAGTTCCGTCAAATCGAGACGCGATGCCAGCTCCGCGATCACTTCGTCCGACAGGTATCCGACCTCATCCTGTGCATAAAGCAGAGTAGGAACCAAAGCGGAACGTTTGGTGGGATAGTGCGGCACCATCTCCGCAAACCGCGCCTCGAACTCTTCGGAAAATTTCATCATCCAAATCCTCTGTGATCCTCTGTGTCCCCTGTGGTAAAGGTTTTCGACCACGCGGGAAGAGGATGTCCACAGGACTATCTATCAATCTCTCCCAGCACAATATCGATTGATCCAATCGCCGCGACCACATCCGCGATCAACCCTCCCTCGCACATCTTCGGAAGGGTCTGTAAATTGGCCAGACAAGCTGCCCGCATATGCACCCGATAGGGCTTAGCAGTGCCATCACTCACAATGTAATAGCCCATCTCCCCGCGCGGCGACTCGACTGCCTGATACACTTCGCCCGCCGGCACCGCGAAGCCTTCAGTAATAATCTTGAAGTGGTAAATGAGCGCTTCCATCTGCGTCTTCATCTTTTCCCGATCGGGCAGCACAATCCCCGGAGCGTCCGCCTTGATCGGTCCTTCCGGCATTCCGTCCAGTGCTTGCCTCACAATCCCAATGGACTCGCGCAATTCGCGCACCCGGCAAATATAACGCGCAAAGACATCGCCTTCCTGCGCCACGGGAACCTTGAACTTAAAATTTTCATAGCCCGAGTAAGGCATATCGCGTCGCAGATCAAAATCCACCCCACTCCCGCGCAACGTCGGACCGCTCGCCCCCAATGCAATCGCGTCGTCCGCGCTCATGCGAGCCACGCCCTTGGTGCGCATCATGAAAATCGGATTTCCCGTCAGCAGGTTTTCGTACTCATCGACTTTCTCGGGGAAATATCCAGCGAACTCGCGCACTCGATCGAAGAACCCGAGCGGCGGTTCCAGCGCCAGTCCGCCCACGCGAAAGTACGAGGTCATCATGCGCTGCCCGCTGATCATCTCGAATAGCTTCAGGATTTCTTCGCGTTCGCGGAAGCAATACAAAAAGACTGTCATCGCGCCAATGTCGAGTGCATGCGTCCCCAGCCACACCAGATGAGAATTGATCCGCGTCAACTCATTCATCAGCACACGCATCCACTGCGCTTTCGGCGGAATCTCCAGCCCCAACAATTTCTCGACCGCCAGCACGTAACAGAGATTGTTGGTCATGGGACACAGATAATCGATGCGGTCGGTCAACGGCACAACCTGCTGGTAAAACTTGGCCTCGCAGGTCTTTTCAATTCCCGTGTGCAGAAAGCCGATATCCGGCATGATCCGCACGATGGTCTCGCCGTCAATCTCGAGCAGCACCCGCAACACTCCATGGGTCGACGGATGTTGCGGCCCCATGTTCAGGATCATGGTTCGATCCTGGCCGGGTTCAAGAACGGGCGTAGGCGTGAAGTGAGCCACTTAGCGGTAGCCCTCCACCGGATAATCCTTTCGCAGCGGATGCCCCTCCCAGTCCTCGGGCATCAAAAGCCTGCGTAAATAGGGATGTCCATTGAACCGAATCCCAAATAAGTCGAAAACCTCGCGCTCAAAGTAATTCGCGCCCGGCCACACCGAGGTCAGGGATTCCACCGCCGGACTCGCGCTGTCCAGTCGCACCTTCAGCCGCACTCGGTCTTTCTTGGGAATCGACAGCAAGTGGTAGACCACTTCAAACCGGGGTTCCGCAGGAAACCAATCGACGCAGGTTACATCGGAAAGAAAATTGTAGGCGCACTCCGGGTCGTCCCGCAGCAGCGCGCATGCCTCGCGAAGGTTTGACCGATCCAGCCAGATCGTCATCTCATCGCGGTCGAACTTCACGTCCGCAATCGACGCCGCATTCCATGCCAGCAGCCGCGCAATCGCAGGATGATCCTTTAGTTGCTCCAGATCAGTAATAGCGTGGGCCAGCGGCATCAACGCACTCTCCGCCCCGCCGCATCCGGACCCCACTCCAGAACGCCCTTCTTCCAGACGTAAAAAAATCCCACCAGCACGATGCCGATATACACAAACATCTCCCACAGGCCAAAGTGCTTCAGGTCGCGCAGAATCACCGCCCACGGATAAAGAAAAACCGCTTCTACGTCGAACAGGATGAACAACATCGCCACCAGATAAAATTTCACGGAGAAGCGACCGCGCGCGTCACCCACCGGCTCCATCCCGGATTCGTAAGGCGACATCTTCGCCCGAGTCGGCTTGCGCTGCCCAATCAGCCAGGAAAGCGAGATAATCGCACCTGCGATCCCGCTCGCCAGCAGAATATGGATGAGAAACGGCAGGTAGCGAGCAAAGTAATTGTCGGGCATAGGAGAGGGTCTATATAATTCGCGCCAGCATCGCTTAAACATTCTAGATTAGGTGCTGGTGCGCGAGAGTGTCAAGGGAACCGCAGCCATTTTGCAAATTCGGGGAATGGGAAAATTTGACGATGATGCGATCGGCTCACCGGGCGCTTAGAGTCAAATGATCTGATCTCTCGATAGACGTTGTAAGCGCACAGGTTCAAGGCTTTTCAATGGGCGATGACCAGATCAATTGATTCCCCGATTAGAGTTTCCCTATGATTTTTGGCTTTAACACCGACGTAAAGCACGGCGACACTATCTACCACGTGCAGAGCGAAGCCCGCGAGGGTGAAAAACTGCTCCAGACGCAGGTCTTTGTCCGCGGCAGGTGCGTTGGCAAAAAGGCGATCTCTTATGCCGATTCCGCCGCCATCGCCGGTTTCGGCGATTCTCAAAAAGAACAGCAATTGCGCGATCAGCACCGCCTCGTCCTGGAAGCGATAAAAGAAGGAAAGCTGGAAGGCGTCCTCGATAAGACTGAAACCGAAACCTTATCTGCCATCAAGCAATTGGATGTGCAGTGGGAGAATGCCACCTCGGTCCATGCGAATCGCAATCTGACGATGCAGTTGCGGGTGACCGAAGATGCGTCCGCGGTGCCCGGCGCCCGCCTCGTTTTCCGCTTCGCCCGCCCGGACGCCGCTCCGTTCTACACGCAGGCCGTTACTGACTCCACGGGCGGAGCCGCCATCTCGGTGGAAGTTGACGAATCCGCCCTGCCTGATTCTTCCGTAATGGTGCAAGCCAACCACGACGGGCGCACCGTCACCCGCAAATTTATGTTGCGCAAAGCCGAGTAGGAATCGGGATTGCGCCGATTCTATTCGGCGGCGTCATCGCGCGCGAATCCGTCTTTCAGACGCAGCGAGGGATCTCATACTTAACCGGCTCGGAGCGTAAGCCAACCGAACCACGACCCCCGCCCGAAGGTACTTTGCCTGTGAAATAGTCATGAGACAATGAACCTAACTCTTTGAACCTCTCAAGGGCCTTTAAAACGGGAGCGCTGGCACGGCAAAAATGAAGCTTTACCTCAACGGAGACGAACGCGAGTTCAGCGACATTCCTTCTCCTTTCACCCTGACATCGCTTGTGGAAATCCTGGGCATGAAGTCCGATCGCGTCGCCGTGGAACTCGACCGCGAAATTGTTTCCCGCGAGCGCTGGTCCCAAACTCTGTTGAAAGATGGAGATCGCCTCGAGATCGTTCACTTCGTCGGCGGCGGCTCTCGCAACCATAATGACGCCTGTCGCAATTGAATACCCCTGTCATCCCGACCATGGCCTCCATTCCTGTAGGGAATGGAAGGCGTAGTGGAGGGACCTGCTGTCGGCATGGGCTGCCCAAGCTGGAACCGCCTATTCCCCGCGCACTCTTCTAGTTAACCATCTTTTAACCAATCTCTTGTTGACACCCACCAACTCCTGTCTACAATGTTTGAAACATTCGAGTTGAAGATTGTTTCAAACATGAAGTGGGAATAATGACTGACAGCTTTCCATCGCACGAGGTAATCGCCTTAACCGGAGTCAGCGCCCGCCAGCTCCAGTGGTGGGACGAGCGCGGCGTTGTAAAGCCCGACCGCGTTGGTCATCGGCGGCTCTATTCCCTGCAGAATGTGATGGAAATGGCAGTCATCTGCGAGTTGCGCCGCAAGGGGTTTTCGCTCCAGGGCGTGCGCAAGGTCATGCGTTTCCTCCAGCGCGAGTTCGGCAAAGGCCTCGGCGAAATCGTGGGCCGCAATTCCGATGTCCACCTGCTCACCGACGGCGTGAACCTTTATCTGGAAACTTCGGCGAAACAAATCGTCGACATTCTGAAGAATTCGGACCAGCCCATTTTGGGTATCTGCTTGAGCGACGCGGTGCGGCAGGTTCGCGCGGACGTCATCGCTCGCAAGGCAAGTACTTCCGTAACAGGGCCATCGCTCCGACGACGTGCTAAAAAGGCTTCGTAGACAGTTTCATTCGCGGCCCAGGTTCAGAAATTGCTTCACAACCGCTCCACAACGGTTCACAGGAGGAATGCATGGTCGGAGAACTAGACATCCTTAACGAGTGGATCCCGGAGGCGATGCAGCCCGGAACCGTTTTTGTTCTGGAGAATGCCGGCGAAGTTGGTGAGAAAGAAGACCCGTATTGGGCGGTATTGGCCTGTCCCTCCTGCGGCATGCTGGGACTGATCACGCGGCGGCAGATTAATGGTCTGGTGCCGGTGATCTGCGGATCAGAACATTGCTCCGCGCAATTTTTCATTCGCGAAGCCGAAGTCGTGGTTCGAAAGCCTTTCTAAGTTCTTGTGACGCGGGAGCTTTGCCCGCGACGTCTATCCACGAGCAGTTCCACCTGCCCGCATCCCGCTTAATTCCACGGGAACCTGATCGACGATTTCGATTCCGAAGCCTTCGAGGGCTGCCACTTTCTTGGGTCGATTGGTCAGCAGGCGGATTCGTCTCAGGTTCAGGTCAGATAATATCTGTGCGCCGATTCCGATTTCGCGTTGCGTCTGCCTTTCGTTGTCCAGCAAGGAAGGAAGCTTGCGGCCGCGGTGGAACGTCAAGGCGTTGCGCTCGCCTACCTTATCGATAGAAAAACCTTGCGAGGTCTGATGCAGGTAGATCAGTGCGCCGTGGCCCTCTTCGGAGATCCGGCGCAGCGAGCCTTGCAGCGTGGCGTGGCACTCGCAGCCGGTCGCGCCAAATACATCGCCCAGGAGGCAGTGGGCGTGCATGCGCACCAGCACAGGCGTATCGCTGTGCTCGATGTCCCCGCGGATTAATGCAACATGGGATTCACCGCCGTCCACTTCGCTTTCGTAGGCGATCAGGCGGAATTCACCGAATTGGGTCTCCACAAGCGCCTCGCCTACGCGATGCACGTAGCGTTCGTGCGCCATGCGATAGCGAATCAGCTCGGCGACGGTGAGCATCTTCATGTCATGCTGCTGGCAGAACTCGATCAGGTCCGGCACGCGGGCCATGGTGCCGTCATCCCTCATAATTTCGCAGATGATGCCGGCGGGGATGAGTCCCGCGAGGCGGGCGAGATCGACCGAGGCTTCGGTTTGCCCGGCGCGGACGAGGACTCCACCCTTGCGGGCGCGAAGAGGGAAGACATGGCCGGGGCGCGCCAGATCGGAAGGTTGCGTCGCGGGATCGATCGCCACCTGAATGGTGCGCGCGCGATCATATGCAGAGATGCCTGTAGTCACGCCCACGCGCGCGTCAATCGCTTCGCAGAACGCAGTACCGTATTGCGAAGTATTCTCAGCGCTCATGGGACCGAGGCGGAGGTGGTCGAGCCGCTCCTCGGTCATGGTGAGGCAGACCAGTCCGCGTCCAAACTTGGCCATGAAGTTGATGGCTTCGGGCGTGACCTTCTCGGCGGCGAGAGTGATGTCGCCCTCGTTCTCGCGGTCTTCGTCGTCGACAACGACAATCATGTGGCCGGCGCGGATTTCTTCGATAGCGGTGGGAACGTCGGCGAAGGCTTGGTTGGTCATGATGAGGTGATTGTATCAAAGCTAGTTGGCGAGTTGGTTAACCGGGCGGGGCTTAGTCGCCTCGGGTTGGTCCAGTTAGGAAGCGCCCACCCTCAGGTTCCCGGGGCACAGATACTTTTTGGCAATAATTTACTTGACAAATCACATTAGATTCGGCCATTATTGAGTCATGGAACCGAAGCTATCCACTCTCCAAGAAGCAATTGTTTACTTCTCAAATCCGACAAACTGCCGGAATTATGTCGCGGACCGTCGCTGGCCCAAGGGCGTAGAGTGTCCGCGCTGCGGGAACAAGAAAGTAACGTTCTTGGAAAAGTACAACCGTTGGCAGTGTGGCGCACGGCACGCTAATCGGCAGTTTACTGCCAAGACTGGAACGATCTTTGAGGATTCGCCTTTAGGTTTGGACAAATGGCTGGCGGCAATGTGGCAAGTTGTGAACTGTAAGAACGGGGTTAGTTCCTATGAGGTTCACCGCGCAATTCGCATCACACAAAAGTCGGCGTGGTTTATGGACCACAGGATTCGGCTCGCTTTGCAAGTGGGATCGCTGGAGAAACTTGGGGGACCGGGTTCGGAAGTAGAGGCGGATGAGGCGGTAAAGCGCGGAACATGCACGCAACACGTCGGGCACAATTCAGGGTTGCTCGGGAGACTTCTATGGGAGATGCGGCTCTGGTCAACAAGACTGCTGTCTGGGGCGTTCTGGACCGAGAAATCGCGCCGGGTACGCGCTACCGTAGTGCCGAAGGTAAATCGAGAGGCATTGCAAACTGCGGTTCTCGATCAGGTAGCGCCGGGATCGAAGGTATATACGGACGAGGCAAAAGTGTATCGTGCGCTCCCGAAGGACTACATTCACGAATTCGTTAACCACATGGAAAGCTACGTAAATGGCCAGGTTCACACGAATGGTCTTGAGAATTTTTGGAGCCTGCTCAAGCGGACACTATCGGGAACGTACGTGGCAGTTGAACCCTTCCACCTTCATCGATATTTAGACGAACAGATGTTTCGCTACAACCATCGCAAAAACATGGATGACGGCCAGCGATTCGATCTGGCCGTCCGTCAGATCCACGGAAAGCGCTTAACTTGGGCTGAACTCACAGGCAAGGCTTCGGGATCGACCATACCGACCATCTGAAACGCCAACTGCGAGGAAAGCGGTAATGCGTACCGTTCCTCTGGTTCCTCACAAATCGCTTCGGGAACTATTGACATATCCTCTGGTGCGGGAGCACAATTGGTTTGTCTAGAGTCGTTTAACCCTAGGAGCGAACAATGTACGAAATCTTTGAACGTCGCGTCCCGCGCATGGGGAACCCCATGATGTCCTTCTCCAAGCTCGGACAAATCACTTTCAACACCCTCGCCGCTCAGGCCCTACAGAAGGCAACCGTAGATCATGTGCTGCTCATGTGGGACACCGAAGAGCGCAAGATTGGCCTGAAGTCCACGAGCAATAAAAAAGACTCCAGGGCATACCACATCCGTTATCACGACGGCGGAAACGGTGCCAGTTTTTCCGCAAAGACATTCATGGATTACATCGGGATCGATTATTCCCAGCGAAGAGGGGTAACCGTCGAAGTTAACCCGAATCATGAGATGGTCATCGAGGTCAAACTTCCTGACGAATTTTTTAAGCGGAAGTCTTCGCCTCGGATCGTTAGCAGGACAGCACAGGCGGCAAATAGTTAGAGGCTCTGATTGGCTCAGAGCCTCTAAATGAAGCCAGTTGTCCACTCAGCTTGTCTAGAGTCGAGAGGAGCGCAGAAGGGCTTCCGTCGCTACCAGTGTACCCAAGCACGGGGTATACAGTCCAGCGATTTATTCCCCTTTCCTCTCAAACATTTAGGTCTCTGCAAAGAGCGGGCGGAAAAGCCTAAGGGCTTACCGCACGGAAATGCCACAGACTTAGCGCTGCTGCGCTGGGTTGTTTGAGCGGAGGTGATGGCCTATCGAACCACCATAAATAACGGGTATTAGCCGCACGGCCCGTCACGAGCGGGCCGTGCGTGTTTACTGTACCATTTGTCGCTTGCTGGCGCTATGATTGCTTCCACACCGGAGGTCAATGACCATGGCTTGCGAATGCGATCCCGGCCGTAAGCGAGTCCTATTGGCGAAATTAAACTTTGGACTACTAAGCAGGAGGGAATACCTGCCGGAACTGGTACGGTTCTACCCACGGTCGAGGTTCTCGTCTGTGACAACTGCGGAATTGCGGAGTTCAAAATACCAAATAAATAATCAGCGACACACTAATGGCAACCTATGAAATATCCACCACCAGTTCAACTCCCTTCAGGCGGGACGCCAGCAGAACGGCTTGATCTTGCATTCCGCAAGGTGCTCACCGTATCGAAAGGTGATCTGCTGAAAGCAGAATCAAAACTCCAACAGCAACGGGGAAAACGGCGGGCGAAGAAGAAACGATAGAGAGGACGACATGGCAAGAATTGTTCTATACGAAGCGGGTAAGCCGGTGGAATATCCGAATGCGCATGATGTTGTGATCTCGCCGGGTGGCGTTCTAGTGTTCTATTGGGAAACGGGTAGCGCGGCTAACCAGCAAGCATATAAGGTTCAAACCACCGTCCCGTATGTGGTGTGGGAAGACGTTGCGGTTAGCTCTTAGCGGTTTCCTTGGTGCAACCTGTCACGGCAATTCCAACCTAGCTATTTTTCGTGTGATTTGTCAAATCAGTTATTGCCTACTTTTTCCTTGAATTGGGGTGCTCGCCTTGTGTAGAGTGGGGTCGTTTTTCGGCGACACGGGTTTGAGCCGCCGACGGTCTGGTCGCTTCCCTCGGTTAGACCGCTTTCCTAAGCGCGTAGTCTCACCTCCGATAGTCCGGTCGGTACTGCCTGGTAACCGCAGTCTGACTCACGCCTGTGAGTCTGGGCCGCGTCCCTATGTCGCGTCTGAAAACGCATTGCTACGGTTATGACTATGCTGGTGCTTGCGATTAGTTGCCCGGAAACTCGAAAACGCTTCCAGGACGCTTTGGCTCGGATCGACTCACGTATGCATCCCCAAATGTCGGCCCGGGTGCGGGAAGTCGTCGAGCTTGATAACGAACAGAGAGGGCTGATCGAGTCCCTCAAGACCTACTTCGGAAGGGACAATGGCAAAATGGCCGTGCTCATTTCTGATTGGCTAGTGCGACCCGGAGGAGACCGTGAGGCCAATACGCTGGCGCGAGAATGCCAGGCCGAGTTCGGGCAGAATGCTTTTGGGACTATCGCAATCATGCCACGTCCGCGTCGAGTCGAAGATATCGATAGAACCATCAATTCCAACTGTACTGATTGTGACCTCGAAAATACGTTACGCTTGGTGACTGACCGTCTCGACTACATTTCACCCCCCGCATGTCCTAGAGCCCTGAATGCCCACTCAATAACCGTTCGCTCTCTGAGGACAAATAACGAGACCGAACTGCGGGAGTATTTTTCGCTAAGGCACTCTGTTTACTCGATCATGGGATATCTTGAAGAAGAAGTCGAAGACAGTCGGAGCAAGCTCGAAGTAAACGAAGCCGACGTCCACGCCATCCACCTGGTGGCTCTCCACCGCGATGGAAAACAGGAAAGGCTTGTTGGAACGGCTCGCGTCGTAACGAACACTGAACCGGATGGATCATTTCAACGGACTTTGGAAGCAATTGTGCGCAACGACCCCGTTGCCAGGCAACATCTCGACACGCCCTATTCCCTAGGCCTGCCGATCTTTCAATCTCACAAAGGAATGAATCGGATCATCCAAGAGGTATTTGCGCGGGATAAAACCTGCGGGGAGCTGAGCCGTGTGATCGTGGCGCCGGAATTTCGCGGCTGCGGCATTTCAAGGATGCTCATCGGAGAAGCTTTACGGAAGAGCATTGGAAAAGGCGTTGACCGTTTGTTTCTTGAATGCCTTCAAGTCCACGAGGCGCTTTACCAGGAGCACGGCTTCAAACGGATTTCTGGAGTGGTCGGCCCGGTAGTGGATGTCGGACGAACCATGATCGCAATGGAAATGCGTGCCGAGTCGATCGAGAGGATCCGAACCGAGTTACCCATGCCGCTGCCGGGGAGAATGTAGTGCCATTCTAAGCCCTTCTTGTGGTATTAGTTTCGAGGCAGCAATCACTCAATGACGACATCTAAGGCGACTTCTAAGAAGACTTCGTGGGCATCAATCATCGCTGCTGCCTCCACCAACCCCCTCGGCCTGTTTGCACTGATCGTCTTAACCGTAGAAGCGATTCTTGGCGTTGTGGCCGCGTCCATGGGGGGGGATAAAAGCGGCATTGTTATTGCGATGGTAGTCTTGTTCGGAATTGTGATTTTGTCCGTGACCATCATCGCTGTTGTTAACCCCGATGCGCTCCGGGGTACGGCCTCAAACACCAAGTCATCCTCTAAAACGCCCGCGCTACCTGAGGCAGAAAAAACGCGCCTAATCCAAGCGAACGAGGAGCTGGTCATCGATGCTGAGAAACCCCCTCTAAGCAGCGACGATCTAACAAGACAGCTGCAGCAGCTTCGCCTCGTCCTGCATCAAGCTCCTCGCTATTCGACTCCTACGTATTACTTGGATAGGCACCTTAGCCTCATTCATTGGAATGTCGCCTTCGAGCTTATCTTCAAGCCTGTGCTCGCTAGAATACGCGGTCGCCATGTCAATTACTTAATTGCAGAGCTAGCAAATCACGATGCAGTCTTTGACCACGCTAGAGACTTCACGGAAAAGGTTAAGCAAGGACAGCTGCCTCTCGTCGATGTCGAACCCTTGGTGTTTGACTCTGCTGCCTACGGGACCGTGGAATTCGAAAAGGTCGCCACTCAACTGACGGACCCGGATGCGAACTTGAGGGCATGGGCGGTTGCCCTGTTCCTGAAAAACATCGATTGGGACATGTACGGACCAGATTTGCTCCAACGATTGCGCGACGACAAGCTGTGGGGCATTTATGCGGTATCGTACGACCTGGTGCTTTCGGAGTTCACGCTTTATAAGAAACTCATCGAAGAGGTGATTCAAGGCATTCCAGCGGGTGCAAGACGTGTGCTTGAAATCGGGGCCGGCACGGGCAACGTCACGAGGGCGCTGCTGCAACGCGGCTACAACGTCACGTCGGTCGAGAACAATCCCCTCATGCTGGAAAAAATGTCCTCAAAGAGACTTGACCAGACGGGAAGGCTAAGAATCATAATGAACTCTGTGGAAAACATCGATCTAGCTGAGGAAGGCCACTTTGACGCAGTTGTAGGGGTCAATGTCGTTTACGCTTTGGAGGATCCGTCGGGATGTTTCCGGAAGGTCGCCGAAGCCCTGAAGCCACGGGGAGTGTTTGCATTCTCGACCACTCATTCTGAAACGAACTTGGAACCTCTTCTTGCCGCGGTCGAGAGCGAACTGAAGGCCAACGGCACGTTCAGGGCTAGGGAGGAGCACTATCGTCGAGTGGTCGCCATTAACAAAGATATCGAATACACGATTGCTAGAAGATACTCCCGGGAACAGTACGCGACGTGGCTCGAACAGGCAGGGTTCGAGATTGCATACAACAAATCGAGCTACAAGGACGCGGTAATTGTTATTCATGCTCGCAGGGTCTAGGCTGCCACGGAATATCTATCCCGACGTCAAAGGGTGGGTTTCCCCAATGTGAATGGCTCGATATTTTCTTCGGGCTTTCTTCCCGAATATTTCAGCAACCCCCCGAACGTTCCGATTGGATACGCTCAGAGAGTCAAAATCCCAAGGGGTTTAGTGGAGTGGAATCCCACCTTTCGCAACGAACGCGAAAGATGGGCCACCCAGGGTTGTGCTTGACGGCTTGGCTCCTTCAATTCAAGAACAAACGCAACGTCGAAGGGGCAGCGGACAGGAGTGTCCGCTCCACACGAGCAGAAAAGCAGGTTCCTCACCGGGCTTGGCGCCTGGTTTGAAATGACAGGAATTCGGGAACGGCGCTGAATTCGGGAACGGGGGGCTGATGCAACAAGGACTGAAGCCCTGTTCCTCCATTGGGAGGCTTTACGCGGCGCTGAAGCGCCGCTCTTCCACGATTTTGCTGGCACGGCTGCGATTAGCGGCATTGGATCTTTCACTTCGAAAGACAAGGGACGAGCGGTTCGGGGTCGAAGCCGGGGACAGTGGTGGCGGCTCCGAGAAGGTGCCAGGCCTGGCGATATTGTTCGAAGGGGGCCCAGGGGGCGCGACGGCGGCATCCGTCGGGATAGACGCGGAAGGTGGTGCTTTTTAAGGCGGACACCGGAACTACATACCAGACGTTGCGGGGGATCGCGTAGGCGATGAGGAAGTCGATTTGCGAGGCGTTGTAGATGGCGCGAGAGTGGCGGCGGGAGGTGGCATTGACGACGTATCCGCGGCCGCTGCGGTGGGCGGTGGATTTCACCTGCACGCGCCAGATGCGGCGACCGGTGCCCGTGTCGGTGATGAAATCGTAGCGGCGACTGTCGCCGTAGGGCTTGGCGACGATGAGACCGCGGAGCGAGGCCTGCAGCAAGAACATGATCTCGACCAGTTCGCCGCGTAGTTTGGCGTCGAGTTTTGGCGCGGGAGATTTTTTGGCGCGGGCTGATGTTTTGGAATGGCGGAGGGTCGGGCGCCCGCGCGTGTCTGATGTTTTCGCGGCGCGGTTGAATTGCCGGGAGACGCTATTGCTCATTTCCAGTACCGCTTTTCTTTGTGCTGAACAGATTGTTTGTGTTTGAAATGGAAATGGCGCAAAGCCCGGTGGGGCCTTGCGCCATCGTTTTCTGATCCTATATTTAGGATATCAAGTGGAAGGGGGTAAATGGGACACGTGGCAGAGGTTTATATTTCGTTCTGAATCAACGGGATGAAGGGAAATAGGGGAAATTGGGGGCTTGACAGGGGTTGTGGCGCGTTGGCAGTCCGTGGGCTCCCGCCGTGCCCTTTTTGGGTGTAGAGGCCGGAGTTCGAGCGTCCCTATAGGACGCGGTTGATTTTCTTGCTTTTCCCGGGCGCTGAAGTGCCGCTCTTCCACGAGGCATGGGCTGGGCGAGATCAACTTTGAGAGGATTTGTCGGGAAAATGGCTTGCAGCGTAGACTCTTGGGCTATGAAACGAATGCGATCACTTTTTATTGCTCTGATGTTGTTTGCGCTGCCGGCTGTAGGGCAGGACTGGGCGCGTGTGGGACTGGAGAAGTCTCCGCGGCATGCGGAGTGGGTGCAGGTTAAACATGGCGACCGGACGGTTTGGGCGTTTGTGGTTTATCCCGAGGTCAAAACGAAAGCGGCGGCGGTTCTGGTCATCCATGAGATTTTTGGGTTGAGCGATTGGGCGCGGAGCGTAGCCGACCAGCTTGCGGCCAACGGGTATATCGCGATTGCACCCGACCTGCTTTCGGGAATGGGTCCGAAGGGAGGAAAGACCAGCGACTTTCCGAATGTTGACGCGGTGCGGGAAGCGATTTCGAAGCTGGATCCTGATCAGGTGATTGCCGACCTGAATGCTGCGGCCGACTACGTGAAGAAGCTTCCGGCTGCGAACGGAAAGCTGGCCGTGGCTGGCTTCTGTTGGGGAGGTGGACAGTCGTTTCGCTTTGCTACGAATCGCAAAGACCTGAGCGCGGCGTTTGTGTTTTACGGCGCTCCGCCGAAGGACGTGAGCGGCATCACCGCGCCGGTTTATGGATTCTATGCGGGTGATGACGCGCGCATCGACGCCACCATTCCTGATACGAAGGAAGCAATGAAGAAGGCGGGGAAGAAGTACGATGCGGTGACTTACGAAGGCGCGGGGCATGGGTTCATGCGGGCGGGCGAGGATCCCGCGAACACGGTTGAAGCGAATAAGAAAGCCCGTAGCGAAGCTTGGGCGCGCTGGTTGGTGGTTTTGAAGGGGATGTAGGCGGATGTCCGCGACGGGCTAAAGCCCGGTTCATTTCCTACGCTTTACGCGGCGCTGACAGCTGAAAGCGCCGCTCGTCCACGGTCGTGAACGCGTATGAGGTGGGCCGAAGATAGTCGGGAAAGCTACCAAAGCAGAGCTTCGCTCCACGGACAGCCGAGACGGCTCTCCCCACATTCAAAATTATTCTGCTAGCTGTTTCTCTGCGCCCCGGAATAGGGCTCGCAGGGCGCGGATCACTGCATGTGCCAGCAGAATGATTACTGCCACCAGCGCCAGCGCGATGGTGGCGGCGGCGTAGGGGTGGCGGGTGGCGAGCCATGTCAGGGAGATGGCGAGGGCGTCTTCGGCTAGGCTCAGCGAGATGTTGGAGAACGGTTCGGGGGATGGGGTGACGGCGGCGCGGAGGGCGGTTTTGCCTCCGTGGGCGGCTAGGGCTATGGCTGCACCCAGGGCCGCGGCCAGCAGTTGCTGAGCGGGGGTGAGTTGGCGAGTGGCTCCGTAGGCGAGCAGCGCGGCGGCGGGGACGCGGACGAAAGTGTGGAGAGCGCTCCAGATGAGGTCGAAGGCGGGGATTTTGTCGGCGAAGAATTCGATGGCGAAGAGCGCCGTGCTGGCGGCGATGATTGGCCAGGTTTGGAGCAGTTCGAGCGCGGGCGGGAGTGGGACGTGTCCGAAGCGGGCCAGAAGGCCGAGGACGGCCGTGGTGGCGTAGAGATTTAGGCCGGCGGCGAAGGCTATGGCGGCGAGGAGGGCGAAGAGTTCGGGGAGCGGGAGTTGGAGGAGGTTGAGCATGGAGCGTGGATCGACAGGTCCTGAGGGGCTGAAGCCCTCAATCATCATAGGGCACTGGTCGCAGCGCTGGAAGCGTTGCGCCACCCTAAATCGCTGCCGATCGTTGTGACGCCGTCAAGACCAAGATCCCTCGCGTTGCTCGGGATGACAATGATTGCGGAACGACAACTACTGCGGGATGACAATCACTGCGGGATGACAACTACTGCTGAATGACAACTACTGCTGAATGACAACTACTGCACAAAGCAAAAGGGTCGCCTTGCGGCGACCCTTGCAGAATTCAGAAGCGATGGTTACAGCGTGCTTTCGATTTCGAAGCCCCAGGCTTCGAGCAGGGGCTCGGGGATGTATTTCGAGTTCTTGTTGCGGCGGGCCCACTCGCGCAGGCGGGTGGAGCGCAGGTACTGATCAGGCGTGAGCTTGTACTCACGGACCACCTGTTCAAACTCGGTAATGGTAGGGACAATTGGGCCGATTGGCTCGGGCTTGCCCCAGTTTGGATTTCCGCGACGTTTGGCCATGCAACTTGCCTTTCCTATATCTAAGGGGAATAAGACTCAACAATTGCTCTAAGTATATGATTCTCCGAGTGCTCAGGGGATGCAGGAAATTGGAACTCCTACGCCGGACAAATGACTGATCCGGTCGCTCCCATGCCACCGACTGAAATGGAGATTGTGTAGCTTAGGGCAAAACTGTTCCTATGTCAACGGAAATTCGGGTCCATCACTTGAGTAATTGGTCCTACATTGATGGATTCATTGCGTTTGTCTGATGGAACTACTTTTAATGGTGATGACGGTTGCAAGAAGGGTGAAAGCAAATCTGTGAAACCGCGCGATCAACAGCCAGTTCGAATCTAGAATCGTTGGTGCGGCGGGATGTTCCTCGTCCCGCTGGTGAAAACGCGGGACGTCGGAATGACGCCAGGTGGCTTTCCGAAGCGCTTCTCAAGGTGACCCACAACCAACCGCGCGAGAGGTGCGGAGTGGTCTTAAGGCCATTTCGGGATCGATAAACAGGGGTTTGAGAACGGATTACGCTCGTAACCTCCGATACGGGTCCTTTCATTGATTGGCCGCTGTGGGAGGCTTACAGTGGATGAGGCGCGTGTTTTCCTCTCTAGCAAGATCCGGAGAAGCCGCTACCTCAACCTTTGAGTGAGTTTGGGCTTTTAAGACGGCAACCATGAATCTAAAGTCGCTGTTGCTATGCTCGGATGACAAAATTGTTCGGGTGCTGCGCCGGACGCTGGGCGATTTGGATATAAGCGTGGAGCACTGCGCAAGCTCTGAGATTGCGCTTCGACATCTGACCCGGGAGAGGTTTGAGGCGATCATCGTGGACTGCGCCGGTCCTGGGGCGGCCGCGGTGTTGCGTGGGGCGCGAACGGCCCCCTGCAACAAGCGGGCGGTAGCGGTGGCGATTCTTGATCCTGAGATGGGGTTGCGCTCGGCCTTCGATCTGGGGGCGCACTTCATGCTCTACAAGCCGGTGTCAGCGGAGCGGGCGAAATCGAGCTTCCGGGCGGCGCGAGCCCTGATGAAGAAAGAGCGGCGGCACAATACGCGCATCGCCGTACGTATTCCGGTAGAGATGTCGAGCCGGGAATCGGGAGCGCGATTCAAGATCAATACCACCGATTTGGGAGAAGGTGGTCTGGCGATCAGCTTGCCGCGTCGCAGCAAACCGCAGGGGCGCTGGCAAATATCGTTCACGCTGCCGGGTTCGTCCACATCTTTAGCGGTTGATGCGGAGTTTGCGTGGGAGGGAAGCGGAACACAGGTCGGTTTGCGTTTTCAGAATCAGTCTGCGGAATTTACGCGGGAGTTGCGGGAGTGGCTTGAGCGAAATTCTCCGGAGAGCGAGAAGGATGATCCGCCGGTCGGCTGCCATCTGACGGATTTGAGTTTGGGCGGATGTTACCTGGAGATTAGCTCGCCGTTTCCGGTTTCCACGAGGGTAACGCTCTCGATGAAAGCTGCTGATCTTGAGATAAAGACGGAGGGCGTGGTTCGGATCATGCACCCAGAGAAGGGCATGGGAGTGGAATTCACCCAGACGACGCTGGAGCATCGCGCCTTGCTCGAGAAATTCCTGGGCAAGCTGACGGAGAACCGGGAGACGCTGCCCGAGTTGATGGTCGAACCGGAAGGGTTGGAGACTGAAGCGTTGGAGAATTCAACA
>Ga0070765_100000603_pt1 | contig 21597 bp, 13 predicted proteins | sample HubBroMetageWFT5_FD_71516 | JGI IMG/M metagenome (GOLD analysis project Ga0070765, IMG submission 71516) | Warmed and freeze-thawed soil microbial communities from the Hubbard Brook experimental Forest, New Hampshire - Hubbard Brook CCASE Soil... | ecosystem: Environmental > Terrestrial > Soil... | reverse complement strand
GTGAACTTCGCGGAGCGGGCGCACAATCACAACTGGGAACTCGACCCGGTCACCCGCTCCCTGCTCGACACCGATTTCTATAAGCTGCTAATGCTGCAATTTATCTGGAAGCATTACCCGAAAACGCACGTGCAGTTTACGCTTTTCAATCGCTCTGCCAGCGGTCCCGTCGACACCTTCGCCCATGAAGAGCTCGTCGAGCAGCTCGATCACGCGAGAAGTGTCCGCTTCCGCAGGTCTGAACTGGTCTGGCTTGCCGGTAACACTTTCTACGGCCGCCGCGGAATTTTTGAACCTGCCTTCCTGGAATGGCTGGAACGCGATTTCCGCTTGTCGGACTACGAGCTCTCGGTGAAAGACGGCCGCTTTCATCTATCTTTCGACGGCCTCTGGACCGACACCACCATGTGGGAGCTCTATTCGCTCTCCATCATCAACGAGCTGCGCACCCGGGCGAATCTGAAAAAGTTGAGCGAGTTCGGTCTCGACATCCTCTATGCCCGGGCGAAGACCAAGCTGTGGAACAAGATCGAACGCCTGCGCGACGTTCCCAATCTCACCGTCGCAGACTTCGGAACCCGCCGCCGTCACAGCTTCCTCTGGCAGGAATACGTGGTCGAAGCCATGGCGTCGAATCTGGGCTGCGGCTTCACTGGAACCTCGAACGCCTTCCTCGCGCACAAGCACGATCTTGAAGCCATCGGAACCAACGCGCACGAAATCCCCATGGTGCTAGCCGCGCTGGCGCCGCCGGATGACGACGAAGCTCTGAAAGCGTCTCAGTATCAGGTCCTCGATATGTGGCAGAAAACGTACGACGGCGCGCTCCGCATCATGCTGCCCGACACATTCGGAACCACGCAATTCCTCGAGGGCGCCCCCGACTGGGCCGCCGACTGGACCGGCCAGCGCATTGACAGCAAAGATCCGTATATAGCCGGCGATGAATATATCGCCTGGCTGAAGGCCCGCGGCCGCGATCCGCACACCAAACTGATCATCGCCTCCGACGCACTCGATGTCGACGAAATCCTCGGCCTGCACGCCTACTTCGGAGGAACTCTATCCAGCCGCGCCACCGCCAGCGATTTTCGCAGCGCCGCCGACTTCGACGATCGCCGCAAGTGGACTCCCGGCCGCCGTATTCGTTTCAGCGCCGGCTGGGGCACGCTGCTCACCAACGACTTCCGCGGCTGTGACCCCAGCGGCAACGGCGGCTTCGATCCCATTAGCCTGATCAGCAAAGTCTCCAGCGTCGAAGGCCGCCCAGCCGTGAAGCTTTCCGACAATTACGCGAAAGCTCTCGGCCCACCTGTGGAAATCGAACGTTACCGCCGCGTGTTCGGAACAGTCGGAGTTAGTAACATCCCAGTCATCGCTTAACGCATTGGTGCAAAAGGACTTAAGGGTGATGGCAAATCTGCCGTTTTCCATTTAGTAATGGCACGTCAGAGCCATATACGAGTTTCTCGTCCTACAGTAGTCTCGTTCTTGAGCAGCACTTGGGGGAGGGCTGATCAACAGACGTCCCGAGACTCTAACCGAGTCTGGGGCGTTTTGTTTTGCGCTGAAATATGGGTCTGGATACCGGGCCGCAGGCTTCAGGCAGAGTGAGTAGAGGTGCTTAGCCTGCGGTGCCCTTGAGGCAGAGACAATTTTCGCACCGCAGGAGAAACCATGCAGAAGCGAAAACTTGGAAAAAGCAACTTGGAAGTTTCAGCTTTGGGCCTGGGCTGCATGGGAATGAACTCCTCCTACGGGCCGCCTGCCGACAAGCAGAAGATGATTGGCCTCATTCGGACGGCCGTCGAACGTGGCATCACCTTCTTCGACACCGCCGAAGTTTACGGTCCTTTCACCAACGAAGAACTAGTGGGCGAAGCCCTGGCTCCACTTCGTGACCAGGTAGTGATCGCGACCAAATTCGGTTTCAAGCCTGACCCCAAAGGTGGTTCGCGTTGGAGCGCTCTCGACAGTCGTCCCGAACACATCAAACAAGTTGCCGAGGCCTCGCTCAAGCGCCTCAAGACCAACGTCATCGATTTGTTCTACCAGCATCGTGTTGATCCGAACGTCCCTATCGAAGACGTCGCGGGAGCAGTAAGAGATCTAATCCAGCAAGGCAAAGTGAAGCATTTCGGACTTTCTGAAGCGGGTGTTCAAACCATCCGTCGCGCCCACAAAGTTCAGCCCGTCACCGCACTGCAGAGCGAGTACTCACTGTGGTGGAGAGAACCCGAGGCCGAAATCATACCGACACTCGAGGAACTCGGCATCGGATTCGTTCCATTCAGCCCTCTGGGTAGGGGCTTCCTCACCGGTAAGATCAGTGAAGATACGAAGTTTGACAAAACCGATTTCCGCAACTTGGTTCCTCGCTTTACGCCGGAGAACCGGAAAGCAAATCAGGCGTTGGTGGATCAACTTGCCAAATTCGGGCAACAGAAGAAGGCGACCGCTGCCCAGATTGCTCTTGCTTGGCTGCTAGCCGGGAAACCATGGATCGTCCCAATCCCCGGCACCACGAAGCTGCATCGGCTCGAGGAAAACATCGGAGCCGCTAACGTCCAGCTTTCTCCCGACGAAGTCCGGGATCTGGAAATCGCGACCTCAAAGATCGCAGTACAAGGTGCGCGGTATACCGAGGAGTTGCAAAAACTGGTGGGCCGCTGAGCGGCAAGAACGATCGCAAAAGAGGCATTCTCGAAGGCGCGAGCACCAAAGGCGTTTACACCAACTACCCCGTTCCAGACTGCCGCGCTCGGGCCGCAGCCGCGGACTTGACGAGCATAGCCTTCAACACCTGTTGGTCCACATCAGCGAGCTTCTTGATGTAGAGGCAGCCCTTACCGGTCGTGTGCCTGCCTAACTTTGCGAGCAGCGCCTTGCAGTCGCCGGACGCGGTCACGTTGTACAGAACACTTGCCGCCTTACGTGGCGAAAAACCAATTAGCGGCATATCGCCCTCACGTCCACTCTCGTACTTGTAGTGGTAGCTGCCGAAGCCAATGATGGACGGTCCCCACATTCTCGGCTTTTCACCAGCCGCGCTTTGCATCATCTTAACCAGCGCCTTGGCATCTGCGTGCCTCGCGGGATCCGCGAGGCCATCGATAAACGCCGCCACACTTAGTTTCGTGGGCTTGGTCTTGTTGTCCGCCATTTCTCGCACCTTTCGTTCTCAAGTCTAGACTAGCTCCCGATGATCGCCGAGATTTTCAGCGGATCCGGTGGCGGCCCTTCGGCTAGTCGCATGCACGATTCGTTCTATTGCTTCAGGTGTGTCGAGAACCAGAGCAGCAGTTTGGTCTCGAATTGCGCGTGCACTCTGCTGGAATGACTGCCCTCGTAAACGTCGAGCACGTGTGGAATGCCTGCCGTCGATAATTCGGCCGATAAGGCCTGCGCTCCTAACGGGATGTGTGTGTACTCGTCCTGGGCGCCGTAATCAATGTAAATGCCCTTCAGCTTATAAATTCTTGGCAGCAGCGCGGGAACGGCGTTCACCACGATATGGGATTCGAATTCCGGGAAAACCTCGGGGTCGGGAGCCCAATGATCGCCTTCTCTCCGAACTGGCGAATCAGCGAAAGGGAATGGTTTCTGGGGATCAGGAGTAAAAGCTGCTTCCGCCGCGAGCATGGCCGCGCCTAATAGCTCGCCGTGTTCGGTCATGCCAGGCAGTTCCGACACCGACTTCACTTTTTGGGCTTGTTCCCAAACCTTACTACCCAGCGCCAGGTCCCCCGCCAAAACAGTGCAACACGGACTCATCGCATACACATACCCGAAAACATCTGGGTGCCTGAAGGCAAGCATGAGCGACCCGTAGCCACCCATGGAATGTCCGCCGATTCCGCGAGAGTTGGGGGAGGCGAGGGTGCGGAAGTGAGAATCGACATACGCGACGACGTCGCGAACCACGTAGTCTTCCCAATCTCCGGTGGCCGACGAATTCGTGTAGAAACTTCCAAGCAACTTGTTCAGCCCATTAGGCGCAACAACGATCATCGGTTCAATTGCGTGTGCCGCAATCTGCCTATCCATCATCTGCTGGATAATTTCAGCAACTTTCAGTGCCGGCGTATCGGTATAACCATGCAGAAAGTAAATCACCGCAAAGCGCCGCTGCGGCTCAGCAGCGTAGGCAGCTGGAAGGTAGATTCCAACAGGTTGATCGGAGGAATCCCCGAAGAGGCTGTGCTCCAATCCGGCTGAGTGAACTTGGGCTTGGACAACCCTGGACTGAGCAAACGAGGGAAGCGCGACACTGAAAGAGATGAGTATGGCAGCTGCTCTTGCTGTGGCACGTAGCGTCTTTATCATGTTTATCCACGATTGTAGTCGCGAATTACGGTATTGACGTGCTCCGCTCGACGAAAATCCACAGACCGTTGTGACATCTAACCTTGTCCACGTCGCGTCACTTGCGCGATCATGGTCGAGGCAGTGACGGTTGGCACAAGCCAACTTGGCCCCACAGATCGTCCAGTAAGCTCTTTGACATCAAGATTTTGCCCGCAACCATTGAGGCAAATAGATCAATCGCCATTTCGGCGCTAATCCCGTGATTCCAATAGATCGGGGGGAGGCGGGTATACCCGATTTCCGGCCTTGGCAAGATTCGCCAAAGCATTACCGCAAAGTTTATTTTTCGCGAGGAATCCGTGAAAAGGCAACGCAGAGTAGCTTGCAGAAGTGAGCCCTCATTCGATCCCAAGCTGTCTCTGGATTTGCTCCAGTGACGCGCCTTTCGTCTCCGGAACCATGGTCTTCACCCAGACAAGTTGGAGCACCATCATGCCGGCAAAAAACGAGAAGACGTAGCCGATTGGAAACGCGGAGACCATCTTCGGGAAGAACGTGGTGAGCAACGCGGCAAAAATCCAGTGCGTGCCGCAGCCCAGGCTCTGGCCCTCCGCGCGATGGCGGTTGGGAAATATTTCTGAGATAAAAACCCAGATCACCGCTCCCTGGCCGATTGAGTGCGACGCAATGAATGCGAAGATGCAAACCGGCACGATCAGGAAGTGGCTGGTGAAGAAAGCCCACGCCGCCAGCCCAAGTGAAATGATATAGCCGAACGAGCCAATATAAAGAAGAGTGCGCCGGCCTAGCCGGTCGATCAGCCAGAGTCCGACAAACGTGAAAACCAGATTCGTGATGCCGATCCCAATCGATTGCAGAAGCGCAGCTCTTGCGCCAAGACCGGTCAATTCAAAGATGCGTGGCGCGAAGTACAAAATCGCATTGATGCCAGACATTTGATTGAAGAAGGCAATCAGAATCGCGAGCAAAATTGGTTTACGAAGCCGCTTCGTCCAAAAATGTCCGGAAGAAGATTTCTGTTCCGATGCTGCCGCAGCCGTAATCTCATCGGCCTCGGCAGCGATCTGTGTCTTCGAAGCCTTGGGGTCGATGCGCTGCAGCACCGCGAGGGCAGCCTCACGGTTGCCTTTCCGGCTAAGCAGCCAACGCGGACTTTCAGGCAGGCCAAAACAGAATGCCGCATAGATCAGCGATGGAAACGCAGCCACGCCCAGCATCCAGCGCCACGCATTCTCGCCGACGCCGGCCAACAAAGCATTCGATACGTAGGCGATCAAAATGCCAAAAACAATGTTGAACTGGAACATGCCCGCAAGCAGCCCGCGATGTTTGGGTGGCGCGATCTCCGAGATGTACATCGGCGCAACCACGGTCGAGATGCCGATGCCAAGCCCGCCGATTACTCGCGCGATGACGAAAACCGTCACATTCGGCGCCAACCCCGATCCGACCGCGCCCACAAAGTACAGAACACCGATCCAAAGCAGAGTGGCCTTGCGTCCGAATCGGTCAGCCGGCCACGCGCCGAGCAAGGCACCAACGACGGTGCCATAAAGAGCCGAAGCCGTGGCAATGCCGTGCAGTCCGGGACTCAGGCCCCAGAGAGTCTGAATTGTTTTCTCAGCGCCGGAAATAACTACGGTGTCAAAACCGAAAAGAAATCCGGCGAGTGCTGACGTGAGCGACCAGAAGAAGACGCGACCATTCATAAGTGGGGTCGAGCGTTGCTTGCCGAAACGACGGTGCGACTTGCAAATTACCCGCGACCAAGTTCGAGAACTGAGAACGCTTTCACTTTTTGGTCAGCGGATATCCTTTGTCCCGCCAGTCGCGGATGCCGCCGTCCATCGAGATCACGTTGGTGTAGCCCATCTTCTGCAGATTGTCGGCTGCCAGCGCCGAGCGGAATCCGCCTCCGCAGTAAAGCACAATCTCTGCGCCAAGCTCAGGCACGCGAGCCTCGATGTCGCGTTCGATGATGCCCTTACCCAGATGAATCGCGCCGGGAAGATGATCCTTGGCAAACTCACTCTCTTCGCGAACGTCTACCAGAACGAATTTCTCGCCGCGATCCAGCTTCTTCTTTACTTCTTCCACGTTGGTTTCGCGCACGCGCGTCTTGGCGTCGTCCACAATCTTCAGAAAGCGCGGAGGATGTTGCGGGTAGGACATGAAAGTCTCCTTTCTCCAGTCAGCGCTACACATCCTACCAAGTGTTCTGGGAATTGTGCATGCAGAGTTCGTCTGATTCTCGGGTAGCATGAACAGGTGAGATCGAAAGAGTCAATCCGGAAGACCGGACTGGCGCGCGCTTTATCGAAACTCGGCTACTGCTCGCGGTCGCGTGCGGCAGAAATGATTCGCGCCGGACGAGTGACCCTGAACGGAAGAGTCCGGCGCGATCCGGAAACACCGGCTTTTGGGAAGCATGATCAGATTGCGGTCGACGGTAAAGCAGTTGAGCCGCAAGCGAAAATCTATTTCGTGATGAACAAGCCTCGCGGCGTGGTAACGACAGCGGCGGATGAAAGGGCACGGAAAACGATATATGCCTTGCTGCCAGCCGATGAAGGCTTGCCCGCCCCACAGAACCAGCCGAGAGAAAATCTGCCCTGGCTGGCTCCTGTGGGCCGTCTGGACAAGGCGAGCGAAGGACTACTGCTGCTGACCAACGATTCCGAGTGGGGAGCACGCATCGCCGCGCCAAGAACGCACCTGGACAAGACTTACCATGTGCAAGTAGAAACGATCGCGGATGAGGAGTTTATCCGAAGGTTGGTCCGAGGAGTGAAAGCGAAAGACGGAGAAGTATTACGGGCGAAGCAGGCTAGCCGCCTGCGTGCGGGAGAGAAGAACTGCTGGCTCGAGATTGTTCTTGATGAGGGCAAGAACCGGCAGATCCGCCGCATGATCGAGGCCATGGGAGTCGCAGTGTTACGGCTGGTGCGCGTGGCCATTGGCCCACTGCAACTGGGCGATCTGGCGAAGGGTGAACACCGGTCGCTCACCGGCGACGAGAAGCGAATGCTCGATCGCGCGATGCGAGGCCGCTCATGACCGACCTGACCTTCATTTCTGCCGTTCTCATGGCAGAGCAAATCCGGAAGAAGAAAATCTCTCCGGTGGAACTAGTGGAGGCGCACCTGGCTCAGATCGAAAGACTGAATCCAAAGTTAAACGCATTTGTACACGTAGATGCGGAGCGAGCGCGGAGGGCAGCTCAGGACGCAGAAATCGCCGCGATGGAGAAAAAGACGCTCCCCCCTCTGCACGGCGTTCCTGTCAGCATCAAGAGTTCGATCAGCGTGACGGGCCTGCGCTGTGAGTCGGGCACGCGCCTGCGTGCCGGATTCGTCTCCGCTCAGGATGCGCCGCTGGTGGCGCGTCTGCGGGCTGCAGGCGCGATCGTGCTCGGCGTGACTAACACTCCCGAATTTCTCATGGCGTGGGAAACCGACAACCTGCTCCACGGCCGCACCAACAACCCGTGGGATCTCGAACGCACGCCCGGCGGTTCGAGCGGCGGTGAAGCGGCGGCGATCGCGGCAGGCATGTCCGCAGGCGGAGTGGGCAGCGACGGTGGAGGGTCCATTCGCGTGCCCGCTCACTTCAGCGGCATCTGCGGCCTGAAGCCCACGCCGGGAAGAATTCCGGCGACCGGGCACTATCCCGAATCCACGGGTCCATTCGAACTGATGGGTGTCGTCGGACCGATGGCGCGCACCGTTGCCGATTTGAAAATTCTTTTCGAGGTAATGCAGGGGCCGGACGTCGGCGATACCTGCGCAGCTCCAGTGCCCCTACGCTGGCCAACTGAAGAAGAGGTCAGGAAACTGAGAGTCGGCTATTTCGAAGACGATGGCCGCACGCCGGTCACGCCGGAAACGCGCGCTGTAGTGCGAACTGCGGCAGAAGCCTTGCGCAGCGCGGGATTTCAAGTGAAGCACTTCCAGCCAGAAGGACTGGAGGAAGCGCGCCAACTGTGGCACCAACTCTTCGTAGTTGCGGGTGGGATGCTGCTGCGTCCGATGTTCGAAGACAGGGAATCCGATCTCAGCGCCATCCTGAAACAGTTTCTGGAGTTGTCGGCGGGCGAACTCGCGCTCACCGGAGAGACTCTGCTCCAGGTATGGATCCAGCGCGATCAACTCCGTGCGCGTTTTCTCAGGCAGATGCAGCACCATGAAATCTTACTGTGTCCGGCGGCGGCAACCCCCGCATTCCGGCACGGGGAGCGCAGTTGGCAAGTGGAAGGCAAAACCGTCCATTATCTGGACGCCTGGAGCTACACCGAATTCTTCAACCTTTTGGGCAATCCTGCGGCCGTGGTCCCAGTCGGTCATTCGCGCGAGGGCCTGCCCATCGGCGTGCAGATCGTAGGACGACCGTGGGAAGAGGAGCACGTGTTATCCGTCGCCGCTGCACTGGAAAAGGAATCCGGCGCGTGGAAGATTCCACCGATTGCCTGAAAGGGTCGTTTTTGCATTGTCGTTTGCACCGCCGCAGAATGAGACTTCCTGTTTACCCTGTGTTCCCCCGCGCCCTCTGTGTTTAAATCTTTAGTCGAATGACTCCCAGAATTTCAGTAGCTTTGGCTGGCACGTTCCTGACAGCGCTCGGCCTATTCGCGACCGCCCCACAAACCCAACCGAAAGCGAATCCAGAAGAGGCCGCACGCCTGAACAACCTCGGCGCAGCTTACATGAACCAGCAGCTTTTCGAGAAAGGACTCAAGTGCTTTCAGCAAGCGGCTGGCGTCGATCCGAAACTAAGCATCGCGCGGTTGAATGAAGGCATTGCACTCTTAAATCTGCAAAAAATCGACGAAGCCAAGGCCGACTTGAAGGATGCCCTCAAGCAGGATCCGAAAAATCCGAACGCGTGGTACAACCTTGGCCTGCTGGCGAAAAATACCGGCGACGCACAAGCCGCTATTGATGCTTTCAGACGCGTGGTCGAGATTGATCCGAATGATGCCGACACCTGGTATTTCCTGGGCTCCTCCTATGTGCAGGCAAAGCAGCTTTCGCAGGCGATTGATGCATTCCAGCACGCCCTGCAATTGAACCCGCTGCACGCTTCGGCAGAGTTCGGCTTGTCGCGCGCTTATCAGCAATCGACCGAGATCGACCATGCCCGCGAGCACTTGAAGAAATTCCAGTACATCACGCAGAACAAACTCGGCGCGCCTGTGAGCCTGGCCTATGGCGAGCAGGGGCAGTACTCGCGGGCTGTCGAGTCGCCCTCGGCGGTGTTGAAGGCGCCGGCGCAGATCAAGGTTCGGTTTGTGGATGTGACGGCGGAGGCGGGAATCGAGACGAAGGGCAGCGTGGTCGAAGAGAATAACCCAGCGGACGTGTTGGGAGCGGGGGCCTGTTTCCTCGATTACGATGGCGACGGACATCTTGACTTGTTTGTAGACCAGGGAGGCCCGCTGGGTGGCCTCGGCCTGTATCACAACTTAGGTAACCGTAAATTCGAAGACGCCACGAGGGCTGCCGCTCTCGATCCCGAGTTGCAAGGCTCCGGCTGCACGGCTGGAGATTTCGACAACGATGGCGCCACGGATCTAGCCGTCAGTTTTTGGGGTAGACCGTTGGCTCTTTTACACAACGAGAAGAACGGCAAATTTAACGATGTCGGCACGATCGCTGTAAGAGGTACCAGGCCGTTCTACAGCGGAGGTCTGACGTTTATTGATTACGATCACGATGGAGATCTCGACCTTTATGTGATCCGTACCGAAGCGAGTGTTGGCGGGCCCACGAGGGGGCTCTCGGGGCCCGGAACTCATAACAGTATGTTTCGTAACAATGGCGATGGAAGTTTTACCGACGTGATCTCCGATCTGGGGCTGTGGGGAGTCCCGCCGGGTTTCACAATCGCAGCTGTTGGAACCGACTATAACAACGACCGCGCAGTTGATCTTGTGCTTACAGATCACGGGCCGACCATATTTGAGAACCCACGCGAAGGGAAGTTTCTGCCGCGCAAACCCTGGTCCACGCCGATGCCCACGCCGGCCGTGGGTGTCGCCGCGCTCGATTTTGATCACGACGGTTGGATGGACCTGGCTTTCACGCACATGGGAGCGCCCGGCCTTACGCTGTGGCGCAACAATCATGGCAAGACCTTTGATCGCGTCGAGCTTCCGGAAACGCACTGGGTTCGGGCCTTCGGTATCGCTGCCTTCGACTACGACAACGACGGCTGGGTTGATCTGGTGGCCGTCGGCGAAACCAAAGAGGGCAAGGGCGAAGTGCGGCTGTTCCGCAATCTTGGGGCTGATGGTTTCAAGGACGTCACCGCCGATGTTGGGCTCGACAAGATTCAACTTAAAGATCCGCGGGCGATTATCACCGGCGACTACGATGGCGACGGCGCGACCGACTTGCTGATCACGCAGAATCACGGGCCCGCGGTGCTGCTGCGCAATGAAGGCGGCAATCAGAATCACTGGCTGCGGCTGTCGCTTAAGGGACTCGCGGACAATAAGAGCGCGATCGGCACCAAAGTGGAAGTGTTCGCAGGCGGGAACCGGCAGAAGTTTGAGATCGCGGGCTCGAACGGATACTTGGGGCAGAACTCCACCGACATCGTGGTGGGCCTGGGCGATGCGAAAGAAGCTGACATTGTGCGCCTGTTGTGGCCGACGGGCGTGTTGCAGGACGAAATCAACGTCGCGGGCGACCGGCAGCAGAACATCACTGAGATCGACCGGCGCGGCAGCTCCTGTCCGACGCTGTTTGTATGGAACGGCGAGCGCTACGAACTTGTGGCTGACATGCTGGGCGCGGGCGTGGTCGGCCACTGGGTTGGACCGGGGCAGCGTGATGTTCCGCGGCCGGTTGAATACATCAAGATTGATCGCAGCATGATTCGAGAGAAGGAAAATCCCCGCCCTGTCGCTGCAAAAGACGCAGCGACAAGGACGGGGCACCCGACTCTGAGCTTCCGTTTTATGGAGCCACTCGAGGAGGCTGTTTATCTTGATCAGGTGCGCTTGCTTGCGGTTGATCATCCCGCCGGGCTTGACGTTTATCCCAACGAATATTTTGCTTCGAACCCGCCGTATCCTGAGTTCAAGGTGGTGGTGAGCGAAAGAGCAGAGGCGCGTCCGCCGGCGGGCGCGTGGGATGAGCACGGCCACAATGTGTTACCCGATCTGCTGGCGCATCGTTACTTCGGAGACTTTGGGCTGACGCAATTCCGGGGCTTTGCCGAGCCGCATAGCTTGACGCTCGATCTGGGAGAGCCTTACCGCGGCGGCCCGCTGTGGCTGCTGCTGCATGGCGAGGTCGAATACTTCTCGGCTAATAGCATGTACGCTGCGTCGCAGGCCGGGGTGCAGGCGATCTCGCCGTATGTGGAGGCGCTTAGCGCGGATGGGAAGTGGGTGCGTGTGACTGACGACATGGGGTTCCCGGCCGGTGGACCGCGGACGATGACCGCTGATCTAACGAGCAAGCTATCGTTGGGGACCGAGAAGATTCGCATCACCACCAATTTGCAGATTTACTGGGACAGCATTCTGGTTGATCGCACGGCACAGGGTGGTTCGCGGGAGATCCCTCGCCCCGCCGGTGAGAGCGCGGGGCTTCGGGATGACAGCGCCAAGGTGAAGATGATTCCAGTCCCGCTGGTTCGCGCCGATCTCGGGTTTCACGGATTCCCGCTGAAGATCGAGGGTTCGCCTCCGGGGAACGTGCACTACATTTACGAAAAGACGAGCGCGACGGGGCCGTATACGCGTCCCATGGGAACCTATACGCGTTACGGCGATGTGTTGCCGCTCCTCAGTGCGCTGGACGATGAGTCGGTTGTGTTCGGATCGGGCGATGAAGTTCGTCTCGACTTTGATCCATCGAAATTGTCCGCGCTGCCCCAAGGCTGGGTGCGCGATTATTTCTTCGCCGCATACGGATATGAGAAGGACATGGACTTCTACGCCGCTGAAGGCAACTTTGTTGCGCCACTGCCGTTCCTCAGAATGGGCGACTACCCTTACGCTCCAAGCAAAGCGTTCCCGCTCGATGACGCGCACGTCAACTATCTTCTCGAATACAACACGCGGCACATGTCAGGGAATGAGCAGCGTGGGTATTGGTTCGACTACGGGAAGTGAAGCGACGTAGGTAAGTACAGAATCGTTTTAATGTTGACAGTTTTGCCCTCCGCATAATCCAATAGGCGCACCCATGGAACCTGCAATCTCTGTTGCACCGTCCGCTCCGCGCCTGCGCCGCACGCTTACTCTTTGGGATTTAATCCTTTACGGCGTGATCGTGATTCAACCTGTTGCTCCCATGTCTGTGTTTGGCGTGCTCAGCAATCGCGGGCGGGGCCACGTAGTCACGACGATTCTGATCGCCATGGTCGCGATGCTTTTTACCGCGATCAGTTATGGGCGGATGGCGCGGGCTTATCCGAGCGCGGGTTCGGCGTTTACTTATGTCGGGCAGGAGATCAACCCGGCGCTTGGGTATGTAACGGGCTGGAGCATGGTCATGGATTACCTGCTGAATCCCATGATCTGCATTATCTGGATCAGCCAGCAGGCGCATGTGTTTGCTCCCGGCGTCTCGTATGCCGTGTGGGCAGTGATTTTCGCGTTGATGTTCACGGCCTTGAATGTGCAAGGCGTGAAGACTTCAGCTCGAGTGAATACGGCGCTGGCTGCGGGGATGGGAGTGGTGATTGCGATCTTTTTTGTGGCGGCGGCGCGCTACATTTTCGGCCATCCTCACGATGGCGCCGCGTTCTTTACGCGACCGTTTTATGATCCCGCGAGTTGGAATACGAAGGCCGTGCTGGGCGGCACTTCTGTAGCGGTGCTCACCTATATTGGTTTTGACGGGATCTCCACGCTATCGGAAGAAGCCGAGAATCCACGGCGAAACATTCTGCTGGCGACTGTGCTCGTGTGTGTGGTGATCGGAATTCTGTCGGCTTTCCAGGTGTATGCGGCACAACTGATTTGGCCGGCCTCGGAACCGTATCCGAACATGGACACGGCTTTCACTTTCGTCGCGGGACGCGCCTGGGCGCCGCTGTTCGCGATTGTCGGGTTCACTTTGGTGGTTGCGAACTTCGGTTCGGGCATGGGCGCGCAACTAGGCGCGGCACGGCTGCTCTATGGTATGGGACGCAGTAATGCTTTACCGAAGTCGTTCTTTGGCGCGGTCGACGCCAAACGGCGGGTGCCGCGCAACAACGTCCTGTTTGTGGGAGCGCTCGCGCTGGCTGGAGCATTTCTGCTTCCGGCGCTGGCCGGGGCAACTACTGGCTATGATCTGGGCGCGAACCTGCTTAATTTCGGTGCGCTGATCGCATTTATGGGTGTTAATGCAGCGGCGTTCGTTCGCTACTATCTGCATGAGCCGGAAAAGAAGTTGGGCAATCTGCTCCCGCCGGTTCTGGGTTTTGTGATTTGTTTTTTTCTCTGGATAAGTTTGAGTTCTAAAGCTCTGGTTTTTGGGGCGGTCTGGATGGCGGTGGGAATCGCGATAGGCGCCTGGAAGACTAAGGGATTTCGAGGGAATCTGGTCGACTTCGAATTGCCGCCGGAAGAGTAAAAGGGATTGGAGTGAGGATGTTGGGCGTGGATCGACATTGTGGCGTTTGTTCCGACCAACGACACGGAGAAGGCGCGAGCTTTTTATGAAGGCGTGCTGGGGCTACGCTTTGTGAAGGATGACGGATTCGCCATGGTGATGGATGCGAATGGAATCATGGTGCGGGTGGCGAAGGCGCAATTTACGCCCGCTCCGTTCACGATCTTGGGATGGCAGGTTCCTGAGATTGAGAAGATGGTCGAGGGACTGCAGGCGAAGGGCGTGCAGTTTGAGAGGTTTGGTTTCTTCGAGCAGGATGCGCTCGGAATCTGGACCGCGCCTAGCGGGGACAAAGTGGCTTGGTTTAAGGATCCTGATGGAAATGTTTTGTCCGTCTCACAGCATGTGTGAGGAGATTGGGACCTTGGGCATGAGCTAGGGCCGCCTCGCTCAGCGGGACAGCCTAGGCGGCTGTCCCCACATGAGCGTCTATCTGCACTCTTACTCTACGTTCCAGCCGGTTACTTTTACTGTTGCTTTCGCTGCGCCTAGTTCGGTGGCGCGGTAGGTGGCGGTTACTTCGCGCTTTTCGCCGGGAAGCAGAGAGATGTAGTTGTCCTCCCAGACCACGGGCAGAATTTCTTCGCCCTTCGCTCCTTTGTCTATTTTGAGGCGAACGAAGAAGGCGAGGCTCTTGCTGGGATTTTCTATCGTTACGCGGGTGACGGAGTCTTCGCCTTTGCGTGCTGTGGTGCTCATAACTTTCAGCTTTACCTTGGGAAGCTGCGCTAGGGCGGTGTAATCGGCGAAGGAATCGGTCGGGGTCATCCACCAATTGGACTTGGCCCAGTCGAGAGTTTCGGGTTTGGTGGAGAGCCAGTAGAAATTGGAGCCGACCAGCTTGCCGGTCGAGTCGGTCAGGCGGAAGGCTACGAAGTAGGTGGGGCTCAGACCGTCGATTTCAGGGAGGGTAAATATTTTGGCGGTGCTGTCGGCGGACGCGTCGACGGAGTCCTCGTGAGAGAACTTCTCGGTCATATCGAGGTCGTAGATTTTCGTGACCAGCTTCAGGCCTTTGACATCTTCATACTGGCTGCTGACGACCCAGATCGAATGATCGTCGTAGCCGTAGATTGGGTGCAACGCTTCCATGGCGCGCTTGGCGCCGAAGTAGCCGCCGGCGGGGCGCAGGTAATAGTCATAGAGATGCCAGATCATGGAGGGCCAGGCGTTGTTGAGCATCCACTGAATCACACCAGTCGCTTCATATTTGTTGCGGCTGTAGGCTTCGTACATGGCGCGGACGCCTTCGTAGGTTTGCAGTTGCGATTTGTTGGCGAAGTCTTCTACGGTATCGGATTTTCCATAGCGGTTGGCGAGAGCATCGCTGAAGACTTTGATGGTCTTAAATTCTCCGCCGCCCGCGTGATAGTTCCAAACATCGTCGATGGGCCAGAGGTGATCTTTGCCGACCATAGCGCGAATGCTTTCGAGGGGCGGGACGGCCGGTCCCATGCTGGTTTCGGTGTTGAAGCCGTAGGCTCCGCCGCAGCCGCCGGGGTTGCAGAGTTTGCGGTTGGGCTGTCCGGCAGGAGTGTCTTGCTCCCAGTAGCCTGGAGCTATATATTCGTACGGTCCGGACATCTTCACTCCGCTGCTTCCGGTGACCGTGGTGGGCTTGCCGGTCGCAGACGAAACTACCGGATTTGGCCACAGGAGCTGCTTTTCGATGTCGAGATACATCTGTTCGACATCGGGCGGGGGCGGGTTGTCGCTGCCATTCAGCCACATCACCATGCTGGGATGGCTGCGCAGGCGGTAGATCTGATCGCGGAGGGATTGCTGGGCGATTTCAAAATCCTGCGGCTTCCAGCGCGGCCAGCGCTCCCAGAAATCGCAGCAGCACCAGCCGGCCATGACAAGAATTCCCTCGTGGTCGGCGATGTCGAAAAACTCCTGAGTTTCGAGCTTGCCTTCGAGACGGACGGTGTTTAACCCCATATCTCGGACGTAGCGGAACTCGTCATGCAGGCGCTGCGAATTTTCGCGAAGCATCATGTCAGGGGTCCAGCCGCCGCCCCGGATGAGGATGTTCTTGCCGTTGATGTGGAAGGCACGGCCGCCGGTGGCGTTTACTTCGGAAGTAACCTCGCGGATGCCGAACTCCGTGCTTGAATGGTCGCTGACGGCGCTGCCGACCTCGAATTCCATTTTCAGTGGGTACAGAGCCGGCTTGCCCATTTGCGCTGGCCACCACAGGCGCGGATTGGAGAAGATTAGCTGCGGAAATTGATTAGGCGTGAAGGTTACGTCTTTTGATTCGTTCGCTGCTAGTTCGACTTCCTGCTCGAAGGATACGTTTTCGATTTGGCCTTTGAGTTTGCCCTTCACCGGTTCGCTGGTGCCGTTCTTGAGTTGTGCGGTGACGGTGAGTTGCGCGGAATCGTTGGCCGGCAGGTTTAGTTTCGAAACGACGGCGGGGTAGCGCAGGGCGACTGGACCGCTGGTGCTTAGGTAGACTTCGCGCCACAGACCCATATTCTTGTCGGGAGGCGCGGGATTCCAGTCGACGAAGGTGATGGCGAGATCGCTCTCGGTAGGGGCGAAGACCTGCACGGCCAGAACGTTTTCTGCGCCGGGCTTCACGGCGTCGGTTACGTTAAATTCGTAGGTGCGCCAGGCTCCCGCGATGCTGTCAGAGTTGGCGATCTGCTTTCCGTTGAGCCAGAGGTTGGCGCGGTAGTTGATCCCGCGGAAATTCAGCCAAACGATTTTTCCTTTGTAGGTGGCGGGAGCGGCGAACTGCTTGCGGTACCACCAGGAGACGGCGTAGGGACTATCCGTCTGCATGGGGATGTTGGAAAAATTTCCGCCGATGGGGTAGGTGACGCCGGCAAACTGGCGGAGGTTCGTGGCAAAGAACGGGTCGGGAAGAGTTTTGTCTTTCACCAGTGCGGCGACTACGGTGGTGGGCACGGTCGCGTCGTGCCATCCCTTGGGAACGTAGGCGGCGGTGGAAATGATCTCGCCTTTGGCTTCAACTTTGGCCGAAGATTGCAGGGCCCAATGTTCGCGGAGAGCCAGCTTGTCGGTGTGTGCGGTCGGGGCGGCGGGCTTGGATGCGGGAGTGTCGGCTGCCAGGAGAAGGTGCACACCTAGAAAAGACATCAGTAACAACTGGGCTGCGAACCGAGCGGGGAAGAGCGGGCGTCCTTCGTTTGCTTTTGCGGAGTTCATGTTGCTCCCTTGGGTGCCGTCGCGGGCACGGTCGATCGTTTCCGGGGACCTTGGTTCGGTAACCCAAGTCCGCGAACTTAAGAGGGATAACACGTCTATTGATACGTTTCAATAGATGATTTCGCAAGGTCGCGGCGCGAGAGTTCGCAGGCGAGGAGCGAGAAACGCACGAGTAGTGGAAACGCCCTGCTGGGCTTGTGGTCACGGACACGGGTAAGCGGTCCTTCGACTGCGGTTGTGCTGCGCGTTCGCTCAGCACAACCTTCGCTCAGGATGACAGGCTTGAGAGAGGATTGATTGGTTTATAATTGTTGATTCTACGCACCATTCTGGAGTGATAAGAAGATGATTCGATTTCTGCAGACTGAAGGACCGGTTAAGAAAGTTGTGCTGAGCGGGCTGCTTTTGCTGATTTGCGGGGCCATGGTGATTGCATTCGTTCCCGGCATCGGCAGCGACGTTACGGGTGCGCCGGGTAAGGGCGTGATCGCCAAGGTGAACGGCGAGGATATTACACCCGAGCAGGTGCGGGAGACGGCGCGCGGAATGGCGCAGCAGCAGGCGCAGCAATATGGTGCGCAGGCTTCGATGATCATGCCGTTTCTGATCCAGCAGGACACTCCGCGAGCCGCGGATCAATTGATCGACAAGCAGGCGTTGCTGGCCGAAGCGCAGAAAATGGGTTTGAAGTCTACGCCGCAGGAAGTGAAGGACGAACTGCAGCACGGCCGCTATGCCGGAATTTTCTTTCCGGGCGGAAACTTTATCGGTCAAGCGGAGTACGAGGGCATGCTGCAGCAGCACAACCTCACGCCTGCGATGTTCGAAGACAGCGTGAGCAAGGACATTGTGATCACTAAGCTGCAGTCGCTGATCACGAGCGGTGCGTCGGTGAGTGATGCGGCGATCCGCCAGGAGTTCGTCAAGCAGAATACGAAGGTAAAGTTTGACTATGCCGTGTTGAAGGAGGACGACATCAAGAAGGGCCTTCATCCCACGGTCGAGGAACTCAAGGCCTTCTACAGCAGCCACCAGAAGAGCTATGCGAACTCCATTCCGGAGAAGCGCAAGATTAAATATGTGATGCTCGATACGGCGAAGGTTCAAGCCGCGGTGCGAGTCACGAACGATGAGTTGCAGGCTTATTACAATCAGCATCGCGATCAGTACCGCGTAGCCGAACAGGCGAAGGTCAGCCACATTCTGATCAAGACGCCGCTTCCCGGGCCCGATGGCAAAGTGGATGAGAAGGGCGTGGCCGATGCGCAAAAGCGCGCGGAAGATTTGCTGCAGCAACTTAAGGCTGGAGCAAAATTCGAAGACCTGGCGAAGAAGTATTCCGAAGATCCGGGCAGCGCGAAGGAAGGCGGGTCTCTGGGTTGGATCGGGAGAGGCCGGACGGTTCCGGAGTTTGAGAAAGCTGCGTTTTCGCTGCCTAAGGGGCAGATCAGCGGCCTGGTAAAGAGCAGCTATGGGTTCCACATCATTCGTGTCGACGACAAGCAAGACGCGCACATGAAGACGTTCGACGAGGTCAAAGCCGAGATCGAGCCGATCGTAAAACAGCAGAAGACGCAGGAGATTGCTCAGAAGCAGGCGGAAGACCTTTTGCAACAGGCGAAGACGCAGGGGTTGGATGCGGCAGCGACGGCGAAGGGTGTGCCGGCTGTGAGCTCGGATTTTTTCAGCCGCAGCGATGTGGTGCCGGGGTTGGGTCCGGCGCCGCAGCTGATGGATGCGGTGTTCGGTGCTGCGGAAAAAGCGCCGCCGGAGATGGCCGCGACATCGCAGGGTTTCGCGGTATTCCAGTTGCTGGCGGTGAAGCCGCCGGCTACGCCGACGTTTGAGGAGATTCAGTCTCGAGTAGAAGAGGAATTCAAGAGCGAGCGCGCGAGCGCTCTGCTAGCGCAGAAGACGCGGGAGCTTTCCGATCGCGCGAAGACGGAACATGATCTGAAGAAAGCGGCCAAGGAGTTGGGCGCCACGGTGAAAACCAGCGATTTCGTGTTGCCCGATGGCCAGGTTCCCGATATCGGTTCGATGACTGGGCAAGCCTCCGTGGCATTCAGCATGAAGCCGGGAGAGATCAGTGGGCCGATCCAGAGCGGAGCCAATGGTGTGGTGCTTTCTTTGGACGAAGCGCAGGGCCCGACGGAAGCGGATTTCGCGGCCAAGCGCGACCAGATTCGGGAGATGCTGATGCAGGGCAAGCAACAGGAGATTTTCGCGCTTTATGTCAGTAACTTGCGCGCTCAGATGGAGAAAGCCGGCAAGATCAAGATCAACCAGGACGAGATGAAGGCGCTGACCCGCGCGCAAAGTGAGCAGGGAGAGTAGGCTACGGCGCCGATGACGCGGGCAAGAACCAAGATCCCTCGCTCCGCTCGGGATGACAAACGTGTCCGCTCGGGATGACATGAGTGTTTCTTGGAAATCAGAAATCGGAGTTAGGAATCGAACCTTAGGAAATTGATCTAGGAATTCAAGGTAGTGACCGAGTTGCATGCCGTTTCCGCGCGCTGCAGGCATTTTGTTGCATCCCACGTCGTTGCCTTCGCGCGGCGGCGTTGGTGATTTTGGGCCGGCGGCATATTCGTTCGTCGATTCTCTGGCTTCCGCCCGGCAGGGACTGTGGCAGGTGCTGCCGCTTGGTCCGCTGGGCTACGGGAATTCGCCTTATTCTTCCATCTCGGCGTTTGCTGGGAACCCACTGCTGATCAGCCTGGAGCGCCTGGCTGACCATGGCTGGATCGATCAAGCAAAGATTTCGTCGTCTTCTTTGGCAATCGGCTCCGACTCGGGCGCGGTCGAGTACGATCACGTGTTTCCTGTGAAGATGCCGCTGCTGTTTGAGGCTGGGCGCAATTTTGTCGCTTCGGCTTCGGACGTCGCCCGCCAGCGCTTTGAACGATTTTGCGCGGAGAACTCATGGTGGCTTAATGATTTCGTTTTGTTCGACGCGCTGCGTGCTCAGCAGAAATTGGCGAGCTGGAATGAATGGCCGGCAGGGTTGGCGCAGCGCGAACCGGCTGCGCTGGAGCAGGCGCGGAAGAAGTTGGCGGACGACCTGAAGATCCGCAGCGCGTTGCAGTTTGCCTTTTACGAACAGTGGCAGGCGTTGCGGCGGTATTGCTCGGAACGCTCGATTCGCATCGTGGGCGACGTTGCCATCTTCGTAAATTACGACAGCGCCGACGTCTGGATGCACCGCGAACTTTTCCGGCTGAAGGAGAACCTGGAGCCTGAAGTAGTGTCCGGCGTGCCGCCTGATTTCTTCAGCAAGACTGGGCAGCGGTGGGGAAATCCGCTTTACCGCTGGGACGTGATGAAGGCGCGAGGATATGAATGGTGGATTCAGCGGTTGCGGTGGGCGACGCGGAATTGCGACTACGTGCGACTGGATCACTTTCGTGGGTTCGATCAGTTCTGGGAGATTCCGGCGGCTGATCCGACGGCGATTAACGGGCGATGGGTGGATGGTCCGCGAGACGATCTGTTTGCCAAACTGCGCCAGGCGCTTGGGGGCTTGCCGTTCTTCGCGGAAGACTTGGGTTACATCACACCGTCGGTAAACGCGTTGCGGGAGAGACTGCAGATTCCTGGCATTGCGGTGCTGCAGTTCGGATTCGGGGACGAAGGCGCGCACATGTATTTGCCGCATCGTGCCGTGGGCAAAGTCATTTATACCGGAACTCACGATAATGACACGACGGTGGGCTGGTTCCGGGCTGGAGCTACAGATTGCGAAAGGCGCAACGCAGAGGCCTATCTGGGCCGCTGCAACGATGGGATTCATTGGGCGTTCATCCGAGCGGCGCAAACCTCGCCAGCGGAGTTCGCGCTGATCCCGCTGCAGGATGTGCTGGGCCTGGGCAGCGAGGCTCGCATGAATACACCCAGCCTGCATGGCGGGAATTGGAAGTGGCGCTTTGCGCCAGGGCAGTTTACGGCTGAGCTGATTGCCAAGCTTTCCCACCTCGCCGAAGTGACGGACCGGTTGCCTCATGCAGTTCCTGTTCTCGCGGATGAAGAGTTCGCGGCTTGAAACCAGAGCCGGCGGGACGCCAAGCGCTACATAGCCCTGCCGATTGTGAACGCGGTGTTAAAGCGCAACAGGTGCTTTGCGGCTTGCAGCTGATCGTGTATAGAAGTTAGGGAGAGTTTTTTTGGCGACGGAACCCATTGTCGAAGCGCGGGCGATTGAGAAGTCGTATCCCCAGCCGGACGGTACGCGGATTCAGGTCGTGGGGCTTACGGATTTTTTCATCGAGCCGGGAAAAATCATTGCGCTGCTGGGGGCCTCCGGCTGCGGCAAATCTACTCTGCTGCGTATTCTAAGCGGGCTGGCGCAACCTTCGTCGGGAGCGCTGTTCTGGCACGGCAAGCCGCTGGGCGGTGAGTCGCCTAACGTGGCGATCGTCTTTCAGAGCTTTGCGCTGTTTCCCTGGCTTACGGTTCTGGAGAACGTTGAAGCTCC
>Ga0070765_100000602_pt1 | contig 21601 bp, 14 predicted proteins | sample HubBroMetageWFT5_FD_71516 | JGI IMG/M metagenome (GOLD analysis project Ga0070765, IMG submission 71516) | Warmed and freeze-thawed soil microbial communities from the Hubbard Brook experimental Forest, New Hampshire - Hubbard Brook CCASE Soil... | ecosystem: Environmental > Terrestrial > Soil... | reverse complement strand
TTGTCGGGAGAGAAGTGCGCTTGTTCGCCCCAATGATCGTTGAACAGAGCGTCACGGTAGAAGCCAACGAAGTGACGGATGAGGCGGCGATAGGCGTCATCGGAAGAGGCTTTGACGGTGAAATTGGCGCCGCCGGCAAGTTCTGGAAGATCTCTCACGCGCAAGGTTAATTTGCTGACTACGCCGAAGGTGCCACCTCCGCCTCCTTTCAAGGCCCAGAACAGATCCGAATTGGTGCAAGCGTTTGCGATTCGCACTTTGCCGTCCGCGGTAACGACTTCGGCTTCAAGCAGGCCAGAGGCGGCCATGCCGTAATGCTTGGAAAAGCTGCCGAAGCCGCCGCTTTGAATCAGGCCGGCGACGCCGACGGTAGTGCAGCCGCCGCCTTGAACATAGGCCCCGGCCTTGGTGGTGACGGCGTCGTAAACTTGCAACCAAATTGTTCCCGATCCGACAGTGACCGCTCGCTGAGGAGTTGACTTGCAACCACCAGCAACGAAATCTTGCTGGATGGTGACCTGATGCATATGACGGGTCCAGATGAGGAGAGAATCAGGCGCGTTCGATGTGCCTTGATAGCTGTGGCCACCTCCTTTGACGACTAGGCGCAGATTGTTGTCGCGGGCAAAATTCACAGCGGCTGCGATGTCGTCGGCGTTTCTGGCAGCGACGGCGTAGACACTCGGCTTGGTGGCCCAACCGTCGACCCAGCCCAGGGTCTGGGTGATGCCCGGGTTGTCGCCGATATAGTAGGGATTTTTTAAATTTGCGAAGAGAGTCTTGCAGTCCGCGCTCTGGGAAGAGGAAATGCATGCATTCATCGGAAAATCGACTGGAATCAAGTTGCCGCCGACTTCCTCGTTGAGGTGCTTCCACGCTTCTTTGGAGGGCCAACTTGGGTCCGCCGGACGCACCCGGCGAATGGCGGGACTTGCGAACGCGCTGCGTGGCCACAAGGGCGAAAGTGATACGGCCCCGGACGCCTTCAAAAACTCTCTTCGGTTCAAGGCTGCACCTGCTTTCGTTGATCGAGATCCATATTCGCCTGGAGCCACCCTCGCGCTCGGTCATATTGAAGCTGACAGGTTTGGCTTGAAAACAGGTTTGGCGTCCCCGACGGGATTTGAACCCGTGTTACCGCCGTGAAAGGGCGATGTCCTAGGCCAGGCTAGACGACGGGGACCACGGAGGCGGGAATCGACCGCTAACTGATCGATGGTAACAGTGCCCCTCCGCAGTGTCAAAAAAATGATTTTGCGTTCGCTGGAGCAGCGAAGTAGCATCGATCCGGCACCTTCTTCAACATCCTGCTAAACCCTTGGCTTTTTCGTGCACATGAACGAATGTCACGACCGGGGATGCGCCGAACTGGACTCCGTTATCGAGCGTGCTGTTCCATTCCGCATCCGCGTACTTGTTCTCACCTCCAACATGAATTGTCTGCCCTGACCATGCTTCAGCGACACTGGTTCAATTGCTTGTCGCCAACTGCAGATCGGGGATCAAGAATATTGGCCGCAGCTCGAATCAGTTATGATGTCGAGGCTGCAATTTCTACGGCTGACGACAGAGAGTTAACGTTCAAAAGATGCGATACGGATTCGTCATCGATCAGGACCGTTGCATTGGGTGTCACGCCTGCACGGTCGCGTGCAAAGAAGAACACCAAGTGCCGGTGGGCGTATTTCGCACCTGGGTCAAGAATATCGAGAAAGGCGAATTCCCGCATACGTCGCGGCATTTCGGGGTGATGCGGTGCAATCACTGCGATGACTCTCCGTGCACGGAAATTTGTCCGACTAGCGCGTTGTACCGGCGCGCCGATGGAATCGTGGATTTCGACAACCGGCGCTGCATCGGTTGCAAAGCGTGCATGCAGGCTTGTCCCTACGATGCTCTCTACATCGATCCCAACAACAACACCGCGGCTAAGTGCAATTTCTGCGCTCATCGCGTGGAGATGAGCCTCGAGCCGGCGTGTGTAATCGTTTGCCCCACCCAGGCGATTCTCGCCGGGGACCTGGACAACCCAGGCAGCAAAGTCAGCCGTGTGGTCGCGACCCAGAAAGTTTCGGTGCGCAAGCCACAAAAAGGCACCCAGCCCAAACTGTTTTACGTTGGCATCGAGGGCGATCTTCTCGAGCCGTCACGGATCTCACGAAAGGATACCTATTTCGCAGCAGACCGACGGGACGCAGCGACTCAATTTCCCGGCAACGAGATAAGCAATCTTGCTGGAGCCTTGGCTCGCGAAGTTTACGACGTGCCCCATCCCGCGCCCTGGGGCTGGAAGATTGCTGGCTATCTCTGGACGAAAGCGATTGCCGCGGGAGTGCTACTGGTCGCGGCGATCCTATCAAGTTACGCGGGGCCGGTCTCCGGAGCGCTGTTCAATGTCGTCTGTCCGGCGCTGGCCCTGGCCGGCCTCGGGGTAACCAGCGCTTTGCTCATTTTCGATCTCAGACGTCCCGATCGTTTTTTCTACCTTATTACTAAGCCCAACTTTCGCTCCTGGCTGGTGATAGGAACATATTTCCTGATTGGCTATGGCGCGCTTGCAACCGCATGGTTGCTCTGCGGAATTTTCCGAAGCCTTGTACCGTCCGTGTTGCAATGGTTCGCCGCCGCGTTCGCAGTTGCCAGCGCATGTTATTCGGCATTTCTTTTTGCCCAAGCCAAAGGCCGCGACCTGTGGCAAAGCCCACTTTTCTTATGGCACTTGTTATTCCAGGCTTTCGTCGCCGGTTCCGCGACGATATCGCTCGTGGGTATTGCGACCGATGCGGGCCCAGAAGTTCTGAGGCCCGCATTGATGATTCTTTTGGTCTCCCTGATTGTTAGTCTCGCCATGAACCTGGGTGAGCTAGCGTTGCCTCACGTTAGTGAGGACGTAAAGATCGCCACGCGGGCGCTGACCACCGGTCGGTTAAGCCGGCGATTCTGGGGGTTGGTGATCGGTGTTGGACTGGTTGCTCCGATTGTTCTGGCCGCTCTGGTGGTGGCGTCTGCCGTCCCTATGGCGACTGCCTTTGCCACTGCTGCCGCGCTTCTGGCACTCGCTGGCCTGTGGTGGTTTGAAGAGTTATGGGTAAAGGCTGGGCAGTCAGCTCCGCTTAGCTAACGACATATTTATGAAAGACCATCTTCCTCTCAACCCGCAAGCGTTGGATTTGGATGAGCCCTTAGGAGGACTCTCCAGCTATCCTCCATCCCATCGCTGGGATGATTGGACCGAATACGATCCCACGCGCTGGCCCGAAAAAGTCGAAAAGCATTATTCGTTGATTCCCACCATCTGCTTCAATTGTGAGGCGGCCTGCGGATTGTTGGCTTATGTCGACAAAGACAAGGTGCGGGTACAGAAGTTCGAAGGCAATCCCGCTCATCCCGGCAGCCGCGGCCGCAACTGCGCCAAAGGTCCGGCCACCATTAATCAGGTAAATGATCCCGAGCGCATCCTGTATCCTCTTCGGCGAACCGGCAAGCGCGGAGAAGGAAAATGGGAGCGCGTCACCTGGGACGAAGTTCTGGATGACCTCGCCTCGCGCATCCGCCTGGCTTTGCAGGAGGGACGCAAGAACGAAATCATGTACCACGTCGGGCGCCCGGGACACGAGCTGATTTATAACCAGCGCGTGCTGCACGCCTGGGGCATCGACGGACACAACAGCCATACCAATGTTTGCTCCGCCGGTGCGCGTACTGGATACGCCTTCTGGCACGGCTTCGACCGGCCCTCGCCCGATCACTCCAACGCACGCTTCATTCTGTTGCTGAGTTCGCATCTCGAAGCTGGACACTATTTCAATCCTCACGCCCAGCGGATCATCGACGGCAAAATGGATGGCGCCAAAGTATGCGTTATCGATACTCGCCTCTCGAACACCGCGTCGAAGGCTGATTATTGGCTCTCAACCTGGCCGGGGAGCGAGTCAGCTGTTTTGCTGGCGATGTGCAACGTGCTGCTTCAGGAGGATTTGTTTGACCGCGAGTTCGTCCGCCGCTGGGTCAACTGGGAAGAGTATTTGCGCGACGAGCATTCCACCAGGCCGCAAACCTTCGAGACATTTCTGGAAGTGCTCAAGCAAACCTACGCCCGGTACACTGCGGAATTCGCCGCGCAAGAGTCGGGAGCGGATGCTCGCACGATTGTTGAAGTCGCCCGTGAGGTAGGCCGCGCTGCTTCCACGCTGAGCACGCACGTCTGGCGAAATGCTGCCGCGGGCAATCTCGGAGGATGGCAAGTGGCGCGTGCGCTGGAATTCCTCGCCGTGCTGGTAGGCGCAGTGGGAACTCCGGGCGGAACTTCTCCCAGCGCCTGGAACAAGTATATTCCCACGCCGCCCATGATGCCGCCGCCGCCGAACGCGTGGAACGAGTTGATGTGGGCGCGCGAGTATCCGCTCGCATTTTTTGAAATGAGTTTCCTGCTGCCGCATTTCCTGAAAGAAGGTCGCGGCAAGCTCGCTGTATATTTTTCCCGTGTCTATAACCCGGTATGGACTAATCCCGATGGCCTCAGCTGGATTGAAGCGCTCACCGACGAGAGCAAAGTCGGACGCCACGCCTGCCTCACTCCGACCTGGAGCGAGACTGCATGGTTCGCCGACTATGTTCTGCCCATGGGACACGCCTCTGAACGCCACGACCTGATGAGTCAGGAGACGCATGCCGCGCGCTGGATCGGATTCCGCCAACCGGTGTTGCGTCTGGCGTTGGAGAAGCAGGGGAAGAAATTTAACTTCACCTACGAAGCGCACCGCGAAGCCGGTCTGGGTGAGGTTTGGGAGGAAGACGAGTTTTGGATCGAGTTGTCGTGGCGCGTGGACCCCGATGGATCGATGGGCATCCGCAAATACTTTGAGTCGCCCTACCGTCCGGGCGAGAAAATCAGAATCGATGAGTATTACCGCTGGATTTTTGAGAACAGTGTTCCCGGTCTGCCTCAGGCGGCTGCCAGCGAAGGGCTCACGCCACTCGATTACATGCGGAAGTACGGCGCATTCCTGGTTGAAAACAATGTTTACGAATTGCACAGGAAAGCTCTCAAGCCAGAAGAGCTGCAGGGCAGCACGGTCGATCCGCTTACGAACGTAATAAAGAAGAACGGAGCCCCGATCGGAGTTCAAGTCGATGGCAACGCCGTCGCTGGTTTCCCCACACCGTCGCGCAAACTCGAATTTTATTCGAAGACTCTGAAAGACTGGCACTGGCCGGAGCATTCCATTCCCGGTTACATCAAGAGTCATGTCCATCGCGACAACATCGACGCTGCCAAAGGCGAGATGCTTCTTCTGCCCACCTTTCGCCTGCCCACGCTGATCCATACCCGGTCGGGCAATGCGAAGTGGCTCTATGAAATCTCGCACAAGAATCCGGTCTGGATGCATCACGACGACGCCGAGCGCTTTGGCGTCGTCACCGGCGATCTGGTGCGCGTGCAAACTGCGATCGGCTATTTCATTGACAGAGTTTGGGCGACTGAAGGAATGCGTCCCGGCGTTATTGCTTGCTCCCATCATCTCGGGCGGTGGCGTCTGAAAGAAGATTTTGGCGGTGAACGCTGGTCCACGGCGCTGGTCGATCTGAAGCAGGTCGAACCTGGGAAGTGGATGATGCGCACGATCCATGGCATTCAGCCCTTCGAAAGCGACGATCCCGATTCGTCGCGCATCCACTGGGAAGATGCGGGCGTACATCAGAATTTGACCTTCCCCGTTCAGCCCGACCCGATCAGCGGACAGCATTGCTGGCACCAAAGAGTCACGGTGAGCAAAGCACGCGCGGGGGATCGCTACGGTGACGTCTTCGTGGACACTAATCAGGCCCACGAAGAATATCGTCGCTGGCTGCAAATGACTCGCGCTGCTCCCGGCCCCGGCAACCTCCGCCGACCTTTGTGGATGATTCGGGTATATCGGCCCGCCCCCGAAGCCTTCTACCTCCCCTCCAGGTAGCACCAGGTCGCGTTTCGGAGCAGACAAAGCGCTCTTTACGAGGCACCAAGCCATGACATAATTTTGAGAAGGTGATTTCCATGAAACACATACTGTGGGTCAATCTGATCATGCTCGCGGCGGATTTGTTCGCTCAGAGTACGATTCCCGCCGGCACAATCCTTCCTGTTACGTTGAACTCAGCCTTGAATTCTCGGAAGGTCAAAACTGGGCACGTCGTTACCGCACGAGTTATGCAGGATGTTCCGTTGTCGCCAGGATCGATAATCCATGCTGGCGCGAAAGTTGCCGGCCGCGTGATCGATGTCCAACCAGCGAACGGAGCCAGTAGCGCGCAAATATCCTTCCGCTTTGACACGTTGACGGTCTCCAGGCAAACCATACCGATCACGACCAATTTACGGGCACTGGCATCGATGATGGCGGTTCAAGAGGCGCAACTTCCGGAGAGCGGGCCCGACCGCGGAACGTCACAGAACGCGTGGACCACGGATCAGATCGGAGGCGAGGTCGTCTATCGTGGCGGCGGGCCGGTTGCGGATGGACTGCGGACGGTCGGAGAACCGACCTACGGCGGCGTGCTGGTTCACGTCTCCAGCAAACCCGGCGCGAAGTGCCGAGGGGAGATCGAGGACAATGATCGATTGCAAGCGCTCTGGGTGTTCTCCTCCGATGCCTGCGGAGTCTACGATTCTCCGGAACTGGAGATAGTTCATGCGGGACGGACTAGTCCAGTTGGCGAGATCACTCTGGCCTCGCACCAAGGCGATGTGAACGTGAGAGCGGGAAGCGGAATGCTGTTGCGAGTGAACCAGAGGCCGTAGTTGTGGGGTGGGAGACGGGAATCGAACCCGCAACGTCCGGAGCCACAGTCCGGTGCTCTGCCAGTTGAGCTACTCCCACCGTGTGTAGCGATTATAACAAGTGGGCACGGCGAACGGTGAGTTGTGACGCGGGGCGGGTTGAGTGTGGACGCTAGCCGGTCTTGGCTCGGACAGCCGAGGGCGGCTGTCTCCACGTGGGTTTAACTGCGGCCTACGCCGACGTATTCGAATCCCATGGCGCGAAGGCGGACGGAGTCGAGCAGGTTTTTGGTATCCACGATAAGCGGGCGGCGGAGGGTTTGTTTGATGCGGGTGAAATCGAGGCCGCGAAACTCCGGCCAGCCCGTACCCACCACTAAGGCATCAACGCCCTCGGCTGCGGCGTAAGGAGATTCGCAGTAGAACACGCTGCCGTTCAGTTCGAGGCGCGCGTCGGGCAGGGCGACTGGATCATAGGCTCGCACCCGGGCGCCCTGGGCAATAAGATTTTTGGCCAGCCGCATAGAAGACGAACCGGCGACGGAATTGGTGTTAGGTTTGAAAGCCAGTCCTAGGATTCCCACGTCCTTGTTGTGCACGGACTGAACGCACTTTGAAATTTTTTCGATTACCTGATCGGCCAAGCCGTGGTTGACTTCGCGAGCGGCGCTCAGGATCTTGAGCGATATCCCATTGCGCTGGGCGAGGTCGGCCAGCGAATCCATATCAGATTCGGCGAACAACCCGCCCATTCCGGCTCCGGGCTGCAGGCAGCGGGGTGCGATTTTTTTGTCCAGGCCTAGAGCCAGCGAGAGGCTGACCGCATCCGCGTTCACCCGTTCACACAAACTGGCCAGCTCGTTGATGAAGGAAATCTTGGTGGCGACAAAAGCAGTCGCCGATTCACGCACCAGTTCCGCAGTCTCGTGATTGGTCACAATGACCGGAACGCCGCGCATCACCAGCGAATGAAAAATCTGTTTGAGAGCCAGCACGGCATCGTTCGAATTGGTTCCCAGAATAATGCGGTCCGGCCAATTGAAGTCTTCGATGGCGCAACCCGAAGTGAAAAACATGGGCTGGGAAACAATCGTCGCCCTCAAGCCCGCCTCGGTAATGCTTTTCTCAATGGCGGAGGCAGTGCCCACCGGAACCGGGGTCACAATAATAAGGATTGGCGGCTTTGGAGCCGCACGCGTAATGCGAATGGCGAGATCAGAAAGATGCTGGGGACTATCCTCGGCCAGAAAAATCACCTGCGCCTTGCGGGCAAAAGATTCAATGTCGGTGGAATAGGCCAGCCGCCCGGAGCGCACGTTACGTTTGATGACTTCGGTAAGGTTCTTCTCGTGAAAGGGGACGCTGCCTTGGGCCATGGCGACCATTTGGGAGCTATCCGGATGGCAGCAGCTCACGGGGGTGCCGAAGTCAGCGAGACAGGCCGAAACGACTGTCCCCATATACCCTGCTCCGTATACCCCAATCTGCATGAAACCTCCAGATAGCCACTGAAATCGCCGGGGAAGGGTTGCCTGACTGGCTTGCGCAGCGAGTCCAACCTCTGGTTTACGCTCGCACTGTGCACTTAGCAATGCACGGGAGGGATTTGTACTTGAGGACATGACCAGATGGTGGTAAGCGGGAATTTGGACAATCGGAAGGTCACCCCGGCCTGCCTTTCGCCGCTTGACTTTCTAGCGCTTGAGCAGGGTGCGGCCCAGAGGAATTCCGGCCAAATCTACCCAACGATTCTGTTCCTGCTCGCGAACGAAGGTCAGCTCGCTAACCGGGACGCAACGGTTGCCGACGAATTGCGCCCAACGGTCGCGAGCGAAAATATACGCCTGTTGCGCCAACTCCTCGGTGCTGATTTTCACAATCGTGAGGTGGGGCATGTAAGGCCATTCCTCCTCAGCCGCGAGCGCTCGCGTGTTCAACCGATCGTGCAACTCATGCATACGGTAGCCGGCGTGGGCCACGCGGATGAAAACCGTCGGAGTAACGGGCACAAAGGTTTCGACATCGCCGAGCGTGACCTCGAAACGCTCCGCCTGCCCGCAGATATCTTCGAGCGTCTCCAGGGCCGAGAGTTCTCCTCCCTGCAATCGACGAGGAGGGAGGATGGTCAAATGGGCGGGCAGATGAGGCAGATCGGGATGCAGTTCCTGCCGGAGGTTCTCGACAAATTCCCCGACGGCATTCCTCACATATGCTACCAGGGCATAACGGGGACTTTGCATGTCAACCCGAGATTATAACTCCGGAAGCGGCGGGCGTGTTTACAACAGGGGAACGACGGACGCCGGCGTACGGACGGATTCAAAACGGCTTAGTCGATTAGACAATCTACTTCGTGGATAGGTGTTTCAGCGCCGCTTTCAGATCAGCAATCAGATCGTCAGTGTCTTCGATACCAACCGAGTAGCGGATCAGCGCTTCGGGAATACACGACGGCGTTAACCAGAAGCGGACGTAAGATATAGTCTTCGGGTGAACGCGCGTATTTTCGGGTGCAGATATGCGAGTGAAGATGAACCGCGAGATTTCAGCCGGGATTGCCCGATGGAAGTCATGGTTGCGTGATCTCCACGGCGGCCGGGGCATCCTCTGGTTCGCTGTTACTACCATCTATCTTCTGGAGGTGACGTACATTGGAGCCGCAACCGCGATAGCTCAAACGCTGCCGCGGGCGATGAAACCTGAAATCCGCCGCACCCTGTCTCTGACCAGCTTCTACGACACTCCCAATCCGTTGCCCTCGGGCAAACCCGGTGACCTGATCCGCTCTCAGCCATTCGAAGAATACGCCTTACCTCCTGGTGTCTCCGCGGTTCGCATCCTCTACCATTCGCGCTCCGCTACCGGCGACGACGTCGCCGCCTCGGGCGTAGTGTTGTTTCCTGAGGAGGAAACGCCGCCTGCCGGGGGATGGCCGATCATTGCCTGGGCCCACGGATCCAGAGGCGTCGCTCGCCGGTGCGCGCCGTCCCTGATGAGAGACTTGGATTACGGCTCGTTCCTCTCCATGTACGTCGAGCTGGGCTATGCCGTGGTCGCAACCGACTACACCGGGTTAGGAACCAAGTTCAGGAATGCGTTCACCGACATGCAGTCGAATGCGGCCGACGTGATCCATTCGATTCCCGCGGCGCGCGCCGCCGCTCCCCAGCTTGGTCGCAAGTGGGTTGCCCTGGGAGCATCCGAGGGCAGCATGGCTGTCGCAGCGCTGGCGGAGTTGGAGAACGAGATTCGCGATGCCAACTACCTCGGAGCTGTCGCCATAGCGGGCATCGCGGAACCCAAAGACCTCTATGAGCATTTGGCCCAAGGGCCTTCCCGCGACATGTTCATCTCGCTGGCGTACGGGATCAAAACGATTTACCCGCAATTCGAGGTAGGCGATATGTTGACGGAGAAAGGGCTGACCGTATACCAGCAAATTGGGGAGGAATGCGGCAGCCCGAACCGCGGAACGGAAGTGACAACGCCCGGGATGCTGAAACCCCAATGGGAGGTCGATCAGTACGTCAAGCAATATTTCGCCAGAAACACGCTGGGGCAGAGGCCGGCTTATGGGCCACTGCTGGTAATCAGCGGCGAAGTGAGTCCCGCATCGCCAACAACGACGGCCCAAGTCATCGCTCGCATGTGCAAACAGGGCGGCCGGATTCAATTCGAAAAGTATCCCGATCCAGAGCCCGGCCTCTTGGCCGGGAACTCGGTGATGACACAGATCACATGGATCAAGGCAAGGTTCGCCGGCGCAGCTGCGCCAGCGAATTGTCGGTGAAAGGTTCCATCTCATCGCGTCAACGGTGAGAGCCCAAAACCGAGTTTGCGAGTCACCCCAGTGATGGAGAGCGGGCTATCAGACCATGTTTGGACCATCGAAGAACTCTGCGATCTGCTGCCTGAAGACGATACCAGCGAAACGCCAAATTGACAGAAGCCTTACACTGGTTCAGATCGCCGACGGCGGCGTAAAGCGTACCCGTGAGATCGATGGCCACCGCACGGCGGCTGCCTTGCCTTGTGCGCTGGTGACCGTCGCCCCAAGTTGGCCGAGCCAGGGCTCGCGGTTGATGTTGGCGGTGCAGCCCGATAAAAAAAGCAAACTACCACTGCGCAGAAAAGACGCGAAAGTCGCGGCTGGCGGCGTCATAGCTGGGAGTGTAATGTTAAGAGCCTCAAGTTTTTCATATACCGACATGCGCCTTCTTTCTTCTTACATAATTGACACTTAGCTACCTGACGAAGTATAGTGCACAGATTATTTCAGTTGTAAAGCTTTGGGCGACCGCTCGCGTAAACTAAATTGTTGATACCGTTTTGAACGCGAATCCGTCTATTTGGAAACGAGGGCAAAATGAAAAAAACTATTCTGATGTCGACCTTGCTGTTGCTCGTTTCATCGGCAATGGCACAAACAAGTCCCACAGCGGCCAAAAATCCTGTCAGCGACGCCCTGAGAGATATCCTCACCGGGCGCCAGAAAAACACCATTGCAGCGGTTGAAGCCATGCCCGCCAACAAATTCAGCTACAAACCCAGCGCTGACCAGATGACATTCGGTCATCTCGCTGTCCACATGATTGAAGCGAATTACCTGCTGTGCGGCAAGACGACCGGCGCCTCGGCTCCCAAGGCGGAAGAGGCAAAGGATACGGATTCGAAGGAGAAACTCGTATCGGCCCTCAAGGCCTCGTTCGATTTCTGTTCAAACGCGCTGGCGAAAATGGACGACTCGAAACTAGCGGAGAGCACGGAGGGATTCGGCGGCAAGCAAGCCACACGCGCTTGGTTCAGCCTGATCCTGTCGGGCGCTTGGGCCGACCATTACGCCGCCGCCGCGACGGATCTACGACTGAATGGGATATTGCCGCCGACCGCGAAGAAATAAGAAATGCGGAGCCAGCGGGAGGTTAGGTTCTGAGGGAGGGATAGGTGTGCCTCAGCTTGTTTGTTATCTTTCTCCGCGGCGCTTTAAACAGGGTGCAAGGCCTGAACGACTGGGCATGCCAGCAAACGATCGAGCAAGACATGCATCGGTGATCGCAAATTGTGGCTGGATGTTATGATGATTAGGACATTGCCTAATCGTATCCCAACTGTTGCAATTCGTGCCTTGGCCAACGAGCGCAGACTGCAGATTCTCGAATGGCTTAAGAACCCGACTAAGCATTTCCCTCCGCAAGTCGATGGTGACCTGGTAAAAGATGGGGTTTGCGGCTGCCTGATTGCGAGCAAACTCCGCGTGAGTCAACCGACCACCAGCGAGCACATGAAGATTCTGTGCCAGGCCGGACTGACTCGCCCCAAGCGAATCAAGAAGTGGACGTTCTACAAGCGCGACGAAGCCAGAATTAAACAGATCAAGAAAGCCATTCTGGAAAAAGTCTAGCGGGCATAAGCACCTGATGGTACAGACGTCCCTCGACGCTTGGACGTGTATCGCCGGGTGGGATTGTTGGCCTTTGTTTTGTCCTGTCTCATAATCGTCTTCGGCCTGATGGCATCTACTGATTTCGAAGTTCTCATGGGCACTGCAAGGCGAAAGTCGATCGAGAGCGAGACTGTGAAAGCGAACCAGATTGAGGTCGTGCACACGCGAGTGTTTGCGGCCAGCCTGAATGGCGGCAATCCCTGCCCGGTCATACCCTTCGCAGCTGGGCTCACCGATCGCCAGATGCAAGATCTGGCGCGCAGGTTCGGGCTCGACACCACCTTCGTTCTGCGCCCGCGGACGAAAAGTGCAGACATTCGGCTCCGCTACTTCGTGCCCGATCACGAGATGGGGGTGTCCGGGCACGCAACCATTGCCGCGATCACGGTTGCGCGGTTGGACAACACACTGAAGTCCGACCAGGTTCGGGTTGAGACCATGACAGGCATATTCGAAGTCGAATCCGCCCGGCGAGGAGACGGAATCATCGTGACTCTGGAGCAGAACAAGCCTGTCTTTGGCCCCACCCTGGCGCCCGATGTAGTAGCGCGTGCGCTGAATATCAACCCTGAGAGAATTCGACTGGCGGAGGGTCCAATTCAGTCGGTTTCAGTCTCGCGAGCAAAACTTCTAGTACCTCTCGAAGACTCGAAGGTGCTTGATAACTTGAAGCCGGATTATCAAGCGCTCTGGGAACTTTCGGAAAAGCTTCAGGTAACCGGCTTTTATCCCTTCACTCGCCATACAGACAAAGAAAATGCTCAGGCGGAGGCTCGGCAGTTTCCCTTGCGCGCCGGATTTCCCGAAGATGCAGCCACCGGAGTTGCTGCCGCTGCCTTGGGCGCCTATCTTGCAACGTATGATCGCAAATATCTGACTGGCCAACACGTGTTGCGCATCGCGCAGGGTTACGCCATGCAGGCTCCCAGCCTGATAGAGGCCATTGTCGAGTGTGCCGAAGGCAAAGTCACTCGAACTGCAATTCGAGGAACAGCAGAAGTCGTTCGCCGCGAACGCGTCGAGGACTAGCAGAGTCCTGAGTAGAAACAATTCAGACAAGGCGACCTTCACAGAGCTTCATGGTCAGGTCAGGATTGAACTTTTTGTTTGGCCGTGCAAGGATGATCGTCTCCAGCGGCATCATTGGAACGGAAATGACATGGAAACTCTCCTGACCAGGGCTCAGAAGTTCATTGTGCTAACGCTTGCAATCCTCCTGATCTTGGTTGTGGCACTGTCCACCATACATCTCGGAGTCTTGATTGCCGAAGAAATCTGGAAGCCACCGCGATTTCTCATCCCGGTTCAAGGTCTACTCGATATCTTTGCGTTTTTCCTGCTCGTCCTTATCGGTGTGGAGTTACTAGACACGTTGAAGGCATATGTCAAGAAGGACACTATCCGTGTTCGGTTAGTCCTCGAGGTGGCCCTGATCGCGATGGCGAGAAAAGTCATTATCGTGGAACCGGGTGGCGTTCCAGGGGTGACGCTGCTTGGTATCGCAGCTCTCATTCTGGCCCTTGGCGTGGCCTTCTATTTTGAGCGGCAAACACAGAAGGAAAACTCTTCCGCTGATTGACAGAAGCGGCCGCAGCGACATCCGTTGACGGGAGGAGGGAAGGGAGGAGTCTCAGAGCGCCCCCCTTGAAAGGAAAGTGAAACTAGATCGAATGTGCATGGATGGTCTCTGTGTGAGCGGAGGCGACGCGTTGCAAGGGTAGGTGGTCGAGCAGGTCTGGGCGTTGTAAGCATTCGCCCCGCCCGAAGGGTTCGTGCCGCCCGGCCCAAAGCCGAGAATCGGCGTGCCCAAATAGAGCGTCGCGCAGGTGCCCACTGGCGGATTGCACGAGGGAGTCGTACTCGGCACCGTCACCTGAACTGTGCTGCCGCTGGTGTTTTGGACCTTGTAGGTACCGTTCTCCGTCGGCTGAAGAGTGTTGCCCTTCATCATGACCAACTCGCCGGGATAAATGTTCACTCCAAAGTTTGCGGCGGGAGAGACGGTCATGGTCATGGTGTTGCCTGACACAGTCGCGGACTGGACCGTGAGCGAGCGCACCGGGAAGGCGTTATTGCAACCCGTTACCGGCACGCCGGAGCCTGTGCAGACGGACAAAAACGTGCCTTGCCCTGGATTCGTGCCGCTTCCCGGGTCTGCGCCCCGGCTCACGCCCTCGATGCCCCAGAAGCCAGCGGGAATAATCAACGCTGGCGTGCCGACGCCAGAACCGTTACCGTCTGTGTAATTCGTAGCCGGGGGCGCAGGGCCGTCAGCGTAGAGGTTGACCTCACCGAGCAAGAGCTTGCCACCAGTCGCTCCATGCGAGGAGCCTTGGGGCACACACTGGAAGAGCATGTTTGTTATATTGACCGCCAAACAAACCTGGATTCCGGTGTAGCCGCGCGCGTCAATCGTGGCCCCGGCAGGATAGGCCGCTCCGACAGTGTTAGTCAGCTTTCCGCAGGCTGCTGCGATGGCACCGCACATGTCGGTGCCGGATCCGAACTGGGTAGCATCAATAAACATTTGGCTGGGAGCAGGAGTCGTCGAGTTCTTCCCCACAGTTGCTTCGCCTTGAACGTACTGAGCCTGCGCGCGGGGAGCAGAAAAGACCGCCAGCATTAGTAACACAAGTGGAAACCGTCTCAGACGCCCAGACGCAGCCTGAGAGTTACGTTCTTGCACGCGGGCACACCCTAACTTGGATGCCATCGTATTCTCCTTCTTGATTCGGCTTGAGTTACAGCTCAGTGCTCCCCCTCTCCACGGAGAACCGCGTGCCGGATCCACCCGCATTCCTGAGCGACCCAGTGAGTGCTGTGCTGATAGCGCCACGTTATCGCAAAGGGCGAAGCATCCGGAAGTGCCTCGCCTGATGCGGACTCGGCAGGAGCATCGGTAGCGCAGAATCTTTCATCTTGACCCGGACTGCATTTAGGGAAGACACTCAGCTGCTGAGGATGCGATCATGAGGCACTGCGCGTCGACGTTTCTGCTGGGGCTTACGATATGGTCCGTGGGCGCAGGCAATGCATCGGGGGGGCAGTTTCGGCGCGCAGTATACTATCGTGCGGGCCAGAGCCCCTACAGAGTAGCAGCGGCGGAGTTCACCCACAGCGGTAATCTCGATCTGGCCCTCGCGGATTGGCTAAGCAGCCAAGTTGTGATTCTCCTGGGTAATGGCGATGGAACATTTCAGCCGCCCCTCAGATTTTCTGCGCCCAACCCGCTTGGAATCGCCGCGGGAGACTTCAACGAGGACGGCAACCTGGACCTGGCTGTGGTGGAAACGAACGGTACCGGGGATGGCGCGCTTGCGATCTTTCTTGGCGATGGTACAGGCGGCTTCAAGCTAGCGGCCAGCTATCCGATTGGGGTCGAATCGGTGAACGTTGCTGTGGCGGATTTTAACGGCGATGGGCACCTGGATGCCGCGGTCACAGACCAAGGATTCGAGGGCAGAGGCGGAGATGTGATCGTATTCTTCGGCAACGGTCACGGCAAACTCGCCAGGGCCGCGAGATTTACGATGTCGCAGGGACCAGTGGGCATTGCGGCGGGCGATCTAAACGGCGATCACAGGCCCGACCTTGCTGTCACAGAGATCAGCACCGGCTCGGTGGCCGTCTTTCTCAACGATGGCACGGGACACTTCCTCAAGCCGGTCACCTACAACGCCGGAGGCGGCGAAGTGGTGGACGTCAAAATCGCCGACCTGCGCAATGACGGCCGGAACGACTTGGTAATCGCCAACGGCTCTCAAGGCATGGTCGTGTTGCTGAATAATGGCAACGGCACTTTCGGCAAGCCCGCGATTTATCCACCCTGCGCCGGCGAACCTCCGTGCGAAGCCCCACAAGCGGTCGTGGTTGCCGACTTTAATCGCGACGGCCATCTCGACGCCGCCGTCGCCACCATCATAGACGACTCCTACTTCTACTACGGCAAGGGAGACGGCACCTTCGGCAAGGCGATCCACCTTAGAGATACGATCCACTACAAAGGCGGCTATTCTATAGCCGCCGGCGACTTCAACAACGACGGAGCCCCCGACCTCGCCATTCCGATCGAGGAGTACGGGAAGGTCGCCATTATGATCAACACGCAGTAGGGTGCCAAAGACTCCTCCCTTCCCTCCTCCCCGACATCCGTTGACGGGCAACTGCCGCGTCCGTAAGATGAAGCGACCGTACAGCCAGGACATTTCCTTGTGATCGGCCAAACCATCTCTCATTACCGGATTTTGGAGAAGCTCGGTGGCGGCGGTATGGGCGTCGTGTACAAGGCCGAAGACTCCCGGCTGAACCGGTTTGTCGCCTTGAAATTCCTGCCTGACGACGTGGCCCGCGATCCTCAAACCCTGGCTCGTTTTCGACGGGAAGCTCAGGCGGCTTCTGCGCTGAATCATCCGAATATCTGCACGATTCACGATATTGGCGAGGAAGATGGCAAGGCGTTTATCGCCATGGAATTTCTTGATGGGATCACACTGAAGTACCGCATTTCCGGCCGGCCGCTTGATCTGGAAACCGTCTTGTCGCTCAGCATTGAAATCGCCGACGCTCTTGACGCCGCTCACACTCAAGGGATTGTGCATCGCGACATCAAGCCTGCCAACATCTTCGTGACCAAGCGAGGCCACGCCAAGGTTCTCGATTTCGGACTCGCGAAGGTCGGGTCCGGAGTCAGTTCCTCGAGCAGCGTTACGCTGACGAATGTGGCGACTGCGCCGGATGATCCTCATCTCACCAGTCCGGGCACTGCACTGGGTACGGTCTCCTATATGTCGCCCGAGCAGGCGCGGGCTAGAGAGTTGGACGCACGCAGCGATTTGTTTTCCTTCGGCGCGGTCATCTACGAAATGGCGACGGGCGCGGGGCCATTCCGTGGCGAGAGTACGGCGGTGATCTTCAAATCCATTCTTGACGGCACACCCACGGCAGCGGTTCGGCTGAACCCGGATGTGCCCGCTGAGCTGGAACGCATTATTAATAAAGCTCTGGAGAAGGATCGCAATTTGCGCTATCAGCATGCCGCCGACATGCGAACCGATTTGCAGCGCCTGAAGCGAGATAGCGAATCTCATTCGTCGGCAGCTGCGTCCAGCAGTAGCGGGCGCATCAGCAGCACCGATTCTGACGTTGCAAAACGAAAGAAACTTGGCGGATACATTCTTGCGGCTGCGCTGGTCAGCGTCGCCGTGGTTGCGGGCGGACTCTACCTCCGTTCGCGCTGGGTACGGTCCAGCGCCAGCCCGCTTACTGAGAAAGACACAATCGTGCTGGCAGATTTCACCAATTCCACTGGCGATCCGGTTTTCGACGGCACTCTCAAGCAGGCGCTCGCCGTCGATCTGGAGCAATCTCCTTTTCTCAATATTCTTTCCGACAGCAAAGCTGGCGAAACCCTGAAGCTGATGGGCCGCACGTCGGCGGAGCGCGTCACTGGAGAGGTCGCGAACCAACTTTGCCTGCGCACTGGCAGCCAAGCGGTAGTTTCGGGTGCGATCGCAAATTTCGGTAATCAATATGTCGTCACGCTCGATGCGGTTGCCTGCGACAACGGCGATAGCCTCGCCAAGGAACGCGCCGAAGCCGCCAGCAAGGAAGGCGTGCTCAAGGCGCTCGATACTTCAGCCGCCGCTCTGCGTGCGCGGCTCGGAGAATCACTGGCTTCGGTGCAAAAATTCGACGTGCCCATGGAAGCCACGACGCCTTCGCTCGAGGCGCTGAAGGCCTACAGCGTGGCGATTACGACTGGCCGCACCAAGGGCGACTCCGAAGCAGTTCCATTCATGAAGCGCGCCATTGAACTCGACCCAAACTTCGCCATGGCCTACGTTGGCCTGGGTATCGAGTATGCGAATCTTGGACAACCCGGCGTCGCGGCGGAATATGCGCGGAAGGCCTACAATCTGCGGGACCGCGTCAGCGACCGCGAGAGGTTTCGCATCTCCGCTTTCTACTTTCAGTACGTCACCGGAGAAATGGAGAAGGCGATTGAATCTTACGAATTGTGGGCGAAGAGTTATCCGCGCGAGATGGTGCCTCGTGGCAATCTGGGCAGCCTCTATTCTTCCGTGGGTCAATACGACAAAGCCATTGCCGAGACCGAGGCGGCGCAGCGGCTTGAACCGAGCATCACGGACTACGCCAACCTGGCCAGCAATTACATCTCTGTCAATCGCATCAAGGATGCGCGGCTGACGCTCGAGGAGGCGCAACGCAACCACTTTGATGGCTTGTTCATTCGCAGTGATTTGTATTCGCTCGCATTCCTCGCCGGTGACAACGCCGAGATGGAACGGCAGGTCGCATGGGCAGCGGGGCGGCCAGGCGAGGAAGACCAGATGCTAAACACGGACGCCGATACTCAGGCCTATTACGGACGCATGGCGAAAGCGCGTGATCTCGCGCGCCAGGCCGCCGATTCTGCGGTGCGCGCGGACGCGAAGGAAACCGCCGCGCAGTGGCTCGCCTTTCAGGCCGTCCGCGAAGTCGAAGTGGGTAATGCGAGCGTTGCGCGCCAAGCCGCTGCGCGCGCGTTGGCCCTCGATCCCGGCCGCGATGTGAAGGTTCTTTCGGCGCTGGCTTTAGCTCGCGCGGGCGAATCTTCGCAATCGAAAACCATTATGGCGGAGCTGAAGAAATCGGAACCCAGCAATACTTTTCTTAAGGTCTACTGGTTCCCGGTGCTCGAAGCATCCATGGCGATTGCGCAACATGGTCCGGACCGGGCGGTCATCGCGCTCGAGCCTGCTCTGCCTTATGAACTCGGGAATCCTCCTCCCGAAGCCATTGGCACCCTGCATCCCGCCTACCTTCGCGGTCTGGCGTATCTAGACGAGAAGAATGGTACGGCCGCGGCTTCTGAGTTCCAGAAGTTTCTCGATCATCCTGGAATCGTGCAGAACTTTCTACTGGGCTCGCTGGCTCATCTGCAGCTTGCCCGCGCCTATGCCATTTCTGGAGACCAGACCCAAGCCAAAGCCGCCTACAAGGATTTCCTCATGCTATGGAAAGATGCCGATCCGGATGTCCCGATCCTGAAACAAGCCAAAGCAGAGTACGCGAAGCTGCAATGACTCGGCGGTTAATTAATCCGCAGGCGACTTTCCATACTCGACTTGTGGCGGGCATCATTGGTGAGCCTTTTGCTCCGCGTTGTATAGCTTCCAAGCCTGATCAATTACGTAGTCGTGAATTGCATCCGCGTCTTGCGTGGTCATCTTCAAATGCGGGAACGCGAATTTAGGAGGATCGGCAAAGCCAGGCATTCCTTTATCCCAATGCGTGCCAGCCAGGACAATGGCGTGCCAAGCGTGATGAACGTCAGGCGGAACATAGCGCAGGTCAGGCACCGCGCCGTTGAGCACCCATGCACCGCTTCCGTCGACGTCCGGGGAGTGGCAACCATCGCAGACGAATTTGCGGTAGAGTGATTTGCCCTGCTGTATTGTTTCCTTGGTACCGGTCTGCTGCGGAGGCTGCGGCACTGCGGGCACGATATCGGCCGGTACCGGGAAAGGCGTTGTTGCCCAAAGCTTGAACGCCAGCAGCCGCGTTGGCCCGCGCTTCGATTGCGGAGTCGCCATGGTCCAGGCGGGCGCGAACAATCTCGAACCCGAACCCCATCCCACGGGCGTCAGGATGTATTGCTCGCCGTTCAGCGCGAAAGCCACGGGCACCGATTCAATCGCCGAGCCAGTTTGAATCGACCAAACTTTTTTGCCACTGTCAGCAGCATACGCCGCAAACTCACCCGTCCCTTGACCCTGGAAAACCAGGTTTCCTCCAGTAGAAAGAACTCCACCGTTGGTTGCGATCTGCTCCTCGACCGTCCAGCGCGCGGATTGATTCACCGGATCCCAAGCGATGAGCTTTCCCTGTGTGCCTTGCATCCATTCCCCAGTTTCCACCGCCGCTTTAGATCCCGACTCGCGGTCAGTCGCTGGGACGTAAACCAGTCCGGTGAGCGGGCTCAAGCTCATCGGCCACCAGTTGTGAACCGTCCATTGCCTTCCACCGCCCTGCGATACCGGCACTTCCACCGCCCTCCCGGTTTGCAGATCGATAGAGGTAGCCCAGGCGACTTTCACCAGGGGTTTGGCCGAGAGCAATTTACCGGTCCTGGCGTCGAGTACATAGAAGAAGCCGTTCTTCGGTACGGTCATCGCGACGTGGTGCGGCTCGCCGTCAACAACCAGATCGCCGATAACAATGTGATTATTTTCGGTCTGCAGGCCGGGGGCGCTGGTTTGAAAGTGCCAAACGTATTCTCCGGTGTCGGCACTCACGGCGATGATGCATCCTGCAAAAAGCCGGTCTCCGGTAACCTTGATCGATTCCAACTCACCATAGTCGACGCCCGCTCCGGCGGTCCCAAAGATAACCAGGTTCGTCGCCGGGTCGTAGGTGATGGCGTTCCAAACATCGCCTCCGCCAATCCTCCATGCGTCTTTGCCGATCCACGTCTTCGCCGCCATCTCCAGCACTTTAGTTTCGAACCCCTTCGTGGGATTTCCTGGGACCGTCCAGAAACGCCACGCTTCCTTGCCAGTTTCGGCATCGTAGGCGGCCAGCGATCCGCGCACTCCGTCGTCGGAACCGTTGTAGCCCATGAATACTTTTCCCTTGGCCACATGAGGCGCGCCCGTGATTCCAGTTTGATGGGGATCGCAAACCGTAGCTTCCCATACTTGTTTTCCGGAGGCAGCATCGATCGCAATCAGCCTGCAATCGCCCGTGCCTACATACACCTTTCCCTCCCAGACGGCGACGCCTGCATTCGTCCTCGCTGAGTAGGAACCGTTGATGGCCTGATCCAACCGTACCTTGGGATCGAACAACCAAAGCAATTTACCCGATGCCGCGTCGACGGCATAAACCTTGGACAGCGGAGCGCTCACATAGATCACTCCGTCAACTACGATAGGCTCCGCCACTACGCCCATGGCGCTGTCGATGTCCAGTGACCAGGCCAGTCCAAGAGCGCCGGCGTTTTTATCCGTGATCTGCTTGAGCGGACTGAAATGCTGTGCCTCAAAGGTGCGGCCATTCAGCAACCAGTTGTTCCCCTCGGCCGCTTCTATCCTTATTCTCGCCTCAGTAACATCGCCGGCCTTGGCCGGACTGTCTGCCGAGGAGCGGAACGCAATCGTACTCGCGACTGCGAGAAATACAGCAGTCAAACAAATCGCGCGTCTATTCATAGCAATCCCCCGGAACGGATGCATCTGACGGGCGGGAACCCGGTCTGTTCGCGGGACCGCCAAATCGTTCTTTTCTCCACGAACGGAAGTGTACCTCAGGTCGGGATAGCCAATCGACTTTACTGCGTTTTTCGGGGTTGCTAGATTCTCATTTGATGGATTGCAACCCGGGTTGCAGCCAGGAGA
>Ga0070765_100000598_pt1 | contig 21632 bp, 19 predicted proteins | sample HubBroMetageWFT5_FD_71516 | JGI IMG/M metagenome (GOLD analysis project Ga0070765, IMG submission 71516) | Warmed and freeze-thawed soil microbial communities from the Hubbard Brook experimental Forest, New Hampshire - Hubbard Brook CCASE Soil... | ecosystem: Environmental > Terrestrial > Soil... | reverse complement strand
GAGTTCTCAAAGGCCTTTGCAAGAAGCCGGGCTGACCTCTGAACAGGTTAAAGCATTACGGGCCGCTCTCAAAACCGCGGATCGCAAGGCGCCCTGGCTAGATTCAGGCAAACTAGGCATTACAAAGGTAGAGTTGACTGCCGACGGGCAGAGTGCGCTGTTCGTAAGCGGGGCGCGTACACCGCCATGCGGAGCGCATGATTGTCCCATATGGATTGTGAGTCTTGTTGGAAACCATACAGATGTTCTGCTGAAAGATTGGGGTTGGGGGCTGGTTTTAATGCGTTCGACGCATAGTGGTCACTTCGACGTCGTGACAGCTTCCGGTAGCCGCGATCCCGAACTGCTTTATTGGGTGTTCGGCGCTAACGGATACCGCGTGTTTAAATGTGGGTCTGCAATTGAAGTGGGCACGGATGACGAACCACGATGGCAAGTTTCGGTGCATCCATGTCCCTCGCCCTCCAGTTAGGCGACCTTAGCTTGCTCGGCTTCTAAGCACCTCAGCGGCTAAAGCCCCATCCAAATTGGCCGCTTTCAATGCAGGCCCGGAAGGCCTGCTCCACCCTGCACTCTTAGCGGCTGGCTAGGCCGCCGGCGGTTTCGCCGCCGTCCATCGTGTAGACATGCCCCGTCGCATACGCCGCATCATCGGAGGCCAGGAATGCGAACAGGGCTGCGATCTCTTCCGGCGCAGCGTGGCGGCGGAGGGGGATTTTGCGGTTCACTTCTTCGAGCATGGTGTCTGAGTACTCGGCTCGCTGCATCGGGGTAAGGACGTATCCGGGAGCTACGGCGCACACGCGAATTCTCGGTGCTAGTTCGAGTGCCATGGAGCGGGTGAGCTCGATCACTCCGGCCTTGGTGGCATTGTAGCCGGCGTAGTAGGGATAGCCCATGATGCCGTTGGTGGAGGCGGTTTGCAGAATCACTGCGCTGCCGCGCTCGGCTGAAAAACGTTCCCACATGTAGCGCGCGGCGGTTTGGGCCACGTAGAAGACGCCGGTGAGATTTACGGCGATCACCTGCTCCCATTCTTCGGGCGTGATTTCGAGGAAGCTGCGGCGGATGCTGATGCCGGCGTTGTTGATGAGCACATCGACTCCGTCCATCACGCGGACTGCGTCGGCGAACGCGGCTTCGACCTGCATGAGGTCAGTGACGTCGGCGATGATGGCCTCGGAGATTGCGGGCAGCTGGTGACGAAGCGCCGCGCACGCCGCCGAATCGCGGTCGAGGATGCAGACCTGGGAGCCTTCTTCGAGAAAACGCGCGGCGGTGGCGGCGCCGATTCCGCTGGCGCCTCCGGTGATGAGGACTCGTTTGGATTTCAGGCCTCGCATGGGTTCTCCTGGTACAGTTACGGGATAGCATGTCTGCTAAATTCACTGCCCAACTTCACTGCTTAACTTCAATGCCTAACTTTAATACGGCACAGGCTGTAGTGATACGGCGGGACATTTGTGTCATGACCGGGCGAATTCGAGAACTGGCCGGATGTCGCTCATGTCGGCAGTTCTGATGGCTCCTAAGTATCTCTCGCGAAGAACATCCGGCTTTACGAGACCGGAACGCCCCCACGTGAACGCTGGTCGACCTAGCCTCATCACAAGCAAATCGGCTACGAGGCGGCCATGCCTGCCATTTCCGTTGGGGAACGGGTGGATGAACACTAAGCGATGATGGTAGCGCACGGCTATTTCGTCGAGAGAATAGGTCGCATGGTCGATCCAGTAACGAACATCCCCAAACAACGCGGCTAGTCGTTGGGGGATCTCAGGGAAAGGGACGCCGACGTTTTTGTCGGTTTTTCGGTAGCGCCCCGCCCACTTCCATGTCTGATCAAACATTTTCTTATGCAATTTTCGAACGTATTCGTCCTCGACGATATCACTCGCGGTGCTGCGGTCTCGAAGGGCCCATAGTCTGGCACTCAGAATGTTCTGCCGTTCCCACTCGTTCAGTTCCTCTTTTGTGGCGAGATTGGGAATCAACTCAGCGACCTCTTCGGGTGAGAGAGGAGTATTGCCGTCGCTTGTCGGTATCAGCAGGTTCATTTGTTGGAGTTTCTCTTCAATATCCGCTTCGTCTCCTCCTTAACTTTTGCCTCCGCCCCACCTACCGCCTGATTCTCGAGGGCCATAGTGTGCTCGACGGCGCGGACATTTTCTGCGGCCTTGGCTCTCGCATCCCGCTCCAATAGCTCCTGAATATTCCCGCTTTTCGGAACAAGAGCGTATACAAGCTGGCATCCGAGCGCGTCGGCAGCGTCTCGCAGGCTGCCCAGTGTGATGCGGTATTCAGCCTCCGATTTCTCAAGCTGGGCTACGCGGGAGGGCGTTACTTGCGAGGTTCTGTAAAGCTGCTTGGCCAGCCCGCGCACCGTCAGGCCGGACGCCTCGCGAATAGCGCGAACCCAGCCGCGTTGCGGCCGTGGCAGATCCCGCGCCGCTAGAAACGGCTGCAATGCACGTTCGAGCTGCTCAATCCGTAACTTTCTAAATTCAGGTTTCATGATCTTGCTGACGTTTGGGTTCGTTTATGTATGAACAAATATATCATAATGTTCGTTCATAATAGAACATTTTCGTTTAATTTGTTCCTTTATACATGAACGCAAAGATGAGAGAGGTGAAGGCCAAATCCGAACTTCCCAAAGCGGGAAGCTTCGCTCGGCAAATCATCGGGCGCATACCAAAGTGGATGGATACCGTTTGGTTCCTTCCAATAGCCTTGAGGAAGCAAGAAGGCGTCTCGAACCTCATGGCTGACCATGTTGTATAACCCCGCGCTGGGTGAAGTCGCGGGAGTTTCGATTTCTGAATCCCGAACCCGGCGGTTCAAGCTCCTGCGAATCTATTGCGAAGGGTCTGCCATTGCCGCGATAGGAATGGCGTGTGTGGTTCTCTATGGCTGGGCGTTTCGGGTGGAAATTCTTAAGTCTGTTTTGCCCGGGCTCGTCACCATGAAGGTAAATACAGCGCTGGGCCTGGGATTCTCTGGGATATCGCTGTGGCTGCAACTGCCTGGCAAGTCTGCCTCCAGAATAAGGTGTAGCGCTCGTTTCTTCGCTTTGCTGGTTGTGCTGATTGGCGCGGCCACGCTCGCGGAATACTCGTTCGACGCGAATCTTGGAATCGATCAACTGCTCTTTCGCGATCTAAAAGGATCAATCGGGACATCGTCGCCCGGCCGTCTGGCGCCCACGACCGCAACTGCATTTATCGCCATCGGCCTGGCGCTGGTGCTTCTGGACAGGAAGACGAAGCGAGGGAGCGGGCCGGCACAGGGGCTGAGTTTGTGGTCCGGGCTGATCGGGATGATGGCCATCACGGGTTACGTGTATCACGCCACCGTCGTACCCAAGGTCTTTCTCTACACCAAGGTGGCGGTGCATACGGCGATTGGCTTATTTCTGATTAGCGGTGCGGTGTTCTTCGCGAGGCCGGGGTCAGGGCTTGCTGGCGATCTCACCAGCGAAGGGGCGGGAAGCGTGGTAGCGCGCCGATTTCTCCCCGCGGTCTTCTTGATCCCTATTGTTCTGGGCTGGATTTGCCTGCGCGGAGAAATCGCGGGAATGTATGGAATGGAACTGGGCCTGGCGCTGCATGCCACTGTCAACATTGTGGTCTTCGCGGCGCTGGTTTGGTGGAACGCCCGGCGATTGAATAAAGAGCATGACCAGCGCAGCCGGGCGGAGATAGAAATTCGCGAACTCAATGCCGCGCTGGAAGGGCGGGTTGCGGAACGAACCAGGAGCGCTGAGTTGCTCTCGGAGCGGTTGTCGCTGGCGACCGCGATTGCGAAGGTGGGCGTGTGGGAATGGGAACTGGCCAGCAAGATGTCGATCTGGGACGCCACGATGTTTGAGATCTATGGCTTCGCGCCGGAGGTTCCACTGCCGTATGAAAAATGGTCGGCAGCGGTACTGCCCGAGGATCTGCCTGGGGCGCAATCGAACCTGCAAAAAACCATCGAGGAAAAGACCCCGGGATCCGCGGAATTCCGCATCATCCTGCCAGATGGTCGCGTGAGAAATATTTCCGTGATTCAGAAAGCGATTCTCGATGATCAGGGCAAGGTCAGCCGCCTGATCGGGGTCAACATGGACATCACCGAACGGAAGCGGGCCGAGGATGCTTTGGCGCAGAGCGGCAAGGATCAGATTCGCTTCAAAGACGAATTCCTGTCGCATGTTTCGCACGAGCTGCGCTCGCCGCTCACCGCCATCAAGCAATTTACGACTATCCTGCTGAACGGATTGGCGGGCGAGCTGAATAAAGAGCAACGCGAGTACCAACAGATCGTGCTGAAGAATATCCGGCAACTGCAGGCCATGATTGACGACTTGCTGGACGTCACGCGCGCGGAGGCCGGGAAGCTCGGCGTAAACCCGGAGAGCACCTCAGTTGCGGATGCGGTGACGGACAGCTTAAACACCCTGCGGGTGAACTCCGAGGCGAAAGGGGTAAGCCTGGTTTCAGAACTGCCGCCCGACCTGCCTCCGGTTCATGCGGACCAGACACGGTTGCGCCAGATACTGATTATCCTGCTGGATAATGCCATAAAGTTTACCCCCAAGGGCGGAGCGGTGAGAATTCGGGCGAGGCTGCAGGAGCAAGATCGCGAGTTTCTGGTTCTTGTGCGACACCGGTTGCGGCATGAGCTTGGAAGCCAGCGAACGGGTTTTTGAGCGCCTCTACCAGGGCGAGCCGCCCAGCCAAGCTAGCCGCAAGGGTTTGGGGCTGGGCTTATTCATCTGCAAAGAGCTGGTGACGCGGCAAGGTGGAAAGATTTGGGTGAAGAGCCAGCCGCTCCTGGGCAGCATGTTTTGTTTTACCCTCCCGGTGTTTTCTTTGAACAACGTAATCGCCCCGCTGCTCAAGGACGACCGCTGGCCGGCGGAGTCGGTCGCTCTGGTGATGGCGGAGATTTGCTTCAAGGGGGACGCGAGTGCTGACTTCCAGCGGGAGTGGCGGCAGGAAGTCCGCGACCTGGTGCAACGTTGTTTGCTGCCCGATCTGGATGTGGTTCTGCCAAAAATGAGCTACGGCGCAGAGGGAGAGCGCATCTTTGTTGCCGCCTTTGCCGACGAAAAAGGGGCGTCGATACTTGCCAAAAGGATTGCCGGCCAATTCGAGTGTATTCCCGACCTGAAACGAATGGACCTGACTCTTGCCGTTACCTACACCATGCTGAAACCGTTTCCGCAGGAAAGTGGCGAACCCCTGGGAAACATGGTGACGACGATGGCGGCGAGTCTCGAGGAATCGATCAAATCGCAAATCTTATCGGAGGGTGTGTCATGAGTAACAAGAAGGTTCTGGTTGTTGAGGACGATGCCGACGTGCGTCTCGGATATAACGTCCTGTTGAAGGCCAATCAATACGACACGTTCTTCGCCGCCGATGCCTTGTGCGCGATCACCGAAGCTCGCAAGTGCGTGCCCGATGTGATCGTGCTGGATCTGGGCCTGCCGGCCGGGGACGGCTTTGTGGTTTTGGAGAGATTGCGGGCCAACATGCAACTCTCGATGATCCCCGTGATCGTGGTTTCGGGGCGCGATCTTCCCGGAAACAAGGAACGTGCGCTGCGGTTTGGGGCCAGGGCGTTTGTGCAGAAGCCGTGGAATGATGACGAGTTGCTGGCGCTGATTGGCAAGTTGGCTGGACAGCCCGCGACGCCCGCGGCTCAGGCCAAGTAGGGGCGGCGGTGCGAGGCGTGGGCCAACCGTCGTGGCGATGCAGGCGGTCAGCAGGTTCCTCGTCGCTTCGCTCCTCGGAATGACAGGAGTCTTTTAGATCGGAACGACAGTCTTAGATGGGTCTACCGCGGAAGAAGTAGACGAGTTCGATAATCAGGATGATGACCACCATTAGTTCGAGGACGAAGGCGCGGCTTTGGTTGAATTCGTCGACCATGAAGCGGTAGAGCTCTTCGGCGGTTTGCAGTTTTTGTTGGACGAGGTCTTTGTAGTCGGGCACGCCGACTTTTAACGCCGCGAGTTTGTAGAGACGCGCGGAGAACATGTCGCTAAGGAACTTGATGGCGTTGTCGGCGCGCTCGGTCAGCTCACTTACGTCGAGCAGGACGGTGTGGAGTTTCGAAGCGGCCTTCGCGGTGCGCCAGCGCGACCAGAGGCCGCGGCCTCCGCGATCGAGGAAGTCGTAGACGCCTTCGAGCTGCTTAGTGAGCAGTTCGTCGTAATGGCGGAATTCGAGCAGCTGGGAGTTGGCGTACTGCAGGAGCTGGATGGCGGTTTCGGCTCCGGCGGGACTGTCGTAGATAAAGGCGGCGTTCCAGCCGATCACGGCGAGATCATTGGGATAGTAGGAAATGCGAGATTGTAGGATCTCCTGGCGTTCGCCATCGGAGAGTGCCTGGCTCTCGCCGCGCACGACTTGGGAGATGTAGCCTCCCTGAGAAGCGAGGAGATCCGTGGCCGAGGGTGAGCCGGCGATTTCGCGGAGGTGGAAGATGAAATAGTCCTCCTGGAGCCACTCGGAGGTGTAGGGCTTGACCAGGGCCGGGGCGGCGCGCTCGAGTTTCTGCTTGACGATGCGGGTCGCGAGGCTCTCGAAGTTGGTGTCCCAAACCCAGCGGCTGGAGAGCTGGACCAGCTTGTCCCAGTCGCCGGAAAAGGGCAGCTCGAAGACCACGCTGACCACACCGTAATCGAAATACTTGATGTCGCCCTGTAGGCGTTCGCCGCTTTCGAGAACCAGGGGTTCGAGGACTTCTTCGACCGGAGGACGCTGGTAGCGGACGTAGCCGGGTGCCAAGTGCTTGAAGCTGGCATCGGCTGTGCGGGCGCCGAGAATCTCGCGAAGCTGGTCGAGGCGAATCTCTTCGCAAACGTCGAACTGGATCAGGACGAGCACGGAGCCGCAGAGCGGCGCATCCGGCGGCTTGGTGGCTACCAGTGTGGGCAGGGCCTCGGCGGGAACCTTGCCTACGACTGGGGCGGTGATTGTGGTTTCACGGTCCATGACGCTGGTGCCCTGAAGTTCGCCGGCTAAAACCACAGGCTCCATTACTCCCACTTCGGGTTCCATGACTTCCTGACTGAGATCGGACTTAGAATCGGCTCGCCGCGGTGTTTTGTCCAGGGCTCCTTCTGGAGGAGCGGGCGAACGTCTTATTGTCCCAGAACTCACGCGATCTGGCGAGGGGCGTGCGTTAGCATCCAGCTATAAATCTTCATTAAGCTGTTTATAATCAGTGTCTTCGGGACAATTCCCATAATAGAACTCCGCCTGCGGCCAAGGCCGCTAACCCTAGTCCGGCATGCTTCATGGACCCGAGAACCTCGGCTTCGTGTTGCTGGGTGCGCGCGGATTCTGGGTATGGGTAGGAGTCGGGTGTGCCGGGGCCTGGGTCGCTGATGGCGATGGGGAGCGCCATCTGCAGGACTTCGGCCAGGTGCAAGGCGCTCCGCGGCGTTCCTTGGGCGATCTGCTCGCGGCAACTGAAGCCGTCGGCGATGATCAGCCAGTCGGCCGGCGCCCGGCGGACGGCGGGCAGCAGTTCGAGTTCGCCGATGGCGATGGACAGGTCGTACTTGTCGGGTTCGAAGCCGAAGGAGCCGGCCATGCCGCAGCAGCCGGGGGCTGGGCTTTGGAAGTCGACGCCCAGCCGGTGCAGGACTGACTCCTCGGCCGTCATCTTCATCAAGGATTTGTGGTGGCAGTGACCGTGGAGGAGCGCTTTGCGGTCGAGCTGTGGGAGCGGGACGCCTGCCGCGAAGGTTTCGAGGAATTCGCTGAGCAGGAAGGTCTGGCGCGACAAGGCTTGGGCTCGTTCGTCGTGGGGAAACAGATTCAAGAGTTCGTCACGGAAGACGGCTACGCAACTCGGCTCCAGGCCGACGACGGGGATTCCGGCCTCGATCTCGGGGGAAAGCTCGTCGAGGATCTGGAGCAGGAGCGATTGTGCGCGGTCGAGCATGCCGTGGTCGTAGAGTGGGCGTCCGCAACAGAGATTGACTCTAGGAACGATGACTCGGAAGCCGGCGGCTTCGAGGACTTCTACGGCAGCTTTGGCGGTGCCGGGGTGGAAGTAGTTGTTGAATGTGTCGGGCCAGAGGAGGACGGGCGGAGCTTCTGCGCTTCTTCCTAGGTCGCGTCGGCTGTGGAACCAGGACTTGAAAGTCTGCGGGGCGAAAGCTGGGAGGCTCCGCTCTTTGGGAATTCCGGCGACTAGCTTTGAGAGATCGCGCAGGAATGGGAGTTGCGTGGTCAGATTGGCCAGGCCGGGAGCGTGCGACGCCAGGCGCGCCCAGAGATCGATGTTGCCGAAGGCGTAGGCGCTGCGCGGGCGGACGCGGCCTTCGTAGTAATGCGAAAGGAACTCGGCCTTGTACGTGGCCACATCTACGCCTACCGGACATTCGGTTTTGCATCCCTTGCAGGCGAGGCAGAGATCGAGCGAGTGTTTGACTTCTTCGCTGCGCCAGCCGTCGCGGATGATCCCATCTTCTTGACCCTCGCCCTGCGTCATCTCCCAGAGCAGGTGGGCGCGACCGCGGGTGGAGTGTTCTTCTTCGCGCGTGGCGCGGTAGCTGGGGCACATCACTCCGCCTTCATCGTGCCGGCACTTGCCCACGCCCACACAGCGCAGAGTAGCTTGCGCCAGGCTGCCGTGGTCGGCGAGGAATTTGAAATTCGTGTTCGGTTCCCAGGGAGCATAGTCGGCGCCGAGGCGGAGGTTTTCGTCGAGCTTATAAGGATCGATCAGCTTGCCGGGATTCATCTTCCATTCGGGATCCCAAGCCGATTTAAATTCGCGGAAGGCCTGGACTAGTTCGGGCCCGAACATTTTTGGCAGCAGCTCGCCGCGGGCCTGGCCGTCGCCGTGCTCGCCAGAGATCGAGCCGCCGTAGCCGACTACGAGATCGGCAGCTTCTTCCATGAACTTCCGAAACTTGGCGATGCCGTCTTTCGATTGCAGATCGAAGTTGATCCGCGTATGAATGCAGCCGTGGCCGAAGTGGCCGTAGAGCGAGCCTTTGTAACCGTAGGCGGCGAACATCTTCCGCAGATCGCGAAGATAGCCGCCAACTTTTTCAGGCGCGACCGCGGCGTCTTCCCAGCCTTCCCAGCTCATGGCTTCGCCGGCCACGTGGGAAGTTGCTCCCAGAGCCGATTCGCGAACTTCCCAAACGCGTTTGACTTGTTGCTTTTGAGTGTAGAGGCGCAGGCTCGGCGGATGAGAGCTTTGAGAGAGAGTCCTCATCAAGCCGCGGGCCTGCGATTCGGCTTCGCGCGCGGTTCCGGCGCCGAACTCAACCATCAGCCATCCACCGCCTTCAGGCAGGAGCGCGAGGCCTTCGGAGTTGATCCCTTTCATTCGCGTGTAGCTGACCAGAAGATTGTCGAAGCCTTCGAGGCCGATGGGCCTGTGGGTCATGATCTCAGGCACGTGATCGGCACACTGATAAATGTCAAGATAAGCCGCGACCAGCAGGACACGCTCCGGTGGGCTTTCGACGAGACGGCAGGTCGCTTCGAGAACGGTGACGCAAGTGCCCTCGGAGCCGACCAGGGCGCGAGCGACGTGGAAGCCATTTTCGGGCAGAAGGAAATTGAGGTTGTAGCCGGAGACGCGGCGAGGAATTTTGGGAAAGCGCTGGCGGAGAAGATCGCCGTAGGCGGCGGCAATGGTTCGCAGCTTGTTGTAGATTTCGCCGCCGCGGCCGCCGGCTTCGCACATGCGCTCGAGTTCTTCGTTGGGCGTGGCGCCGACTTTCATGCGGAAACCGTCGTAGGTGAGGATTTCGAGAGCTTCGATGTTGTCGTCGGTCTTGCCGGCCATTACCGAATGGACGCCACAGGAGTTGTTGCCGATCATGCCGCCGAGAGTGCAGCGGCCGTGAGTTGCGGGATCAGGCCCGAACGTGAGGTGATGCTTTTCGGCGGCGGCGCGAAGAGTGTCGAGGACCACTCCGGGCTGTACGCGGGCGATGCGGCGGTCGGGATCGATCTCGAGGATCTTCGACATGTACCTGGAGAAATCAAGGACGACGGCAACATTGCAGCATTGTCCGGCGAGGGACGTACCGGCGCCGCGACAGAGCAACGGCGCTCCGAACTGGCGGCACAGTGCGACCGTAGCCTCAACATCGTCAGCGTCTCGCGGGAGCACTACACCGATCGGAACCTGACGGTAGTTGGAGCCGTCGGTGGCGTAGAGCGCGCGGGTACCGCGATCGAAGCGGACGTCGCCGTGAATCGCTGCGCGCAAGGCGTCGGCTAGGCTTGCGGCATCGACCGACGTCGATCTGGCGGGCGCGAGTTCTACGAATTGGTCTGACATGGGCCGCGGTGACTTGTCATTCGGCGCGAGTATACCGCAGATCGGATGGGGGCTTGGGTTGATTGAGCTGGCTCCGTACTCGATGGACGGAGAGCCGCCGGGACGGCGGCGATACTGAAATCTAACTCCACAGGCGGGTGGCGTAATCGGTCATGGTGAGTCCCAATAAAAGAAGTAGAAAGAATAGCGCTGCGATCACGACTAGCTTGGTCAGCTTTTCACTGGCGTGCCAGACATGCATGAAGAAGAGAACCACCAGAGTGGCTTTGATCGTAGCGATGGCGAGGGCGACCGCGGCGTTATAGGGGGCCAGGTCCAGGGTCGCGGCGTAAACGGTGAGACCGGTGCCGACCAGCAGCGCGATCCAAACCGCGAAGTAACCTTTCAAGGGCGATTTTGCTGATGAGTGTTCAGACATGCAAGCCTCACGGGTGCCGGTCGATCAGGTAAAGCAGGGGGAACAGGTAAATCCAGATGATGTCGACGAAGTGCCAGTAGAGTCCGCCGATCTCAACTGGAGTATGCCACTCGGGGGTGAAGCGTCCCTTCCAGGCCATGGTTAGGAGCCAGAGAAAAATACCCAGGCCGATGATCATGTGCACCGCGTGCAGGCCGGTCATAACGAAGTAGAGAGAGAAGAACAGCTGCGCGTGATGAGGATCGGCGTACTGGCCGGGATGGCCCGGGATCGGCACACTCTTGAAACTGAAGGAAGCGCCGGGGACGTGATGCTCCTCAAATTTTTCCGCGTACTCAACACCTTTGATGCCGAGGAACACGAGACCAAGCAGCATGGTGATGATGAGGCTGCCGATGAGTAGCGTGCGGCGCGCAGTCTGCGCGGCCCAGACGGCGAGGACGACGGTCAAACTGCTGCAGATGAGCACTGCGGTGTTGGTTGCACCGAGGCCCATGTTGATGGTTTTGCTGGCGGCGGCGAAATCTCCAAAGTACAAGCGGCGGTAAACCAGATAAGCGCAAAACAAGCCGCCGAAGAACATGACTTCAGTGGCGAGGAAAACCCACATGCCCAGACTGGCGGCGTCGCGCTGCTGCTGCGGCTCGGCGAAGTGGTGCAGGAGCGCCGGGTCATGCGCTTCGGTGTGAAGACCGGCGGCCGTGGAGCTATCGGGCAACAGGGACCTCCTTACTCTTAGTGGGACGCATCTAGGTCCTCGTAGTTGTAGGCTTCCCAAGTCACAAGTGGTTCTACCTCAAAGTTGAAGGTTGTCGGCGGAGATGAGGTCTTCCACTCCAACCCGGCGGCGTTCCATGGATTGTCGGGCGCCGGCTTGCCGTAGCGCATCGACCAAAGGAAATAAAGCATGGGCAGCAGATATCCGACGCCGAGAACAGTGGCACCTGCCGTCGACAGCACATTCAACACCTGAAATTCGGGCATATGGCTGTAATCGTAATAACGGCGCGGCATGCCCATATAGCCGAGCAGGAATTGCGGAAAGAATGTCAGATTGAAGCCGATGAAAACGATCAGCGCGGCCAGGCGCGCCCAGCCCTCGGGATACAGCTTGCCCGAAATCTTGGGCCACCAGAAATGCATTCCTCCCAGGTAGCCCATGACCGCGCCTCCGACCATGATGTAGTGGAAGTGAGCTACGACGAAGTAGGTGTCGGTGACGTGGACATCGATGCCGAGTGCAGCCAGGAACAGTCCGGTGAGGCCGCCGATCGTAAACAGTCCGAGAAAGCCGAACGCGTAGAGCATGGGCGCATCGTAGTGAATGGAGCCCTTGTACAGAGTGGCCGTCCAGTTGAAAACTTTGATGGCCGAGGGAATTGCGACCGCGTAACTCAGCAAAGAAAACACCAGCGCGGCGTAGACCGACATTCCGGCTACAAACATGTGATGCGCCCAGACGAGGAAGCCGAAGACGGCGATCGCGATCGATGAGAACGCGACGAAGCTGTAACCGAAGATACGCTTGCGCGAGAAACAGGCGATGATCTCGGTGACGACTCCCATCGCCGGCAGAATCATGATGTAAACCGCGGGATGCGAATAGAACCAGAAGAGATGCTGGAAGAGGAGCGGATCGCCGCCGAGTTTGGGATCGAAGATGCCGAGGTGCAGCGCGCGTTCAGCCGCGACCAGAACGATGGTGACGGCGATGACCGGCGTGCCCAGAAGCTGAATGATGCTGGTCGCGTAGTGCGCCCAGATGAACAGAGGCAGGCGCGACCAAGTCATTCCCGGTGCGCGCATGCGATGGATGGTGACGACGAAATTCAGGCCGGTGAGGATGGAGGAAAATCCGGCGACGAAGATTGCGAGTGCGGCTTCAACGATCTTGGTGTTGGTGAAGTTGGTGGCGAAGGGAGCGTAGAATGTCCAGCCGGTATCGACGCCGCCGGTTAGCATGCAGTGCAGCATCATCGCGCCGCCGATGATGTAGAGATACCAGCTCAGCAGGTTGATGCGGGGGAAAGCCAGATCCTTCGCCCCGATCATCAGCGGCACGAGGAAGTTCCCGAGCACGGCGGGGATCGATGGAATCAGGAAGAAAAAAACCATGACCATGCCGTGCATCGTAAAAAGTTTGTTGTAAGTATCGGCCTGAACGAGGTCGCCCGCGGGAGTGAGCAACTCAAGGCGGATTAGCAGCGCGAAGAAGCCTCCAATAAAGAAAAAGAACGTAATGGAGACGAGATAGAGAAGCGCGATGCGTTTGTGATCCGTGGTGAGCAGCCAGGACCACACGCCGTAGTGCTTGTTCAGGTAATTCTCGCGTTCGGGTTGAGGGGTTGGGGTTGGCATCTTATTGCACCTGGCTTCCGTTCGGTTCGGCGCTTTTCTGAACTCCCGGCGCGGCCGTGCTGGCGCTGGTCTTCGCCTCACCTTTATCCGCCGAGATCGACTTGATGTAGGCGACCAGGGCGTTTACCTGCTCTTCACTTACCAGGCCTTGAAATGTAGGCATGATGGGCTGGAATCCTTTGACCCGCTTCGCGCCCGGGTCGAGGATACATTCGCGAACGTAATTCTCGTCGGCAGTGACTGTGCGGCCATCTTCGAGTTGAACCGGCTTGCCAAAAACTCCCTGCAAGTTGGGGCCGCGGCCTTGGGTGTCGCCGCGATGGCAAGTGGAACAGCCGAGTTCGGCGAAAATCTTCTCGCCTGTCGCCGAGAGCGGGCCAGTAGAACCGCCATTCATCCACGCTTCGTATTGAGCCGGTGCCATGACCACGATGTCACCGACCATGCCGGAGTGCTGGGTGCCGCAATACTCCGCGCAGAACAAGTGATAGGTGCCGGGCTTGGTGGCGCGGAACCACTCGACGGTGTAGCGGCCGGGCAGCACGTCCTGCTTGATGCGGAACGCTGGGATGTAGAAGCTGTGGATCACGTCCTGCGAAGTCATGATCAGCTTCACGTCGCGCCCGACTGGCACGTGCAATTCGTTGATTTCGCGCTGGCCTTCCGCGTGTTCGAGTTTCCACATCCACTGTTTCGCGACAACATAAACTTCTGTTGCATCGGCGGGAGGGGTGCGCTCTTTGAAATACACCACTGCGCCCCAGGCAAAAATAACCATGAAGATGAGGAACGGAATCAAGCTCCAGGTGATTTCGAGCGGAGTGGAGCCTTCGATTTGCTCGGCGCGAACGCCGGGGCGGGAACGAAAGCGGGCAGCGAAGTAGACCAGGCAGATGAAGATGAGCAAGGTCATCATCCCGGTGACGATGAGCAGGAAGACGTAGAGAGCGTCTACGTGGCCTGCCGTCGTGGAGGCCTGCTCCGGCCATAATGGAAAATTGCTAAGCATACTTTGTGGTTTTCGTCGCCGTCCTCCTGGTTACTGAAAGATCCAACCTCCAGAGAATAAAAAACAGTGTGCCAAGGATGAGAATTGTGGCGGCCGCTGCCAGTCGGAGAATGTTCGCTACCATCGCTCCATATTTTCCGCTCTCGGGGTCGTAGTGATAGCAGAAGAGCAACACCGCATCCACTGCGTTGCCGATCTTGCCTTGCGAAGCTTCCACCAGTCCCATGCGCAGATCTTTCGGCGGAAAATCTACACCATAGAAGTAGCGCGAGATGCGGCCTTGCGGCGTTAGCACCATGATCGCAGTGGCGTGCGCATACTGATTGGTCTTAGGGTCGTATTGATACTGGAAGCCGACAGCTTTAGTGAGGGCGTTGATTGCATCCGGCTGACCGGTAAGAAAATGCCAGCCTGCAGCGGCATTAGCGCGGTCGTAGCGGCCGACATAGTCTTTCTTCTTGGCCGCCGCCATCTCGGGAGTTTCGTGCGGATCGAAGCTCACGGTGACCACGTCGAATTCGTTGCCTACGTCGAACTTCACCAGGCGCATGGCGCTGGCGAGCCCGGCCAGAGCCTCGCCGCACAGCATGGTGCAGTTGTAGTAAACCAGGTTGAGGATCAGCGGCTTGCGTCCGAAATAATCTCCCAGCTTCACGGTCTTGCCGGCTTCGTCGCGGAAGATGAGACTGGGCGGCACCTGCGCGTCGAGGTGTTGCTCGACGCCTACGTTCTCGAGCCTCGGCGGGCGCGTGTTGGCCGGAGGCGACATTACGCCGTTGTTCATCTGGGCGCACGCGGAAGAGACCAGTAGCGTCAGCACAAACAAAACTCGCGCGGCGGAAATCGAATTGTTCTTTTGATGGCTCACTTCTTTTTACCTTTTGCGGTTCCCGTCTTGCTCGATTCCATCCCGGACAGAGCGGTTTCGCCGGCCGCGCCTTGCGGACGCACAGGAAGGCCACGCTGCACGATCAAATCCATGGCTCGTTCGATCGGGATGCGGACGGTGCCGGCTTTTTCATCGATCCAGCCGTAGCTGTACAGGGTGTTTTCTTCCTGCAAAAGGATTTCGTTCAGTTGACCGCGCTCATCTTCCTCCAGCTTCGGATTGGGAAAGACGCTCTGCGGATATCCCGGGGCGATGTGGCGCGTATCGGTTGGAACGTTCGTCACCAGCGGGTTCACCGGAGGCTGCAACGCCTTCTCGCGATGATCAAGAAACACATAGACTCCGCGGAGGAGGAAAATGCAGAGCAGGACACCGACGACCAGGCTCAGCAGGAAATAGAGAATGCCGGAAACCTGCAGATCCTGGTGCTCGAAGCCACCGTGGCCCGTCGCGTTCTCGTTTTTCGTCTCGTCGCTCATATCTCGTTACAAATTTCTAGTTGCGCATCCCTCGTCACACATGCACTTCATGTGCTGGCTGCAGAACTTCGTGAGCGTCAGTGTCATAGGCCGGTAGAAGCGGCAGTGCACCCAGGTTGCGGAAAAAATACCAAAGCCAGATTCCTCCGATGGCGATGGGCACGACTACATCAGCCAGAGTTAAAGCGATGGTCTTGGAAAAATTCGGCTCGATGATCCAGAACAGATCGAGATAACGAATCAGGAGTAGCCAGATCGCGAGCCACACCAGTCGCCGAATGTTGCGCTTGAAGGGGCGCGAAAGCAGCATCGCAAAAGGCACGGCGAAACCGAACAATGCGAGGAACAGCCCAATCGATCCCCAGCCGCCGTCGATGCGCCGCAGGTAAAAAGTGATTTCAGAAGGCAGGTTGCCGGCCCAGATGATGAGCCACTGCGAGAAATTGAAATAGGCCCAGACCATCAGGAAAGCCAGCATCCACTTGCCGTGATCGTGGACGAAGTCGGGCTTTAACATCTCCGACATCGGCTTGTAGTTGAAAAGGATACGCTCGACCACCACTGCGAAGCACATGGCGGAGAGCACTTCCCCAATAAGAATGATCAGACCAAAGATGGTCGAGATCCAGCTGGGATCGAGCGACATGACCCAGTCGATGGCGGCGAAGGAGATAGTAAACCCGTAGAGAATCAGGCCAGGCCCGCTGACCGCCTTGAACCGTCCGCTGTTGTCGGGTGCGTCGGCGCGGTCAGTTTGCTTCGACCAATATGAGAGCAGGAACGAGAGAACATTCCAGACGACGAAGTAGAACACGGCGCGGAAGATGAAGCCGTTGACCGTCAGATAAGTCTGCGTGATCTGCTTGAGATGCTCGCGGAGATGCGTGTCTTCAATGTTGCTCAGAGGCTGCGCCCAGATGTAGAGTCGGTGTATTCCAAAGAAGATGGGAATGAAGAGCACGAAGAGCAGCGGCAGTGTGCGCATGGCCGCGCCCAGAATGCGGCGAATCACCGTACCCCAGCCACCGCCGGTGAGGTGGCGGATCATTAGAATCGCCATGGAGCCAAGAGCGACCCCCAGCCAGCACATGAAGCCGAGCAAGTAAGCGCGATAAAACTCATCGGGGCGGATGAACGCCAGAACAACTGCGATCACAGCGAAGACAATACCGATCACGAGCGAGCGTTGCGATATCTTCTTTACCACCGCTGGCGCCGTCAGGTCGAGATGGGGAGTGGCCGCGGCGCTCATTTATGTTCCTCAGGTTGCGAGCTCGTCTCGGAATCAATCACGGGTAGCGTAGCGCCGGAGCCCGGCTGGCCGCTGAACTTCGGTGGCTCGGAGGGCACGGTCTGTCCCTTGGGCACGTCGGCCATGGTCGCGTCTTGACTCAACTGCAACGCGCGTATGTAAGCCACGATGTTCCAGCGGTCTCGCGGGGGAATCTGCGAGGCGTAGTCAGGCATGGTGCCGAAGCCGTTCGTGATCACGTCGTAGAAATAGCCCAGCGGAGCTTTCTGCAAGCGCGCGATGTGATAGGACGGCGGCTGGCGCGCGAACCCGCGCGACGGAATGAAGCCGTTGCCATCCCCGACCTCGGAATGGCACGGAGAGCAATAAATGTTGTAGCGCTCGCGTCCGCGTTCGAGGACCTCTTTGCCCACGGGAAACGGCATGTAGTCGCCGGGATTGTTGCCGAGCTTTCCCGTGTAAAAATAAGCATCTTCGTGCAGTTCGCCGCGAGCGACTGTGCCATCGACTGGCGGCCGCTCGGAGCGCTGGTCGGCAAAGAAGTCGCTGCGGGAAAGCGGATTTTCTCGCGGCTGCACGTGCATGTCGATGCGGCAGCCAGAGATCAGCGCGATCGCAGTCAACAATCCTGCAACGAAAATTTGGCGGAGACGCACCATCCTAGCTGGGCACCTCCGAAATCGATCGCGGCTTGAGGTCTTGCAGGAAACCTCGCGTGGCGGCCGGATCGTACTTGGGGTCGGAAGAAAACACGATCAGGAAGAAACGATCTTTCGATGCCGACGAGAAACGGGGCACGTTGAACACCGGATGATAGGGCATGGGCAGGCCATTCAGCGCCAACATGCCAAACACGGCTGAAATTCCCGCGAAAAGAATCGTCATCTCAAACGTGATCACAATGAACGAAGGCCACGAATGATAGGGCTTGCCGCCAATGTTCAACGGGTAGTCGACCGCGGACATCCAGTACTGCATCAAGTAGCCGGTGAGGCCGCCGACGATGCCACCGATCAGCACGACCAGCGGAACTTCGTCGCGGTAAAAACCAATCTCTTCGGCGAGGCCCTCGATGGGGAATGGGCTGTAGGCATCGATTTTCTGGTATCCCGCTTGGTGCGTCCGCTTGGCAGCGTCTACCAGCGCTTGAGCCGAATCGAACTCCGCCATGATGCCGTAGACCGGACCGCGCTTCATTCCTTCACCTCCGCTTCCGGCAGGAGGGTACGCATTTCAAAGATCGAGATCGCGGGCAATAGACGCAGGAACAGGAACATGGCCGCCAGGAACATGCCGATAGTTCCGATGTACGTCATCCAGTCCCAGCGCGTGGGATAGTACATGCCCCACGACGAGGTCAGGAAGTCGCGATGCAGACTCACGACGACGATGATGAAACGCTCCAGCCACATGCCCACCAGAATCACGCCCGAAAGCAGAAACAGAGCTACCGGACTGGTCCGCATCTTCTTGATCCAGAGCAATTGCGGAATGAAAATGTTGCAGATGAGCAGCGACCAGTAAGGCACGGCGTAAGGCCCATGCAGGCGATTCCAGATGGTGAACGCGTCGTAGCGGTCGCCGCTGTACCAGCCCATGAAAGCCTCGATGCCATAGCCGTAAGCCACGATCAATCCGGTCGCGAGCATAACCTTGGCCGCGTTCTGCAAATGGAGTTCGGTGATGAAATCTTCCAGGTTGTAGATTTTGCGGATGGGAATCGCCAGCATCAGCACCATGGCGAACCCGGAATAGATCGCGCCGGCCACGAAGTATGGCGGAAAGATCGTCGTGTGCCAGCCGGGGACAATGCCCACCGCAAAGTCGAAACTCACGACGGTGTGAACCGAGAGCACGAGCGGCGTGGCTAATCCGGCGAGCAGCAAGTAGGCAGTCTCATAGCGATGCCAGTGGCGCGCCGATCCGCGCCAGCCCATCGACAGCATGCCGTAAACGATTCGGGCCACGGGATTCGTCGCGCGATCGCGCAGCGTCGCCATGTCGGGAATCAGTCCGATGAACCAGAACAGAGCTGAAATCGTCGCGTAAGTCGAGACCGCGAAGACATCCCAGATGAGCGGGCTGCGGAATTGCGGCCACACGCCCATGGTACTGGGATATGGAAACAGCCAGTAAGCCAGCCATGGCCGGCCAACGTGGATGCCGGGAAAAATTCCCGCGCAGGCCACGGCGAACAGAGTCATGGCTTCGGCGAAGCGGTTGATGGAATTGCGCCACGACTGCCGCAGCAGCAAGAGAATCGCGGAGATCAGCGTGCCGGCGTGGCCAATGCCGATCCACCACACGAAGTTGACGATGGCGAAGCCCCATCCGATCGGAATGGTCACGCCCCAGATGCCGACACCTTTCAGAAACAGGTAGCCGATGGCATACAGCATCATCATCATCAGAAGGAAGGCGATGCCGAAACCCACGAACCACCCGTTCGACGCGGGACGAGTCAACACGATCGCGCTGATCTTTTCCGTGACCGTGCCGAAGGTGTAGCCCGGCTCCATCACCGGAGCTTGCGTGTCGACCGTCGCTTTGTATTGCTCGTCCATGCTCTAACTTTCTACCCTGCCTCTGCCCCCAAGACCATGGGCCCTGTCATCCTGAGCGGAGCCGCTTTTCAGGCGGAGCGAAGGATCTCGGTCTCCACCGCTCTATCCGAGCTTCAACTCCGGATTCGGATTACTAACCTCCGCCAGATAAGTAGTCCGCGGGCGAGTGTTCAACTCGCCCAGCAAACTGTAATTACGCGACTGCGCCTTCAACCTGGAAACTTTACTGTTCGGGTCATTGATGTTGCCGAAAATGATCGCGCCCGCCGGGCACGACTGCTGGCACGCAGTCTGTAACTCCGTATCGTTAATCTTGCGGTCTTCGCGTTCGGCGTCGATGCGGCGCTCGTTGATACGCTGCACGCAGTATGTGCACTTCTCCATCACGCCGCGGCTGCGCACGCTCACATCGGGATTGCGCATCATCTTGTACTGCGGCGTCTCCCAATCAGAGAAGAGCAGAAAGTTGAATCGCCGCACCTTATAAGGACAGTTGTTCGAACAATACCTCGTGCCCACGCAACGGTTGTAGACCATGTCGTTCAGGCCTTCGGGCGTGTGATTGGTCGCGCCCACCGGACAAACCACTTCGCACGGAGCGTTCTCGCATTGCTGGCACGGCACCGGCTGGAAGTACGCTTTCGGATTATCGCGGTCGCCCTGGTAGTAGGCGTCGACGCGAATCCAGTGCATGTGGCGGCCGATCACGCACTGCTCCTTGCCAACGACGGCAATGTTGTTCTCCGACTGGCAGGCCAGCATGCAGTTGTTGCAGCCCACGCACGAGTTCAAATCGATCGCCATTCCCCACGCGTAGTCTTCTTCTTTGTAGGGATAAGGCTTGTAGAGCGTGAGCCCGGGCGCGGGTTCTTCTCCTTCTTCCGCGGCGAAGTCAGGACGCGTGCGGTAATCCTCAAGCGTAGTTTCGCGAACCAGCGGACGATGGCCGCCATCCGGCGTGTCCATGGTTTGATAACCCTGGGCGGAGGCGAGCTTGTAAGTGTCTCCAGTCTTGCGGATTTGCAATCCAGTGGCGATCCACGGCGCAGCGCTGGTGCGCAGCGCGTAGGCATCGAAGCCTTGTGCAGTTCCGACGCGTCCAGCGCGCTTGCGTCCGTAGCCGAGTGTAACAGTGACGGAGTTGTCGGGATGTCCGGCTTGAATCCAGACTGGGCCGGTGACTTTCTTTCCGTTCAATTCCAGTTCAACAACATCTTCCACTTTGATTTGCAACCGCTCCGCCATCTTGGGACCGATGAGCACGGCATTGTCCCAGACGAGCTTGTTCATCGGCTTCGGCAATTCCTGCAACCAGCCGTTGTTGGAGAATTGTCCGTCGTAGATAGTGGGATCGCGGCGGATGTTGAGCTCGATTGCGTTGGCCTGCGCCGCCACCTGTCCAACATCCACAGCTCTTGTGGTAAACGACTTCGGCGTAAACGCAGTACCTTCAATCCAACCTTCGTGCAGAGACTCTCGCCAAAATGCTTCGAACTCAGAACCAGCGTGCTGTTTCTGCCAATAGGAACGAACCAGATCGTATCCGGCCGCGTCGGACTGCCCTGAGAGCAAAGCGACGAATTCCAGCGGACTCTTGCCGCTGTAAAGAGGAGCGATCAGTGGCTGAATGATGCCGGCAGTTCCATCATAGGCGCGGGCATCGCCCCAGGTTTCGAGCTCGTGCGCTTGATTGATGTGCCACTGACAAAGTTCTGCAGTCTCGTTCTGGTAGAGCCCCAGGTGAACTCGTAAAGGAATTCTGCCATTCTTGAGCACGCTGGCGAAGCCGAGATCGGAGGGAGCATCGTATGCGGGGTTGCCTCCGAGAATGACCAGCAAATCGACTTTTCCGGCGTTAATATCACCGACGAGTTCTTTGATCGACTCTGTCTGGTTGATCGGATTGGCATCGACGGGATCGGTATAGAAAACGGTCTTGCCAACGTTACCCATGGCCTCGTTGATTCTGTGCACGATGGCATGAACTGCCGGTGGCAGATGGTCGCCCGCGATTACAACGGAAGGTCCCATGTCGCGGCTTAACGCGGACAGAAACCGCTCCTCCTCAATATTCGGCGCGGCCAGATTAGCTGAGCCGGAGGACCTGTGAACGGATCCGGCCATGACGAGGGTAATTATCTCTATCCGATCCGCCCGCACTGGCAGTCGATGATCCGCTTTCGCCCCCGTCGTCGTTGGCGTGCTCTCGATCACGTACAGGCGGTTCATCTTGCCGTCGGGGTTGCGGCGCTTGGCGAAGTCGCGGATGTAGCGGACGTTTCCCGGAAAACCCGCATACAGGAAGTCGGCGTCGAGCGAGACGATTACGTCGGCCTTTTCGAAATCGTA
>Ga0070765_100000597_pt1 | contig 21669 bp, 16 predicted proteins | sample HubBroMetageWFT5_FD_71516 | JGI IMG/M metagenome (GOLD analysis project Ga0070765, IMG submission 71516) | Warmed and freeze-thawed soil microbial communities from the Hubbard Brook experimental Forest, New Hampshire - Hubbard Brook CCASE Soil... | ecosystem: Environmental > Terrestrial > Soil... | reverse complement strand
GCCAAACTGCTTTGTGTTACTTTCGGGGAAAAGTGAATACTAGCGATGCCGGCAGCCGAAAGCATTCGAGCAAAACTCTTTTCGGCGGCTGCCGAATCCAGAGGCGTGCCATCCAGAAGCAGCTGGTCTCCGGAAACTCCCAGGAGCAAGCCGGATTCATTTTCCGAGCCTGAACCGATTGCGGTGTGTAACTCTACCCAAGCCGTGTCGAACTGCTTTGAAGTGCGCGGATGGCCAAAATCATACATACGCGCAAATTTTAGGAGAATATTAAGGCTGCGCACGAAGGCGCGGGCGGCCGCTGGGCGAGTTTGAGTGTCGATAGCCATAAATGTGGGGCTGGAGCCCCGCCTCTAGATGAAATCATGGGGTTTAGGGGCGTGTCTTGCAATGGTACGGTGTTCTCTTTAGTACTAACTATTGGCCTACCCGAGCGGGTAGTTCAGAAGTACTGGGAGATTTTTGGCGATTCAACATTCTTTTGAGCCAGGGCTCTAAGTCGCTGATATCGCTAAGGATAGTAACCGCGCCTAATTTGCGAAGCAGAGCGCCACGCTGGCGCCGCGCTTCGCTGCGTCGAGGCAATATGCCCACAAAGGGTATATTGGCCGCCCTTGCAGCCAGGGCGTCGTCTACATTGTCCCCAACATACAGTGCAGAGTCCGGATTGCGGCCGTTCAAAATCTGCAGCAGGCCATCCGGATCCGGCTTCGGCCGCTTCGCATTTTCTACCGTGATTATCTTTTGGAAGAAATCGCGCACCTTCCACCGTTTGATCGTATAGTCCAGCTCGCGCCGGACGCGGCCTGTAAATAGGTTCAGCTCCGCCAGTTTTGCTAGCCGGCGCAGACTCGCGGGAGACAGTAACCACTTTTCGCGCACCGCATTTCCCTTACCGTTCGGACCCCAGTAAATTTCCACAAACTTTTTTTTCACTTCGTCATACGGGACTTCTTTTCCTAACGCGTTCACCCAGGCGGTAGAGAGTTTCCAATCGTCATTAAAGCCGGGACGATTTTTCCAGCGATGAAGCTCGCGATGGCTCACTTTCTTTCCCACAAAGAATTGGACCGTTTCGAGCGTGGTGCGCTGAAACGAGTGGCGCGTATCAACCAGGACGCCGTCCACGTCGAAAATGATCACACGAGGGAAAGTTTTCATGAGCGGTGCATGAAGAAGTGTTTTGCGTTTTTCAGAAATTCGTTCAGGAAGGCGACCCGTCTGTCTCAGGTGAGGATTCAGACGAATCAGGATTGTGGCTGTCGGAGCTGGATTCGCCCGCATCCTCGCCGTTATCGGTATCGAGTGAATCGGAAGACCAAGCCTCGCCTGGTTGAGGAGTAGACAATATTGTATCGCCGGCTTCGTACGCAGCAGCTGCTCCCGCCACAGCCGATTTTGCTTCCGCCGATTGTGCGGCGGAAGATCCAGGGGCTTGCGCAGTTGCGGCGGACGCAGTAGTTAACGCTTCCAGCCTCGCGGCAAAAACTTCCGCCAACAATTCGATAATTAATTTTGCTCCGCTGCCATCTCCATCTTTCGTGGGATTGTAGGCAGTTACTTCCATCGCAGCCAAATGCTTCTGCCTCACGAAAACCATCAGAGCGTCACGGACTTCTTCAAGCGTCAAACCGCCGCTACCCGGGTAATTTGTGGCTTGGAAATCCGCAATAACATCCACATCGAAGTGCAAAACAAATTCGTAGCCATTTCCGCGAATGCGATCGACTGCCGTCTGGGCGGCAACTGCCGCACCGGTTCGCTTTACGTCCTTGGCCAGATACCTTCGAATGGTCGAACGCTGCAGCAACTCGTCTTCGGAAGGATCGAGACGCTCCACGCCAAACAGTGCAAGATCCGGTTCTCTCACTAACGGCGGTTCGCCCCAGAATCTCACCAGCTCGGCGGCGCCGCGTCCGGTTAAATGGGAAACCACCATGCCGTCGACGCATCCAGAGGGAGTTGTCGCAGGGGTATTCAAATCCGCGTCACGATCCAGGTAAATCATGCTGACGTGGCGAAAATAACGGCGTACGCCGGCAACCGTGGCCAGCGCAATGGAACAATCTCCGCCCAAAATTATGGGAAGCGCGGCAGATTTTACAGCTTGCTCTACGCGCGGCTTCAGCGTCTCCACTGCGGCAAGTACTCCCGGAAGATTTCGCGCGCGAGGACTTTCTTCGTCCGGTTTGAAATTGCGGGGAGGGTCGTCGCCAAGGTCCGCGACGGTGTAACCGATGGATCCCAATCGTTCCACTAATCCTGCTGCTCGTAAAGCGCCGGGAGCGGCCTCGTGTCCGAGCGACATTGCGGCCGCGCTGGTGGGCGCGCCGAGTAGAGCAATCTTATTCGCTTGGCGGACTACCTTAACCGCCACTCAAGAGCTCCTTGAAATTTGCCTAAGCCGCCGAAGCCGGTCAGTGCGCCACCGGGTTCTGCCGCGCTGCAAGCTCCGGCGGCAAAGTAAAACGCACATCCTCGCGAATCAAATCGAGATCGCGATGATTCGTAAAACCAAAATTCGATAGACGCTGGCTAACTTGTTCCACCAGAACTTCGGGAGCCGAAGCGCCTGCCGTCAATCCTAGAGTTTTCACGCCTTCGAGCCACGATGCGTCAATGTCATTCGAGTCTTCAATCAGACGCGCGGCGACACCGGCGCGTTTCGCCACTTCTACCAGGCGATTGGAATTCGAACTATTCGCTGAGCCCACCACAAAGATCAGTTCCACTTCTCGGGTCAGAGCTTCCACCGCTTCCTGGCGATTCTGCGTGGCGTAACAGATGTCGTCGGAAGCTGGGCCCACGATGCTGGGAAAACGCTGCCGCAAACGCGCGACAATTTCCTGGGTGTCATAAAGCGAAAGCGTTGTCTGGGTCAGGAATGCCAGACGCTCTGGATCGGCTACTTCGAGCTGATCCACTTCCTCTACACTGCCTACCACAAGAGTCTGCTCCGGCGCTTCGCCCGAGGTGCCAACGATTTCCTGGTGATCGCGGTGGCCGATCAAAATCAACGTACGACCTTCACGCGCAAACTTCAGTGCTTCCAAGTGAACTTTTGTAACCAGTGGGCAAGTGGCGTCGATTACCCGCAACTGGCGTTCCTGCGCTTCCGTTCGAACGCGCGGCGGCACGCCATGAGCGCTGAAGACGAGCACGGCGCCTACCGGAACTTCCTCGATGGATTCCACAAATATGGCGCCGCGACGACGTAGCTGGTCGACGACGTAACGGTTGTGCACGATTTCGTGATGAACGTAAACCGGGCGGCCGTACGCTTCCAACGCTAGTTCAACGATATCCACGGCGCGGACCACGCCAGCACAAAAACCACGCGGGCGCACGCGTACCAGCGTCTTAGCCCCGTTCGTGGTGCCTTGTATATTAGTAAGTGTCAATTCACTCTCCGCAAAGAGGATATTTTACCTGAACCATGGCTTCCCTGCCAGTTTGTTCGTCTGGCTGGTTACCTCACCGCGTCACCGTCCTTTTGCTTGGAAGCTGCTAACATGTCCAGCCAGTTCATACATTTGGGACGGAGACGCGATGCTACTTGAGGAAAAAGTTGCTGTAATCACGGGAGGCGGGCGCGGGATCGGGCGCGCTATCGCCAAGAAATTCGCCGCCCAAGGCGCGTCGGTGGTGGTAACTGCGCGCAGCCAGAAAGAAATCGACGACGTATCGAAGGAAATTCGAACCGGTGGCGGCAAAGCAACTAGCGTTGTGGCGGACGTTTCACGCGAAAAAGACTGCAAGGAAATTGTGCACAGCGCTCGCCAGGCCTTCGGCGCAATTCACGTCCTGGTGAACAATGCCGGAGTGCTTGGCCCGGTGAACCCGGTGGAGAAAATCACGCAAGCCGAGTGGGACGACGTCATAGCTGTGAATCTGCGCGGCCCGTTTCTCTTGAGCCGGCTCGTTTTACCGGAGATGTACGAACGCGGTTCCGGCAGCATCTTGAATATTGTCAGTATTGCAGCCAAGGCCGCATTTCAGTTGAATGCTCCGTATGCCGCATCCAAGGCGGGCCTGATCGGTCTTACACATACTCTGGCTGCCGAGGCAGCTCGCAAAGGCGTGCGCGTAAATGCGCTGAGTCCCGGCCCGGTGCCGGAAACGAAAATGTCGCAAGAATTAGGGCGTCAGCTTGCGGATTATTTCAAAGCGGATAGCGAACAGCTTTTCAAGCAGATGTTGCAGGGAATCTTGCAGGGCCGGCCGCAGACAGCGGATGAAATTGCTTCTGCGGCTTTATTTCTTGTTTCCGATCAATCCAGCGCGATTACTGGGCAGACTCTGAACGTGGATGGCGGAATGGCTTTCTACTGAGTTCTTCCATCATGTTGTAGCCGCGCCGTGCGGAACGCGCGAGTACGCGAATTCCTATTTCCGCAACATCCAAACCGCGCTCGCCGACTGCTCCCAACATATAGGCAGTGCCGCCGAGAATCAAAATCACACCGAAAATGACGCCGAACAGCAATTCGGCAGCAAAAAGTTCACGTACAAAATAGATTTGAAAAAAGAGGAAAATCGCCACGGCCGATAGTAGTCCCTTTCGGACTTTCGCCTTCGCCGCGATACCAGCCAACAATGTCTGAAGCCGTCCCAGGACCGATGTCATATGCCCTCACTTGCAGCAGTGCGTGTAGGAGCAAGCAAGAGGCCAATTAGAATAGGTGTAAGTGCCTAGAAATGCATAAAGGACAGGTCTTGCGCGGGGAATTAATGGGAAAAGAGAAAACGGTTTCCGCAAAAGGAACAGTTAGGACTGCAACGCAACTGCCGAATTTTGTTGCCCGTTTTCGGCTACAGTTTTTCCAGCTTGCGTTTTGTTTCGCCTAGGCGAAACAAGTTTCCAGCGTACTAACGCCCCTCAAACGGATAGCGATCCTGCGCCAGCACTGCATTCGCAACACTCCGTCTGAGAGCGATGGTGTCGATGGCAGCGTGCTTTGCGAAGCGTCGCAACACAGCAAGTTGCGTGATCAATGTATCGCCTTCGGCGGTAGCTATAAGAGCAGTGCGAGCTTCTTTTTCTATCCGATCCATGGCATCGTAAATAAAAGCGCGTGCCGCATCGCACATCACGTTCGCTGAGTCACCGCGTTTTGCGGAGGCTTTCTGCGCGCGCCGCAGCGAAGATTCCATGGCGTACACATCCATGGCGATGTTCGCCAACGCCGCGACGATTTCCTGATGTTCTGCAAGCTGTTCACCGAATCTCTGCACCGCGGTTCCGGCAGACAACAGGAAAATCTTTTTGGCCTGAGTTAGAGAGCGTTCCTCCTCAGCAAAAGGCCCGGATTCAGCTTCTTCAAATGAAGGACCGGCCAGAACTTCGTCAGCCAATTTCATCGCGGCTGGAATCAGAGGCAAAATTCCGGCCATCGCACGCTTCATCAGCATTTGAATGATGAGCATGCGATTGATTTCATTGGTGCCTTCAAAAATGCGGTTCACACGGCTGTCGCGGTACGCGCGCGCCACCGGATAATCCTCGTGAAAACCGTAGCCACCGAAGATCTGCACGCCCTCATCCACGCAGAAGTCCACCGTCTCGCTGCCGATCACTTTGCTGATGGAACTTTCGATGGCGTATTCTTCCAGAACTTGCATGGCTTGCTGCGTCTTGTCCGCTCCGGAATTAGGATTTTCAACTCCTGCATCGATCATTCCGGCAGAACGATAGATCATCGACTCCACGGCATAAATTCGAATAGCCATTTCGCCCAACTTCGCTTTGATCAGCCCAAAATCGCATATGGGCTTGCCGAATGCAGTCCGCTCCTTGGAATATTTCGCCGAAGCTTCCAGTACTTTTTTCGAACCGCCCAGGCAATACGCGCCCAGAGAGAAGCGGCCCACGTTTAATGTATTAAACGCGACAATGTGGCCGCGGCCTGCTTCATGCAAGAGATTTTCTTTCGGTACTGGAGCGTTCTCGAAAAATATGGGCACGGTGGAGCTCCCGCGAATGCCCATTTTCTTTTCCTCTGCGCCGACTGAAAATCCGGGAGTGTTTCGCTCAACGATGAAGCAGGAGAACTTCTCTCCGTCAATCTTCGCGAACACGATGTAGAGATCGGCGAAGCCGCCGTTGGTGATCCACATTTTCTGCCCGTTCAGAATCCAATTTTTCCCATCGGAGGAAAGCACGGCGCGCGTGCGTGCGGCCAACGCGTCCGACCCTGCTTGCGGCTCAGACAGGCAGTAACAGGAAAGCAGTTCGCCGCTCGCGATCTTCGGCAAATATTTCTGTTTTTGCGCCTCGGTGCCGAAATAAACAATCGGAATCGTTCCGATCCCAGCGTGGCCTCCATGGGAAACCGCGAAAGATGCGTAACCCGAAAGCTTTTCCGCCAGAACCGTGGCTGATATTTTGTCCAGACCTGATCCAGCGTACGCTTCAGGGATTGCGCCTCCGAGAAGGCCTATCTCGCCAGCCTTTTTCAGCATCTGCGCCATCAAACCCTCTTTGTGCTGTTCAAGCGCAGGGATCTCCGGGGTTATTTCTTTCTGCACAAATTCCTCGGCAGTTTGGCCGATCAAACGTTGGTCGTCAGACAAATCAGCGGGAGTGAAAATGTCCTCGGGCCGGCTGGAGGTAATCAGAAAAGCTCCGCCGCGATTTAGGGTCACGGAGGCAGGTGTTGTAGGCATGGCGCGTTCTCCCCTCTAAAATCTGAGCAATGATTTGAGTTTACGACAAATCGTGGGTTGCGATAAGTCTATTCTCGCCACCGCTACATCTGCGTAACTTCTCGGAAGCAACCGTTGCGGCTGCGCATTTCGCACGATTATTGACAAATTAATTAGTCTTGACAGAAAAATAAGTCTGTAGTGAAATCAGCGGCGTGAATATTGCAGCCAATATCCAGAAAGCAGAACGCCACTGGGACCTGGTGGCCGATATGCCTCGGGCGGCCGCCTTGTTGCATCCGTTGCGACTGCGAATTCTTGACTCCTTACGCGAACCCGATTCGGCGGCCGGTGTTGCGCGGCGTCTTCGCATTCCCCGGCAGAAGGTGAACTATCACATGCGCGAACTCGCGCGAACCAATTTCCTGGAGCGGGCAGGCCAACGTCGCCGCCGCAACATGATTGAACGCAGGTACCGGACGACGGCGCAAGGCTACATTCTCTCGCCCGAGTTACTGGGAAAGCTCGGCCTAGCATTGCCGCAAGCCGAGGACGCGTTTAGCGCCGCTTACTTACTCGGATTTCTGGCGCTGGCACAATCCGAGCTTGGGCAAGCGACCCGCGAAGCGGCCCAGCAGAACAAGCGCCTCGCTACACTATCCGTTACATCCGAACTGCGGTTTGAAAGAGCAGAGCAGCGAGCTAAATTTGCGGCGGAATTGCGTCGGGTTGTGCTTGAAACGGTGGGGCGCCACGCTTCGCCTTATACGCTTGATGATGGGTCAGCCGGTAGCGGACGTCCCTATCGGCTGATTCTGGGTTGCTATCCTATTCCTCCGAAATCAAAAGAGCACGGAGCGCTCTGACCATGGCACACAAAAAAAGCTTCGATCACAAGGGACGAATGATTCGCGCTGAGATTGAAACGTCTGCAACTCCGCAGCAAGCTTGGGAGGCGTGGGCGGACCCTGAAAAAATTGCCCAATGGTTTACGGATCGCGCGAGTGGCGAAGCGAAGCCCGGCGGCACGATGACATGGTTCTTCGACAGGTTCGGCTATGCGCTTCCCTACACGGTAGTTGACGCGGAGCCCGGCAAGCTTTTCGTGCTGAAATGGGAACCTCCGCAGGGCGACACCGGAATTTTGGAAGTTGGTATAGAGCGTCAAGGTGGGACAACTCTTGTAAAACTTATTAACTCAGGCTTTCGCGAAGGCGCGGCGTGGAACGATGAGTACGAAGGCATAGCGTCTGGTTGGAAGATGGCGCTCGCCATCCTCAAGCACTATCTCGAAAATTATTTTGGCCGCAGCAAAACGATGATTCTCGTTCTGCGCCCTGCTTCGTTCAATTATGAACAGCTTCGCGAACATTTTCTCGACCAAGCAAAGCTGGCGCGCTGGCTCACGACATCCGGGTCGATCGGAAAAGTGGGCGATTCTTGCGATCTGAAATTGCGTGACGACGGGACGCTGCACGGACAAATACTCGCAGTGACGCAGCGCGAAGTTACAGTTTCGTGGAAAGAGATCGGCGGCACGCTCGAGCTCAAAGGTTTTTCGATGGGTCCGCAGCGTTTGCTTGGCGTGCGCATCTTTAGCTGGAGACTTGAAGCGGGAGATGCGAGAAAGATTGAAAACCAGATGGAAGCAGCGGTGGACCAGTTGGCGGCGTTTTTCCCAATCGATGGTGCGCCGAAACCTCGAGAAACAACCTTGGGAGGATAAATTGTGAGCGAAGCTAAGCCTGCGCCAGAGGCCGTAAAGATTGAAAAGCAAATCGAACTCGACGCGCCAGTAGAGACGGTCTGGAACGCGCTGGTCAACGGAACAGAGCTTTCGCGCTGGTTTCCATTGGAGGCCAGTGTCGAGCCAAGAAAAGGTGGCAAAATTTCTCTCTCTTGGGGCCCTGAGTGGACCGGCACGGCGGACATCGACCTATGGGAGCCCAACCATCGCTTGCGTTCGGTTCAGATGGTGGGCCGCCAGCCGGCGACCGTGGACTGGACCATCGAATCGCGCGGCGGGAAGACACTCCTGCGCGTGACGCAGTCTAGTTTTATGTCCGGCGAGGATTGGGAGCAGGAATATTTCGATTCCACTGACTACGGATGGGGCTTCATGTTGGTCAACTTGCGGCACTATCTGGAACAACACGCCGGGCAGCCGCGCTTAGTGGCCTGGGCAAGACAAAATGCTGATATGCCTCGCCAAGTGATTTACGACAAGCTAGTTGGGCGCAACGGAATTTTCTCTGAAGATGCCTCGCAGAATCTGCGCCAGGGGGAGCGTTACTCCATGCACGCCGCTAGTGGAGAATTGTGGACCGGCCGTGCGGAATTCGGGGTTCCCTCGCGCGGATTTTGCGTGAGTGTGGATTCTCTGAACAACGCCCTCGCTTGGCTGACCATTGAAGGCGCAAAAGCGCCGCACGATGTCCAGTTTTGGTTTTCGATTTACGGGCTGCCTGCCTCGCGCGTGAGTGATATACAGAAAAGTTGGAATGAGAAATTAAAAACCTTCCTTGCGGTATGAAGCAGGGCGAATGAAAGAGCTTATTCGGTACCAGCTGAATAAGTCTCAACTTTCGATCTAGGAGGGCTTCCATGAAACGAATGATCCAGATTATGAAAATCGTGGCGATTGCGTCGGCGTTCGTAATCGCAGCGGTTGCTCAAGAACCCTCGGAACAAAAGAAGCCCGCTACTCAGGAAATAAAGGCACCACCCAAGCCCGGTCCAGAGATGGATCGCATCAAGTTTTTGATCGGGCGTTGGAATACGGATAGTGAGTACGAAAAAACGTCCATGATTCCAGAAGGGGGGAAGTCCATGGGCTGGTATGAAGCGCGTCTGGGTCCCGGAGGCTTTTCCGTCATTGCAGATTTTGAGGAGAACGGCCCGTTGGGACCGGAAATCGGGCAAGAAGTAATTTCCTGGGACCCTAAGCAAGGAGCTTACACCGTCGTCACTGTTGGAAATGCTTTTCCGGGAACGGTCATCGGCAAGTCTCGTTGGGAGGGAGACAAGCTTGTCACGGAGCACGACTTCGTCAGAAACGGAACGACCATGCACCTTCGCAGCGAGTATTCCGACATCAAGGATCACTCGACGCACATCGAGGAGTTCGTGCAGGTTGGCGACAGTCCGCCCCAGTTATTGTGGAAATCGTATGCAGTAAAAAAATAACTTACCTAATTGCTTAGCTAAGACGCTCGAAAATTCCTGCTGCGCCCATGCCACCGCCGACGCACATCGTTACTAGACCGTAGCGCGCATTTCGTCTTTCGAGTTCGCGCAAAATCGCAGCGGTGAGTTTGGCACCAGTGCAGCCGAGCGGATGTCCCAGCGCAATGGCTCCGCCGTTCACATTCACGCGCTCCGGATCCAAACTAGCCAGTTTGATCACCGACAACGCTTGCGCGGCGAACGCTTCATTGAGCTCAATCACATCGATTTGATCCAATTTCAATCCCGCAATCTTCAAAGCCTTTGGAATCGCATACACCGGACCAACGCCCATTTCCTCGGGCAGGCAGCCGGCCGTTGCGAACGCCAGAAAACGCGCGAGAGGTTTCAATCCCAAGGCGCGGGCGCGCTCGGCGCTCATCAGTAATGCGGCTGCGGCGCCGTCACTCATCTGCGAACTATTCCCCGCGGTCACTACTCCGTGCGCGTGAAAGGCAGGCTTCAACTTGCCGAGAACTTCGACCGAAGTATCCGAGCGCGGGCCTTCATCCGTGTCGAAGGTAATCTTTACCGCCTTGGGCTTAGCCCCATTCGATGCGCCGTTTTCGAAGGCCACGTAATTTACCTCTACCGGTACCGTTTCATCTTTAAATTTTCCAGCGAAGATCGCGGCCAGCGCCTTTTGATGGCTCGCAAATGAAAATTCATCCGCTTGTTCCCGGGTAATGCCATATTTCTTGGAAAGATTTTCGGCGGTAAGACCCATGCCGAGATATGCGTCCGGATAGGAATCCATTAGCGAAGGATTGGGTGAAATTTTGTTACCGCCCATGGGGACCATGCTCATCGATTCCGTGCCGCCGGCAATGGCAAGGTCTCCCTGTCCGGACATAATCCTTTCTGCGGCTAGAGCGATAGCTTGGAGTCCGGAGGAACAAAAACGATTGATCGTCATGGCCGAAGCTTCTACCGGCAAACCCGCGCGCAATGACGCGATTCGCGCCACATTCATTCCCTGCTCAGCTTCCGGCATGGCACAACCCAGAATCACATCTTCAATTTCTTTCGGATCGAGCCCTGGCGCACGAGCGATCACTTCTTTGATCACCAACGCGGCTAAATCGTCAGGACGCGTGGCACGCAGCGTTCCCTTGGGAGCCTTGCCTACCGGCGTCCGCACCGAACTTACAATCACGGCTTCGCGCATGAATCACCTCGGTATTTGCAACTGTAATGGATCTTCTATTAGATGCCTAAGCGATAAAAAAGAAACAGCGCGGAAGCCGTCCGCGCTGTCTCAATCCCAGGAAAATCTGAAGGAAACCGAAATCTGATTTATCTACGGAATTTGATGGTTACCAGCATCTGAACAGAAACTGGCTGGCCGTTGAGCCTGGACGGCTCGTACTTCCAGCGGCCCAGCGCGTCAAGCGCAGCCTGGCGAAGTACCGCAGGCCCTGAAACCACGTCCATGTGCGCTACGTGTCCGGCCTTGTCGATTGTCGCTCTAATAACGATATCACCTTGGGTGTTGGATTGTTTAGCCAGCGCTGGATACATCGGCAAAGTGGAGGAGAGCAGCCGAGGCTCCCTCACCTGGCCGCCAATTTTGACTGGACCGTCTGGCTTGAGTTCCGGCGCGGGCGGGGATGCCATACCGGACGTACCAATTCCAGTCAGCGCGTTATTTTCTGACACCGGCGGAGGCGCCATGGCATCAACGGCTGGAGCGGCATCTCCTTGTTCGCCGGCAGTGCGTTGAGTGCTCACCGGATGCGAATTTAAAGTCGCGCTCATCATGTCGTTCGTTACCCGTGGTTCACTCTGCTTTGCGGGTGTACTGGGACGATTGGCAGAAACTGGAGCGTCATGAGTCTCAACCGGTGCGTTGCCGTTGACGACTATCGAGGGGCGTACAGTCGCCAGTGCTTCGCGGCTTGAATTTGTCGACGGCGAAGAAGAAGCCGGGTGAGCCGCCAGGGGCTGAGCCGCGTTCGAAGTAGTTTCGCTAACAGGCGGAGTCGCCACCTGCGGATTCGACGCATTCACGCTGCGATTTGAAGATTGTCCCCGGAAATAAATCATGCCGCCAACTCCGGCGGCGAACAATACAGCGATGCACGCAGCTATTAGCATCCAATTGTTGCCTGGCTTGCGTTCGGCCGAAGCCGTGTCAGAAGAGGACAAAACTAATTCACTTACGGCTGCAGACTCTGCATGACTTACATTTAGGCTAGCGCCTCCGGAAAGGCTGCCGAAGGTGCTGCGCACCGCTGCCGACGACGGAAGCGCTGTAGGCGGCGTGGCTTCGGTTGTTGGTTCGGCCGCGACAGCGCCGGACGCATTATCAACCGGCAAATTTGCGGAAGGAATTACTGGTGGAACTTGGACCGGGGGGGCAGCGGGAAGCTCAACTACGCTGCTCGAGCTTGATTTCACTTGGGCCGCCGGTTTGGTTATAACTTCCAAATGCGAAGTGACAGGGGCGGCCGGCTTTGCCGTAATCGTCGTTGCTGCCGGCTGCACTTCTTCTTGCGAACCGATGGAAATAAACGGCGCCGCAGGTTTTGGAGTCGCGCTAGTTGGCGGCGTTACAGCGGGCGGAAATGATTCCGCTTCGACGGGTTTCTGCGCCACAGGCTCAGGTACCGGAGCTGGGGCCCAGGAAATTTCTGATGGCTGTGCAGCAACCGGCGCCTTCTTGATTGCTGTTGGCGTCTCAACCACTACAGGCTGCGCAGGTTTATTCGCAGGCGTAGAACCTTCCGATGGGAAATAAACATTCCAATAGCCCGGCTGTTTGTGCGTGAATTCAACTTCGACGTAGCCTTGCAGATTGGAAAATGTTCGAACTTTTACCACGCGGCAAATCGCGTCCTGCCGGGTTTTCTGATTTGTAACTACCAACATTTGCCCAACGGCGACGGTTGTGGACATCCGTATCACAGCGCCCTGTGGGAACACGATCATCGTGCTGGTCTGTTCCTCGAAAGGTTCCGTGTGCGGCGTAACATCGCGCACCACGTCGGTTACACGCGAGCCGTGCACCTTTACGGGGACCTCCAACGAGACCGCATCGGCTCGCAAGTGTCCAGCCGGCTGGTCCGCTTTCGCCGCAGTGCCGCTTTTCAATTTATTCGTATCAGTGGCGGAGTTTGTGACTTCCAGCGTGTCCTTCGTTAGTGGCGCCATTGTTGTACCGGCGGTAGGCCGTTTCCCCCAAGAAAGTGAAATCTCCCATCGATATATGCATTTTTGGAGGTCGTACCATAGGCGGCAATGGGACTTTGGTACTAACGGTGAACTTTTTAGACACTTATGGGCTGATGTGGAACGTCTGTCTCAACGAGCGGGTGCGGGCCGTTTTCGATACTGCTCGTAGAGATCCTTGTGCCGATTGTCCGTGCTGGTGAGTTGGCCTTTAATAAAAAGGTAGCGAACTTCAGTTTGAATTTCGAGCGGGTCTCCGTTTGTCACGATCAGGTTCGCGAGTTTTCCCGGCTCGATGGTTCCCAGTTGGTCCGCAAGGCCGAAGATTTGTGCAGCATTCAGCATCACGGCTTTCAGCGCTTCCTCGTGCGACAAGCCATAACCCACAGCGGTCCCCGCATATTGCGGCAGCCTTCGCGAGAAAGATGTGCCGAAGCTGGAAAACGCAAACTGAATTCCGGCCGCGTTTAGTTCAGATGGCTGGGTCATAGGCTTGTCATAAGCAGTGTCTTCTTGTTCCGGCAGCCGCTCGGTAGGACCCAGAATCACCGGGATCTTCTTCTCTTTTAGGAGATCTTTAACTTTCCAGCTCTCCGCACCGGACGCCAGGATCATTTTAATATTTTGCTTACCGCAGAAATCGATTGCGTTGCGAATGTCGCGCGCTTCGTCCGCGACAACTAAGACAGGAAGTTTGCCCTGAACCACCGGAACGAGCGCTTCGAGTTTCAAATCGCGTACGAAAAGATCCGGCGAACCTTTTTCTTTTGCCTGCGCGTAATGGCGGGCCCGCGTTAACCAATCGGAAAGCTGATTAATCGACTTGTCATACTCTTTCTTTGCGTCCGCATAAGGTTTTTCCTTCATGCTGAAAGTTGAAAAATCGAATGTGCTCGTTTGTATGGAAGGCCAGTTCAGCACCATCGCCACCGAGCGGTTGATTTGCATATCTTCCATGGTCCAACCGGCCAAATTGAACGCGGAAGCTTGGCCGGTAATAATTCCGCTGCTTTGGGAGTCAAAGCCGCCAACACCCGGTGCGGAGATCACTTCGGTAATGCCGCTCGCGCGGGCTACCGGAATATGCGCAGACGCCGGATTTACCGCCGTCGCAGCGATCAGTTCGGGATTAAAATCGCCGAGCTCAGTCGTATCCACAGTCGCGCCAACCGCTCCAACTTCGTTCAACCCAATCTGAGTGACGGGATCGAACATTCCCGGGTAAACTTCCAGGCCCGCCGCATCGACCACTTGCGCACCGTCCGGAACTGCGATGTCTGCACCCACAGCGGCAATTTTCCCGTCGCGAATCAAGACAACGCCTTTTTCGATTGCCGGCCCGGCTAACGTATAAATCTTCGCGTTCTTGATCGCGTAAACGCTGGCAACGCGCTGCGGCCAAAGTGGAAATGCCATTGAGAACACCAGGATGAAGGCCATTGCTTGATACGCGGTGGGTCGAATACGAAGTGCTCTGTTCATCGCCCGCCTCCGACGACGGCGGCTGCACCGTTTTCCACGCTGGGAGGGCGCTTCTTTTTCTGGTCGGGCTTTTTCCCGGGGTTGGCTTCCGGTTTCTCGCTCGCTTTCTTCTCTTCCGAAGCCTTCTTTTCTTTGGCTAACAAGTCCTGCTTCTCTTTTTCCAGCGCCGGGCGCGCCGCGATATCTTTGTCCCGATCGAAATATATTTCGCCATCGATCAAGGTCTTCTGCACCACTGCGTACACGCTTAGCGGATTGCGATTGAAGATAGCCAGGTCCGCATCCTTACCCACTTCAATCGAGCCCACTCGATTGTCAATTCCCAGTTGGATCGCAGGATTCAGGGTCACCAGCTTCAACGCGTCATTCGCAGAAAGGCCGCCGTATTTCATGCTTTTGGCCGCTTCCTGGTTCAAGTGCCGCGCTTCTTCCGCATCATCGGAGTTGACGGAAACAACCACGCCGCGCTCCGTCATCAGCGTTGCGTTATAAGGAATCGCGTCGAAGGCTTCCATCTTGTAGGCCCACCAATCCGAGAAAGTAGATCCACCGGCGCCGGACGCAGCAATTTCATCCGCTATCTTGTAGCCTTCCAGCACGTGCTGGAACGTGCGAACCTTGAAGCCAAATTCATTGGCTACGCGGAGCAGCATCAGGATTTCGTCGGCGCGATAGCAGTGCGCGTGAACATAGCGCTTCCCTTCCATCACCTCCACCAGCGGCTCGAGTTTTTCATTCCGGCGGGGCGGCAGCAGATTCTGGTCTCCGGCTGCTTTTTTCCGGTTGTAGTCGTCCCGCTGTTTTTTGTATTGGCGCGCTTCTATGAAAGCCTCGCGAATAGTTTCCTCCACTCCCATGCGTGTCGCGGGATAGCGAGCCTCCACGCCGGGCGGCAGAGTAAAATTCGAGCGTTTGGGATTTTCGCCTAACGCAAATTTGATCCCAGGGAATGCACCCTGAAAGGGCAACTCGCTCGCCGGCTTGCCCCAGCGCAGCTTGATGACAATCGTTTGACCGCCGATCGGGTTCGCGCTTCCGTGAAGGATATTTGCAGTGGTCACTCCGCCCGAAAGATCGTCGTAAATACTTATGTCATCCGGATTCAGAACGTCGGCGATATTCGCCATGGACGAAACCGAAACGCTGCCTTCGTTCACGCTGCCATCCACTGCGATGTGCGAGTGGCAATCGATAATTCCCGGCATCACGTATTGCCCCCTCGCGTCGATTACGGTCGCTCCGTCCGGAGCCTTCGCATCCGTGCCAACTGCTGCAATTTTTCCGTCGCGAATCAAGATGGAACCGTGCTCGATATTTCCGTGGGTAATCGTAAGGATCGTGGCGTTCTGAATCAAAATAGGGTTGTTGGCTGGCGCGCCTGAACTCTGAGCGCGAACACAGTCAGGGCGAAGCGTCACAATCAGAAGCAGCGCAAGCAGAATGCGGAACTTCATCGGCCCACCCCCGCTTCGCTCGCTGAGCGTCTTGGCTGCGAACTGGGGGCGTCGTCCGTTTTGTGGTCCCTAGGTTGATCTACGGGAGGTTCCTCGCGGATTTCAAACCAGCGCCCATCCACGAAAACATGCTTCACTTTCGTTTTCTCATTGAAGAGATCGCCGTCGGTCACCATCAAATTTGCAATTTTCCCCTGCGCAATACTTCCCATGCGGTCTCCAGCGCCAAGAATTTCAGCGGCATCCACTGTGAATGCGCGCAAAGCGGCGTCCGGGGCCAATCCTGCATCAACTGCCTTCTTGACGTTTTTGAAAATGTCCTTGGGCGTGGAAAGCCCGCCGGAATAAAACGCGAACCTCACTCCCGCCTTCGCTAGCGCGGCTGGCGACGAAGGCGCGCGGTCACGGAATCGCAATTCCCGCAAACTTTGTTCCGCATCGGGATCGGCATCCTTCGCACGTTCGGGCCATTTCAAGCTCACCAACACAGGTATCTTTTTGGCCGCGATTGCTGCCGCAACTTGGTATCCTTGTTGTCCCCCGTAAAGTACGGCATTAATTTTCCATTCATCCGCCAAACGAAGCGCACGCAGGATTTGCACCGCATTGTTTGCTGGCAGCAGAATGATTTCTTTATCGCGCTCGCCACGAGCGATCACACGCTCAGTGCGGTCGTACGGCAGACGCTCAAGCTTTGTCACATTGGCTTCATAAATCGGCTCGGCCTGCGCGTACCAGTTGGAATCATCAAAAACCTGGCGAACGTACGCGATGGTACCCATCAACGAATCCGGAAATCCCCACCAAGCACCGATCGGCTTGAACGAAATCGGCAGCGTTGCCATCGCTTTCACAACGTAATCGCCCGAACGATCTCCGGCCAGATCGATCACCGTCGCTTGTCCGGGGAAAATTCCTCCATCGGGGATCGTCAGCGTTGTGGTGAAACCCGCATTTCGCCAGGTCTCGATTCGTTTGTCGTCGGTTTTTAATTCGTCGGCAGCCACACGCCACGGAGCCGTTGCGGGCCGATCTTCCGGGCCTTTCGCGACTTCTCCAGACGGCGCAGCTGGCCTTCTTCCCCGCCCGGTCGAGGAGCCCTCCGAACCTTCTTCCTTCGGCAGACCAAGATCTGTGCCGACATCGATCAGGCCGGGATAAACCGTCAGGCCCTTGCCATCGATTACCCAAGCTTCCGGTGGAACCGTTACGTTCGCACCGACGGCTTGAATCAAGCCGTTTGCGATGACAACGGTTCCGCTGTCGATTACCGTTCCGGTTCCGGTGACAATCCGCGCGTTCATCACAGCGAAGTACCGCGGCCCGTCTCCGTCGCCTCGTGCGGAAAACACTGATCCCATCAGGGCGGCGATACACAGCCCCACGGCGACAGCACACACCTGCCGAAATTTGAAACGATGGTGCACGCTACACCTCTCCAGATAAGCCCCGGTGGAACTATGTAAGCGCTAGAAGAAAGCGACTGATGCTAATGGCAAGGGTGGACAAAATCAAGAAAACTCGCGCGCCGAAAGTGGCGTTTTTCGCAATGGGGTGAAATGAAAATGCGCCGTGCGAACATCTCGAGGTAGTTTTGCGGCCTGTCTTGCGGCCGAGTACATCTCAAACGCCTCAGAATTGCAAAGCCATGGTGCCAGTCATAACTCGACGAAAGTCCATTTCCACCAGCAGGATGGTATTCACGTCGACGACAAAATACGACAGCGTGTTGGTCTGATACTTACTGGCGAGAGTCAAGGGATTGCCGCGCCCGTCGATGCCCACGGTCGTTATCGCACTGGCGGACGTCAATGGCTCACCAGAAACCAAATTCCCGCTAGCGGCAACGTCATTAATGTCCAGCGTCCCGCTAACCGCGCCGGCGCTTGCAGTACTGACCTGCCCCTCGATATCCTGCTCTCCTCCGCCGTTTAGGACCACTCCCGTGAGATTCAAAGCGAAGCTTCCTTGCGGTACAGCGCTGCCGGTTTGCGTGTAGGCTACTCCAGTTCCCACGCCCACGTGCGAGTCGGTTTCCAGTAAGAAGGCGGCCGTGGATGTTAGACCACTTGCCGTCGTATAGTTGAAGAGATAGGCCGCAAATTGATAATCAGTCCCGTCAGTTAAATTGACAGCCAACTCAATCTGACCTGTACTCGCGTCGACGGATGGACTCGCCGCGGAAATATTGGTGCCGGTGCCGCCGCTGCCGTTGGTTGGCGGGCTCGTCAGGGCGCCGTCGTCATTGAGGTCCAAAACGCCGGTGCCGGAGGTTCCGAATGCGCCACCCATTCCGTAAGGATGCCCGCTGGAATCAACTCCTGCAACGGTGAACGCTTGACTGCCGCTCATATTCACAGTTGTGGCCGGCGCAGTGTAGAAATCGCCGCCGAGCACAGCAACGGAATCGCTCTCGACCACTTTCATGTGCGTGTTATCTACAACGTAATAAATGAAGTTGAGTGTTCCGGGAATTCCGCTGTTCGCTCCCAACACTGCTTCAAACGAAGGGCAATTCAATGTGAGAGTCCCGCGCCCGGTAGACGGATCTGGCGTAGTGAATCCGCCCTGAAGTTCTGAATCGGTAACATTCGTCGGTGTCGTTGTAGCGCCGCTGTCATTCAAATCGAGGATGCCGCTGCCCATCGGGAATGTGTCGTTACCGTTTGCGAACACTCTTCCCGCGGTGCCCGTGGTGTGTCCGTGTCCATCAACCCCTGACAAGCCGAAAGCGTAATTGCCCAAGGCGAACGCTTCGCCGAATTGCTCTGGATTCTGCTGATCGATAGTTCCACTTCCGGACGCGCTTTGGTCGAAGCGGATCATCAAAGCATGCTGATTTGAGGTTAGTGCAAATTGCCAAACGACTCCAGTTTCCTGCCCCATCGTAATGTTCGCTGTGGTCCGTCCATCCGGACCAACCGTGTAAGTGCTCGGGCTGATGGACGTGCTGGTTGGACCAGTTGATCCGCTGGTGTTGATGTCCTCGGTTCCTCCGGTGATATTCCCATTTCCGTCGGCGACGAAACTTCCGGCCACGATAAGAAAACTTGATCCGTTATGAGCGTTGTAAGAAATCGCGTAAGGTCGCGGATTCCCCGCGCCGGCGAGCGAGTTCAAAGAAGCGTTTGAGAACAATACAGTCACCGTTGACGTTCCGGAATTTCCTCCGGAGATCGCAGTAATCGTAACGGTGCCCGGTGGTGGAGGACTGAGCGGTGCCGTGTAGAGTCCGCAATTCGTGGCTCCGTTCGTGATGGTCCCCGGATCCGCCGACAAATTTGACGTCACTGACCAGATAGTCGCGGCGCAGCCCGCAGGTGAAGTGAATTGCTGTGTCGCGCCAGCAGGTACCGCAACCGCGGCCGGGCTCACCGCAACAGGCTGCCTGGCCACAACGTTAATCGTGATCGGAGGGCTTGCGTTGGAACCGGATACCGCCTGGATGGTGTCAGTCTCCGTGGTCCCCGGCGCGCTGAACAATCCGCTGCTGGAAATCGTGCCTGTGCCGCTCACTACGCTCCATGTTGGTGCAAGAACCATCGCTCCGGAATACGCGGTAAATTGCGCAGTAGAATTTTCAGATATGGTGGCGCTTCCTGGATAAACAGTGATTCCGCCAACAACCGGAGGCTTGGAGCCGCCGCCGCTCGACCCGCACGCCGTTAGAAGAAGTGCCGCGGCCATAGCGGCTGCTAAAACCGAAAACGCCACAAACTTCTCGCGCCTTACAAAACCCTTCATCATTTTTCCTCGATCCTTATTTTTCTATTGCCGTTCTCGCCGCAGAAAATTTCAGGTGGGTGCCACAGCCCGTTTTGAATTGCAATCAATGTCCTGGCGTTAGATTCAGCTAGCCGGGAACAGGTTTCCCGCCATTTCTAACAAACTCCAAGTTGGCTCATTTCGCTCAATTCCGCAGCGGTTTTCCGGTTTTCAAAGTGTGCGCTACGCGCTCCTGAGTCTTGCGCTGGCCGCACAGGCTCAAGAAAGCTTCGCGCTCGAGATCCAAAATATACTGTTCGGAAACAGTTTGCGGCGAGGTGATCTCGCCACCTGCCAAAATAAATGCAAGCTTTCGCGCCACCACGCCATCGTACTCGCTGGCGTATTCTCCACGCACCAGCATATGAATTGCGAGCTTCGCAGCAGCAAGAAACTCTTCTCCAAGCACTCGGATTTGAGCCGGCGGCGGTGGATGGTAGCCCGCGCGGACCATGGCCAGTGCGGTTTGTTTCGCGTCAGCTACTTGCCGGTCGCGATTCATGGCAATCAGATCTGACGGTCGCAGAAAACCGAGCGAGCGCGCTTCCTCCCCGCTGGTCGATACTTTCGCCATCGCGATCGTTTCAAACACGGGCTTAAGCGCGTGGAATAAATCCAGATTCTCCCCGCCAGCGGAATGCTCGTTCGCGCGAATCAGCATTTCCTTTGTTCCGCCACCGCCCGGAATTAATCCGACCCCAGCTTCCACCAAGCCGATATACGATTCGGCGGCTGCGTGAATTCGCGCACCGTGCAGACTGATCTCGCATCCTCCGCCCAGAGCCATGCCCTGCGGCGCAACGACGACTGGACGGGGCGCATACTTGATAGCCATGTTCACGCGCTGGAACTGGCGAACGGCCATGTGAATGTCGTCCCATTCTTGCTCTTGCGCGCTGATCAAAAGCAGCATCAAGTTCGCGCCGACCGAAAAATTGGGCGCCTGATTCGCAACTACCATGGCGTCGAACTCTGAATCGAGCCGCTTGATTCCGGCATGAATCATCGCGACGATGTCCCCACCGATCGAATTCATCTTGGAATGGAACTCGCAACAGAGCACTCCGTCACCGAGGTCGATCAGGCTTGCCCCCGAATTGCTTTGAACCACGGGAGTGCGCTCTTTCAGCGATTTCAAAATAATAATTCCTGGCGGTTCTTCCACCGGCTTCAGCGAGGACCATGCGAGATCGAAATAAAACGTGTTGCCCTTTTCCGATTCGTAAAAAACTTTCTTCGGCGAATTCAGTACTTCGGCAACCAGTGGCGGCATTCCTTTGCCGTCGCGTTCCATGGCTTTCGCCATTCGCCCCACGCCAATCGCGTTCCACATCTCGAACGGGCCCAGCTCCCACCCAAATCCCCAGCGCATCGCGCGATCTACGTCCACCATACTGTTTGCAATTTCAGGAATTCGCCGTGCCGCATACAGGCAGGTCTCGCTTAAACCGCTCCACAGAAACTGACTGGCCTTGTCGCCGGTTTTGCCGTCGAGCGCCGGGCTCAGCAGCGCGCGCAATCTTTCGCCTGTGTTCTCGATTCCCTTCCCGCCCTCGATGGAACCAAATTTCGCCTTCTGGCGGGGACGGTATTCCATCTTGTGCCAATCGAGTGTAAGGATTTCCGATTCGCCGCCTTTCTTCATGCGCTTGTAAAAACCGCTACTTGTTTTTTCGCCCAGCCAACCGCGTGCGAGCATGTCTTCCACCAGTTTGGGCACTCGATACATCTCACGCGATTCGTCGTCAGGAATATTTTCATAAATATTTCGTACGACGTGGACCAGAACGTCCAGCCCCACCAAATCCGCAGTGCGAAATGTAGCCGACTTCGGCCAACCAACTGCCGGCCCAGTACACGCGTCCACTTCTTCAATGGTCATATCCAGTGCTTGCATCTGGCGCAGCGCATTCAGCATGGAGAAAGT